>Ga0206821_10001_pt1 | contig 136847 bp, 143 predicted proteins | sample Alteio_BWOrgCont_85_FD_152860 | JGI IMG/M metagenome (GOLD analysis project Ga0206821, IMG submission 152860) | Enriched cells from forest soil in Barre Woods Harvard Forest LTER site, Petersham, Massachusetts, United States -... | ecosystem: Environmental > Terrestrial > Soil > Temperate forest...
CTTGAAGAGGTTCAGCGCCGGAGGACGTTCATCTTCGGGATCGACGATGACGAGACGCTCCGAAAGGGGGGAGCCCGGCGCGAAGAGCGAGAGCCCTTCGATCTCCTTGAGGAGCTTGCCTTGCGAATTGAGAATGATGATTGTCGGCGGATCGGGCTCGCTCAGAAGATGCAAGACGAGGCTATGCATGAAGTTCGTCTTACCCCAGCCGCTTGGTGCGATCAGGACCGCGTGCTGGCCGAGTTGCTCCGTAAAATCGAAGGGAACTGGAGTCTCGAAAATCGAATGGAACGGTGTGCTCTTTAGATAGGCGTTCGCGATCTGATGGGGCGTTCCCTTATACTCACTCGGCTCGATGACTTGCCGGGGCACGTGGGGGTATTCCGCGCCGGAAGCAGCGTAGGTGTTCTTCTGTAGTTCGCCGATAAGCTGATCGAAGAGCCCGACCTGCTGGTTATCGCTATTCCATACTGGCTGGATGATCGTATGAAGATCACGGCCGATATTGTGCATGAGCTCAGCGAGCGGAACGAGGGCAAGCGGTCGGGGCGTATCCACGAACGCCTCCTTGGGCAGGACCCTCAGGAGCGCCGACCATGCCTTAAGGAGCGCCTCGTCGAATATGGGATAGTTGACCGCGAAGTTGTCGCTCTTGTTGAGGGAAGCGAGCGCCTGATCCCGAAACGACGCCTGGGCAAGCAAATAATTTTGCGAAGGTTGGCGCGGAAGATTTTCGAGTTCCTGGCGATACAGGGCGTCGGCCGCCTCGGAAATACGTTCCAGGATCGGGGCAATCGGCTTGCGCGATATCTGCGTGACGAGCTTTCGCATGTGCTCGCTCTTGAAATGCACACGTGCCGGCACTCGCTCATTTTGAACGCGTGAAAGTGATTGCATGTAGAGATCGGCGGTTCGCGGCTGGTATTTTCCCCAAATCCGCCACGTGCGAATGAGCTGAATCAATTCCGGGATGAACGTCGTTTTAAAAATGAAGCACGCTGCGATGTAGGCCAAAATGAGAAGAGCAAGAAGGCCGCTCATAGCTCGAAGGCGCTCGATCGCCGGATATCTTTATTTGCGTCGATCCACTTCTTGATGGAGTCCAGTGCGGCGCGGAACTCGATTTCGAAATGATTGAGTCGGGCGACTTCCCGCGCGCGATAAATGAAGGTGCGATGCAAGAGCACCTCTCGGATCGTCACGTCGCCGGTGCGATGGGGGATCATCTCGCCGATATGTGGAAGTTTGTGCCACCACCGATCAGGCTGAAGATTAGGAGTCACCAACATATCGATCTTAAAGCCCGTGATTTCATACGGCTCAAGATTGCGATGCCGGATAATCTCCTTCTCTTCGTCCGAGAAATCTATCGTGTAGACCGCATACGTCATCGTGCGTTGGAAAATGAATCCATGCGGCTGTTCATCGTATCGAACGGCGACTCGCATGGCTCCCCCCAAGCCGATGTGGCGTTCTTCATTGAACTCGACCGTTGTCGGTCGCCGAAGTCAAGCGCCATCGTCAGAGAAGGGCCTATTTTCGGCCCCGTCATAGTGGCGGGGCGTTAATCGAGCGGAAAAATGAAAAGCCGCCCGATTTGGTCCAGCGGGTCCGAGTGAGCGTCCACCATGGAACACGCACTCGGGTCATCTTTGCTGTTTGGATGAGGCGGCGCGGCCCACGGCCCCGGAGGCCCTGCGGGCTGCTCCGGGACAGATACTCGCCGACGCGCCCACCGCGGAGTTTACCGTGGGCCTGGAGCAGAGTTTTGAAGCACATCGGGATCGTGACAAGCAACCCGACAAATTTGCCCACTCGTCATTTTCGTGCACTGATAGGTCACCTTCCGACGAACGCCAGCTTGACCGCTATCGAATGAGAACTCACAGCGTCGCCCGCGGGAGTCTTCGCGGGGAATGACCGGCTCCGGGCTGCGGGAGGAAGTCGATTCCGTCGGCAATGAAATATTGAGGTGGTTCAGACAGTATTACGTATGGCCTGCCGAGTCGGCAACGCCCGTTCATGAAGAATGGGGCCGAAGGAGTGTGATCAAATGGATAAAGCAACCGAGTCTTCCCGTATTCCATCGACAGGGACGGAAAAGGAGGAAATCGTCTTCTGCGGCAGAACTGCTACCGAATTGTGGAGCGAAGCGGAAAGTATGCGACGCGACGCGATAGAGAACTGGCAGTTTGACGGAATAACTGCGTTGAGAAGCGCAGTCGCGTTCTTAAAATCAAGTGGTATACTCCATCCACAGTAACGCGACGATACTGTGCCGCGTCATCAGCACCCCCTCCAACAGGATGGGGTGCTAATCTTTAGGAAAACCCGATGGCAAAGAAGCCCCAAGACAGCCATGATTTCCTGACGGATGTCGCGAGCATGCGACAAATGGTTGCGGATATACACAAGCATATATACACGCAAATCGCCGATATAGGCCATCGGGCTGCATTCAAGGAGAAGACTGAGGAAAATACCAAAAAAAGAAGCGTTTATATTGATGACGAAGCTGAAAATCTCTTTTTCAAGCAACTCGCAAAGTTTCCAAACGTGGGCAGACTAGGAGAGGAGAGCCTTGAAAATTTTGACGAGATGGGAAAACACTATCTGGTGCTTAGCGATATAATTGACGGCACAGATTTATTACAGAGAGGACTGTCCAACTGGTGTTCGGCAATCGTTGTAGTGAATAATAAGACGCAACAGATCGTGGCCTCCTATGTTGGAGTGGACGGGGCGAGGTTTTATTACGCTACCGATCAAGATAGGCAGTCTTTCAGCGTTCCGTTAAATACTATGTCGTCGCAGAACACACCGAATCCTCGAATCCTGAAAGTAAATGATAAAGTCAAATCTCTTAGCGACGCGAGTATTTGCATTTATACCCAAAAAGGCGGCCACTTGCTGGACTTTATTTCCCGATTTGGCAAGGATAGCGCTTTTGCTAAATGGCTGGAGCATAACACGAACGAAAAAAAGCTATCCAAATTTAGGTTTTATAATTTCGCTGGAAATCCAATGATGGCGCGTTTGGCGGGAGGGGATGGCATTGATTTGGTGTGCGATTTACGGGGTGTTCAAAAGCCGCACGACATTTTGCCTGGGGTCATTATAGCAAGGAAAGCCGGGGCGGTATTCGGGGCGGCGGATAGGGAGCATGAATACACTGACTCCGAGCTTTATGAAATGCTGCGAGACCCGGCCAAAGGCATTGGATACATACTTGCGTCTACAAAGGAACTATATAAAGACGCGCAAAATATATTGCATGGATGATAAAATTTCGACTTGGGTAGCGTCCCGAGTGAGAGGCGTTGGCTGTGCAGTTGCTGTCATCGGAGTCTCTCGGCTCTCGTTAGACTGCTTCGCGATTCACGATCGTGAAGCAGATGACCTCTGGCGCAACGAAATGTGAGAGGATTACCAGGAGGGAATATCGCTTAGTAGCGCCATTCCGTGAACGTCGCACAATAATGAGGTTTCTTCGATGCCATGCAATAGCCTCGACAACGGCCTCGACCGATCGATAGGCGTCGTAGAAACTTTGTTGCACTGAACCGCGTCGGCTGGGCTCGCGCTATGGGGATTTGAGGGCTGCCGCAGTTGTGTCGTTCGATGACTGCCGCGGGTGGGCGACGTTTGGCGCGGCGGGTGCGCCCATCGCAAGAACCTTTGCTGAGCGCTGAAGCGTATTTCGAGGCGCATAGCGTCGCGCCGGCGGGCGGAATCGGCATCGAGGCCATGCTGCGTCGTTCGCGCCGACGCCGTCGCGCGCTTGCAACGAGGCTTTGCATTCAGACGCCGTCGTCATGAGCTATCGAACCCCTTGGCTCGATGGGCACGCGAGTACGTGCTCTCGAACGTCTCGAGGATCATCATCCTGCCGCCGCAGCGCGGGCATGGCGGCGGTTCGACTGCCGCTTTGCCCGGATCGGCTTGGCCCATTGCGTCAGGACCCTTTGACGGCGAGCCATGGCCGGCTCGTCAGGCCGACGGCGGCGTCTCGATCGTCAGACGTTCGAGCGGACTATGGATTTTCCGGATGGTGTCGATCGCCACCCGCGTATAGCGGGCCGTTGATGAGATATTGCTGTGGCCAAGTAAATCCTGGATCACGCGGATATCGACGCCTTGCTCCAAGAGATGTGTGGCGAAGCTGTGCCGGAGGGTGTGGACGGTGACCGACTTGTCGAGTCGCGCCGCCGCAACGGCCTCGCGGCAGGCCCGCTGCACGCTACGGGTCGTGATCGGTCGAGACGGGTCGGGTCCGGCGAAGAGCCAGTGCGGCGGCCGGGTGTGCCGCCAATATTTGCGCAAGATCGCGAGCAACTGCTCGGAGAGCATCGCATAGCGATCCTTGCGCCCTTTGCCCTGTCGAATGACAATGACCATGCGGGTGCTGTCGATGTCCTTGGCGGTCAGCGCGACGGCTTCGGAGACCCGCAAGCCTGCGGCATAGATCGTGATGAAGAGCGTCCGCATCTTGAAGTCGGACACCGCCTTCAGGAAGCGCGTCACCTCGTCGCCCGTCAGGACGGCCGGCAATCTGTCCGCGGTACGGGCATAGGGAATCTGCTCGGCTGCGTCCTTCTGCCCGAGCGTCGTGATGTAGAAGAAGCGCAGCGCGCCCATAATCGGGTTGATCGAAGTCGCCTGGTATCCTCGCGAGATAAGGTGAAGTCGATAATCCCGCACGTCCTCCATGGTCAGTTTGTCAGGCGACCGCCCGTGGAAGCGACTGAACTTCGCCACCACGTAGACATAAATCTTCTTGGTGCTCGGCGACAAATTGCGGATGGTCATGTCGTCGATCATGCGCTGCCGCAGCGGCGTCATCATCTTCTCGGTCATCGGCTTTACTCCTGCCAGTTGGACTGCACGAACACGCAATCCTGACAGGAGGGTCGACGACGAGCGCGAGAGAGACACTCATGGGTCGGAGATTTTATCTTGTGCGACGTAGAGAGAATCGCTTGGTTGAGCCACTTTTTGACTTCTGAACTATTTTGACCGCTCGTAGCGGCTTCGGCTACAAGAAGTTCGAAGGTCGGATCGTATGGACGCAACAATCAAAGCGCTTGCCTATTTGCTCGGGATCGTCGGCATGGCGGGCGTCTGGCTTGTCCCATCGCACCTCGTTGTATGGCAAGCAGACCGTGCGTAAAGTGCCGGAGCCAATGAACTAAACCAGTTGCGTTGTGATAATATCGTAGAGGCAAATCGGTGACCGCATTTCTCAATGTCGATCTCGAAATTCGCCTTCGGCGCGGCCTCGATGAGTTGCTGAAGCACCTCGGCAAACGGATGTTCGTACTTCATCAAGAGGAACAATGGGCGCGATTGGAATTAAACGGGAGTGGCAAGCTGCCCTTCGATAAAACGCTGCAAACAATAGCAAAGACGATACACTTGCTTCCACCAGAAGCCAAACTCTTATGGGACAATTGCAGTCTTCGTCGGCTCGATATTGGCATACAAGCGGGCGCTCAACCGCGGGCCGCGCAGTTCAACATTTCACAAAAGATCGCCGCGCAGTTGCTAAGCATTCAGGTGGAGATTGGCCTAACTATTTATGCTCCCGATGCACCGGCGGATCAAAGCATAGGCGGCCGCAAATCATGAACTATGCCCCGAGCCGGATACCTCTCAAAAACGAAGGGCGGCGCGGTGCCTTGGCCCGACCTGGCGCAGGGTTCAATCCGGTCAAACTCTCTGCGCCGCGGTACGAGTGGATAGCCGTTCGTTTTCGGTGGCGGTAGAGGCCGATAATGGGAACCGAGAGCATCGAGGCCATCATCAAGCCGAAGATATCCGAACGCCCTCTCCTAGACCCACCCAACGTTCCATGGAGATGATTCGCTGGGCTGTGGAAGCTATCATTATCAAATACAGCAAGCATTGGTGCACTTGCGATACCGCGAAGCGGTTTAGTGCAATAAATATTATGCGACCATGATATGTTGGCTCGGTCAAGGCGACACGTTCTCTTCGGTGGCGTTGTAATTCTTCAAAGCCCGCCAAATCTCCCGCATCGCGCGGGTGTCGAGTGCGCAATAGGTAAGCAAAGCGGCTTTTTTCAACCCCTCGTCCTCTGCCGTCAGTGTTCCTGAGACGATCGCATTCCAAGTCTGCGAGGCCGTGCCGCCTTCTTGCACCTCAAGCGCTTCGTAAGAGAGATATGGAACAAGAACAGGAAGGATATATTTGATCGACGTGCGACCCTTGAAGCCGGGATGGATACAGGCTTGCGAGCCGAAGACCTCCATGAGGTCGACGACGCGCGCATTCAAGTCGTCGATGAAAGCGGCGAACTCCGGCTCCCGCGCTGCCAATCTCTTGTTGATCCCAATTTCGAATTGCTTGTTCCACGTCACGATTGATCCATGCGCCGGCATGAAGGCTTTCAACGCGGCAATAAGGCGCTGATCGGGACAGCCGACCTCCGTATCGAGAAACTCGAAGTGCTCAATCTGCCCCTCAAGCGTCCTCAACACGTCCAACGAGAATTGGAACGGTATCTGGTCAAATGGGCGATAACCTTGGAATCGTGGGATCGCAGCCGGATAGGTCTCGTAGTCGAAGAAAGCCAGCGGGAATTGGTAGTTCGATAGCAGGGCCTTGATAGCGTCCGGGTCGACTACTTCCCTACCGGACTTCGCGCACTGGACTTGAAGCGACTGAATGTCAGACAGTTCGAAGTCGTCTGGAACGTCCTGGATCGCGAGGATGTGGGCGTCAACGAGAGCGGCGAGCTTCTTCTTGGAGCTGCCGATGCGCGAAATGTCGTGCACGCTATAACTCGGCACGTCGGGATTGCTTGCGTCGAAAGTTGTGCAATGAGCGCTGCGACCCTTAGTGATGCAGTCGCAAGGTCCAGACGGCTGTTCCAAGCGCGAGAGAAATTCGAATGCGCCGTTCATTCGCTCCAATGTCTCGGCCCGGATTTCATCGACGCGCTGGGTGAAGTCCTCGACAGCAAATAGTGTCTGTATGTCGAGCACATCGCCGCGAACATAAGCGCTGTTGAGGCGAACAAGATTCAGAACGCCGATCGGCACGCCGCATGCTTGGAGCACGTTGGCCTGAAAGGCGATGTCGCTGGCGTATAGCTTGTCGTTCGCTGCCTTGCCGTCGCCGTCTGTTGATGCCTTAACTTCGTAAAGGTCGTAGACGCCGGCTGCCGCGTTGAAAACGAGGATGTCACAGGCCGTTGAAAATCGATCGGTCTCGAAGGCGGGCTGATAGACGATCGGCGAGCGGGATGCGATCAAATGAAGAGTGCGCTCGATCTGGCCGTGGCCGCCCTCAACGCCGCCGGGAAAGAGATCGCGAGCGAGATCGTCGACCTCATTGCCAGTTTCGATCAAGCCGAGATCGAATGCGGATAACGGGCGGGCGCTATAAAAATCAGGACGGTTTACTTTGATCCACGCGTTGTGGGCGCAGTCGCATAAGAGTAAGAAATTGGTCTTGGTGAGTTTCATCGTTCTGGTAGTTCTGGAGTTACGGCCCGTAGGTTATGGAAGTATTTTTGCATCTGAATATTAAGCTTGTTATGCGACAACGATTCGATGAAACGTCAAGTGGCCGTTTCCTTCCTCGGTGAATTTTAGTTCTGCATTCTTGAATTTATAAAAATGAATTCTCTCTGGGTATTTTTATCACTTAGTATTCTTAGATGCATATTCTTATATAGAGAGACCGGCGGATACTGCCGTTCCTGACCGGCCATCATTGCCGCTCTTGACCGGCAAATTTTGCCGGTCTGCGCCGGCGACTGGCGTTGGTCTTATCGACCGTCACGAAGAGCCTGTAATAGTTGGTCTGGCCGAGGCCTCGCTGTTGGATTTTAAGAACGCCAGCCGTTTCAAGCTCCTTCAGGTAGGTCCGGATGCTGCGCTCCCCTGCCCCCAAGTCCTCGGCGAGCTTCAACTGGCCGGGATAAGAACCTTTGTCGGACCATGCGTATTTGAGCAGCATGGCGTAGGCGAGCTTTGCTCCGACCGAAAGTTCCTTCTTCGTCAGGATCACGTTGGGGACCATGGTGAAGCCATGCAGCGTCACCGGATCGGCTCCGACGATTTCGATGTTGCGCGCGATCTCCGCGAGGTGGCCTCCTATCTGATCCATGGGCGAAGTATACCTCCTGCCAACACGTGGGCGCACCAGAGCTGTGGAGAGTGTGCAGAAACTATCCTGGCTCCCCTTCCGACTGCGTCTCGTCCCCTTCTTGCGATCTAAACGGCGACCCTAAAAATTTCCCTGCCTTTAAAAGGTAATCTGTGAGCGTCTGGCTATTGGCGACCGCCGTGGTTCGCTGAAGCTCCATGAGGTTCCTGTTGGAAGATTCGAGAACCTCCTGCGTGCGTTGCACCTGATCCTCAAATTTTCCTTGCCATTTCTCTACCTCGATCTCCAATTTCTTGACATAGGGATGCTCAAAGATGTCGAGGTCAGTCGCGACTTGTCGCGGCTCCTCGCGACTTGTCGATGTCGGCTGTCGCGGGGTGTCGTCCATGTTTTCTGGGACGACACGTGTCGCGTCCTGTCGCGATGTGTCGGCGCTTGTCGGCGCGACTTGTCGCGGCTCGTCGTGGCTAACTTCGAGCGCGACATTTGTCGCGACCGGTCGCGACGTGTCGCGACCGGTCGCGCTTGGGCGCACCTCTTCGATGTAGGCAATATGCTTGGCAACGGACGCCTCAGTAATCAAATATTTCTCGCCGAACTGCGTTTCTAGACGGCGACAATCGAGATGGCCGCTGGCGCAATAGCGCTGGATCGTGCGCGCCGTGCGCGCGTGGCCGGCATGCTCGTAGCGCTCGGCGGCGTCTTCGATGGTGAGGGAATATTCGCTGTCGGGGCTGGCCGCGACAGGTCGCGACAGGTCGTCATTCATAGTCTTGATGATAGCGCAGGTTGCCGGTCATCACGTCGGTTATCCCCAAAGCAATGGCGGAATGCCCGCGTCGGTGCTCTCAGCCGAAAACCAACAGTGGCTATCCCCATTGTTTTGTGGCGCTCCATCGCTCGGTGCTCTTTAACCCTCTATATTACGGGCGAGTGGGGCGATTCGGCTTTCCGATGAGAGGAGCACTAAGCGATATCACGTGTCAGGGACGTTGTTTGTGGTAAAGTATCCATATGAGAAAAGTAGCCTCGGGAGTTGTCCGCTGCGGTTCAATCCCGCCGAAGAGCAAAGGTCGCTAGATAATTATGACAACTCAAACAAGCGATCTCCCATTTGGAAGCGAATTCTCTCCAACTGTTATCGACCTTCCGGAACTGTTAGGTTTCATCGAAAAACACCAGGGTAACGTTCGCGATCTAGAGTCAGCAATTCTAGAGAAATATTTCGCCAAGCACTCGGCATCACCGGAAGAAGAGAAAGATAAGACCTATAACCGCGGCAAGCTCGCAAACAACTGCAAGCTCGGTCTGATAGCCTACGGTATCATTGATCGCGAAGCGCGGTTTACTCCGGTTGGTGAAAAGCTCTTCGGGCTACGCGGCGATGAGCCTGCGCTTTACGAGGAGTTTGCTCGCCATATACTCCTAAATTTGCGCGGGATGACTTTCGTCCAGTGCCTGCAAGACATGGTCGCAGCGGGCGAAGAGATTACCCTAGACACGCTGAGAGACGCTTTGGCCGAGCGTGGCGTGAACTTCCCACGAGGCGGAAAGCATCCAAGCATGATGCGCCTGTGGCTGGTAAAGGCCGGAGTCATAGTTGGCGCGCGTTGGCAAGTGAATCCAATACGGCTGCGAGCCGTCTTGGGGACTGACCCAATTGAGTTTCCTGCTCTGGCAAAGTTTACTCCGCAGCAGCGGGCATTCTTGCTTGCTCTCGCCAATACGGGTGTGAAATCGCCTCAGCCTGCGAACGAGGTGGCGCGGCTCGCAGCAGCAACGTATGGCGTTAGGTTTCCCGACAAGAGTTTGCCGAAGGAAGTTCTGAACGCTCTCAAAGATGCCGGCTACATCAACACCGAGAAAACTACGACGGGTCGGGGCGCTAAGCCGTTTCTCGTATCGCCCACGGCTAAAGTGGAGATGGAAATCCTCGGCCCGCTTCTCAATCAGTTGAAGAATCAAATTGATCCAAAGTTGATGTCGCTTCTCGTCAAGCCGCTCGAAGAAATCATCGATGAGATCAAATCCGAGGATCGTTACATTTCCGGGCTAGCCCTTGAGGCATTGGCTTTCAAGCTCATGCGCAATCTCGCTATGGACTATGTGGCAACACGACTTCGCGCATCCTCTACCGGCGGAGCAGAGGTTGATCTGATTTTCCAATCCGCGCGACTTGTCTACTCTCGTTGGCAGGTTCAATGCAAAAATACTGCTCGCGTCGCGCTTGATGACGTAGCGAAAGAAGTCGGCCTGACTCATTTCCTGAAGAACACCGTCATCGTTGTCGTTACGACGGGCGAGGTTGGTCAAGAGGCCCGCCGTTACGCCAATAGAATTATGACCGACTCGAACTTGGCGATCGTTATGATCGATCGATCCGATCTTGAAGCGATCACGTTAAGTCCCGTTCACCTCCTCGATGCGTTTCGGCGAGAGGCCGAGCATGCGATGACGTTGAAACGGATCGAGTTGGGAAATGGCACAAGCGTATGAAAAAGGTAGTTCCATTGCCCGTCTTTCACCAGACCAATCGGGGGCGCATTTATCACGCCGACAGTTTGGATGTGATGGCGACGCTGAAAGCGGAGAGCGTCGATCTGATCATGACGAGTCCGCCGTTCGCGCTCACTCGGAAAAAGGAATACGGCAACGAACAGGAGCAGGAATACCTTGACTGGTTCCGCGCCTTTGCGAGTGGGTTTCATCGCATCTTAAGAGACAATGGAAGTCTTGTGATCGATCTTGGTGGGGCCTGGAAGCCGGGGGCACCTGTCCGAAGCCTGTATCACTTCAAGCTTCTCATCATGCTGTGCGAGGAATTTGGTTTCCATCTCGCGCAAGACTTCTATTGGTGGAATCCCTCCAAGCTCCCAACGCCGGCAGAGTGGGTGAACGTGCGGCGAATTCGGGTAAAGGACGCAATCAATACCGTGTGGTGGCTGTCGAAAACAGAATGGCCCCGTGCGAGCAATCGGAGGGTGTTGCAGCCATACAGCTCAAGCATGCAGCTGTTGTTGGCCAATGGCTACAAAGCGAAACTTCGCCCATCCGGACACGACATCAGCACAAAGTTTTCCATAGATAACGGCGCGGCTATACCGCCAAATCTGCTTGCAATTCCGAATACGGAGAGCAACAGCTCGTATATGCGCTATTGCCAGGAGAAGGGAATCAAAGCTCATCCTGCTAGGTTTCCCGCTGACCTCCCGGAGTATTTCATTCGGATGTTGACCGATCCGGGCGATTTCGTTCTCGACCCTTTCGGGGGAAGCTGCATAACCGGTGAGGTCGCCGAACGATTAGGGCGCAATTGGGTTTGCGTCGAACTGGTCCAAGATTACCTTGACGGCGCGATTGGACGGTTCAAATACCCGGCCGCTGAGCGCGCGCCGGCAAAATCCGGCGGCGAAGACGGCTATTACAAGCTTCCACGCCCAAGCTTGCTTTGGAACGGTCCCGATCCAATCGCACTTGATGAGGGGGGTGGGAGGAAACGCCCAGCGGCGATGACGAAGACAAAATCAAAGCCAATCGTCGGCCCTGATTTTGTTCCCCCGGAAGCGATCAGAGTTGCTATGCGAGGAAAGTCCAAATAGTTGCATCGGGATCGGCCGGCGAATCGAATCCGAGAGAAGAATGAGCCCGCTTTCGCGGGCTCAAAAAGTCTCCAAATGTTCGCACTTTCGCTCATCCATCAACGTGGCAAGCTGTTCAAGCTGCTGTGCTGTCACGTTCTCGGTGAGGAAGGCGACGACGTTCTCGATGCCGCTCTCATGCGCCGTAAGCACCTGGAGCGGATCGCGGACAAGGAACAAGTCGCCCTCGACGATCCTATGCGCGTTAAATATCGCGCCGCGCGGATCGAACCCGTTTGGGAAGATTAGCGAGGGGCTTTCATCGTTCACCACCCGCCCGCAATACGCGAGCAAGGTGCCGTCGCGGGCATGGATTGGGATAGCCAACCGGCCCCGCATGATGCCCTTCGCTGCGAAACCAGCCCCGAACTGCGCACACGTTTCCGATGACACGCCCAACCCCTGCACGGCCTCGTGAGAGGCTTGCAGGTAATCGAGCGGCTTCAACCCCTTCTCTGTCATGGGCTGGGGGGAATCGTGACGGGAACCGTCGTTCTTCGCCGGTGGCGCACTCCCTCCGCTCTTACCGGCCAAGAACTCGGCCGCCTCGCGCAGCGAGCACTTGCGGACGTTCGCTGCCATCGTGATCGCGTCGCCGCCCTTGCCGCATTTGCCGAAGCAATAATACAGACCCTTTGCCGGCGTGATGACAAATGCCCGGTCGCTGTTGTCCTTGCAGATCGGGCATTGGCCGCGAAGCTGCGGCCCGCTCTTTTTGAGCTTGATGCCGAGCATGTCGGCTGCCTCCTCGATGTTGACGCGCTGCTTCAATTCCGCGAAGTCGATAGCATGGGTCATTGAAGGCTCCTCTCTGTTTGCCTGAGCAAATTGTATGAGAGGTATGCCGGCCAATCGGGGGTTATCCCCACGTCGGCCGGCAACTTTCTTTGATCCGAAATATCACGTCCTCACGGTATTCTGGCGCAGCGGTCCAAAGCCAAAGCTCAGCGCCGGCCCCACCTTTTGGAGGTGGGACACATGAGTGAGGACGGCGGCGCGGTGCGCGCATAATCCACATGCCTATTCTGACTCACGTTGCGTGCAGTCGCGCGCGGAGTCAGGATCAGATGTATGTCGATCAGCCAAGAAGGAAAGATTGGGATCGGCCTCTCATTGCTCCTCGCGCTCGGAGCGGGGGCCTATATGAGATTCCCGGATCAACTGTGGATCGGTAGCGCAACAATGGCGGTTGCGGGGGTGGGGCTTATCGCTCTTGCCGTCCATCACTTCCAAATTAAACCAAGCCGGCGGAGCGTAGGCATTTCTGCGGCAGTCGCGCTTGCGATTATTGGATTATCCGGCTGGTATTTCTGGCCCTGTCCAACCACGTCGAAGATAGCCGCGGAAACCACTCCCGCCATGCAGGAGCCGATCAAAAATGCGCCGCCCCTTAATTCTGGAGATAAACTCAGCGAACAAAAATTGGAGGCCAATATAAGTCTAGAGTTGGCCGTCGATACCGTCAGCGGCGATGATATTGGTTTCCACTTAGTCACCGCTAACGTCAGCACGTCGATAATAAATATTTCTAGGATAGGATATTCTGCCAGTTCGCTGATGGATGTCGAAATGGACGAAACTGCTTCCGGGCCGAGAAGGCTCGCGCCGGGATCGAAAGTGTCGTTTCGAGGGTCTAAGCCCAACGGAATATTGAAAAACCGCCTGCTTGACGTTTCCGTTCAATATGAATCTGACAATATAACATATACATCAGTGTATAAATTTATGTTGCCAGACGGAAACTTAGTAGGAAAAAATATCGATCCATCTTCATTAGATCGGTCGATTGGGACGATAGAAAGTGTTACTGGATTTTCTGGCAATGCGATGATTATCAAAAGACTTTCCGTAGAATCTGGTGCAATAATACGCACGCTTCCAGAAATGCGCCCTGACAATACTCAAAATATATCCGAGATATACGCGTCTGGAAAGTATTTCTTATTTGATCCCGTAAATCGCAACGTCCTATTTTCTATACATTTTCCTTCAGGCGACATAAAGTCGCGTAAAACGTTGTTGCTTAGGAACGATTCTGCCACGCATAAGGTTGGAATATCGTGGGATAATCGGCTGAAAAATATATCAATGTTTGTTGATGGAAAGGCAGCGTCGGCTCAATAGGCATTAAATATCCTCCAACCTTACGCCCTCTAGTTCCAATGCCGCAATACAGGCTAGGAGCCAAGTTGCCGCGAATGCTCCGCGTTTCAGTTTATTCGTAACGGACGCCTCGGTTTCCTTGAAGCCATGCTTCTTGAGACGCTTGGCCAATTCTACGTACGTCAGCTCTTTTTCTTTCAGCTTGGCTTTCAAAAACGCGCGCGAACGCTCTCCCCATTCCTCTTCAGTCTTAGGTGTTGCCATGGCGAGTTCCTGTCGAAAACAATAGCCTATCATAAACGACAGATTGCGCTTGACAACCCCAAAAGCTGTCACGAATGATAGCCTATCAATTCTGATAGGTTTCTTTGTGGCCCAGCACTTCCTCCTTTCCTCAAACGCCCGGACGCTCTCGCTAGCGTCTGTGATGCGTATGACCTAAACGCCTCTTTCGCAATGAAGCGGATCGATCACGGCTTCGCCTATTCCAGCGAAGGCGCTTGCACGAATGGCGCGGAGGAATTTTTCAGCCGGCTGCGCCGCGCCGAGATTGGCCATTTCCACCACATCGCGGGCGTCTACATTGGCCGCTACGCCGCTGAGGCCGGCTGGCGCGATGACCATCGCCGCGAGTCCAATGGCGAGCAGTTCCGCTTGATCGTTGGACTCGTCGCGAAAAACCGTCCGAGCGTTGATTTCTGCGGCTATTGGCAGCGGACCAAAGCGGCGTGATAATTGGTTTCCTTTGATAACTGACCGAATGCGGATATCTTCGGTACGGCGATCAAAGAATGCTGAAAGCTCGGAAACTCCTTGGTAGAGCAGCGCGATAGCGATCAACAACAAAACAAGCGCCGAGATGTGCTTATAGAAGGGCTCATCGGGTTTCTGCATGCCATAATTCAACGCCCAACCTATAAAGGTCCAACTGAAAGCAACGCAGACGCCGGCAATCAGGAGATAGCCAAGTGGACCGGCGTAGTTGCTAGATGGACGAGAGGTCTGGTTGGCGTAGGCGTTTGCACTGTTGTCGTATTCGTTCTTCAACTGGTTGCTCAGTGGAATGCCGACGGGACCACGCGCGCGACCCAACGAGCCTTCGTCTTTCTGAGCGACATTACTCTGGGCGGCTTTCAAGATAAAAACGGCGTTATTTGGCAGACAATCCCAGCATGGGAAAACGGAGGATTTACGCCAACACAATCTCTTAAAACCACAACAAGCGCCGCCGTTGTGGGGGCGGCATTCCAATTTAACGAAGGGTTCACTAGATGCTATGGTAATATTGTCCGTCTCCCAAGGGTTCTTGGGCCAAAACAAATCTCGCGGGCGCGCGTCTTTGATATGCCAGCCCAGATGATAAGCGACTTCCAGAACATTGACGCCCACAGAAAATTTCGTATCTGGGGGTCGGCTACTTACCAAGACGCCTTTTCCACTGAAGAGCACATTACTAGATTTTGCTTGGACGTAGTACACGCTATTGGAAACCCTAATGATATTACTACTGATATTAGACTGTCCTATCAATTCTGCCCCGAAGGAAACTGCACAGACAAAGAATGCGAAAAAGAAACTGCAGAATTGAAGGCTAATAAGAAAATAGAGTGCACGCCCAACGGGTTGCCTCTCAGTACGCTTCCATTCTGAAAAAGAGAGTCCGAGTAGGCAGGCGCGGAATCGTCCAGCAATCCATAAGCAACCGGTCCATGCTAAGTTAGCCAAAGCATGGAGGCGCTGTCGCGGCGCTGTTCTTCGCCCTAGGCGGAGGTTGCAGCCTCGCTAGTCGATTAAATTCCCGGAGCTTTCATCCGTTTCGTCACTATGCGGGCGACGCGGGGAAAAAGCTATGGGCGAAATGTCAGCGATTGGAATCGGCCACAACGGGGGATGGAAAATGGCTGGAGAATTTGAGGCTTATATTGCTGCGTTTAACGAGGCTGACGGCGCCCTTCGCAGTCTGCATCTCGCGATAGGCGAGTTGCGCACAGTCGTCACTATGCTCGAACAAAGCCCTCAAGCTCTTACAGTTCCTGGTGCCCTTCAAAAATGGCCTACCCAAGACCAACTACGGTCGCTCTATAACGATTAGCACACAAAGATGCCGGCGCTTCAAGTCCAATACCAAAGACTTCCGGTAGAGTTGCGAAATTACGCCCCTCGACCCGATACTGTTGGTCATTAGATTTTACCGCTGTAGTCATTGAGCGCCCCGACCCATCCCTTCAAATCCCCGACCATCGGAACGCTAGGACGTGATCGCCCAGCCGCCCGACGCCTTATCGCGATCAGCGGTCCCACGCTTCCGCAATGCCGCCAGCGCAACGATCGCAACGCGCCTCACCATTGGCTCTGCAACGGCGTCTAGGCCCTTGTCCGCCACGATCCGCGCCGCAATGGCCTCAGTCGTCATCGGAACGCCCTCAGCCTCGCGCAGCATGTTCGTGACGCGGATACGAACCTCTTTCCGCTCAAAGATGCGGTTCTGAGGGCGCCAAGGTCGCACTGGCTTGATCAAGCGAGGTTGCGCGTCCGGGTCGAACATTTTAAGCGTCGCGTCTATGTGACCTTGCTCGCGACGCAGGTCATGCATGCGCGAGTCCAGTTCGCGGATTTGGCCAGCCAGTTCGGCGCGCTTGCGGCGAAGGGCATTGATGACAGGTGAGGTTCCCATGCCGCGAATCTAGGCGGGGCGGCTCGAAAATTCATTGGACCGCTGCGCCAAAATACCGCGTCCTCAACTAAGCGACTCGCCGCAGGCGTGCTGGACGATGGCTGTAATATTGATACATTTTTCCGCCGTAAATTTCTTGCAGCACCTGACGAAGAGGCGTTGAGGCATGAGGAGGAATTCGATCATTGTCCTCGACATACCTCAGCGCTTTGATGACTGCGTTGTATCCGATGCGACACCCAATCGCGCGTTCTCGACTATATGGCATACCACTCTCTCCCCTTAGTCTTGCGGACACTCCGCGAAATTCCGATCGTGGGCTACCAGCACGACCTTTTCACCGTAAGCGACGATCAATCCGAACCGCGCCATGCTCTCCGCCTGAATCTCGGCGTCTCTCGGTGGTTTGAATCGGGTCATTCGACAAAGTGAATAAAAATCTCGCCATGGGATCGTGAGCACAGGTTCACCACCACCAAGTCGAATCTTGTCTTTCAGCATGACATCGAGATCGGTGACGATGTCGGCTATGCGTCGTGGCATTAAAGCATTCCTCGGTTGGAGTGCATGCGTATTCCACACGTAGATAAAATACAAGGAATATCTTATGTCATCGAAAGATCGTCCTAAGGAATAGATGCGCGCGTAACATTTTGATAAAGCTATGTATTAGTAATTATTATTTTTATCGCCTTACGATCTCAGAAAGACGTCATTTTCTCCGGCTCTTCGCCACGGGTCCCGAAACATGCGGCCGTCCGGAGCCGGGGCGCGCGTGAACTGGCCAAGGTCGGAACGGCAGGCAAAACAAAACATCGTGCTGCGTCCGTTCTTGGCGATCGACTCGACCGCCCTCATCATGTTGCGCATGCGCTTCTCGTTCGTCGTGACGAACAGAACGCGAAGGGATAAGCCGTGGACTCCGAAGTGGCGATCGATCGCTGCCGACGCGACGATCTCGCGGTATGCTTTGATCTTCGGCTTGATGACGGCCTCGATGCTCTCGGTGCCCATGTCGGCTTCGAGTGCGAAGAAACGATCGTTGATGGCGAAGAGCGCGTCCGGTTCGATCCATTGCGGCGCGTCCGCGATCGACGGCACGGCGACATTCAGAGGATTAGGGAAGGCCTGCGTTCGGGCGGGCGACGTGCCAATGATCTCGACGTGGTTGCGGAAGCGCACGTCCGGCGCGCCGCGCGCGCCGATCTCGATGTCGAGCGCGATCTGAGAGGCCATGTGATCGTGGGCGAGACGAAGGATGCGCGAGGGCGCGGTGCTATTACCGCCGATGCGCGTCGCCTGCACCCAATCGTCCGAGGGAACGATGCCTCGCAAGGCGAGCAATTCCTCGGCGTCCTCTCCGAGTCGATACATTTCGTCCACGAAAAGGGAGTTCGCAAATTTAAGCTTCTCGCTCAATCGCTCCAGCCACTTTCTCTCCCCGTGATACAGGTCGGTCAGACGATTGCGGGTCTTGCTATTACAGCGGCGATCGAAGGCGACGATCTGCTTGGTGGTGAGATGGGCGTGGCGGCTGAGCGGCTCGAAGATGCCGAAGATGTCGTTGTCGGTGATTGCGGTGCGCTTACCGCTCGGCGTCGGGCTCGACCGCGGACGTTTCTTTCTGAAGGGCGATGTCTCCATGGTGGGATTGGGAGCGTGGAACGCGGGGGCTATAAACGTCCGCTATGGCGCGCTTTGCGCAGACCCGCAACTCGGTGCGACAGCATGTTCACGCGTTCACATTTTATCACGCTGTCGCGGCCGGCCGGGGTCTGTCGCGGTCTGCCGCCCCATGACACGACATATCTGGAAACCTTCCAAACTGTTCACCCCAGCAGTCTGTTAGGGTTGGACCGGCCGCCGCAAATATTAGGCATACGAATGGACCGCAGACCCAGGTTCCACGGTAGAGTCTACGCGACCTTACGTAAGGGAAGCACCTCGCATCGACTCTTCGGCGAGCCACTTGCGGCGAGCGCGCACTCCACTGGAGTCTTCGGGAAATCTGAGCGATGGCGTTGCTACCCAGTCTACCTAAAGTGATTCAGTTCCGACGCCAAAACCGCGGGCCGTGGCCAATGGCATTTAGCAGATTTGCGGTAACGGTCTCACTTTTTGTGGGCTGCATTCGCCCGATCGTTGGCGAAGCGCAACCCATTCCCACCTTCCAACTGTTTCAAGCAGACGTGACTATAACGAGCGCAGCGTGCAAATGGTTTGGAAAAGGCATTTATGTTTGTGAAATTCCTATAAGTAAAGACACGTCATCAATAGTAAAGAATAATAATAATATCGTATTAAATTCAGGGGTTGCGTGTGACATCAATAACTGCGACGCTGTTATTGTTTTGGATCATTTCGGCCCTACAGATGTCCGCCTCATTGCATCAAAGGGATGGGTGGCGAGTCCGTGGATGGATTCTTCCTTCAAAATGACTATTCATTTCCTTATAGCGATCTACGTTAAACAATAAGGCGATGGTGATGTATCGTATTCTGGAAAATAAACGACGTATAAAAATGTTACGCGGGGTTGTCACGTTAGTATCCTTCGCTATACCGGCAACCACTCTAGCGCAAGAGGTAAATATCGTCGCCGTGCCCGGAAGATTTAAAATAGCTCACGATGCGTTTGGAATAATCGGTTGTACGGTTCAACAAAACGGAACAACGTATATTTGTAAGCGAAAAGACTCCATACCAATAGTGAGTATTAGGCCAGTCGGAAGTGCGCCCCCTTCTGAGCCGAGATTTGCAGGTATAGCAGCAGCGCGGGGGTGGGGAGACGCTGAAATTCCAGCTGTCGTTCAGTTGCTCAGCTACGGGCGGGGAAACACTACTATTTTGGTGGCGCAACCTTGGAAGGGTAGCTATTGGATGGGTAAAAACGAAGAATACGCAGTTTCTCTGCTAACTTTTTTGCCTGTAGAGTAATCTATATACTGTCCGGTAATCGTGAGAACATCAGACCGGCGTCTCTCGTTTCCTCCGATATTAGACGTTAGATGGCCTAATCGAGCGAATGCCGTGTGTCAACATGGCTTATTCACCGTGCACGCATCACCGATAGGTCTATCCCAAAACGGGTTTTGTTCGGCAGGTGATGGATCGTTGCCGCGCGGAGCGACTTGACCCCGGTGGGCTGCCTCGCACGCCGCATCGCAGCTCTGCATCGTTGGAAGCCGAGTATGGTCCCAATTTGCCTGTTGGCCAAACGCCGGCTGGATCAGGAGGCATGCTGCCCCAAATAATAGACGTTTCATGGGCGAAATCTCTACAAGAAATTTGAGTAAGCGTGGATTGCGTCTGCCTACTCGGGAATCCAATTGCTATAACCGCATCGAGTGGGCGTGATGCCGCCGGAACAGGCCTTTTTCAGGTAATGATTATTATCCGGCCCGACGAAGTAATCGCTTCGCCTTCCGTCTGGGTAAAATGTGTGGCCTTCATCACCGTGTTGGCGAACTACGACGCCAGAAGGTCGATGAATTTCCACCGAACCGTCAGGATGGCGAATAATTGTTTGGCCGGGTTTTCCAACCACCTGGGCAAGGGATATTGCCCCTGACAGAACGGAAGTCGCGACCAGAGTAGAGCCTATCAGAGAGGCAGCGGCAAACCTTCGCATGCGAAGACTCCGAAGCGAATGTGATGGCGAGGACGCCTTATCAAGGCAGTCCAATTTCTGACGAAGAGCACGATATCTGTTCAATATCCTGCTCCGCATGCCCCGTCATTAATTCTCGTTAGTGCCCACAAGACGCATAATAATGCCCGCGCGGCTCATGTCCCGCCGGATAGCGGGAACCGACCAAGGTTGCGGGTGCCTGCCTTTTTAGATTCAATCCGACCACCACGGTGCAAATTTGTTTCAAATCAGCTAGCCGGGAGGGGTATATTTTTATAGGCGAATATGCACTTGTTGACTACTTTCGGAAAAACCATTTAAATCGGGTCCGACAGGCCGGCGATCGCGTCAAGGCGCGCGCTCTCGCGCTTTGGCGTCGGCTGTTCGACAATCTCAAAATCGCCGCGAAGCAATATTGCAAACTCGATCGCGCGCTCTCTCGCCCCAGAGCCGGAGAATGTGGATTTGTAACGCGCGCCAACCTTCACCGACCAAAGCGGCGGCTTGCGTTTGGTCTGGATTACTTTGACCGGCTTCAAAGAGCGCTCCCGGCGTTGCTAGTCGGAATCGTTGTGGCCCAGACAGCCATCGGCGTCTTCCCTCGTCATGCTTTGGCCGAGGAACTGCCAACAGTAGCGCGTGTAATGCTGCTTGCCGGAGACTTCTTTGTAAAAAACGATTCCAGCATAGACGATAAGCTTGGCTCCCGGCTCGGTGATTTTCGCCGTCGTCTTGATGAGTTGGTTGAATTCAGAGGGGACCGGGCTGCCGACTATGTGCTGGGGATGGTCAGCGCCGGGGAAGAGAGTCAAGGTTCCCGTAAAAGTTGGGGGAATATTGGGGCTCGTGGCGATGATTTGGGAGGCGGCGATACCTTCTGGCAATCTTGGCTGCACGAATACGTCATAGGCGGGTGTCAGTCCGAAATTTTTGATCGTGAAGCTAAATGTCTGATTCTCCTTATCGCCAAAATTCACAATAGCTCCGGGGATTACCCCCACGTAGGCCCGAAGTTGCTGCTTGGAGGATATTTCAAGGTTATTGGCTTGTCGGGTGGCCACGTCAACCGATTCGCCAGTTTTCAAAGCTACGTATCCGCTGAATACGAGAATGGCGGCGGTCAAGCCGGTATAGATAAATGCGGCAATGGCCGTTCTTCGGGTCCATACGAAGCCGTTTTCGGCGCGCTCTTGGTTGTGCTCGTTTGTGGCTTCAAAACTGCGCTGAAGGGCATTGATCGCCGAGGCGATTTCCTTTTCTTCGGGGGGGCGACGATTATTTTCATCGCTTCCGGAGCCATGGCGGTGTGGGTTTTGGGCCATCGCGATCTTTCTGAATCCGCTTCCGCCTCCCACGGCGCTTTTTGCGTTTCAGCATCGACCTATCGCAGCGCCGAAAATGTCGGGATTGCCGCGATTGTTATACCTAAACTCGAACTCGGCAACGTAGAGCGGCAAATATTTCTTGCTGACCTTGTGATACGTGCCGACGACGCCGCGCTTAATCAGCGACCAGAAACCGTCAATCGTTTGGGTATGAACAGCGCCGACGACGTGTTCGCCAATCCCGTGGTCAACGACTTTGTGCGGGAAGCGGTGTTTCAGACGGCGATAGGCAACGGCATCGTCAGTGCAAAGGAGACTGACTTTGGTCGAGACGGCCTCGCGAACGAAAGCTTCAAGGGTCAAGCGCTTTGTGTTCTCGACGACGCGGGCGACGACTTTTCCCTTGCGACTAACGGCACCGACAACGGCTGCCTTGCTCGGATCACCGAGCCCGCGCTTGCCGCTCTTTTTTGTCGGCATGCCGATTGTAATCGCTGCCGCCGACGTAGGTTTCGTCAACCTCGACGATACCCATCAGTTTGCGAAAGTCGGGATCGACCAGACCCGCGCGAACACGGTGACAGACGTAAAGAGCGGTGGAATAGGAGCCAAAGCCGATTGTGCGATGGACCTGCAAGGACGAAACGCCTTTCTTGCTGGTCAGCATCATATGAATGACGCGGAACCAAACGCGCATCGCGACTTTCGTGTTCTCGAAAATAGAGCCGACCAGGACGGAAAACCGATAGCCCCCAGCCTTGGCGCATTTGGCGCACTGCCAATGGAAAGGCTTGTTAGCGACCGGATAAACATCAGCGTTGTCGCAACGGGGGCAGCGAATGCCTTTCGGCCAGCGACTCTTTTGCAGGTAGAGCTTGCAAGCGTCGTCGTTCGGAAAAAGCGCTTCGAATTGGCCGATCGTCATTTGCCGAGTGAACTTAGCCATAGGAGTCATTCCCTTGCCTGAGAATGAACCTACGCGATTTTCAGAAACTAGTCAAGTACTGCATAACCGCCTTTTTATATATCGCAATATCTCCCGAGAACAAAATAGGAACTAATGCACGTACTAAATTCGATATATCCGAACCTCACTCTCTGTCGGCATCTCGCCGACTTTTATGCCTCAGCCGCCTTCCCGGCATCTTCGGGAACGACGCATCGATGCGTTCATCCACCAGATTACGCGGCTTCATGTGCCGGCTACGCGCGATGGCGACAACACTTTTGAATCTCGACCCCTGCGGCGGGGGAACGAGGGCGTGAAGCAGTCGCGGCGGCGTCGGCGCACCGTTCCGCATCAGCTTGATCCAGGCACGATGATTGTTCGTTTGCGTCAACGTCGTCGGGTTGTTCATACCAAGCTCACCAGCAAGCCGTTTGGCGTCAAGTGCGCCGACACGAAAGGCGATCAACGTGCCGGCGTTGCCGAATACCGCATGTTGCAGGGTCTCGGGTAACTGTGCGATTTGCTGGTTCACTGCGACTAGCGAAAGCCTCCACTTGCGCGCCTCTGAGAGGACCGATGCGAAGCTTTCGGTTGCGAAGTTCTGAAACTCGTCGACATACAGCGTGAAGTCGCGGCGCTCGTGCTCCGCCATGTGCCGCCGCGCTTCAGCCGCCTGCGAACAGGCGGTGATAAGAAGCGCACCCAAAAGATGCGCCGGCTCGGTCCCAAGATTTCCTTTCGATAGATTCAGGACCAGCACTTTGCCGTTGTTCATTACCTCAGAAATTTTGAGCGTCGACGAATTCTGGCAGAGGATCGTTCGAATGAACGGGTTCGCAAGGAGCGCGCCGATCTTGTTTTGGATCGGCCCGATCGCTTCGTTGCGATAACGGGTGTCGTATGCGGCATATTCGGTCAGCCAAAACGACCGCACGATCGGGTCCTGGCAGCGACGCACAAGCCAGTCGCGATATACGTCGTCGACCAACAAGCGAGGGAGTCCAAGCAAGGATTGATCGCGCGTTTCGAGCAGTAAGCGCAGCGAGTGGCCGAGAATGTATTCGAGTCGGTAACCCCAACTGCTCGACCAGATGTTTTTGAATGAGGAGACGATATTGGCGGCGGCTGTCGCGCGCTCGGCCTTTGGAACGCCCGATAGGGGATTGTAGGCGAAGGTGTGGGTGGGATCGGACGGGTCAAGATAGATCACATCTTGTCCACGCTCGGCCGGGGCCAGACTGGCGATATGTTGGCTGGCGTCGCCGTGGGGATCGAGAAAACAGAATCCTGCGCCGGCCATCATGTCCGCATGCATAAGGTTGAGGAGCAGTCCGGTCTTGCCGGTGCCGGTCATGCCGATGATGTAGACATGTCGGCGGCGGTCAGCTTGCAGCAAAGGCACGCTCTCGCCGGTCGAGAGGCTGCCAAGAACGATGTCGTTGGTCGTGAGCATGGGAGGGCCACCATGCCGTGCCGAGTGTTCGCGCCTTTGGTGCAAGCTTCGGTCGGTGAGGGAGGCCCGCCATTACTCGCGTGATGAGCGCGAGCGAAGAGCTGCCTATGAGTATTGTATCGTGCCGATCGATGGTTGGAACGATCAGCCTTCAAATGAGTCCCGGTCCTGCGAGAAATTGAAGAACGCCGTCACTGTAATGTGCCTGTCACCACGCGGATTTGAATGGAGCCGGTAGAAGATTACGAAAGGCGTATTTGGAACCACGCGCTCGAAGATATCCCTATCCGCGCTGTAGGTCCCCGATTCCGGGTGAGCCGGTAACACCCGCTCGATCATGTGCGTGACTCGCGCGAAGGTCCGCTCGGCCACGGGCCGCCCGAACTCCCCAACGCCATATTCGAAGTGACTGGCAAGCTCCGCTTTCACGCGGCGCGAAAGGACGACCTTCATGCACGGGAGAAACCGAAGCGCGTCGCGAGGTCGTCGAAAGCATCAGCGGCCGGTATCGTGTCGCCACACTCAGCTTGCATGATGCCTTCGTCAAGCTGTGCGCGCTGATCGGTCGACATGCGGTCGTAAAATGAGCCGCCCTGCGCCGTCTCTGAGAGCTGTTCTACAAGGGCTCGCTGGTCGGTCGGCGGAAGCGTCTGGAACAGTTCGAGGATGCGGTTCTTGGTTGTGAGCATATACAGGGATTGTAGCACGCGGCGCATGAAAGCGCGAGGAAGAGCCTCTGGTTGTGTGCGCCGTGAATTGAGGTGTCGTGGGTTGTCCGCGCCAGTTCGTCGTGGCGCTCTTGCAGAGCGCCCGACCCCAATAGGTTTTCCCGAGCGACGTGTCCGTTAGGCCGAGCGAGTGGCGCGCTGATGTCCGATAGGCAGAAGAAAGCTATTGGGGTCGGGCGCGAATGCGCACGCGAACTGGCGCGGAATTGAGCCTTTATCGTCCTCCGATAGGGGAAACGGTATCTCCCACCGAATATGCCACGACTGAGGTGGAGAACCCCTGTCATCGCGTCGATGTGAGACGCGCACCGAGCCCTGTAGTGATAGCTCAGGAAGCGTCCCGCCCTACTGGACGACGTGTCCACCGCCGCCATGAATCATACTGATGCGATCGGCATAACCTCCGACGCGGCGATTTGAGCGCCAGATGGTGGCGGGGGAATCGGGAAGAGTCTTGCTGGATAGGCAAAAGACGGGGGTAGTCAGGCCGCAAAGATGCCAGCGGCGTATTCAGGAATGGTATGGAATATCAGGCTGTGCGCCAATTGTTGATGCATCAACAGTGTGCATCAACAGGTGATGCGCTGCTTGATACATGAAGTCGGGCCAAAAAAGAAGGGCCGAGCTGTGCACACCCGGCCCTTCCTGTCCCATAGAGAGGTGTCCCCCTCAGGTGCGGCGAGCTTCGATCTTCGCAGAGAGCCATGCCTCTATCTCAACGCATACCCAGCCAACCCGACGGTTGCCGGCAGGAACCCGCAAGGGAAACTGGCGGACATCCTCAAGCCGCCAGATGTGTTGGCGACAGAACATGATCCCGTAGACGGTCTTCAACTCTTTTGCCGAGCATAATTTCAACGGATGGGTCATTTCGAACAGTCCTCAGAATGAGGACGGCTCGAGACGTCCAGGCGTCATAGCTAGGACGTCGAAATGCTACTCCCAGTTTGATGCCGGTGAAATAGTTTCGTCACAAATTCTTCCCAGATCGCGAGAGCCTTGCACTTCTCGTCAAGATACTCGAAACGGTTACGCGGCCTATACGCCCGCGCTCTCGAAATCGCGCAGGCCGAGCGCGAAACACGCTACGAGGAGATATTCGAGGAAGGGCGCAGATATGAGCTTGTGCATCGGCGCAAGGTCGAGTGGCGCAAGCTCTTCACGATCATCGTCACCGGCCGTGTCATCGGATGCGGCATCATCCCGGCGCTAGCGATCGGGCTTACTAACTTGCCTCGCTAACTCTGATTTCTACCGTCGAATGCCATACAGAATGATGTTCGCACATCGTTGTCGGATATTTTCCAGAAAGTTGACTTCCTCCGCCCTGGATGCAGGCGAAAAGTCCTTATGAGCGCTAATACTGTCATTAATATATCGAATGAGTTCTGCTTGCAGATGTTCGTTATGTTCCGGAGAAATTGCAGACACCACCGTATCTAACGAGGACAAATTCGCACCTATGTCCATTAATTGCTCGGCAGTTGGATATTTGTCTTCACTCATCGCCAAAAAAACTTGGCGAGATAGATCATGGCATTCCTTGGCAACTTCGGAAAGTGCGGCAGACTTCAGAGAATCGTAACGCCCTTTCCACGACACATAGCTTTGCACCGTCGCAGCAAGACTCGCGATCATAGCAACTGTGACTGAAATGACTGTGATGGTCCGATCGAATGTCATTTCCGAATTGACCCGCCCCAATTCGTTGCTAGTCTGTTCTCGCATGATCAAGACGCTTGAGCAAGCCTCCGACAACGAAATGAGAATCACCGCCCGCTGCGGCTGGGAGCTTTTGTGTGCGGACGGGGAGCTTGCACCCGCCAGCTACGCCGGTCATCCTCAAAGCATCATCTGTCCACGAAGAAACGACGCGTGGAAGGAGCTGATTTGACCAGCAACTGTTCATAATTGATCATCAGGGCCGCGAGCCTCCATTATTTGCGAAAAAATCAAGGAATTTGCCGCAGTGATATTGCGGCGAAAATCGAAGAGCTACCCCCAGTTTGATGCAGTTGAGATAGTGTTGTCACAAACTCTTCCCAGATCGCGAGAGCCTCGCGCTTCTCGTCGAGATACTCGTAACGGTTATAGACAGCCGCGACGCCGCTGATCTTCCCCGAGACGTGGTTGAGGAGCCGGTCATTGACGTGCTGTGGGATGCGCAGCTTCGCCCACATCGTGCTTGCCGTGCGGCGGAGGTCGTGAAGCGTCCAGTGCGCGACGGGGGCGCGTTTGACGTTGCCGCGTATTTTCTCGTCGAGCGCCTTCTTTGGTTTTCCCCAGCCGGCGAACGTCGTCGCGGGCTTTCCTACCCAGCGGTCTCGTTGGGCGGGGAAAAGATATTCGCCGACGCGAGGAATAGTCCCAAGAAGCGCCGCCACCTTTTTGCCGTAGGGGATGAGGTGCTCGCGCTTGTTCTTCGTAATCGTCGCTGGGAGTAAAATCGTCTTTTCTTGCTCATCGATCCATTCCCATCGCAATGCGGCGACTTCGCTCCTCCGCAGCCCAGTCAAAATAAGAAGCTCGACGATCGGGCCGAACGGATGGTCTGTTTCTCTCGCCGCGCGAACAACGCGAACAAGCTCATCTTCTGTCAGAACGCGGTCTCGGGATGCGGGGCTCGCGGGCGCGCTCAGTCGGTCGCAGGGGCTTGCCTCGATCAGATCGCGTCTCACCGCCCAACTGAAAAAGCCCCGGAAGGCGGCGAACACATGATTGGCGAGGGAGGGCGTCGTCAGTAAACCGTCGAAGATTGTGGTGCAGTGTGATTTGGTGATCTCGGCGATGGGATGGCTTCCGTGCTTGGGAAGAAGGTGTCGAGTCAGGAGCCGCTTCGTCTCCCGCGCCGTGCTGGGCTTTAGTTTCGCGTCACAATGAGAGGAGGCATAGGTGTCGTATGCCTCGCGAACGGTCAGGGAAATCTTTTCGGCGCTCTCAGGATCGCGAAGAATATGACGCGAAGCCAAGGTGCGCGCATCCTTCAGGGAAATGTCCGGATAACGACCGAGCACTTTGAGTCGCCGGTCCGTCCCGTGCATCACAATCCAGGATTTTGAGCCACCATTGACCCGCATCCCGAAGCCGGGGAAGGCGGCATCCCAGACTTTATATTGGCCGTGCTGCGGCTTCAGAGCGCGGACGGCGATATCGGTGAGATGCGTTCGCATGATCGGTCATCCCGGAAGACGCGAAGACCACCGTAGACCTGCTGACAAAAAATGAATAGTCTCTTTTAGTCTCTCTTTTCACGCGAGTAGGTGCGCAACCATCGGAGACGACCTGCTACACAGAAGCACCCAAAATCAATGAATTATAAAGGGGCTAGCGACATTGCGCGACAACTGGAGACTTCCGACAAGCTGACTCTTAATCAGCGGGTCCAAGGTTCGAGCCCTTGTGCGCCCACCATCGAAAACAGGGGCTTAGCTAAAAATCGCGGTTGCCGGTCAAGGCGCGCCGAGCAATTGCGGACCCTATGCGGACCCGGCGGATGGCGATTTGTGGCGGCTGATGTCGGCTCGACGCCGATGGCTTATTTCGCCCATGGCGCCGCTGCGACAGGACAGCCGAGGGCTCGATACCGCCCCGTTGGCCAAATCCTCGGAAGACGGGCGGATTTCCAGCATAATATTTTGTCGTCCGTGAAGAACCCAACTCAAGCGGCGGCGTGCTGGTTTTGCGACCTCGCCTGTCGGGCGATGGCGAGCAGGAAAGTCGACAACAAGAGCGCCAGCCAGGCCAGCAGCCTCCTGAATACGTTTTCTGACGAGATGCTCAATCGCCGCGTCAAGGTCGCTGGAAGATCGCGCAAGCCGATTTTCGAGCCATACGCCGCTTGCATGCCACGAAATGTTCAATCGGTCGGACCAAAACGAATTTGGTTGATAGAGCGTACCGGACGGGGGGCAGCGATTAGGCGTAGCGCAGGCCGTGGAACAGCGGCCACCGGAAGTCACCATGTGCACTGTGGGCGGTATGCGAAGGGAACGTCGGGCTGTCGTGGCGTCACTGATCTAGACACGCAACCGTCGATAGTCCCGCCCAAAAGGGGCCGACGCAATTGTGCCGCTTGGCTCTGTTTGGGATACTGCCCCAATGCCGCGTAGCTAGGAAACGGTATGTTCAAAATAGCAGTCCTTGATGATTGGCAGGACGTCGCGCGCACGAGCGCCGATTGGTCTGCCCTCACCGCTCGCGCCGAGGTGACGTTTTTCTCGGGCGCATTTGCCTGCGAGGACGAAGCGGTAGTCGCGCTAGCCGATTTCGACATTTTATTGACGATGCGTGAGAGGACAGCGTTTCCAGCGAGCCTTATTCGTCGCCTCCCCAAGTTGGGCATGATCAGCATTACTGGAGCCTCGGTCGCGACACTGGACCTTGACGCCTGCTCCCGACAGGGCATCGTGGTGTGCAACACTGCAGGCGGCGATCCCGCTGCCCCTTACGCGACCGCCGAGTTAGCGCTCGGCTTGCTGATCGCCGCCGCCCGCGCCATCCCGGTCGCCGATGCGACGATTCGAGCCGGCGGGTTCCAGCGGGGCGTGCCCGTCGGTGTCGGCCTCGCCGGGAAGACACTGGGTATCGTTGGGCTTGGCCGACTAGGCGCCCGAATGGCCCGTTATGCGCATGCTCTCGAAATGGAAATTATCGCCTGGAGCCCAAATCTCACCGCCGAAAAGGCGCGAGAAGCGGGCGCTCGGCTCGTCCAAAAAGCCGATCTCATGACAGAATCGCACGCCATTTCCATACATATGGTTTTGTCACCGCAAACTCGCGGCATCATCGACGCGGAGGACATTGGGCGAATGAGGAAGGGGGTGGTCTTGATCAACACCTCCCGTGGGCCGCTAGTCGACGAGGCGGCGCTCGTGGCCGCCGTCTCAAGAGGAGATATCGTGGCGGCGCTCGACGTCTATGACAGGGAACCGCTTTCGGAGAGCCATCCATTGCGCAAGTCGGGCAATACCGTGCTGACGCCACATCTTGGCTACGGCGTCGCGGAGACCTGGCGGAACTTCTATCCTCGCAGCATCGAGAATGTGCAAGCATTTCTGGCTGGCAAACCGATCCGGGTTTTACGCGGGCCGTCGAGATAGCTCGAGTGCTGGCGTCCCGGCCGTCTGCTGCCGGTTAGGCAGGAAGACAGAGATCCCCTCCGCTCGCGCTGGCGACACTATTTTCCGGCAAAGAGTTGCAAGGAGGCCACGAGTGGCGATAGCCGATGTTCGCGCCTTATTGTTCGATGTATTTGGGACCGTCGTGGATTGGCGAAGTGGCGTTGCGCGAAGCTGCACCGTTCCTTCGCCGCCACGCCGCTGGGGTGGTTGATCCGCTTGCTTTCGCGGACGCATGGCGCGCGGCGTATCAACCGTCGATGGAGGAAGTGCGAAGCGGGCGACTTGACCCCCGGGGAGGCAAAGGAAGCGCCAAGCGCCGCCTCAGCGAAGCGCCAAGCCCGGATTGCCGCGCAAGCTCATGCCGGCGCGGTAGCCTTCTCGCGAACCGGCGATCCTTCAATCGGCGATTTTCAAGATGCGGTCCTGCTCGCGCAATTCGGCGAGGTCGATTTGAACGCGCTGAGCGAATGAGAAAGCCGTCGAATTATCTTGCACACGCCGAGCACCGGCGGGATGCCCACATCCTGCGTCTACCGCAGCGTAAATCCTCTTTCGGCGCTACGACGATTAAATCAATCATACTGCGAAACCCAGAGCGAGTCGCTCGCGGATCGGCGCGAACCGGTCTGGTGACAAGGCACAGATTGACTGTGGCGGACCACCATTGAATACGCCATCCGCCGCAAGCGCCGAAAGGGGGATTGCAAGATCGATATGGCCCACCAATAAGAAATCGATCACACGCACAGGCGTTGGACTCGCGTCGACTATCCCACGCAATTCCGCTTCCGAGAAGACCGAGCGCTTAGCCGTCAAGCGGACAAGCTCCTCAAGATCGCTCGTCTGCGAAACCCGTTCGACGACACCGATGCTGGTAACCGTCTGGGAGGCGGCCAAGCCCGGTGTCTTTGAATGGTAGAAAAGCAATGCGTCGCCTGGCTTCAAGGCCTTCGTTTTGGCGCGACAAATGTAGACCTTGCGAATCGTATTGCCGGGCGTACGGTCGCCACGGGCAGACAATGACAACAGCGGCCGTTCGTCGGGAAACAACGGGAGCGGTGCGGCGAACGCCAACTCTGGGAAGAGTTTCCGGTGATAGTCGCCTCGAATAGGGACGCAATAAACATTAGCAGGTGCATCAACTACGAAACGGGGATAATTCGTCCGGTCGAGAGTGAAAAGGTCCGTCTCTGCTGCGCCGGTAGCGAGACGAGCCCGAGAGAGCGGTTTTTCGAAGACCATCTCGCCGTCGGCGCGGCTGCAAGTTCGCATAAAGCCGTAGTATTCAAGGAGCCGGATCAATGTGACTTGGCCTGCATAGCAAGTCAGGTAGATAAGGTCATAGTCGTTGCGTTGAGCGTACCAGAGGGCCTGCTTGAGAAGCAATTCGCCAAGCTTTTCGCCTCGGAACTCCGGGCGGACCTTAAAGGTGCAAATCTTTAGTATCTTGCGACCCGGTAGGGTTACGTCAGCCTCTGCAGGTGTTTCGTCCTTTCGAACGATCAGGCCTGCTAGTTGGTCGCCGACGGTCACCGCCCAACATCGACGGTGCTCAGCAATGCATTTTGCCCACCAACTGTCGAAGAGAGGATATCCCTCGCGCAAGCTCTCGAACATCCTGTCGCTGATATCAATTTCGTGCGCCTTGCAGTCGGCGATCAATGGAAAGCTAACGGGCGTCGGGTCGAAGGTTCGACGCAACCACACCAACGCGTCTGCCGCCGTCAAAACTCGGCTGCCCAACGGCGTCAGTTTGACGCGTTCGTGAATACCCTGGTCTTCTGTGATTAGTAGATCGACGACGTTCAAACTTAGCGCATACAGAAGCGCGACATCGACTTCGTCGTTTGGCTTTCGTATTGGACCAAACAAAGATTCTAGCGTGGCTTTGTCCGGAAGTTTGGGACCCTTCAGCTCCTGGAACTTACGCAGTTTGCTGAGCGATATCTCCCGCCGGGCCCGGTCGCGGTCTCGCGCAATGTCAAGGAGCGCGCACTCGTGCACAAACATGTCGATAGCATGCTCGCCGCACTTTCTCACGATGTCGGCGTATGCCGGATCGACCTTCTTCGGGTCTTCAAGCCCGATGAATACGTTCGTATCTATCAGTAGCTTATACGCGCTCATAATTCAACAGCGGATAGTGCTCCTGCCGAAGGTACATAAACGACTGTGGTGCGACGAATCCAAATTGCTCTCGGAGGTCGGCGGCGGCCACTTGCGGGTCGAATGGTCGCGCGTTTTCAAGGATGATGGCATATCCCCTGTCAAGACCGTCAAAATAGGCGTCGAAGGCTTTGCGATCAATGCAAGCGGCGGCTCCGTGCCGCTCCCAAAGAATATTAAGCTCCAGCCGCAGCACTTCGCGGACGCTTGCTGATCCAATGATCGCGCAAGTTGGGCTTGTCGAATAAATGAGAATTGTTGCTCCGGACGCATCCGATGAGAAGCGGCGGCGGAGCTCGACAGTCTTCAGACCGTCAACGATCTTCTCGGCATACAGCGGGCGAATGCTGAGCAGATAGTCGCGTTTAGTGCTTCGAATCATGCAGCCTTGCAAATCACCCCCCGGCGCAAAGCTACAGAATCACACTTCGGAATCGGTGTCCAAGTCTAATTTTCTCTTTGCGACCGGCCAGCCCATGGCGGCGTCCCAAAGCAAGGGGCCTCTTACGCGAGAAGCAGGCGCGCCAGTGGTCAGCTTGAGCGAGCACTCGATCATGTTCGCGGCGCGGACACGCTGGTTGTCAGCAAGGTCGATAGCCTTTCTCCCTAAACTAGCTGCTTTGCGTACTAGGTTCATGAAGGCAGATGGCAGCATTCGGCACAGAACCCAATCACTCCATCCGGAATATAGTTCGATATCCGCTGACGTGCTCTCTTCCGCGCCGGCCTTGCCCGCGCCCCAATCCCATTCCCAGATACGTCAGACGAGTCGACGGGCAACCGCGTCGTCATTCAGCCGGGGGGTCGCCCTATCGTGGAAACGCAGGTTGTTGTCACGCGGGCGGCGTCAACTCGCCTCCCGGGGTTGGACCTCCTCCGTGCTGTGGCGATCAGTTGGGTGATGGCCTATCACGCGTCATCGTTCGGCCTGATTTCACGGGATTTTTGGATCGTGAAGTTCGGATGGATGGGCGTCGACCTGTTTTTCGCATTGAGCGGCTTCCTCATCGCCGGCCAACTTCTACGTCCGTGGGCGCACGGTTATCCGCCGAATTATTTGCGTTTCTTCGCGCGACGACTGCTTCGCACGTTGCCGGCGTATCTTGTGGTCGTCGCTCTGTGTTTCATGTTCCCTATCGTGCGAGAGCGTCCTGCAATTCAACCCCTATGGCAGTTTCTGACGTTCACGCAAAACTTCGGAGATGTTTCCCCGTTAAAGGCGTTTTCTCACGCGTGGTCGTTGTGCGTGGAGGAACAGTTCTATCTCACGTTCCCGGGGATCGTGGCGATCCTCGCCGTCCGCCCACAACCGGCGAAAGTTGTAGGGGTCTTCATCGCCGTCCTCATGCTCGGGATCGTGAGCCGGGGCTATTTCTGGCTTACCGATGTCGCACAGCCGCAATTCGACCCTACGGGCCTCCCCAATCTCGGTCACTATATGACGTTGATCTATTACCCGACCTGGGCGCGGCTCGACGGGCTATTGGCGGGTGCGGGAATCGCCGCTATTCAAATATTCCGCCCGACGTGGTGGCAGGTTCTTACGGCCAGAGCCAACCTGCTTGCTGGAGCAGGCCTTGTCGGTGTGATCGTCTCGGCGATATTCTTTCAGGACATGATCGCCAAATTCCTGCCGGCGTTATTTGGGTTCCCGCTTCTGGCCGGCAGCATGGCGCTGCTCGTCGTTGCCGGAAGCGACGACCGCTCTCTCATCGGTCGATACTCCGTGCCCGGCGTGCGCGCCTTGGCGGCCGGAGCTTATAGTCTCTATCTCAGCCACAAAATGATCTTTCATGCCGTGGAGTCGTTAGCGCCTTGGTGGCCGCAGCCGGTGCAGGCGCTTTCTTTGAGCATCGGGTTGGTCGCAGCGCTTCTCGCCGGCGCGCTTCTCTATTGGCTTGTTGAACGACCGTTTCTGAAGCTGCGTGATCGGCTGCATGGAAGTAGCAACGTTGCTCCGACAGTCGAGCTGACCGCGTCGACGCCCCTGAAAATTGGGTAGAGATACATTGGGCGACCGAAGAGCGCGTGCATCATTACAAGGAGCGGTTTTACTGGCGATTGGCCGCGTGCCTTACTTCCTTGGCCGTCTTCGGAGCTATCGCCACTGTAATTTTCAGCCCACTGGGCCTGTTGGAGGCTAGAAGATCTACCAGAGAAGCTTCCAGGCTTGCCGTTGCTGCCGAATACGCAAACAGGGCATTCAGGTTAGAATTACGGGTGTTAGGCAAAAAGACGGCGGGTTGTTGACTAATGTGCAGATCGTCGGACAGCATAATTGCGTAGACAACGAGTGTCCCGACTACGAAACCGCATGTCAAACGGCAAAGTAGGTTATAGCGCGTATCACGCCGCCGCGATCACTCAGGGGGGCGCCGATATTGGCGAAGCAACCTAAGGACGGCCGTCCACAGGTTCGAGTTGCCCCTACGTCGCGCTAGCCGATGAGGCGCAAGCCAGAAGCGGGGCGCAACCCCGGCGCCAATGGGCGCCGAGTCGCGCCCCAAGGCCGCCAGGAAATTCGGCGGATATTCAGGCCGAGCTATGCAAGATCGGCGGCACGAAAACCGCTCGCCGGTTGATGGGCCTTTACATTCAGAACCGTCAAGGTCGGGATCACGGTATTCGGCGACCTGAAGGGGCTCATAAACGCCACCGTCAATAGCATCGTCAGCAACAACCGCACAAGCAACAGTTCGTCGGGCTTCGATGGCAGCGCGGGCGAAAGTTATACCGATCACGGATATCGCTGATAATGCAAAGGGCCGCCTCTGGGGGGAAGGTTGCAGAGGCGGCCCAGAAAGCCCGCGAGAACCTGGAAGAAATCGCGGCCTGCCGATGATAGCAGAGGCCACCTGGGAGTCGAATCAAAGATACCTAGGGTCGATGATCCGCATCGCTCTGAAGCGATATCGGCGGATATTGGGCAATCATGCGGGCGCGGGCCCAGACTTCGAAACCCTCGTATGAAAATTGCGTCTTGCGCTGTCGTCTGGCCACGCCACGCATTTTAGAGCAGCCCCGCTCCACTCAGCCCGCGAGCGAGCATTTCGGCAAACTCATCTACCGTGGCGCTGTCGTCGGCGGCCTCGTTCATGAGTTCGCCGACATAGCGCCACACCGCGCCTTGCCGATATCGGAGCGGAATGGCGCGAACCAGTTCGCGCGCCTCCTCCAAAGTGGAGACCGCGCGACCGTCTTTTAGAACGATTGGCTGATTTAAAGCACGATCCCAGGGCATTCCCGCACAACGAAGATGAAGTTTGTTTGTTCCGTTGGACAGTCGTCCAAGCCGTTATCTTCACGACGTTGGTGCTGGACACCAAAAGCAAGCCTATGAGGCCAGCGGGTTCATCCTCATCAACAGAATGAGGGGGATTGGAGCGCGCGCGAATAGCGCCGTTCGTCATTCCGACCTACCAAACACGATCGGCCGCTTGCGTGCAAACCCCGGCGACGCGGCTTCGCGCAACGCCTGGTTCTCGTGAATCAGGCTGCGGATGATCGCCAGCAATTCGATCACGGCAGCGCGTGGGTCTTTTCCACGAGCGAAGCGACCGAACGGCTGTATCGGCCGCAGCGGCGTTCTCGGCAGCCACTTCAGTGTTGGCATAGCTGGCAAAGTCACTGCGACCATTGTAGCCAAATTCACCCTCGGCGCCGAGCACGAAGGAATCGAATTGCACGTTGTAGCCGGCCAGGACTGGTCACCAAGGGCGCACATGAATCCAACAGCACCAGAGACGAAATGCGCTCTGCGGCGGCTACGAAAGGGTACCAGGACGAGCACATGCGTTTTAATCTTGTGCTCAAATGGCACGCGCGCCTCTTCCGCCACCGTGGTCGCTACGCCGTCCAGAAGCTCGGACGCGCGCCGTGTCTGCTCCGTTGCGCGATGGACTTTTACCGGTTCGATTTTTTGGTGGTCTTCTTCGAGGATTTCCTGGCCGCCTTCCGCGCAGGTTGCTTGAGGGGTTTCTTCGCGGTGGCGCGTTTCGCAGTGGTCTTTTTCGCGGCAGGTTTTGATTTTTTCGCCGCAACTTTCTTGGGGCTCGATTTCTTTACGGCGCTTTTCTTCGCCGCTGCCTTTTTTGGCGCCTTCTTCTTAGAGGCCGTAGAGATCGCCTTCTTCGCTTTCTTGGCGGGCGTGACGACGGCTTTGCCGACTTTGGTCTTCTCGGCTTTGTTCGCCATTCGCTCGGCTGTGTCCATGACAACGCTTTTCGCGATGGCCGCCGCTCCATCAATGACGGCGTTCACCATCTGGACAGCTAACGGCTTCACAGGTTGTTCGGGGGTCGGCGGGCTTTCCTGTTCCGTCTTCTTGTCATCTTCCATAACGGTCTCCTGATCTTCTTGAGGACCGTAGCCCTTTTCGGACCGGGGTAAACAACTAAATGGCCCCAGAGGCCTCTGACGAGAGGTACTGGGGCGAATTTCAGGCCTCTTACTAGGCCGCCTTTTTCTTGGTCGGCTTTTTCGCGGCCTTTTTCACAACCCTTTTGGTCGATTTCTTAGTGGATTTCTTTGCGGGGGTTCGCTTTGCGGCGGGTTGTTTCGAAGACGCCGACTTTTTGGCGGCAGCGCTCTTGGGCACTGCTTTCTTAACTGCTTTCTTCACCGTCTTTACAGCCGATCTGGTGACTTTTTTGGTTGCTTTCGTAGCGCCACCTATCATGTCTTTCATTTTCTTAAGCGTAGACTTTGCCATGCTTACCTCCTTCGCGCGAAGGCGGAACGCTAAGCTGATTCGCCGAAAATGAGATACCTGTAATCAGCGCTTACATTATCGCGGGAGCCTTTTAGTTGTTAATAAATCGATTTTGGTCGCGACGCGGCAGAGTATCGAAGCCCAGCCGTGGCGCGTTAGACAGTCGCGTCGAGTCGTGCGACCCATCAGTCGGTTCGCCATAGATCATCGGATCCGGCCTCCTGAGCGCTGCGCCGACCCATCTTGGGCGCCGCACCCCCATCTGCGAGAAGTTCCGCAACGCCCCCAGTTTCCGCGGAACCCCGATCGTGGCCTTGAGCAGGTCGCGAGGAACGAGAGATGTTTTGCCCAAGTATTGCAGTGGCAGCGGCGGGACGGTCGAGAGTCAGAGTTTGGTCGGGTTTTCCGTGACGGGTTGGTGAGAGGCTCGCGGCGCGCCCGTCGCGGAGACCCTCCGGGTAGTTCGTTGGTGCCCGACTGGTTTGCGAGCCCTAAGAGCGGGCGTTCCATAAAGTTACAATCGTCTTCCAAATTCGCACGATGACTCTTAGTTAGCATCGAAGGCCCGGCGGCCGCCTTGAGGCGACGGTTTCCCACGACTAGCCGCCCGTTTGCGCTGCCCGTTCCATAGGCGTCCAAGCCGGCTTTGGTGCAACTCTCAACCGGACGGTTTGATCCTCTCAGCGAGCAGCGCGTGCGCTAATGCGGCGACTTCCTCTGGATAGTAATCGTCGCCGTTGGCCAGCGTCCTTCCGAGAGCACCCCGTTTGAAGGAATGAGGCGTCTTCACCCCCTCGTAAGCGACCCACGTCGCTCCGGTCGGCTTATGGGTCACGACATTGCCCGACAGTTCGAACTCGCCGAGAGTCGGCGTTGCATGCGCCATGGCTTTCACCCTAGTTCAATCCACAACTCCCCATTATCACCTTGCCAGGGGCCCAGTCGGCCCTCTTCAACGCTCGACGACGTTGCGACCGTAACCCGTGAGCCGCCTGAGTGCGCGTTCCGTTAAAATTCCTACGCCAACTCCAACAACGACATCGCTCGTCCAATGAGCAAGAAGGGCAATTCGCGTCGACACGAGAGCCAAACCTAACGCCCATGCCGCATTTCGTACTTTAGGAGGAAGCAGCGTGGCTGCGGATGCGAGCGCACCAATGTGAACAGCATGCCCCGATGGGAACGCGTCGAGCCGCCTTCCCGAGAACGGCACGCCACGCCAGTGACCGCGGACCGTGCGTCTGTCCGGCCGCTCCTGATCGAAAACGCGCTTTAGAAGGTGAGGCAGCGCCGAAGCGACCAGGGTGGTCAAAAGGATGTGGTCGCTTGCAAGCCGCCGCTCCGGGCTCTCGCGTCGAGCGAGAATCCATCCGCCGAGCGCCAGAATGGTCAGGATATGCTCGTCCGCGCCCCAGGTCAGCGCGTTCGCCACTGTTTCGGCAAGTGGGCTAGTTCGAGCCGCAATATTGTTGGCGACGATCACATCCAGGTTCGTGGGTTTAACGGTTAAAAGCGCCATTGCTCGTCAAGCAGTCCTTTCCGGTAACTCTCGCCGCACGTCCTTCGCGGGCTTGTCCTCACGCAGTCCGACAAAGACCGTGTGCCGGAGCAGCCCGTCATCGGTCCATGTCAGATAGGTGACCTCGGCAACGAGGGTGGGCTTCACCCAATGGACCTTCGAGAGCGACAGCGTCCCGCCGAACCTGCTCTTCCGCGGCGGCGCGGTCGACAATGGCATCGTGTCGATCGCCAGCGGCGTCAACTTGCCATGAACCATCCGTAGCGTCTTTTCGGAAAAGCCTGTCCCGACCCGACCCGCATACTTCAGTTTGCCGTCCTCGTAATAGCCGAGCAGCAACGCGCCGATCGAGCTGCACGATCCTTCCGGATCAGTCCATCCAACAATGACGAATTTGGCCCGGTTGAGGCATTTGCTCTTGACCCAAATCCCGCGATTGCCGGGTGAGTATTGAGAGTCGATTTGTTTGGAAACGACGCCCTCAAGGCCGAGCTTGCAAGCTGCCTCGCGCATCGCCTCGCCGGAGCCAGCGTTGTGTTCGCTGTAAGCGACGCCTGCTGGCGGCTTCTTAAGGATACCCGCCAGCTTCGCCTTGCGCTGAAGTAGCGGTAGGCGGGCGATGGGCGCGCCGTCGAGCGCCATCAGATCAAAGGCGAAATAAACGAGAGCGGCCGTGCCGGTGTCGCCAGCCACCTGCATCAGCGCGAATGAGGTCACGCCGTCGGCGCCGACTCCGCATAATTCGCCGTCGATATAGGCGCTTGTAACGGGAAGCTTGGCGAGCGCCTCGGCGGTCTCAGGGTATTTTTCAGTCCAATCCAACCCGGAGCGGGTGAGTAGCTGAACGTCCCCATGGTCAATCCGGGCCGCCATGCGGTATCCGTCGAACTTGACTTCATGAACCCATCCGTCGCCGCTGGGCGCTCGCTCGACGAGTTTGCAGAGTTGAGGCTCGATCCAATCGGGAGGCGAGGCGAGTGCAGCTTCACGAGAGGATCTCCGCTTGGTTCCGGCCAATGAGGCCAATCTTCCGGCGATACGCGCCATGCCCAACTCCCCTACACAGGCGCGAAAACGCGACGCGTCAGAGATTCGTTCCAATGCGGGAGATCGCCATGGAACAGAAGATCAGGACTATCGTTCTCCGCCGGCACAGGAGCGGCGGATGTCGATCACACATAATCTTGACTCTAGGCCAGGGGCTTCCGAGGCTGAAAAGGCGCCCGAACCCAAAGCGGCCACCCTCTGGCAAATCAGCAAGAACGTGGTCGCTCGGATCAGCAAGGACAATCTTACCCTGGTCGCGGCCGGGGTCGCCTTCTATGCGATGACCGCGATTTTTCCCGCGATCGCCGCGTTTGTCTCAATCTATGGGCTTTTTGCAGATCCCAACGCGGTCCAGCAGCAGATTTCGGGTTTTGCAGGATTGCTCCCAGCCAACTCGTTGAAGCTGATCACTGATGCGCTGCAGAGCTTTGCCAGCAAGAGCACCTCGTCCCTCAATGTGGCCCTGTTGGTTTCCGTGGGGTTGGCAATAAGGAGCGCCAAGGCCGGAATATTGGCGCTCATCAGTGGCCTGAACATCGCTAACGAGACGGAGGAGAAGCGCGGCTTCATCATGCAGCAGGTCATCGCACTAATATTGACAGTGGGGGCCGTCTTGTTCGCGATGGTGGCGCTTGCCGCAGTTGCGCTGCTGCCGATCGTCATTGACATCTTTCCATTGCCAGATGCCCTCAAAGCGACCCTCGGTCTCGGACGCTGGCCGATGCTGGTGGTGATGGTGGTGATGGTGGTGATGGTCGGCTTCGGGCTTGCGGTCGTCTACCGCTTTGGCCCCTCGCGAGAACATCAAAATGGCGTTGGATTACTTGGGGCGCGGCGACTGCGACCGTCCTGTGGATCGTTGGTTCGGCCGCGTTTTCTTTTTACGCCTCGCGCTTCGGTTCTTATGATGCGACATATGGCTCTCTCGCCGCACCGGTTATTCTGCGTCTGTGGTTCTGGGTCAGCGCTCTTACCGTTCTCCTTGGGGCCGAAATCGATGCAGAACTGGAGCATGCTGATGCCCGCGCCCCTCGTCCCGTTCCGAAGTCGGCGCCGTAGGCGTCGCTTCATAACGGCTCCCGACCCTCATGAAAATGGCAGGAGCGATAGCGCCGTTTATCCCGGACGCCGGGCGACCATGCACTTTTAATGGCTTGGTAATGAGAGGGCGCTGAGAAGATGCTCTGGATCACGATAGATCTCGCAAGGCCCCGCGGCCGTCAAGGACGACTCCGAAAAGCCGCCACACAAGAGAGCGGTCGCCGTCATCCCAGCCTTATGGGCGGCTTCAATATCAAACGGCGAGTCTCCGACGACAGTCACTCGGCCCGGGCGCAGGCCGAGCCGCGCTAGCGCCGCCTGGAAAATATCAGGGTGCGGCTTTGAGCGTTCCGCGTCGTCGGAAGTGACCTCAGTCATGTCAATGCCTTGGATCCCGGCTGCCCTTTTATAGATGGCGAGGTCTTTGCTCTTGGCCGAAGAGCCCAGCGCGATCTTTTTGCCGCGCGCGACCAGGAATTCAAACAGCTCCGGCACCCTATGAAATCCGCGAACCAAATGCATGTATTCTCGCTCAAACAATTTGTCCTGGCACTGTTCGATCGAGGCTCCCCATTGCTTGAGATCGCTCGGCGCCAAAAAGGCCGGCATAAGCTGATCGCCGCCCTTGCCAATCTGCGAGCGAATAGCGGCGAAGTCGAAGTCGAACCCGAATGTCGTAAAAGCGCGTCGCCACGCCTTTGCGTGGAAATCGACACTATCCACGAGAGTGCCGTCGACGTCGAAAATTATCGCATCGGCGTCGATCAGGCGCGGCTTTCCCATGTCATGATTGAGCATTCGGATCTCCATTCGTAAACGGTCGCAGCGGTTTCAGCATGCCGCTCAGCGCGCCAGAAAGGCGCCAAGTCATCGCCCCTCGGCGGATGATCGACCCAGGTGCCAAATCGCAGACGAGGACGCTGAGTCGCGAAGTTTCCCGCGCGTGATCAGGGCCGAACCCCCGATCGCATGGCCTTCACAATTCGAGCCCGGCAATTTGCGTTCCAATTATTCACGCGATTGGAGCAGCCGACTACCTGACCTATCCGAAGCAGGCTCTCGGGCGGAGCCAGCGCAGTCCGTGGCCAAAGTTGATGACTTCTCGGATGCAGCCGCTCCAGGTCCAGAAGATCGCGCCTCTAATCGCAGTCGAACTCCGAGGAGGGAATGGATCTTGCCATCTCTTCGCTTCAGACGCTGCCCGCGCCGTCGACGCGACATTTAGCAATTTCACTTCGTTTAGGGCTGCCGGATAGACGCGACCGATAACGGGACCGCGGAGCCTCTACCGCTGGACGGCTCGCCGTCGTTATCGCAACTTCGCCCGCACGGCATCGCCGGCGTGATTGGCGAGCTCCTTGATGCTTTGCTCGACCTCGCCAGCCGTTGCTTTGAGTTCGTCCGGAGTGAGTCCCTGCACACGCGCTTCTTCCGCGATCGTGGTTTTTACTCCCGCTGCGATCTCCGAGGCTCGCTCCCTCTTTTCCTCCACGACGGCTCGGGCTTTGGCCTGAAATTCAGCGCTCGCATCCCCCAAATATTGGGTCTCAATATCACTGACAGGCAAGGACGCGCCGACCCCGGCGCCGATGGCGAGGCCAATAGCGCCGAGCAACAGAGGTTGCTGCTGCAATATACCGCCGACGGTCGACCGGATGCTGGCGACAGAAGCCCCGGCACGAACGCCTTCGATCGCAGAAGCCGCAGAGTCGGTAACCGCGTCGCTGGCCGATCGAACGCCCTCGCTCATTTGCGAGCCCAGTGTCGAGAGACCGTTGCCAACCGCCCCGAATGCCGCCTTTGCCGGCGACTTTCCCCCGGTTATAAGCCAAGCCAGCCCCATCCCAATGAGCGCTGCTGGCAAAGGATTGTCTCGTATCGCGACACCAATGACACTCACGAAATCTGTCCCGGTTACGCCATCGCTCTCGCTCATCTCATCAACTCCTTCGCCAAATTCTTATCTCGTTCGATTTCTCCCATCGTCGCGGTTGGCTTTAAAGCATCCCCCGAAAGGCGGCCCATGCCGGTCCACAAGAGCGCAGCTGCAACGATCGCGGCCCCTAAACCAGCGGCCAGATAGGCGAGAGGCGCCATCAGTCCCAACATGATCAACCACGCGGCGATCGCGTAGAGGATTAGGACGAGCGCGGGGATGAGAAGCACAGCACCCGCCGCAATCAGTCCGATCGCCCCGCCTACCAGGGCCGTTTTTTCCCGAAGTTCCGCTTTCGCGAGGTCGACCTCGTTTTGGATGAGCTTCGCTAGCTCCGCGAAAGAATCGCCAAACAATTGAGATAGAGTACGTTCATCATGGTTGTGCCTCATCGCCGCCTCGCTGTCAGCTTGCCAGACGCCCGTCGTGACTATCATCCCCGCGCACCGGCGGATTCGGGGAATCTGCGTCATCCTTCTCGGCTGCCGCGCTTTTCAGAAAGCGGACCACCCCGAAGCCCGCCAAAACCGCCAGACCCAGGAAAGCAGTCGGCTGGTTGCGCGCGAAGGATTGCGCGCCTTGGATCAGGTCGTTCAGGTTACCCTCTCGCAAAGCATCCGCCGCGTTCGCGACCTGGTCGGCCGCCTTGCGGATATAGGTGGCCGCCAGCGGAACGTCGGCGTCGAATTCGCCCGCAGCGCGACGCAACGTCTGGGCAAGATTGCCGACGTAATCCGCACCGGCGCCTTTTTGCTCGACCACTGTTTTTTGAAGCCGATCCCCGGCCTGAGAGGCAATTTCCTTTGCCGAGTCGACGAGGTCCGAGGCGTGATCCTTGAGAGCGCCGGCAGAGGCGTCCGCAAAATTGAGCGCAGCGTTCTGAATATCGCGACCCACCGCGATCGCCTGGTCGGCAACTCCCTTCGGCGCTTGGCTGGCGAGTTGCTCGGATGAAAATCCCCCGGCTTTTAGATCGTTCATAGCAAACTCCCACGTTTTGGCGACGTCGCTGCTTTGTCGCTGGCCAATTCGAAAGCTGTCGTGGTGGCGTTTTCCGCCACGTGGCGGGCTCGTCGACCGATGTCCCTTGCCGCATCTGCAAGACCATCTGCGGACAATCCCCGCTCCTCCGCCTTTTGGGCGACGCTGCTGATCACGTCGGTCGCGATGTCTTTGGCGGATTCGAACCCTTGGGAGGCTGCATCGCTCGCGAGCTTTTGGACACCCGCGCTGGCGTGGCCCATAAGTCCTTCCTCGACGTCGGACCGAGGCAATGCGCTCGCAATCAGCGCGCCAACCGCCAGGCCAATGCCGCCGACAAGGAGCGGGTTCTGTTGGATGATCTCGCCAACAAGCTTGCCGCTGCGTTGAGACGTTTGGATGGCGCCATCGCGAATCTGCCGCGCAGAATGGGCGCCGAAATCGGCGGCGGCTCCCACGGCGTCCCGCGCAAAATCGCCCCCGACCGAGGCGCCCTCGTTTATCACGCCGGCCGCCCGATCCGGGACGATTCCGGCCTTTTTTGTCAGGGCTGCGGCGCCATCGGACGCTGACGATACCAGCGCCGCGCCCCTATCCTTGAGCTGGTTTGAACCTTCCGCAATCGCCGCACCGGCCGCCGTCGTCTGTCGGACCAGGCTGTCGACGCCCGAAGTGACCGCGCCCTTTGCAAGAGCGAGACTTTGCGAAAGTGACTCCTGCGCATCGTGAGCACTTTTGTTTAGGGCGTCAGCCGCCGTGCTCATCCGGTCGGCCACATCACTCGCTGTGTCAGCAAGCTTTCGCGACGCGTTCTTACCTGAGGTCGTGCCCATTAGGAACAGACCAGCTCCCACCATCCACACGGGGACGGGGATCGATCGAGCCATGCGCATAAGAGGATAGGCGAGGCCCATGCCGATAGCGGCGGCCTGAAGAGGGTTCTCGCGCGCCTTTTCCATCAATTGTTCGCCGCGGCTTTGAAAGTAGTCGCTAGCTGCCCCTTTGATGGCCTCCGGCGAAATTCGCTCCCGGATATCGTCAACCGTGTCAGAGACCTTCGTGCGCAGCTGATCCACAGTGATTGTTAAATCCGCCCTGCTGTTTTCGGCGTCTCGCTTGAGTTCGCTCAAAGACCTTTCACCGCCGCGCATGTTCCTTCCCTCCGCCGTCCAACGAGCTGCAAACTGAACTCTAGTGATCTCCATTGGTTGCCCTTTTTCCGGGCAGATCGAGGAAAAAGCCTCTTGGCGAGATTTGGTCCTCACCAGCACGACGCCTACGATGACCTTCGCTCAACTTCCCCAGGTGGCGAACATGCCGACTCCGCCGCGGCCATCACCGCCGTGGCGAGCCAGCAGAACGCGGTCATCTGGTCAGCGTAAACTGTCCCATCACGGCCTTGCGCGACGCCATCAGCATGATCATCGCCATGATCCGCACCGCCGCCACGCCATTAATCACGGCGCTCCAGAACAACGCTTTGATCGGGTCAAAGAGGCGTGAAGTTCAAGGCCGCCCCGATAAGAGCCGCCACCGCGATCGTACCGTAGAACGCTGGAGCGCGGCCGGGACGTTGCCAGCCAAGCGTCTCGCCTAAGGCATAAGCAGCGCTGCCAGCCGCGACAGCCCGCCCGTCGCCGCCGCGAGCTTGGATAAAGGCCTTTGAAGCAAATCGACGTTCGCGCCTTCTTCGGCTTCGAGGTCTTCCTTTCCGGGATCGCCCATAGCCGCCTACCTTCCTGATTGTCCTTCGTGATTGTTGTCTTCGTCGTGGCGTTGAAGCGAGATAGCGAAGTCTTACAATGTCTCACCATGTCTCGAACGCTCGGCCGACCCTGTTTAGGAAACGTGCCCGGCGCTCAGGTGTGGTATTATTCATGTTATAATGCGCGAGGTAATCGCAGCGAATACTGTGGCCTGGCATGGCTCTTACGAGCCTTTTGACGACACGGCGCGGCGGATCGCCCAATAGAAAGGTGCTGATCCGGTCCGCTCCATATGTACAGACCGCGGCCAATTTGGTCAGGTTCTCCAGGCTTGGCGTGACCGATCCGTCCGCGTTCATTTTGAAACTCACGCCGGGGATGAAGACGCGATCGAAAAAACCCTTCAGAATCGCAGGAAAACCCTCGTTCCAGACCGGATAAACCAGGACCAATCCCTGCGCCGCGATCAAACGGCCCGCGAGCGGCGCTATTTCGGAGAGATTTCTGGCCGTGTCGTGATAGTTTTCCCGTTCCTGCCGGCTCATGACAGGATTGAAAGCATCCGCATAGAGGTCGCAATCGTCAACGAGGTGATGGCGGGACTGAAGCGCTTCAATCACCTTCCTGTGCAACGCATCGCCGAAGCTCTTGTCGCTGGGATTTGCGTAAAGGATAAGAACGCGCATTCGGCTCCTCCGCGGTTTATGCCAAACTGAAATCGCGGATAAACGTTCCGGATGCGCGCGGGGATCGCTGTTCGGGAAAATCCTCCGGACTCCATAAGATCAAAAAAAGAGCGCCGGCCGACCCTGAAATTCTTCCGGCGAGCCTGACGCCGGGAGCCGCGCCCGCATGGTCGCGCCAGGGGTCCAATTTTGCACGCCGATAGGGGGTCAAATTTTGCGCGCCGATTGACACCAGATCGCGCCGCGCAAAAGCCCAAGCCTTTTGGGGTACAACTTGTCGGCGCGATCATTGATGGAGCGGCGGCGATCGCGAAGAGCATGATGGTCGACACCGTTGCCCGCATAAGCAATCGTGCATACACGTTGCTCTCAACATGCCGGCGGTGGGAACGAGTTCTACGCGGCGATTTTTGTTGTGTTTGCGGAGCGCCATGACTGAAACGAAAATACCAAAAGTGATACCGCGATAAGCGAAAGTCCCAAAAAGAACATCGGACCGGCGATGAAATTCAAGTCGGGAAGCCACCACGACATCGGTATGGACAAGAGGCACGTTATCGCAGGCGCCAATAGCAAAAACATCGAAACGAACCCGTTGTCGTTGTTGGTAACCGTCAGAGCCATTTGATAAACGACGCGTCCGGCTGCTGCTGCGACGAGCGTGCCAATCAGTAAAAGGGAGATCGCCGGCAATTTCGTCGGGTCCGTGAGAGGTTCTGATCGCAGGTACGAGAAGAATAAAGTGCTGGGGATCAGAATTGCGGCCGATAGGAGGAACATTGCCGCTACGGACGCTGACTCCTCGAATTTCGCGAACCATTTTCCGACCAGCGTGCCGCTTAGGGCGAAGAATATCGGGACAGGGAGGGCGTAGATCCATGTTCCGCGAAGAGTTGCTTGCTCCAAAGCCTTTATCGACACGCTTCCACTATTTTCAATCTGGCTCCAGGCGACGATCATTGCGCCCGAGAACGCCACGATCAGGCAACTGGAAAATATGATCGGCGAGATGGGGATTGACTTGCGAGAGACGACCAGAGCGACCAATGCCGCCCAGAACGGCGACAAATCCAGTATCGCGGCTATCAGAATAGGATGGGCATTACTCAAGCCGTAATTGTATGAAACCAATCCGGCAAGTCCGATGACGAAAAGCAGAAACAGTTTTCCGAGGTTTGAGGCGTCCGTGACGATAAGCCATACGTCGCGTCTCGTTGCCGCCGACAGGAGCAGCAATGGGACAGAGCAGAGTAACCCAAACTGCGTCACGCCCACAAACTGCGCAGCACTGAGCTTCTTGGCCGCAAGCGCGGAGAAGGGATGCTGACTCGCCAAGAGGAAGGCGGTGGTTACGGAATACAACGCTCCGAGTTTGTATTTCTTGCGGGAAGTAGCACCGGAAGTAGCAATAGTAGCCCCCTTAAAACTCTCGATGAACTTCGAGCGTTATGTACGGCGCTCCAGATCGTCCAGAGCGCCTTAGACGCGCAAACTCTCCATCATCAAAAGAGTTTCATTGGGTCGGCTGTGGAGAGGCGTCGGCAGGATTTCACGATTGGCTCTAGGTCAGCGAACGCACGCATTGACCGTCTGCGCATTCCGCCAAGCACCGCCGACGGGAACCGCTATTTTCGGAATTGAGAGAGGCGCCGGCCAATCAACTTGTCGGCTTCATGACCCGTCCAAACCAGGAGCGTGGCATTGACCTTAGTTATGCGCCCGTCGGAACCGATCGTGAGGTAGCCGCAAGGGGCGTTGTCGAACAGATCCCTGTATTCATCGATGGGATCGAGGTCGGACATACGCTCGGATTGCGCGAAAGATCATCTCAGTATCCCTTGTGTTCGTTCCGTTTCGCGTCGAATTCGGCGGGAAGCTCCCCGCGCCACGTGATCAGTCATTCTCTTTGATACGTGGCGCACTTTGGCACTCTGAGACCCTGTCAACGAAGGCGCGAGCGTCGGACAGCGCGCCTTCGCGCGTGCAGGAGAGACAGACCTGCACGCCGTCATGAGGCTGCTTGGCGATCAGCGCCTCAGTGGTCACCAGCGCCGCCCACAAACTCTTCGTGGAAGGCGGCTCCTCCAGCAGAATCGCAAACCCTCCACGCTCCTCAACCCGTGTCATTTTTCGCCTGCCAAAGACTATTGCTCTGGAGTAACGTGGAAGTCCGGTCGGATTTCGCAAGCTCTCGTTCTTCAAACATTAAAATTTTGAGTGCTACCGAGTCCGTCGCGGGAAGATTCTTCGATGCGCTTGGGGAAGAGTCAAAGACGTCTCGGCGGACTCCCTCCAGCGGGAACTGCAGGGCAAGCGTGGTCTTGCCCGAGCCGGGCTGCCCCTCGAACAGGTATAACCGCTCCGTATCGAAGCCGCCGCCGAGGATGTCATCCAATCCGTGATTGCCGGTCGACACGATGGGCGAATCTTCATCGTCGACGGGAGCATCTTCCCGCATGGCGAACCCCAACATGTCTTCGTGGAGCCGCACAACTCCTAAACGACGGAAAGGTTGCATGCGCGCGAACCGTGAGCGATCTTTCGCATCCGAGCTCTTCATCCGACCCCGCAAGAGGGACCCGAGAAATTCCCCTCAGGTAGAGTCTAATGCCCCCGGTCGCAAGCAGCGCGGGCTCGCAAGAACTGTTCAAGGCTGAGAATTTTCGATGTTATTCCCGCGCGCCAAAGTTTCGGCAGGCCTTAGCCTCAATCGTAACGCGTCCCACGAGAGCTCCGGCATCCACCCCGCACGAGACGAATTGCGACCTTTTTACGAGACAGGGGTTATCCGCCGTGTCGTGAGCTTGATCCGCGCACCTTCGCCAGCGAAAGGAAATAGCCTATGCAGAGCGACGAGCGCGTCAGCGCCTCGATAACAGAAGAGGACCGTTACCGGCTTCTAATCGACGGAATTACCGACTACGCGATCTACATGCTCGACCCGCAGGGGCGCGTTACGAGCTGGAATCCCGGAGCCAAACGGTTCAAAGGATATGAGGCCGATGAAATCATCGGTCAACACTTCTCCCGCTTCTATACCGAAACGGATCGGGAGGCCGGTCTCCCGGCCCAGGCGCTGGCCATCGCGGCCCGAGAGGGCCGATTTGAGCGTGAAGGCTGGCGTGTTCGGAAAGACGGCGGCCGTTTCTGGGCGCACGTGGTCATTGACTCAATCCGTTTGCCGGGCGGCGAATTGGCGGGGTTCGCAAAAATCACCCGCGATTTGACCGATCGCAAGCAATCTGAGGAGGCCCTTCGCAGAAGCGAGGAGCAATTTCGCCTTCTCGTCCAGAGCGTCACGGACTACGCGATCTTCATGCTCGATTCCGACGGCAGGGTGGCAAGCTGGAACGCGGGCGCCGAGCGCATCAAAGGCTACGCCCCGTCAGAGATCATTGGCGAGCACTTCAGTCGGTTTTACACGCACGAGGAGCGAATTGCGGGGGTCCCCACCCAAGGTCTAGAGACCGCAAGGCGCGCAGGTCGGTGGGAAATTGAGGGGCTTCGAGTACGCAAGGACGGTTCCGCCTTTTGGGCGCACGTCGTAATCGACGCCATCAAGGATGATCAAGGTGAGGTGATCGGCTTCGCAAAGGTCACGCGCGACGTTACTGAGAGGAAGGAGGCCGAGCAGACCCTCGAAAAGGCCCAGCGAGCGTTAATGCAATCGCAGAAGATGGATGCCCTCGGCCAGCTCACTGGCGGCGTCGCGCACGACTTTAATAACCTTCTGCAGGTGATCGGCAGCAACCTGCAGCTGCTGGCTAAGGACATCGTCGGAAATCCGCGGGCTGAAATGCGAGTTCAGAACGCGGCTGCGGGGGTCTCTCGCGGAGCGCGGCTTGCATCGCAGCTCTTGGCTTTTGGGCGTCGCCAGGCTCTGGAGCCGAAGGTCGTCAACATTGGCAGGTTCGTTAAGGGTATGGACGACATGTTGCGCAGAGCGCTCGGCGGCGAAATCGAAGTCGAGACGGTCATTTCGGGAGGGCTGTGGAACACCGTTGTCGACCCCGGCCAGATCGAAAACGCCATCCTGAACTTAGCCATCAATGCGAGGGACGCCATGGACGGGCGTGGCCGACTGACCATCGAGGCCGGCAATGCCCTTCTGGACGACGTCTATTCCGCCCAGCACGATCTGAAGCCAGGCCAGTATGTCATGCTGGCGGTCACGGATACCGGACAAGGAATCGCCCCTGAGCTGCTGGAACGCGTTTTCGAGCCCTTCTTCAGTACAAAACCAGAAGGTAAGGGCACCGGCCTCGGCTTATCGATGGTGTATGGCCTAGTTAAGCAATCTGGTGGACATATACGAATATACAGCGAGGTCGGCGAGGGCACGACCGTCAAAGTTTATTTGCCCCGCAGCTTTGAGGGTGAGGACCTGCTGGCTGACGTTGCGCAGCAGCCAGTGCGAGGCGGAGACGAGACCATTCTAGTCGTGGAGGACGACGAGGATGTTCGAGAAGCCGCCGTCGCGATGCTGTCGGACCTCGGGTACCGGATCCTAAAGGCCAAAGATGCCGCGAGCGCGCTCAGCGTCATCGAAAGCGGAGTGCCTGTGCACCTTCTTTTTACGGACGTCGTAATGCCCGGACCGCTTCGCAGTCCCGATCTCGCCCGCAAATCCAAGGAGCGGCTACCTGGTCTCGCCGTCTTATTCACCTCGGGCTACACGGAAAACGCCATCGTCCATGGCGGCCGGCTCGATGCGGGCGTAGAACTCCTCGGCAAGCCGTACACCCGCGAGGCGCTCGCGCGGAAGATTCGGCACGTCCTCGGCAACGAAGCCCAGCACCGGGTCGCCGAACAGCATCGAGCAGCCCCGACACAGCGAGGAAGATCGAACCCCAAGGCAGGGCTCACGGTATTGCTCGTTGAGGATGATGTTCTCATTCGGATGAGCACGGCCGAGATGCTCAAAGACGCGGGACACCAAGTGGTCGAAGCTGCCGACGCTCCCGCCGCAATGGCGGCCTTGAAGGCCAGCCGGATAGACCTCCTCCTCGCTGACGTCGGCCTGCCTCAAGTTTCCGGAATCGATTTGGCGAGAGAGGCCGTGGCCCGGCAGCCCGATCTTAAATTGGTGTTCGCCACCGGCGACGAAGGCGTGTCTTCCGTGGCGGAAGGCCTCGGCGCGGTGTTCCTGCCCAAGCCGTATGGGCCTGACGAACTCGCCGCTGCGTTGGAACGCGCAAGGGGGAATTCGGGGCGATAGGCTCCGGACCGCCATTGAGGGCAATGCCGAATATCCCTCCAAGAAAAAAACGATTGGCACGGGATAAACTTCGTCCGGGCCCGCTTGGATCCTCTCAAGTAGCAGCTTTGCGCCCGATGGTGGGTTGGCGAGGACGGCGTGGTGCGTGTGCTTCTCGCCATTCCGAATGGATGGCCCATCAAAGGTCGCAGCGCTCACGGCGCCGCTGCTCAAGAAGCGCTGGAGGAACCGGCTTGATGGGCCTGATGCCAGCAGAGGTCGATCAGACCGCACTTCCGTTTTTGGCTCAACTCGATCGTGCACGAAGCCTTTTCGACGCGCGGCAGACTGAAATTCGACATTTCGCCGGTGTCGGCTCGCGGCATCCGGATAGAGACGAACCCAGATTGTCGCAAATACCTGGCATCGAGGCGACAAGTGTTGTCTTCGCCAATATCGATGTCCATGATCATCAGATAGTGTTCACCCGGCAATATTCGCTGCAGTTTTTTCGGTCCGAGGATATGCCAGACGACCTTGCGCGTCGTGTCGCCAAGCGATCCATTGTTCTCGGCTCGCGTGGCGAGCGGACCCCTTCTTCGGCCGAAGCCGCGCCCGCCGCCACGCTCAATCGGGTATTGTTCCAGACTTCGGAGACTTGGTCTTTGCCCGACAGTGAGATCGTAAAGGCGTGCGACCGCTCAATGTCCGGCGTTTGCGGCGATGACGGGTCGTTCGCATCCGAAAGAAGGTCATGTTTTTCGACGATTTCTCCTCGAATGACGGTCTGCTTGCCGCCTTCGGGTTGCTCTGCAGCTGTCGCCGGTGCTGCGCAAAATTGCATTGAACTCATGACCCAAAAGACCGCGAGTAGCTGAGCTATCCCCCAACCCTTGAACATCGACAACAACCCCCTCACACTTGCATACGCAGAGCAATGAAATACCATCGCAAACTTGGAGGAATTGCCGTTGGGTCCGATTTCATCACCGATTTCATGCGATGACAAGTGTTTAGCCATCAGCCGAGCGCCGCTGTAGCGGCCCTTGCGGTGGCAACGGGCGCACAGGGCGGCCGCCCCATGGCGTTCCGTGTTTCAGCTCGATTTCAAGGCATTCGTTAGCGGCGATGTCCTAATCCAATAGGGATGGTCTTCGCCTTTTGCCGAACCGCGCCCTCGGTCCTTTTCATCGCCTTGGCGATCTTGGCAACGGGTGTTCGTGCCTTAGAGTGGGCCTTGAGATCGCGGATATCTTCCTTCGACCACGGCCTGATGATGTGTGCGACTTTTTTTGCCATCCCTGGTACTCCGGCCCCTCGACGGTGCATTATCATGCAACGCAAAACCAGCAACTACAAGCGATGGCGGACGTGCGCGCCGCCGCCATTCTCGGAAGTAAATTCGACGCCGGATGATTCCAAGGAAGACCTTATCCGATCAAGCTGGGAATGCGTGAGCACGCCCTTCCTTCTCTCGAAGTGATTGATCCGGGTCACGTCGACCATCGATCGAACGGCGAGCCTGAATTGGGACCAGCCCAGCAGCTTACGAGCTTCTTTGACCTGTTCGACGGTGATAGTCATCTGCCCTCACCATCGATGGTGACGCGCCCCGGATCTGAACATGCCGCTCGATCATATCGCTCTTCCCGGACTTGAAGACGGCCGCGGCGTTCACTTTCCTATGATGAATGGCAACGCGCCCGTTCGGGTGTTTGTCCCACGCGTGGCTCTTCAGGGCGAAGGCGCGCCGCTCGCCGAGGGTCAATACATGGCCCGCTTCAAGGAATTCCGCGATGTTTATGAAGCCGTCGCCAGGGCAAAATTTGAGGCCGGTAGTTTCAAGGCGACCATGACTATCGAGCTCGCCGATATCGCTCAGTATTTGAGCGGACGCACGAGAGGCTCAGTGTAGGGTCGATCAGGTCGGATTGGGTTACGGCGCCCTAGAGGCCGCTGGGCATTAGTCATCGCGCACGTTCTGAGGCGGCTTGGTCGGCCAACGTGCTTATTGTGTCCAGGCATTCCCTTATTTCGATCAGCAAATCTTGGAGCTTTTCGGACGATTTCTCATCCCTCGCCCGCTCCACAAGGTGCCGGGCGCGATAGGCCAGAATGGAAACTTGGCTGGCTAGATCACCTCCCATTCCGAACCTCCTACTTCCGCTAGACATAGCCGGGGTCGATTTGGTCGATACCCACCGCCGGAGGCGGCGGGCTCGCAAGCCGCGTGGTCGCGGCCGTCTCAGGACGTTTTTTAACGCTAGATCCCTCGCCCCGTCTTCGGACATTCCTTGAAGCAGATAATTGGTGACCAGTGCGTCGAGACGCTTCTTTGTCTTGATCTCCAGCAGAGACGTTGCGCCTGGGATCGAGTTCCGCCTCGCGCGTCGTGGGTCATATTTTGGCGTCTGAGACATGGGCCACTCCCCGTCCGGTCGCTGCGCCGCAAATCGAGACCGATTGCGGGCGGGCGGTATTGTTCATCTCGACGCGCGAGACGGAAGCCGCGAACTTGAACAGCGGCTGTTCAAAAACGAGCGTCAGAGGAGTGACTTGTGGCCCCAGGTGCATCGGGACAGCGGCGAGAGGCGACAGGCGCTGCAATTCGTCCAGCCGGACAGTCCAGATCAATCGCAGCGGGCCGGCGATCACATGAGTGTGATTCCGCCATCCAATCGGTGGGGCGCTTCGTAAGAATGCAGGATAGCCATCAATTCCGTAAAAAAGCAGGAGGCACAGCGTGACGAAGAATTCTATCGGCAAAATCTTTATCCTTGCGATGGCGGCGCCGTAGGCGATCTGCGCGTCGCAGGCGATTGCAGCGGGCGCGAGTATTCCCGGCCCGTCGGGATCATCGCACGGCGGCGTTCTCGCGCCAGCGGCGTCGCCCTATGCGATCTTGGCGCCCTCTACGCTCGAGAATACGCCCGGCGGCGAAGGGCGCGCGGCGTTCGAGGGAAGGCCGTCTCTATGCCGGCCGGGCTTCTCATGAAGTCGCGACGAATTCAGGCCTGCGCTGCATGCCCCACGGGTGAGAGCAAGGGCGGGCCGCCCCGCGCGGGAAGCGGCAGGGGCGGCCCTAGCCGCCGCCCGCTCGCCGGTCCACCCCCTCACCAAACCCGTTCGGCCCAGACGAGAATAACAAGCCCGGCCAGCGTCATCGCGGCCAATTCCAGATAAGCCGTCAGGGGCGATCGGCTCCATCGGTCGGACCGGACTGGGCGCCGTCTCATTTTCTCTTTCCTTAGCTTCATCCTCGACTCGCCCCCGGGTCGCTCACCGAGAATAGCAATGGGCGTTTTCATATTGATCGCCTTGGACACAATCGTATGGGACGGCGCTAAAGCTATATCCCTTCGCGTTCATGCACGCCTTCTCGAACTGGTCCAATTTGCTTGAGTGCGGACCAGATTCAGATGGAAACGTTTGCTGAGCTTCTTGATGGCAAGCCTGCATGTCTTGGTCTCCGGCCTGGTTGCAGGCGGTTAGTAAAAGTGCGACAGGTGGAAGCCAAACCCCCTTCATTTCGCCTTCCTCAGCTTCACCCCCGGCTCGCCACCATTCGTGAACTCGACGCCGGCCTCTTCGAGAGCGCTTTTGGATCCGCGACGCGACTTGTGATGCCGCCGGTCGCAGAACCCTCTCAATGTATGCGACAGCACTCTCACTCACGCCAACCTGACCCGCGAGCCGCGATTGACTCCAGCCGAGAAGCTGACGCCCGGCCCTGAAGTGGGCGGCGGTGATGGTCATTTCGCCTTCCTCAGCCTCGCGCCAGGCCCTTCAGGGTTTGAGCGGTGGTGCGCAAAAATGCCGACTCGACGGCCGCCGGGCTCAAGCCGGACGTTCAGCACCATTCGATAAGCGGAAGGGCCGGTAGGAGTGTGCGCTACCGTCCGGCCCTTCCGTTCCGCCGAAGGTGGAAAACGGACAGCGGAAGAAAGGTTAGTCGATATTTCCTGAGTGGTGAAGGGAAGGATCGCCGGCATCGGCGAACAAGCGCGCTTCAGGTTGATCACCCGGAACCTCTCCGACCACTACCCGTTATCGCCGCAAGTGCGTGAGAGCAGCCCCCCAGCCCCTCACGTCTTGAGACCCCGTCGCCCCGAAAAGCGGCGGGGTTTTTCGTTAGGCATCGGAGCAGCCCGTCGGCCGCCAATGCCCGGGTGAGCTGCGCCTGAGCGTCGCCGACGCTGGCACGATTGCTACGCTCGGCGGCATCGTTCAAAAGATCGTCGGCACATTGCCAGAATGGTCTCAACTGATGGCGTTCGGGCAGCGCGAGCACGAGCACGCGCGCCTGCCTTGCGCCTCAAAATTGTCGCGGCCGGAATGGCTGAGAAAGATTTTCGACAAGGTGCGCTTCCATGAGGCGACTATTGTGCCACACGGCTGCCCACTGGGCGCTAGAAGGTCCGCGCCCTCACCGATTTCTGCGTCGAGATTGCGATGGATCTTTGACGCGTAGTAGGGCTAGGTTGCCTGCCGAAGGATGTCTTGTTCAAAGGCGCGAAGGAAGCAGGGGTCGCCGAGGCGCGCTCGAAGTCAAATATGGCGAAGCTAGCGATCCGCGAAAGCCACCATGCACTTACATGACTTCGAATATCTAGTCGTTGGAAGCGGCCTTACCGGGGCCGTAATCAGCCGCATTCTTACCGATCACGGAAAGAAGGTTGTAGTCATTGAAAGGCGCCGCGATCTAGGAGGCAATGTTCACGATTGGACGCATCCGTCAGGCATTCGAGTTCATACTTACGGACCGCACTATTTCAGGACTTCATCGGAAGCTATATGGCAATTTGTCTCGCGCTTTGCGGTGTTTTATCCCTTTGAAGCCATAATCAAGGCCCGAGTTGGCAAAAAGCTCTTTCCGTGGCCTGTTTCCAATCAGGTCGTTCAAGGTTACGGAAACTCTGCATGGCAGGAGCCGCACGATGGGCCGCCCCAGAATTTCGAGGACGCGGTCCTCAGGAAAATGCCGATTCCCGTATATCGAGAATTTGTTGAGAACTATACCCGCAAACAGTGGGGTGTTTCGCCGTCATCGCTTTCGGCACAACTCGCAGCGCGCATAGAGGTCCGTGAAAATCAAGAACTGCGCTTGAAGACAAATAAATACCAGGGACTGCCGCTAGATGGCTATGCATCCTTTATGAAAAATATGCTTTCCAGAATTTTCGTAGTCCCCCAGACGCCTTTCTCAGAGATACGCGGCTTCATTCCAGACAAGACAAAGATCATTTACACGGGTCCGATAGACGAATTCTTCAGCTTTGACGCTGGACGGCTGGATTGGAGGGGGCAGAAACGTCGTCACATTTTTTTGCATGAGCCATTGAGGTTTCCAGTGGCGCAAGTAAATTTTCCCTCCATGCGGGAAACGGCGATTCGCGTGATAGAGTGGGCACATATGATGCCGCCGGAAAGCAAATATAACGGCACTGTGCTGACATATGAAACCCCGTTCAGCCCGGTCGATCCTACTGCTTTCGAGTATCCGTTTCCGGACCTCAAAAATCACAATTTGTACAAGAAATACCGGTCTCGCGCGCAGTTGCTTGCCAATGTAACTATATGCGGACGACTCGGCGAATATCGTTACTACGACATGGATCAAGCCATTGGTCGAGCGATGCTAATTGCGCGGCGTCTTCTTCAATCAGGATCGGCCTAGCTAATGGGCGCCTTTGGCAAATATTACACACCAAGGGGTCTTGAGCAGAATCATAAGATCCAACCATAGAGAAAATCGTTTGACATACTCCAGGTCGTGCTCCGCCATGAAACTCACATGAGTTGCATGGGCACGATCTCGAATTTGCCATAAGCCGGTTATTCCTGGCCGCACGCGGCTCCGCACTAGAGCCAGTTCGCGATACGGGGCCAGCATGTGCGGCACGAGCGGCCGGGGGCCAACAAGCGACATCTGTCCGGCCAATACGTTGAAGAGCTGTGGTAGCTCATCTAAGCTTGTAATTCGCAGTAAGCGGCCGACTCTCGTAATTCTGGGATCGCTTCGGAGTTTTACCAAATGTCCATCGGTGGGGCGCGGTTGCTGCGACCCCGCGTACATTGTACGCAGCTTAAGCATCGCAAATTCCCGACCGAACAACCCAACGCGATGTTGTAAAAACAATGCAGACCCGCGCGATTCCAACTTTATGGCGATGATACATGTTACGAGGAGGGGGAGCGCAATAACAATCAAAATAAGAGAAATTACGCAATCCAATATCCTTTTCAGACACAACTGAATAAATTTCTGTCGTGGCTCTGGATACATAGTGGAGATAATCTCTTCAATAGAGTCTTTCATCACTAAGGACGCGGTCTCGCTGCGCTAAGCTCTCGTTCAAAAGACGTTAGAATATTTGTCTTCTTCCATTGGTCTAAAGACCGTTCGCGTGCTGCAACACCGAGTTGCTTTCGGCGCAGCGGATCACTGGACAATTCGAGCAGCGCTCGCGCCATAGCGACAGAATCTTCCGGCGGAACAACAATACCGCAGAATAACACCTCTCGCGCGATCTGGGTATCTTCTGAAGCGCCCGCGACGACAGGACGGCCACTCGCTAACATGCCGCATAGTTTCGAAGGCATCACAAGGTCCGCAACCTCAAACCTCTGCGGAAGGAGGTGGATGTCACCCAAGTTTAGTAGATCATTGAGGCGTTCTTTGGGCTGGACAGGCAAAAAGCGGATATTGTTTATTCCATTGGCTAATTGCAATAGGTGTTCTCGTCCTACCCCATCGCCACAAATGACAATTTGTATATTCGTATGAGCAGTTATCAATTTTGCCACGTCAACAAGAATCTCAAGTCCTTGCTTCTCTCCTAAATTGCCCGAATATAGAGCTACAATTTGACGAGGTGATATGTCTAATTCGGCGCGATAGCTACTGTCTCGTGCGAGTGGAAAAATCTGTTCTGTGTCTACCCAATTGGAGAAAAGACGACATTTATCCGATGGTATCCCTTTTTTTATAAGGGCGTCGACCATACGCGGCGTTATGCTACTGACTCGATCGAACTTCGCTACAAGAAACCTTTCAAGCTTGATAGCTCTTCTTCGCCATGTTTGGCCCTTCAGTATGCCGAGACTAAATGCAACGTCGATTTCAAAATCTTGCACATGCATCCAAGAAACGGCACCGCTTAACGACGAGGCGGCGAGAGCAGTAGGTAACCCGCCCATGGGCGGCATCAATGTCAGAACAATCTCGGGATGCCAAGTCTTGGCCAACCAAAGCATCAGCGGTGTACTTGTCAACACAAATGAAGCTTGGAGCAGAAGTCTGCCAAGACCGGATTGTTTGGAAGGCATCCAGACTGGACACCGAAAAATATCGACACCATCCTCCCGCTCAATGACGTAACGCCAATTGGAATGACCTTTAAACACTTTCCAATGAGGGTAATAGGGGGGCGGCACCACAATCTTGAACTTGTGACCACGCGAAGCTAACCAGTCGACCATTTCACCGGTGACTTTTCCAATGCCGGTTGGCTCAGGGGAATAAAAAATCGAATAGATTAGTATCCTCAACTTTGATTCCTTCTCAATTGTTTGCTTTGGAGCAGCCTGACCTCTACGATCGAATGTTTTCGTTGGCCGTATCGGCAACGTCACGGCCAACGGCACGTTGGACGATACTACGTTGATCGGTCCCGAGCGCCGAGCGCGAATTTGTCTAGTAGGGCAATTTTCTTTGCTGATCGGATCGCAGAGGGGCTCGAGCGAAGCCCCTCTCGCGGGCGTGATCAGCGGCGCGGCCGAACCGCGGGCGCCGACCATGGCGAAGGAGACGTGATTGAAATCGTGTGGACCTGCCAGGGGACAGCCCGGCAAGCGTCGAGTCCCCGAGAACTCGCCATGTTTCACGCCGTCGACAGGCGCCGTACTCCATCAACGCCCCGTACATCCGCGATTTCGTTGATGAGCTTGTGCCTCATCGCCTGATCGAAGCTGTTGAAATCGTCGATTGGTACGACGAAGGCTCCGGGACCGCCGATCACATGGTCTCCATAATATTTGGCGAGGCCACCCGGTGGATTGGGCGACCGCCGCGTCTCGCGCGTCGGTCACTCTGCGGCTCTGATTGCTGGTGCGCGGACGTCACGAGGCTTGGGGCGCCCCCCAGGTCTCGCCGCCAAGAAACCACCTGGACGGCGCGGCGTTGCTACCTCGATGCTTGGCCACGCGCGCGCACCTTTTGAAGGCCCTGCTCGACGCGTAGTCTCTCCCTCGGTTGTCGGTCCCGAATTGGCCGAGCGAGCAGGAATAGGGCCTATTGGGCTGGGCTTGAGATTTTGACGCAACAATCACGTCCGCTCCGTCCCAAACCTGTGGTTGCATTGTCTCTCACCATCGAGGAACATCCGACTGCGAGGCTTGGTTCCGGAGCTTCGGACCATAAGAGTATCAGATGAAAAGCCTTCTCGTATCTGGCGGGTGCGGATTTCTGGGCTCCCATCTTGTTGATTGTCTCCTCACGAGGCGCGACGTCGACAAGCTAATCGTGATTGACAACCTTTGGACGGGACAAGCTAGCAACGTTGCTCATATAAATGACTCCAGATTTCATCTACAGGTTGGCGACGTCGAAGCACTCACCACAGATCTGCGGTTTGATGAGATATTTCACTTAGCAAGTCCGGCATCGCCGTCACGGTACATGCGAGATCCCGCCAAAACTATTTCTGCCAACGTTGTAGGAGCGCTCCACCTCCTAAAATTTTTGAAGTATAATGGTCGGTTCTGCTTCACTTCCACGTCCGAGGTTTATGGCGACCCCTTAGTGTCTCCGCAACCAGAAAGCTACCGCGGGTCCGTCGATTGTACAGGTCCGCGATCTTCGTACGACGAAAGCAAGCGCTGCACAGAGGCACTTTTGTTTGAATGCAATCGCGTTCACGGCCTCGACGTTAGGGTCGCGCGCCTCTTTAACGCCTACGGACCACGGACAAGGCCAGACGATGGAAGAGCGATCTCTAACTTCATAACACAAGCGATATCGACTGGCTTACTCACGGTCTACGGTGATGGAACTCAGTCGCGGAGTTGGGGCTATGTTGACGATATTGTCGATGCCCTGCGCCGTTTCTTCTGGCATGACGAAATCCGCTATCGCGGCCCACTAAACATCGGTAACGATCGAGAGATATCGGTCCTTCAGGTAGCAAAATACATTACGCAAGTGGTCCCGCAAACGCGGATTGTGTTCATGCCCCCGGCACCCCAGGATCCGATAAGGCGCCGCCCGGATCTCAAGCTTGCGCGTGAGGTGATTCCCGGTTGGTGCGCGAAAGTCGAGCTTGAAGAGGGGGTGCTTCGGACGCTGGAGTGGTTTCGCGGGAATCTTCCGAACGTTACCTTTGGCGGTCACGCTGAAAAGAACCTGTTAGCGAACGGAGGAGGTATTGACTAGACTCATTCGACTCAGACCTCAATGGGATGTCCGCAAAAGATCCTGATGGGTCGCCTCGATCGCATGCGCACTCTTCGCGCACGGGGTGGGTTGCCCGGTTTCACCAAGCGCGCGGCGAGCGAATACGACCCGTTCGGGGCGGCCCATTCGGCGACATCTGTTTCGGCGGCGCGCGACATGAGCGGGAAGAATCACAATGTCATCGCTGTGATCGGCGATAGTTCAATGTCCGCCGCGATGAAGCCATGAATGACGCCGGGGCCTCGAACTCGCGGCTGATCGTCTTCTTAAGAGACAACCGCTGCGGGGTATTGCGCGTTACGAATGTCACAATATTATCTTTGCGCACGTGACTTGGTTGGCCGCGCTAGAGAGCACCCGACCCCTGGGAGAGGAAGTCGACATGAAACAGCTTCTCGACGAAGCGCACAAAGACACGAAACTTCAAATTCAGGGCCTCGTGCCGCCCGGCCAGCAATTCTATCGCAACGTCCTTTTCGACAAACTCTATGCCTCGATCCCAAAGGACGCCGAGGCGAAGGTGCAAGTCTATACTGCGGAGATCGCGCCGAAGGGGTGGACGAATTTTCACTGCCACAATGGCGCGACGTTCTTTCTGGCACTGCAGGGCATATTCGAGGCCCACTTTGAGGAAGGCGTGCTTGTCCGCGCGAAGGCGGGCGATGTCTATTCGGAGCCGATCGGCAAGATGCATCGAGGTCATAATCCTCACGAAACGCTTCCCTACCTTTGCGTCGCCATCTGTATTACCGCGCCGGATCGCGACCACGTAACCAGCGTCCTCAAAGCCTTCTGAGGGGCGCTGACTGCCTCAAATCGCGCTCGTCGCTCCAAGGTCCTCCTATTTGAAGGGAGGGCTTCGACCGCGTCTGTCCTTACGATAGACGTGAGGAGATCGTCTTCGTCTATGCGAGACCACATGCAAGACACTCTGTATTCTTCAGGATCGATGCTCGACTGAAAAGCGCTCCATAGGGTACAATAGGGAAAATCCCCTATCGAATTCCAAGCGCGCCCGCGCTTACACCGCCGCGTCACTCCTGCGCGGTGATCCGGGCCATCATCTCCCTGTTCACGCGGTAGCCCTATCGGCCGTCGAATTCGAGGGCTTGGACCAGCGAGCGGGGCCTCGGTGGCTGCAAAGGCCGACATCCTGGCCTTTCGATAGCGATCTCGCAGACGTCGATTGGCAGGACGGCAGCGTCGGCAAACTTCGATTGACGCCGATGATGGACGAGTTAGCTTCGAAGGGCCATTGAAGGGGTGACTTGTCATGCCGCGCCCGTTAGATCGCCGTAGGTTCCTGCAGCATTCGTGCTCGGTGGGTGCTTCGCTGTTCAGTTGCAGCATTCCGATGAATTGGTCGGCCCACGCTGAGCCGGTGCGGATTGATGCGCCGGTCGTCGACGAACTCATCGTTTGTGAAATCACCGATAACGCGCACGACCTCTTCGCGCGGCCGGTGGGGGCGCCTGGCCTCTCGGTTCAACGCCCGAACCCCGGGGGAGCCGAAGGCAAAACGCTGGAAAGCGAGTGGGGCTTGGCGTTGCACCTTGAATCGCGCAGGGGTGAGGAGTCGCGCCGTTATCTCCTCGATTTCGGCTTCACGCCGGACGTCTACGCTAACAACCTCGATCTCTTAAAGATCGACGTCGGCGCGGTCGATGCGCTAATCATAAGCCATGGACATTACGACCATGTCGGCGGGCTGCTCGGATTCCTTGAGGCCAACCGCCCGCGCATGCGCAAGGATTTGCGTCTTTATACCGGCGGAGAAGACGATTTCTGCAGCCGATTAAACCGGGGTTCCGATGGTGCCTTTACGAATTTTGGCACGCCCTTGGACCGGCGCCGGCTGAGAGCGCTGGATGTCGAGGCTGTTCTGTCCGAGGCGCCAATCATCATAGAAGGCCATGCCTTCACCACTGGCGCGGTGCCCCGCGCCAGCATCGAGCATGTCTTGCCCAACACCTGGGTGAAATATGGCGTTCGCGACGGGCTCGGCTGCGACGCCAACGCTTACATGGATCATCATTTCACCCCCGAAGAACTTGCCGGCAATCCAATCCCCGATCAGCATTGGCACGAGCACGCCACATGTTTCAGGCTGGGCGATCGCGGCCTCGTTGTGATCAGTTCGTGCGGCCATGCTGGGATTATCAACACGCTCAGGCGCGCGCAGGAAATCACGAACATCGACAAGATCTACGCGCTAGTTGGCGGATTTCATTTGGCGCCGGCGCCTGACGACTATTTGGCGAAGGTCATGGCGGAATTGAAGAAATTTGACATCGAACATGTCATGCCGATGCACTGCAGTGGGCAGAATTTTATCGATTTAGCCAAGCGTGAGATACCGGAGAAGCTGGTGCTCTGCGGCACGGGCAGTACCTTCACGTTTACCGCATAACTAGCCCGCACCGGATTGTCGATCCGACGCAGAACGCTCCTACGCGGACCGCAAGCCCCGCTGCCGCCCCTGCCGTTTCGTCCGAGGTTTGTCGGTCGACATGAGAAGAGTGATATCGCCTTCGGCCGAAGATGGTGAAGGGGATCGCCTGGGCCCGAGCGATTTCTTCTTAGTGCCACGCCGCTGTTGCCCCAGGCCCAGGCGCTTGGCTAGCTCAGAGCGGGCCTTCGCGTAGCCCGGCGCCACCATCGGATATTCGTTTGGCAAGTTCCACTTCGCACGATAGCTGGCAGGGGTTAGCCCGTGGTCCGCCTTCAAGTGCCGCTTTAGGGTTCTGAACCGGTGGCCGTCCTCAAGGCAGACCAGATAATCGGCGGTGACCGATTTCTTGATAGGGACGGCGGGCTCGGACGCAGGCGCAAGCAGCGCGGGGGCGGTGATGCTTCCCACCCCCGTTAGGCCGACAAGGGCCGCATGAACCCGTGCGATCAATCCGGAGAGTTCACTCACGGGCAGCGAGTTGTTTCCGACGAAGGCTGCAACAACCTCTGCGGCCTTGTCCATGAGGCGAGTGGCATCGTCGGTATAGCCCGAAGCATCGGTCATCATCGTGCAATCCGCCTCGCGAAGTATGCGCGTCCGCGCCCTCAGTAAGCCACCAAAGGGTCGCATACGTCAATGCCACCCGACAAGGGCCTAGGCGGCATCACGCGTGGCCAGTGATGGTAATGATGGCGGGAAGTTCACCGCTCCATGCAGGTGGCGTATTCGGCGTTTTGCGCATCAAGCCTTGCAAGGTGGACCGCCGCCAGGCGACGATCTAGCGATTGGTCGATCATTGATTACTGCAAAGATTGTCGTTAATAGCGATCGTTTGGAGGGGAACGTGAGACGGTAGGGGTATTGTTATGCCAATAATTGCAGAACATCGACGTATTCCTATAAGCAGAGGCCCCGAGGAGCTGTTAGACAAGGTCGAATGCGATCTTAATGACTTGAGCGAAGGATCGCTCCATGATAACGCAGGAGTGCCTCAAGAGCTATTTCAAGAATGGCGGGTTGGGGTTGGAGCCGAAAGACAATTTCGGATCGGCTCGTGGGACTGTTCGTGGCGGCCCTCCCAATGCTGAGTTGATCGTTATTGTCGGAGAGGGCGGCGAGATTTTATATCGCTACAGCCTTTACGAGATGGTTCGGGAGCAGCGAGTCGTTCTTTAGATGCAGAGGGCATGCGCTCGACCGGAAACGGCGGCGCACCGGCTTTGCGATCCCCGAGAACGCCCGTCGTCTCAGAACAGCCACCATTCTGTTGGATTTTGGTGGTCCGGTATGCGAATCAGAATCATACCACTGACGCGCGAATTCAAGCCCCCCGGCTCTCGCGCGCACCTTGCCCCGCCGACGAAAGTCGTGGGGCTGTTTTTTTGATGCGGGGCTAACGCCCAACCTGTTTGCACGCCATCGCCTCGTCGGGTGACCCGGCATATCGGCTAAGGTCGACCGCCCCACGTCGAGTTGAGCTTGGCGACGAATATGTCCGCGTCGATCTGCGCTTTGGTGGCGAAGCTGTAGACAGATATGTCTCGCTGACGCTGCTCCTGAAAAACCTTCCAGCGATACCGCCAGGGGTTTCCCCGGTCGTGTTCGATCTCGATCGTGAAAGTCGCAATGGTCGGCACAGCGTCTCCTTACCGCCATAACCTTCCGCGCTGCCTTTTGGTTGCGAGCTAGGTTGCGAGGGAGCCTGCTAGGCTCCCCGCCGGTGGCAGCCGGTAAGAACCTCGTGACGCCGTTTGATAACACGCTCTCGTCCAACGACATCGACCTGTTCCTGATGGGCGACACCGAGCGGAAGAAAAAATATACCGAATTCGTCACCAGCGGTGGTGGCGCGCAGGGCCCCTATGGCCATATCCTGGAGGCCAAGTGATGCGCGCTCGGTCGCACCCGGCCTTCGCAGCGCTCGGACTCGCGGCCGCGCTCGGCGGCTGCAATTCCACTGGCTATTCCGCCTGCTACCAGGTGGAGTGCCCTTATCCATCGGCGCACGAGGATAGCAGCGCCGGCTATGTCCTAGCTCATCCACCCCATCACCCAGCCTTCGGCGAGCTGCCGTTCGACGATCCTTCCTACGACTACACGCACCGCAGCCTGACGATCTCGCCGGGCGCCGGAAACGCCCAGGCCGCGAACATGGCGCTGCAGACCACCACGCCTTGGCCGTGCTACTCGCGAGACACCAACATCCCCGGCAACGGCGCGCAGATGACGAAAGCCATCCATGAGTTCGAGAGCGGACAGAGGCCGCCATTGCAGTCCACCGGTGGCGGCGGCCCTGCAATCGAGATTAACAACAATAGTGTCGGCTCAGTCCCGCCAGTCCAATAAGCGGGAACGTCCGTTGCTCCGCATGAGCCGACGAACTAACGCCCTATCGAGTTTTCATCGTTTACCGTGGCGTGGCCGCGAGAGTTGCTGTTACGCTGCCGAAGGTCGCGAAAGAGTAGCATGGCGACCGCCAGCCTGCTTCGGCAGGCTCCGGCGCCGCGCTACTCGACCAGCCTCACTGGGGGTGGCCCTTCATCGTGCTGCTCTAGCCGAAGAAACTCTTCAGCGGCTACGCGTGCGGCGGCCTCAAAGCGCGGGAGGTCGGATAGCGGGGTCATTCGTGGCCCATCATTAAGCCCCTGTGCGGTCCAATAAAGCTTATCGATCGAACGGCGATCGCCGCTCACACTGTATTCGTAGGTGTGTCTCGGCCTGCTTTTCCGCTTCGCCTGGACGAACGCACCAACCCAACAGATGTCAAAATCGCCGATCGCTCGCTTCATTGCGGCCTCCACGTGCTCCTACTCCCTTGCGGCATGACGCCATTATGCGATTGCGGTGGCATCAGCTTCTGCTCGTGAGGTCGGCAATCGACCGGAGCCTCATTCACGAAATCAGGCGCTGCGCGAGGGCGGCAGCGCCGGGATTTGCGCGTCGGCGACCGATCGTATTCGGTAAGCCGTCATGACGATTTTCGGCGGCCATATGCGGAACGTCGTGCAACGATCGGAGCGATTATCTCGCCGGAGCTGGTCGTCCCTTGAGAACGATAGTCCGGGCCGGAAAGTGCCTTTTTGCTTGCGCAAGCGCGGCATGAGCTATGTTCTCGTCAGAGGTGATAGCAAGCACTTCTCGAGGCAAATTCAGGTCATTGATAGCCTCGACTTGAAACCCTTTAGGCGTTTCGGCCGGCATCACAAGCCCGCGGCGGTGGGCGCGTATCGCGGTGAGGGCCAGATTGACGGCTTCGGGCGTTAGCTCCCCACCACTTCCTTCTTCCAAGGAAACGGCGAGCTGTTTGGCGAGCTTGCGAACGTGATCAGTTGTCCAAGCCATGGTGCGGCTCCGGAGTAATCGCGCGGGCTCGGGCGCCCGGGTTGACGAGCCTCATCTCAACGCGCATCGAAGGAAAAAGGAAGTGACGCGGATGTGCAACGGCTGTTCAAGAATGAGCAACGACCAGTTCCGATTCGACTCGCTCCCCGCGCGGTGGTTGAGTGGGGCATGCGAGGGCAGTCAAATGACGCCGAGCGAATATGCTTCCATTGTGGTCGCGCCGACGGTCAGGGAATATCTGGTGGCGATGGGCGACCAGCGGCGTGCTTATCTCGCCTGCATCGCCGTTTATCACCTCACAGACTACGTCGCCAAAGCCGAGGGCACCGGCGACCGGGCCGCAAGCGACGTCCGCGCGAAGCTCAGGGGCGCATGCGAGAATTCCTTCGATGTAGTTCAAGGCATCTGCAACGGTTCCAAGCACTGCGGGACCAAGCCTGGGGTGCGTCACGCGTTCAGTCCCGGCGAAGAAAGCACAGTGCCGCCGTCGGCTTACGGCATGAGCGGAGGCTATGGTCACGGCCGATATGGGGGCCTTCCCGGCCTAATGGTCGAGCATAAAGGCCACCGAATGCTAGTCGATGTCTGCGTGACCGCCGTCCTCGAGACGTTTGAGCGACTATTCCCGCAACACTTTTCCGCAATGAAGGTGCCGACGCCCGAGGCTTAGCCTGAAGAGACTAGAGACTCGACTATCCGATAAGCGCGAACGCTTAAGAGGAGCTTGACATGAGCGACCAACTGGCGCCGGCTTCCGGCGCGATGGAAGGACGCGGCGCCTATAACAGCCACGCCAAGCATCAAGCCAGCGGCGGCGCGATGGTTCTCCCTTTGCTGGAAAAGGCGGTCGCCGACGTGCCGCTCGACGGCGGCCGGCCAGTAGTCATCGTCGATTACGGTTCGTCGCAGGGCAAGAACTCGCTTGCGCCCATGCGGTTGGCGATCGATGCGGTTCGCGCGCGCGTCGGCGCCGAGCGCCCGATCCTCGTATATCACGAGGATCTCCCGATCAACGATTTCAATGCGCTCGTCGACACGCTGCACAAAGATCCCGACCGCTATGTCCTTAATCGACAGAACGTTTTTCCCTGCCTGATCGGCCGCTCGTTTTACGAGCAGGTCCTACCGGAATCGAGCGTCGACATCGGCTGGAGTTCCTACGCCGCGATGTGGATCAGTCGCGTGCCCATGGCGATTCCAGGCCACTTTATCTCGCGCAGAGGCACGGACGAGGTTCGCGCGGCGTTCGACAGGCAATTGGCTGCGGACTGGGAGCTTTTCCTCTCGTTGCGCGCGCGCGAGATGCGGCCGGGCGGTCGGCTCGTTGTGAGCATCCCGGGTTCCAACGACGACGGCACCTTCGGCTTCGACGAGGTCTTGGACCAGGCTAACGCGACGCTTGCGGAAATGGTGTCGGACGGCGTGATCAGCGCAGATGAACGTGCCCGAATGGTGCACGGCGGCATCCCGCGGCCCTTACGCGACCTCGTGGCGCCGTTTGCACGCGATCCGCACTTCACGGGGCTGTCGCTCGAGCGTTCCGAAGCGTTCTTGGTGCCGGACGTCGCTTGGGAGACGTTCCAGCGGGACGGGGACCGCGAAGCGCTGGCTTCGGGGCGCGCGCTGTTCTTCCGCGTCACCTTCGCCCCAACCCTAGCCGGCGCGCTCGAAAACTCCGGTGATCCGGAACGCCGCCGCGTTTTCTTCGACCGGCTCGAATCCGGACTGAAGCGCCGCCTGTCGGACGCGCCGTCGCCGGTCCGGGCGCTCATCGCGGCGATCGTGCTAGTCAAGGGCGACGCGGGATAAAGCGAAAATGCGATCCACAGAGTGCAAAGCCCTCAACTTTGCAGCGGCCGCAGACGTAGGGGATGGGCACGGGCTTGCCGTATAGTCGACCAACACGCCCCGCGGCCTTGCTGGGCCGCCGCAATCGGTCTGCCGGCCACCGGAAGCCCGGAATTCCAGCTCGTCTTAAGCTAAGTCGTGCTAATCTCGCTGGAGGGGATCCGCTTGGGTGAAACCCGGAAACTGGCGGCGATTCTGTGCTCCGATGTCGTTGGCTTCAGCCGGCTCGCCGGGACCGACGAAGATCGCATCTTGGCCAGGCTCCGTGCGTTGCGAAGTGACCTCATCGATCCAACAATAGCGGTACATAACGGGCGCGTGGTCAAGCGCACTGGCGACGGGTCGATAGTCGAATTCCGCAGCGTCGTTGACGCGGTGCGCTGTGCGATCGAAGTGCAGAACGCTATGCTCGAGCGCAATGCGGGCGTCCCCGTCGACCGTAAAATTGTATTTCGGATCGGCGTACATCTGGGCGACGTGGTCGAGGAGAGCGACGGCGATCTCATGGGCGATGGAGTCAATATTGCAGCGAGATTAGAGGGCATCGCCGCGCCGGGAGCGATCTGTCTGTCTGAGGATGCCTACCGCCAAGTGAAGGGGCGGCTCGATCTCGCGGTAACCGATCTCGGCCAGACCCAACTCAAGAACATCGCCGAGCCGATCCGCGCTTATTCGCTGCAAGTGGGGGGGGCAGCGGTGGCGAAGCCCGCGCCGGACAAGTCTGCGCCGCGTCTCGCGCTGCCCGACAAGCCCTCGATCGCCGTGCTTCCGTTCCAGAACCTGAGCGGTGATCCGGAGCAGGAATACTTCGCAGACGGCATGGTTGAGGACATCATCACCGGGCTGTCGCGCATCAAGTGGCTGTTCGTCATCGCTCGTAATTCGAGTTTCGTCTACAAGGGCAAGGCCGTCGACATCCGGCAGGTGGGACGGGAACTCGGCGTCGGCTACGTGCTGGAGGGCAGCGTGCGCAAGGTCGGCAATCGCCTGCGCATCACCGGGCAGCTCATTGAAGCCGAGACGGGTGCGCATCTCTGGGCTGACAAGTTCGATGGGGCGCTGGACGATGTTTTCGATTTACAGGATCAGATCACGGATCGTGTGGTTGGAATCGTCGAACCTAGCGTACAACGCTCGGAGATCGAACGTTCGCGCCAAAAGCGTCCCGAAAACCTCGACACACAGGACCTCGTATGGCGTGCCCTGCCGCATTTGCGAAAATGGCGGCCCGTAGACTGCCGTATCGCGATTGGATTTCTTGAGAGAGCACTTGACCTGGACCCGACCGACGCGTCGGCCCACGCCTGTATCGCGATGTGCCACGCGAATTGCTTCTGGTATGATGGTTTTGAGGATGCCGAAAAGGCGACCGCGCTCTTGCATGCGCGCGTAGTGATCGCGAGCGCCACCGACCACGCGAACGCGCTCGCGCGTGCGGCACAAGTAGTGGCCTTACTCGACAAGGATTACGACGCCGGCTCGAGCGCGATCGATCGTGCCTTGACGCTCAACCCATCGTCAGCGTTGGCTCACTTTAACGGTGCGCTCATTCACTCCTATCGCGGCAATTCAGCCGCCGCGGCGATGCACGCAGACCGCGCATTGCGACTGAGCCCAATGGACCCGACAGCCCGTCTCGCGCACTCTGCGCTGGGAATGTCGGCCCTCAGTGAGGCAAGGCTCGACGAAGCGCGCATGCATTTTGCCAGGGCGGTGCAAGTGAGCTCGGGCGTGGGGCATATGCATATCTATCACGCCGCGACCCTCGCTTTGGCTGGGCGCATCGAAGAGGGGAGATCGATCGCTCGACGTGGTCTTGAGCTGGAGCCGGGCTGGCGAATCCGCGCGTTGCGGGAACTTGGGCTCCTGCCCGAAATCTCGGACAAACTCATCGGAGGCGCACGCCTGCTGGGGTTGCCAGAGTAGCTTTCCAATCGGGGAAAGCGATCGTTCGCACATGCGCGATCGTCGGCTACCCCCCCGAACCTGAGACGGTCGAGCCGACAGTCACAAATCGACCCCAAGGCGAAGTCGTCATGCGTCAAATATCAAGAATTCTTACGAAGCGCCTTTCGTCTGAAATTGGGGGACCTTTGAGAGAATGGCGCACGGTATCGTAACGCCTCAACCAACAAGGCAAAGGCCGGGCTTGGCTGCCGGTTCGGATAGTAGAGGTGGTAGCCGGTCATCACCGGCGACCAGTCCACAAGGACCCGCACAAGGCGTTTTTCCGCCACGTGTCGGTGCACCACGTCTTCGGGCAGATATGCCAAACCCAGACCAGCTAGCGCGGCGTTTAGGATCAACGGGATCGAATTGAAAGCAAGCGGTCCTTCGGCCCTCACTTTCAGCTCGCGTCCGTCTTTAGCGAACGGCCATGACCATAGGCCTCCCGATGTAGGGAGCCGCAAATTGATGCACGCGTGAGCGGTCAGGTCGTGGGGCGTGTCTGGCCGGGATCGCCGGGCGAAGTAGGACGGCGCACCGACAAGAGCCTGGCGGAAGTCCGGCCCGATCCGCAGGGCAATCATGTCCTTGGCGACCTGTTCGCCAAGACGCACGCCTGCATCGTACCGCTCGGCCACGATGTCGGTCAGGCCGTAGTCGTTGATGATTTCGAGCCGGATTTCCGGGTAATCCGTCAAGAGCCGGGCTATGGCAGGCGCTAGGATCGTGTCTGAGGCATGTTCGACCGATGTGATGCGGAGATTGCCGGCCGGTTTCCCGCTCATGGCGGTCACTGTGGCCAACCCGGCTTCGATCCCGTCGAGATGCGGCCCCACCGCTTGGATCAGGCGTTCGCCCGCCTCGGTCGGCGCGACGCTGCGCGTGTTGCGGGTCAGGAGTCGTAATCCCAGCCGGGCTTCAAGGTCCCGGATGATGCGGCTGAGGGCTGGCTGGGACACGCCGAGCTGCGCCGCAGCCCGGGTGAAGCTCCGCTCCCTTGCGACCGCCAGAAAGGCGACCAGGTCGTTGACGGTCTCCCGCGCCATTTATACGCCCACGTTATAAGCCCATGACGCTTATATCATCTAATCACATGACCGCGCACGGGTTAGTTTAGTGAAAGGACGCCTCCCGCCCTCAGCCATCGTGAAGGAGTTGAAATGAGCAAAGTTTGGTTTGTTACCGGTGCCAACAGCGGCTTCGGTACTAGCATTGCCAAAGCGGCCTAGATGCCGGGGACCAAGTGGTTGCCACTGCCCGGAACATGGACAAGTTACGCTCGGCATTCCCTGACGTCCGCCACGACCACCTGGCCCTGGTCCAGCTCGACGTGGCAGACGTAGGCCAGGCTGAGGCTGCTATCGCCGAAGCCGTCGCCCGGTTCGGCCGCATCGATGTCCTCGTGAACAACGCGGGTAACAGCTACCTCGGCAATTTCGAGGAACTGACCAACGCCGATATCGAAACGCAGATGACGACCAACTTCTATGGCGTGGTCAACGTCTTGCGTGCGGCGCTACCGATCCTGCGCAAGCAGCGTGGCGGGCACATCATCAACGTCAGTTCCACGGCAGGAGCTGCCGGCTTCAAGCATTGCACCGCTTACAGCGCGAGCAAGTTTGCCGTCGAAGGCCTGACGCTCTCCCTGGCGCTTGAAGTAGAGCAGTTCGGCATCAAGCTGACCATTGTCGAGCCGGGGTCTTTCCGCACCAGTTTGCTGGCTGCGAAGAACGTCAGCTATGCCAAGAGCTCCATCGCCGACTATGCGCATGAAGGGTCGGCCGAGGCAATGTGGTCGGGCTATGACGGAAAGCAGCCGAACGATCCGGACAAGCTGGGCGAGGCCCTGGTCAAGCTCAGCAACATGCCTACGCCTCCGCGATTCTTCGTAGCCGGACCAGACGCCCTGGACGCGGTCCGGCCGGTCATGGAAGCCCGCCTGAAGGACATGCAAGAGCACGAAGACTTGTCCAAAGCAATGGTCGGCAATGACGGGGCCGTAGACACACACCCGAGCCGTCGCTGATTACGCAGGTAGCTCGGGTGACTATAGGGGTTGAAAATGTCAGGTAGCAACAACGTTGAATTCATGAAAAAATTCGTCGAGTTCATCAACTCGGCGAGCGAAACACTCGCGCACAAACTCGTATCGCCGGAGGCTATCTTTCATGTGCCGGGGCGTCCCGAACCTATGGTCGGCCCTGCTGGCCACCTTGCGATTGTGGGAATGATGCGGGCCAGCTTCCCCGACATTCAGTGGACCGTGGAGGAGCTAACCTCCGAAGGCGACAAGGTTGCGGCGCGGTTCACGATGCGGGGGACGCACCGAGGGCAGTTCATGGGCGTTCCGCCGACCGAGAAAACGATCACCGTGCAAGCGTTGAATGTCTACCATCTGAGGCGACCCCCCAAAGCAGTCGATCCATCCCGTCGCCTGAACCCTGAGCGCCCACTCCGGAGGGGGCAATCGAACTGTGTCGAAATCTGTGGGGTCAATGAAGCCGACTGGTGCCGACTGTCATTACTCTCTTCGAACTCGCACAAGCGTCGGACGTCAGTCATTTCGAGCTTGTGAGGACGGACGACAAAGGCTGATCGCAGCCGAAGCTTCGGTATCACGATTTCCTTCTGAAAAGCATTGTCCGGAGGCCGCCTCATGTCTTCGCCAATTCGCCATCGACGGTGCGCTCAGTGCCTTCGATAGTTTCGATCAAATCCAATTCACCCTCGATCTCCACCGGCACAACGATGGGTGCATCATCCAACATCCCGAGATTCGCATCTGAGACCGCCAGCGCCACCCGAAGCTTTTGTTTCGCCTCCGCAGTCGTCTCCGCCTTGACGCGGATCGATGCGAGAAGCGTCGCCTGAAACGTATGTTCTTTCACGACTGAGTCCCTTTGAGCATCGACTTGATGGATACCGGAATGCAGGGCGGTCGGTTGGCGTTCAAGAAGCCGAGCACAGCATTCCGGACTATGGGACCGGCTGAATGGAGGCTTTGGATGAGAGTTGACGCATTCCTCATTTCCATCGCTCCTACACGAAGTTGACGAGTTTCCGCTGGGCGCAGGTGTCGCCGTCGATATAGCGCTCGGTCGTCTCGATCGAGCGATGACCGGCGAGGAGCTGGACGTCGCGCAAGCTGCAGCCGGATCGATGGACGTTGCGGGCCGCAACCGTGATGAAGCTGCGCCGCCCGGAGTGTGATGAGCAGCCCTCGAAGCCGAGATCACGAAAGAGCGCGGCGAACCAGTTGACGATGCTGTTGGGCCGAAGATGCGAGCCACGCGCCGATCGAATGACTGGTCCAATGGGCTCCTCGACCCAAGCCAAGGCTTCAAGGGCGCGACGAAGGTCGGGATGCATGGGGATGCGACGCCCACCGCGCTTCTTGGCGATGGAATCATGGACCGCGATCGTGCCCGACACTCTGCCCTGGGCGTCGAGAACCATGGACCAGTCGAGATTGGCGATTTCGCAGGCGCGCAGACCCGCTTTGACCGAAAGCAGCACCATGGCGCGATCGCGGGCGGGAAAGGCGGTGGTCGACACGCGGTTCAGCGCGAGTTTGAGCATCGTCGGCGTGATGATTTTGGCTTGTTTGCCTGGCATGAGGGGCTCCTAAGAGGTTGGATGGGCGAAGGACGGACTGGGACCGGCTGGACTGGCATGGCGGGCCGTCCGACTGGCATGGTGGGATGCGGCGCGCCGGCAGGCGCGGGTGAGGGGCGGACAGCGGGCGGTAGGAGGGTAGCCTCGCCCGCGTGAAGCCTCGCCATGGGTCGGCGGGCGCGCCCTTGGACGGGCGGGAATGGGCGTGCGAGGTCGATCGCCGGCCATAAGGCAGGGCAGAGCGAAGCAGCACGGCGAGGGGCGGCCCTCCGCGCGTCCATGCCGGTCAACATTCACTGGCGAGCATGACCGTCAGGATGCGGGTCGTGACGGCCGGCTCACCGGGATCGGGCGAGCCCTTCGTCAGGGAGCGATTGTAGTAATCGACTTTCCAGAACGCCGAGATTTCGTCCAATTCGATCGCGCCGAAATCATGCTCGTCGCGCGGATCGTTGTCGGCGTTGAAGGTTTCGAACGCCCGCACCGCCTGCAGCAACGCCCGGCGCCGATCGGGTGGGAGATCTTCAATGCCGGCGGAGATTAACACGACGCCGCCGATGAACGAGCGGCGGAAGGCGTCGTTGAGGTCGCGAATGGCGTCGGTCTTGTTCAAGGTGAGGCTCATGGTCGGGTCTCGCGATGTTCGCTAGGGATCGGGTGAGGGTTTGGCGAAGGGCGAGCTGGGCTGACGAACTGGTGGAATCAAAGGAGCGACCCGAAGGCCGCCCCGTTCGTCGCGCGCATGCGCCGATCGCCGTCATTTTCCCGATGCTAGAAACTCGGGGTGAAGGATCGCAATGTGTTTGGGTTCCACCTTGCCGAGCGTGTATTCAGTCGTATCGCGCCATCGAAGCCGGAATTCATTGTCGTCGGCGCGCGTGATGACGGCGGGCCACCAGCCTTCGATCTCCTTTTCTTCATTCCAATATGCCGCGAGAACGGTCGAACCGACGCGTAACGACGCCCATGGGCTGGTCGGGGCGGCGGACGGAGCTGGCGCCGTCGACGTGGAGGTTGCGCCCGGCGCCACGCCTGAAGGAGGAGCCGCGCTCGAGGGACCTGTCGCTGAATGAGGGGAGGGGGCGATCGGTTGGTTCGCCGCGGCGGCTTCGTTGATTTTGGCTCCCGTGGCGCTGCTCTTCATCTTCCGCGCGTAGTCTTCGATGCGCCCATACGCCTCCGGCGACGCCGAGCCTACGATCATGCGGCCGCTGCCCTTCAGCACGCCCTCGTGAATGGCTGAGGCCAGCGTCTTTTCCTCGTCCGTATTCAACTCAAGGGTCGCGAGTTTCATCGGCTGCGCAGCGGCGATCGCGGCGGCCTTGTCCTCGGCCTTGAACCATGACGCGCGAGGAATGCCGCTGATGTCGCGGCCATAGATAATCAGTGCGGCCGAGGGGTTCGGCCGAGATTCAGTTGGGCTTGTCATTCTGCTCAATCTCCAAGAATCAAGCGAGGCCCGATCGGGCCTCCAGTTGGACAGAAAAATTGGGTTGCTAAGCTGGGAAAAGGTCGTCGTTCACGCCATGGCGCGGCTCCTCTATGGTCAGCAAAGCGGGGCAGGGGCCCGTCCCGCCGGACGCCCCATCCTAGCATATTCTACATAAATGTCAAGTTAAATTCAAATACACGCAAATTGAGACAATCGGCGTTAGATTTCGGGCAATGAATTAGTCCCTCGCCGCTGCCTCACACGACGCAATGCTCCGGGACGCGAGTACTGTCGAAGCAGATTTCATGTCGCGTCCATGTCGCATGGACTAGCCGGGAATCTTGGGGAACGGTTGAAAATGCCAGGAAATACGATGCATTCCTTGAACACGAAAAAGCGCAGCCGCGACAAACGGCAATAGACTTAACTGTATGAAATATATAAAAGAAAAGTGGTAGCGGGGGCCGGATTTGAACCGGCGACCTCCGGATTATGATTCCGGTTTCTCGGATGTCTCGTAGTCTCCCATAGGGTCACCTTTGCAGAGTTTACGTTTGAATCTCAATGAGATAAATGTTACATAGTCGAACATGTTGTTCCCCTCCTACGCGCCATTTGTTTGAGGCTAGGGCGAGGCTAACGTGCGGCTCACCGACATCTCAGTCCGGCAGTTGCCCGTCCCGGAAAAGGGGCAGCGGACATTCTTCGACGACACGTTGAATTCATTTGGCTGTCGTGTGAGCCAGGGCGGCACGCGGAGCTTCTTCGTCCAGCACGGCTCTGATCGCCGCTTCGTAACGATCGGCCGCTATCCGATCATCTCGCTGTCGGAGGCGCGCACGGAGGCGAAGCGCATCCTTGCCGAAAATACGTTAGGCCGGAACCGTCCGAAGCGTGTCTCCTGTGACGAAGCACAAAAACTCTATCTCGCCGACTGTGAAGAGCGCGTCAAAGCCGGCACAATGCGAAGCCGCACCCTCCGAGACTACAAGCGGTTACTCGGGAAGCACTTCGCCTTCCGCAAGCAAATGTCCGAGATCACGTCGCATGACATCGCGACGCGGATCGATCGGATAAAAGACGCGCCGTCAGAACGGAATCACGCTCTTGTGGCGGCCAAGATTTTTTTCAGTTGGGCACAGAAGCCTACCAGGCGATATGTCCTCAGTAATCCCTGCGAGGGCATGGCAGGAACGAAGCGGCCGTCCCGGAAGCGAGTGCTCAGCGACAAAGAGCTTGCCGCTGTATATTGCACGGCAATCGAAGGCGATGATGCCTTCTCACGCATCGTCACGCTCCTGATCCTCACCGGCCAACGGCGCGGGGAGATCGCCGCGCTTGAGTGGGAATGGTTCGAAACGACGGGCTGCACGATCACGCTTCCTGAAACCCTCACGAAGAATAAGAAGGAGCACACCTTCCCCTACGGCCCGGGCGTCGCCGCCATTTTGGGAAGCTTGAATGGGCAAAGCCAATACCTATTCCCTGCCACTCGCGCGACGTGGCGCAAGGGCAAGCTGACGACCGTCTTCAATTCATGGGGAAAGAACAAGAAGGCATTCGACGAAGCGTGCGGGGTTTCGCGATGGACTCTTCACGATCTGCGCCGAACCTTCAGCACGAATCTTGCGGGACTAAAAGTGCCCCCGCATATCGTCGAGCGTCTGATCAATCACAAGTTCGGAAGCATCCAGAACCAGACCGATGGCCTCGTGAGCGCGGTCGCCGAGATTTACAATCGTCATCTCTACATGGACGAGATGCGCGAAGCGGTTGCGGCTTGGGAGCACCGGCTTGCACAGATCGTTGCACTGCACAAAATGGGCATTTCTAGTCCTGCCCCGACAAGGCGCGACGTGCCGCGGCCACGCGCGACAGACCGCGACGGCGTCACCCTGACGCGTTAGTTTGAGGCGCTACGCCTCCTGATATTCCTAGACCATTCCGGGCGCGAATATTCAGCCAAGCAGTTGTTGAATTCCAAAACTCTCCGATTTGGGTTCGTCGCTCTATCAATTCTATCAATCTCGGCCCGAGCGTGTAAGTTCCCCTGGCAGCGACCTCGGCACCCTCTAATCTATCGTCGAGCTCTCGCATGGCCGCGGAAGAATTGGAAAATCGGGGTGTGTTCGAGTGTTGATGGAAAAAGACAAGCTGCAAAACATCGCTCTAGAGATGGCATCCAAACCCGGCCACGAGAAAGTGCGGACGCTTCTTTATCAACTACTTACCGAAGGACTCGGTGCTGAAAGCACGGGCATCGACTTTGAGCGGCAAGTGCCAGAGGTCCGTGGCCGAATGGACGCATTGCTCGGAAGAACAGTCCTCGAAATCAAGCGGGACTTGGTCAGAGAGCGAGCCGACGCCGAAGCGCAGCTCAAACGCTATCTGCCTCAACGCGAACTGGAAACCGGACAGCGCTTTACCGGCGTGGCGACCGACGGAAGTGAGTTTCGAGTTTACATCATTAGGGAGGGTTTGCTCGCCGAGATAGGCCACTACCGCACGCGACCTGACAAGCCTCGCGAACTCCTCGGATGGCTCGAAAGCGTCGTCGTGATTACGAGCGAGATTCCTCCGGACCTAGAAGGTGTGCGGCGGGAGCTCGGCCGAGAGAGTGTCGCTTATCACCGAGCTGTCGAAGACATCGAAAATATGTGGGTCGCCGTCGATGCTCATCCTGAAGCCAATTTGAAGCGGGATCTGTGGAGCCGCTTACTAGGTGTTGCCTACGGTGGGGTCATCAGCGCCCCTGCGTTGTTTTTTCAGCACACGTATCTCACCATTGTCGCCAAGGCGATCGCAACAGTGGCACTCTTTGACGAGCTTCCCGCTAGCGGTGCTGATCTACTCGCCGGTGCGGCGTTTAAGCACTTAGGGATTTTGGGAGCCGTGGAGTCGGATTTCTTCGACTGGGTGCTTCTTGCACCAGGCGGAGATCAGCTAGTGATGAACATTGCAAAGCATACAAATCGCTTTCGACTTCGCGACATAGATGCCGACATTTTAAAAGGCCTCTACGAAAGCCTGATTGATCCGGAGCAGCGCCACGATCTCGGCGAATATTATACGCCAGACTGGCTCGCTGCCCGCATTTGCGCAGCCGCTGTCAGTCGCCCGTTAGAACAACGCGTGATTGATCCAGCCTGTGGATCAGGAACCTTTCTATTTCATGCGATCCGCCGATTGCTCGTCGCGGCTGAAAAAAAGAACATATCGAGCAAGGAGGCTGTCTCCCTTGCGATAGAAAAAGTAGCGGGCATCGAAGTTCATCCGGTTGCCATCATTTTTGCTCGAACTACTTACCTTTTAGCGCTTCTTCCGGCATTACAACGAGGCAGGCCGGACACGCTGACGGTTCCGGTTTATTTAGGTGATGCTCTCCAGTGGAACGCCCGCGAATTTATGAGCATGCGCGACCTGGAAATAGTAGTGCCCGCGCATGGTGAAGCACGGGCTGACGGCACGGTGCCTTCGAGTGGCGAAGACGAGACCAAGCGGATCATTTTGAGGTTCCCGTCGAGTCTGGCAGCAGAGCCAGGCCGATTTGATGCCGTATTGGATGAAATGCTGAAGTTCGCTGAAATAGCAGCGCCAACAGCTTCACTGATTGCTATGCTGAGAGCCAATGGTGTTGCCGACGGCGGCGACTCGGACATGATACAAAAGAGCTATGTTGCGCTTTGCTCTCTGCAGAAGCAGCGCCGAAATCACATATGGGGCTATGTTGCGCGTAATCTTTCGCGGCCCATATGGCTGGCAAGTGAAGCCCAGAAGGCCGACGTGGTAGTCGGTAACCCGCCGTGGCTCGCATACTCGCGTATGAGTCCAAATACGCAAGGCCGCTTCCGTGAGGAGATGAAATCGAACGGCTTGTGGGGCGGAATGCAAACGGTATCTGCGTTCGACATGTCCGCTTATTTTTTCGTACGCGCCATCTGGCTTTACATGCGACAAGACGGATTGATAGCGTTCGTGCTGCCGTTCGCTGCGATGTTCAAGAAACCGTACAAGAATTTTCGAAGCGGGAAATTTAAGGTCAGCAACAACGAAGTGCATTTCAGTTTCGTAGACGCTTGGGCATTTCCTTCGAGCGTGCAGCCGCTTTTCCCGGTGCCGGCGTGTGTGCTTTTTGCGAAACGCTCCTCCGAACAGTCATCGCTGCCGAAGAGCGTTCGATTCTTCGCGGGGCATTTGTCACGTCGAGACGCAAGTCCAGAAGATGCGAATAAGACCTTGTCAGAAACGATCGGGCCTTGGCCCGAAGACGAAAGTGCCACTGCCGGCTCACCCTACAGGACGCGCTTTCGCCAGGGCGCAATCTTGATCCCCCGGAGGCTGGTTCTCGTTGAGAGGATGCAGGGCGGTCGGCTTGGTGTGAATGCAGCAGCACCACTAGTTAAGGGACGCACTGGGAATCAAGACAAGTCACCCTGGAAAGAGATCGAACCACCACATGGCCCAGTGGAGGCAAGCTTCCTACGTCCTACATATCTTGGGGAATGCATCGCGCCCTATCGCCTCCTCGATCCTGTCCTCGCGGTGATCCCTTGGGATGACGCGGCGAAGGAATTATTGAGCTCGGCACAAGCGCGAGCGCGAGGGCATGCTCGTCTCGCCGATTGGCTCGGGAATGTCGAAGGATTGTGGGATAGTCACGGTAGCAAGAAGAGAATGTTTTCAGAGCAGCTCGACTTCTTCGAGCAACTATCGAGTCAGTTTCCGATTGCCAAGCTGCGCGTGATATATGGCAAAGCGGGCACAAACCCGGCAGCCGCCGTCCTCCGAGATACAAGCGCCATTATCGACCATATGTTGTATTGGGCGCAAGCTGACTCGATGAACGAGGCTCGGTATCTAACCGCTATCTTGAATAGCGAGACAACTCGAAAAAAGGCGGAACATTGGCAGGCACAGGGACAATGGGGTGCTCGCCATTTCGACAAGGTGATGTTCAATCTTCCGATACAGAAATTCGATGCAAAAAATCGTCTGCATCAGCAACTGTGCGAGGCAGCCGAGCATGCTGAGAAGATCGCGGCGACAACACCTCTTCCGGACGATGCTCATTTTTCGCGCGCGCGCGGACAAATTCGCGAAGCATTGTATGCGGACGGCATTGGCACCAAAATCGACGAGGTCGTTGGGCAGTTGTTGGGCTGACGGAGAGTCCGTAACAAACGGGCGGCCGTCATCTGGGAGGCGGTAATGCATGAGGAGAGGTTGTTTCCCCAAGATGAACTGAGCGGACTGGTCGGGCAGACCTTACTCGGCATCAAAGAGCTCGCGTCTATGGCTGGCTACCGAGAATTCCGAGCAGCCGTCGCGTATGCGTCGTTCAACGGGTGTAGAATTCTTGAAAACGAACTTCGCCGCTATCCCGGCTGGCGACGGTCTCGAAAGCGTTGGCTTATCAGTATCGACTACGGCAGAACAGAGCCCGAGTCGTTAAGGGTTCTTGCAAAATTGGCGAATACAGAGGTTCGCATCCCCAACGGGCGGTCGGTTCTGGCGCGGGTTGGGTTCATTCCGCAGCGTCCGTTTCACCCGAAGACGTACACCGTAGACGACATCGGAGATGGTGCCGGAACCGTTTTAGGAGTCTTCGTCGGTTCGGGCAATTTAACTGGTAGCGGCCTTTTGACGGGCTCGGAGTGTGGTGTACTTTCTTATTGGAGCGATCCCAACAGAACTCAGCGAGTGTCAATGCTTCAAGCCTACCGGCGCACGGCTTGGTTCGAGACAGCATGGCAGCACGCTGATCCTCTAGCCGACGTTGCACCGGGCTACGAGAAACTCTGGAAGAAGTCGAAACCACCCATTGTCGAAGAGGACGGAAAGGTTGTCGACCTCTACCTAGGTGGTGCCGATCGCGTTGTAGCGGGAAATATCGCAGTCGCACTGGCTTCAGCGAACGCGCTGTGGGTGGAGGTGAACGAGCTTTATAAGAACCGTGGACGTGCGGAGGCGGGCAATCAGGTCGACATGCCACGCGGCTGCCGTGTTTTCTTCGGCCTTCCGGCAACAGCGGTGCCAAGGGATACAATGTTGGGTCACGTGTTCCTGCAAAATGTGGGATTTGAGCCGGCGGAATGTTCCATCCGATTCGCTAACAATCAGATGGACAAAGTAAACTTGCCAGTTCCAGGAGTGAACGGCCCCGCATCATATGACAACTCAATCCTACGATTCGAACGCGCCGGGCGGAGCGTGAATGGCATGCCCGTATTCGAGGTTTCAACCGGCACCGCGACCCTCTTGCAGAATTGGAAGAAGGCGGCTCAGTCGGAGGTAGAGTGGAAGATGCAAAGCGGTCGTCGCTACGGCGTATTGTTCTGAGTGATCGCGGTCTGCGCTCCCTTCACTCGAACAACTCGAAAGGATGTCCTTCAAGCGAGCGACTTGTCATAGGATACAGCGCGACCTCTCTTGCGCGCGAGGGTTGGGTTTTTAAGCTCAAGGACAGGAATCAATTGTCCTTCTCGCACGACGTGCCATTGCCGCCACGAACTAAGAGAGATTAGTTCTCCACTGTCATTGCGGTGATTTAGCGCTTTTTGCACAAGACGCATTGCCGGCTGCATCACACTGCGCCTTGAAGGTTCGATCTTTTTGCCGAACAAATATAGTCCATCGACTTTTACCTCAGCGACCGCGTCGGGTACACGCGACCGTTTTGCTCCTTCCGATAGGAAGAGAAGCAGGGTCTCTCCAACATAAAGTCTAGCGCCTTGACCGAGGTCGAACTCGGCCTCCCTGCGTTGCTTAGCAGGAGTTCGCAAACGGGAGAGTACGCGGACCAAGATGTCTGATTTTGTTTCGTTGGGGGAGACCCGAAACGACTCAATTAATGTTGTGGCCTCTTGGCTTAGCCCGGCATATTCGACAAACATCGCGTGCCCCGGAGTGATGGCAACGACCCAATCTATTCCCGATCACAGTTCTTATATCACTTGAAAGCAGCTTTCAATAAGCAGTTAACCACGAACGAACGCCGCAACACGCGAGATTCTTTTCCCGAGGGTGGCACATCAACCTCACGGTACGACATGGGGACAACGGTCTTCAAGACGTTGGGTCAGTGTTACGATCATAGTATGAACCTCGATCTGTCGCGACCTGTCGCGACCAGCCCCGACAGCGAATATTCCCTCACTATCGACGATGCTGCCGAGCGTTACGAGCACGCCGGCCATGCGCGAACAGCGCGCACGATCCAGCGCTACTGCGCCAGCGGTCACCTCGATTGTCGTCGCCTCGAAACCCAGTTCGGCGAAAAATATCTGATTACGGAAGCATCCGTTGCCAAGCACATCGCCTATATCGAAGAGGTGCGACCGATCGCGACAGGACGCGACAAGTCGCGACCGGTCGCGACAGATGTCGTCCCAGAAGTTGGACACGAAGAGCTGCGACAGTCAGCCGCGACAAGCGCCGACCCGTCGCGACAAGACGCGACACGTGTCGTCTCAGAAAACATGGGCGACACCCAGCGACAGCCGGCATCGACAGGTCGCGACGTGTCGCGACAAGCCGCGACCGACCTCGATATCTTCGAGCACCCTTACGTCAAGCGATTGGAGAGCGAGGTAGAGAAGTGGCAGGGTAAGTTCCAGGATCAGGTGCAGCGGACGCAGGAGGTTCTCGAAACTTCCAACAAAAACCTCATGGAGCTCCACCGAACTACTATAGTCGCCAATAGCAAGACGCTCGCGGATTACCTGTTGAAGGCGCGGAATTTTTTAGGGTCGCCGTTTAGATCGGAAGAAGGGGACGAACCGCAGCCGGAAGGGGAGCAGGGTTAGTTTCGGCCGGCTCTCCACAGCTTTGCCGCTCTTGCGTCTTAGAGCGAGGTATACTTCGCCCATGGACCAAATAGGAGGCCGCATCGCGGAGATCGCGCGTAACATCGAAATTGTCGGAGCCGATCCGGTTACGCTGCATGGCTTCACCATGGTGCCGAATGTCGTTCTCACAAATCCCCAACTGTCGGTCGGCGCGAAGCTCGCTTATGCCATGGTGCTCAAATACGCATGGGACAACAATTACTGCTTTCCAGGCCAAGTAAGGCTCGCCGAGGATATGGGGGCAGGGGAGCGCAGCGTGCGCACCTATCTCAAAGAGCTTGAAACGGCAGGCCTCCTTGAAATCCAACAGCGCGGCCTAGGAAAGACCAACTTCTATCGGCTTTTTGCCACTGTGGATAAGACCGTAGGTCGCCGGCGCAGACCGGCAAAATTTGCCGGTCAAGACCGGCAGTGATTACCGTTCGAGAACGGCAGAATCTGCCGGTCTCTCTATAGAAGAATACGCATCTAAGAATACTAAGTTATAAAAAGACCCAGCAAGAAATCATTTTTACAAATCCATGAACTCAAAATTCAAATACACTAAGAAAAAAGGCGAGTTGACAGAGCTAACAATTTATGGTCGCACAATATCTAACCTCCGACATATGGACGTTGCCGTGATGAAAGTTGCAAGAGTTCAAAAGTGTATTATTATTATCCTATGAGTACATTGCTCGATAAAGCGATAGAGAAGGCGCGAGAGCTGCCCGAAGCCGATCAGGACATAGCGGCCGCGGAGCTTTTGGGCGTCCTCTCGGATTTCCCAACTCCCGCAGAACGGGCCGCCATAGCCGAAGGCCGCGCAGCATTCCAGCGGGGCGAGTTCGTCACGCTCGACCAACTGAGACATGAAATGGGAGTTGCTGATCGCTAACCCCGCACGCCGCGCGGTACGCGATATGTCGCGCGACGATGGCAAGCAGATTCTCGATGCGTTCGAGGAAATGCGCACCGATCCATATGCCGGCGACATCAAGTTTCTCAAGGGTACGGATCGGGCGCTGCGTCGTAGAGTCGGCTCTTGGCGTATCATGTACGAGGTTCATGCTGAGCGGAGGATCGTCGTCATCGGCGACGTGGTGCGCAGAGACTCAAACACCTATTGAACCCATCTCGCTATGGACGAGCTACTTTCCAACATCGATTGCCTCGTTGAATACCGGGAGAGTCTCTCCGCCCGTATCTCACACCTTCTCGTAAGCTTCGACAGTGAAGCGACGATCGAGGATGTCAAAGACTTGATCCTATACCACGACGGCACGGCCCACCCGAGTGAGTGCTTCGCCGATATGTCCATGCTTTTCAACGCCGGCGAAGACGATCTCGATTCCTTGCTGCCAGTGATCCAAGACGCCTGGAATTATTTTCCGCACCGCTCCCTCGGCGGCCGTTGCCCGGCTGAGATCATGGTCGACCTCACGCAGCTCGGGTATGCTCGCCGCCGAAAAACAATAAAATTCTGACCAGAAGACCATCGGATTGGGCCATTGGGTCGGAGAAGTTATCTTGTGCGACGTAGACTACTTGGCTCTGTTAGGCCATTTTTTGGAACCCGCCTTTTCATAGCGGGTTGCATCCCGAACCGCGCCGGGCATACGCCTAGTTTGGGTTCTTTGGAGAGCAGTCATCATCCATCCCACAGCGGCTCTGTGGGAGTACTGTAACGCCGTACGTTTGTAGGAAGAGAGCACTGTTCAATGTACAACTAAGGCGGCACTCGTTTGAGGCATCCAAGGTCTTGTTCCCAACGTCAGCTACTATTTTTCCGGCAATAGCTGCTGGTTCGAGGTTAAGAGATTTGTTGACACATGATATTACCTGAACACTATTTGCACCGCAAAGATCGTCAGCATGGGAAGCGCTTTGAAATATGACTAAGCAGAACAATATGGCTATCCTGCGCATGAGTGCCACCTGTCATCGAAGAGTAATGGGGCTACGATGGACAAAATCTGGTAAATAGCCCAACGCCGAGGGGCGGATGGATCGCTTCCGGCTCGAAGGCCGCACAATACCAGCTATCTGACGTACGCAAAGCCCTATTGCAAATTTCTGCCTGCCGCTCACTGCAACGAATTATTCGGATAACATGCTTCAGATTGATCCGAGTCCTCGTCATGTCCAAGAACTCTTATTGTGCGGCGTGTATGGAACAGCCGTGTTGGGCCAATCCCCTACCGAACGATAGCTGTGCGAAGAGCGAATAAACGCAATAGAGTTTTGCATGCCGGAGGCGATCGATATTCTTGGATCAATCCCGCGTTCAACAGGAGTGTTTCAACAGCATCCTTGATTTCGGCGCCACCCTATGGGCGTGGGCGCTCAATTTGCCATTTGAGATGTGATCTAACGGTTGGCCATTCGCCTGCAATGATTGAATAGACGCAGGTGTCGCGCAGCGTCCCGTCGCGCATACGCATGTGGTTGCGCAGCACGCCGTCCAGCTTGGCCCCAAGCCGCTCGATAGCCGCTCGGCTCTGATGATTGAAGAAATGAGTGCGAAACTCGACTGCAACACATTCCAATGTCTCGAACGCATGAGCGAGCAAAAGAAGTTTGCATTCGGTGTTCAGCCCTGATCGTTGAGCGGATCGGCGATACCAGGTCGCGCCGATTTCCAGCCGACGAACGCCGGCGTCAATATTAAGATAAGTTGTGACCCCGACCGGCTGTCCCGTTTGACGGTCGATCACTGCAAAAGGCATCGTCGCCCCCTGCTGACGCATGGCGAGCTTTTGCTCGATGTAAGCGTGCATGCTTTCCGGAGTGGGCACCGACGTATACCAGAGCTGATGCAGGTCTCCGTCCTTCACCGCCTCAATCAGCGCGGCGCAATGATTCTGGGAAAGCAGCTCAAGCGAAGCGATGGCTCCATTCAGAACGACAGTTTCCGGCCAGAGCATTTGAACCTCTTTGCCGCAAATCTGGTGCGCGGCGTTAACACAGACAATTCTACCCCACTTAGTGTGAGCAATGACAATATCTTGATTTTTGTATGTGGGACTACTTCGTGAAAATAAACAGGTCGATATCCTCTACGACCGGTTCGTCCGTCTCGGCAGCGGCCGCATGGGCTTTAAGTCCGGCCATTCCAGCCTCATAATCCTCGTCCGACAGGCGCGCGATTAAGGAGTCCGCGCGAAGAGAAGTTTTCTGAACAAACTCCCCCCACGTAGTTGCTACTCTCTGCCTGACGATCTGGTGAGCGACAGGCGTAAATCCTGCGGTCTGGAACACCCTCCGTACATCGCTTCGTGTAGGAAGTTCAGATTCGATGAGGGGTTCCATAGCTGGGAAGAAATGGCGCGCCGGAAAATCAGCTTCGCGCGTGCTATTGCGAATGAAAACATACCCTCCTTCCTGTAAAGCCCGCCGACATTCCTTGGCGACTACGGCCGGATTCGCAAAATGATGAAAGACCATCGACATAAAAATCACGTCGACGCTGTTGTCCGTGATGGGAAGGGCCTCGGCCGACGCCCGCTCGAAAATGACGCGACCGCTTCTCTGCTTCCGGCGAGCCTGATCGAGCATCTTTTGCGAAGGGTCGATGCCGATAACGCGGGCTGAGAAATGCTCCGCCAATGGCTCTGTAAATCGACCGGTCCCGCAGCCTAAATCAACGATATGCGAGACAGTCCGCCCGACGAGATGTGCCGACAGCGCATCCAGCCATTGGCGCAGGCCCTCTGGAGCGAAGGCGCGCGCTTCATCGTAAACATTGGCGATACTTGACTTGTCGTAGTCCATCTCAGGTCTGACCTGCGAGCGAGAAGACAGAAAACCACGCCGACGCCGGGTCGAGCAACTCTCAATATGCAAACGAGGGGCGGTTCAATCACACTTTTTGGCTTGGTGATCTCTCAAATCAATCAGCATTTCGGGTGAAAATCGTTGTCCCAAATATTTTGATTTCTGCAGCACGTCGAGCCCCGTTGGGTCGAGAGCGTCTGCGTAATCGCGCCCTCGGCACCTACCGCTCCCTTTCTTTTGCGTGCTACACTTATTGATCGTTGAAGAGTAGAAATTGCCTGATCACAGAAACGCAAAATATCTATTTTGCGACACGAAATCTAAATAAGTCAATAACGCCGTCATTCTAGGTTTATCAACAAATCTATTGCACGCCAAGGAGATATTGACGCGATGATGTATACTCACGGGATATGCTTAGACGTAGCGGGGCTGCTTTAGCGATTGCTTTACTTGCGCTGATCCCCTTGTCGGTCACCGCCGCAGCGACCGTCGCCTCATCAACGGCAACGTCTTCACTTCCCACGATCACCGCACTTCAGTCGCTGATTGCTCAGCTCGAAGCGGAATTCGCCGCGCTGGTCGCAGCAAAAGGAGCAGGCGTCGGGTCGGCGAGCGCGCCAACTCATACACATGCCGCCTTCACTCGCCTGCTTTCGCTCGGCTCGACCGGCGCTGACGTTTCCGCCCTTCAGCAGATATTGGAAAATGCCGGTTTTTATACCTACCCCACCATCACCGGCTATTTCGGCGCGCTCACGGAAGAAGCGCTCGCCGCATATCAGACAGCGCACGGGCTTGAAGCGGTCGGCTACACCGGACCCAAGACGCGCGCGCTCCTCAATGCGACGACCGAAGGTGTGGGAAGCGGAGTAACGACAGGATCGGGGGCCAACTCGTCGGCGAGTCCGACGAGTTCCGCTTCAACGTCCCCTTCTCTCGCGTCCCTCATTCCTACAGGATCGAGCGCCGGCTACGGAGGTGGCGGAGGAGGCGGCGGTGGCAGTGGCAGTTCATCGCCGACGCTCGACACTACTCCCCCATCCGTGTCTCTTTCAGCACCTATGGCAAGCTCGACCGTGTCGGGAACATCAGTGACACTCACGGCGACAGCCAGCGACAATGTCGCCATCGCCAATGTGCAGTTCAAAGTTGACGGCGCAAACGTCGGCTCGGCCGTCAGTTCTTCTCCCTACACGACGACATGGAGCAGCAAGAGCGTCGCGGATGGCTCGCATTCGATCACGGCCGTCGCCGAGGATACTTCCGGCAATTACGCGACCTCATCGATCGGCGTCATCGTCGACAACACGCCGCCCGTCATCTCCGCCATCGCTTCAAGCTCGGTCGCATCGTCGACTCAGACCGTCACTTGGACGACTAACGAGCCGGCGACATCGATCGTCAGCTACGGACTCACCACCGGTTACGGCACGGCATCGTCATCGGCCGCGCTCGTCACGTCGCATTCAATCACGCTCATAGGCCTCACCGCGAGCACTAGCTACAATTTCGTCGTTTCGTCCGCCGATGGTCAGGACAACACCGCCACTTCGAGCAATCAGGCCTTCACGACCGCAGCCTACAACTATTACGTCGACAGCGTGAACGGTAGCGATGCGAATCCCGGAACTAGCCCGTCGCTCGCATTCCAGAACATCACGGCGCTTCCGACCATTGCGTCCGGACAAAGCATCGGCCTAGCCGATGGTTCCGATTGGAGACAGCAGCTTACGGTTAGCGGATCAAACGTAACCATCGCCGCCTATGGCGTCGGTGCACGTCCAATCCTTGACGCTTCTAGCATTATTTCGAACGCCTCTTTCACGAAGACCGCTGGCTACACAAATGTCTACAACACCGCTACGACCACGTTCGCCTGCCTGGCCACCTACGGAGCAGGATGTGCCGCATCGTGGATCAACGTCTGGGAAACCGGTGCTGCTGGCGATAATGCCAACGGCCAGACACTTGTTTATGAGACCAGTATCGCATCAGTCGATTCCACGGCGTGCAGCTATTATCTCTATGGTGGTCAGACGACAGGTAGTGGCGCTCCTACGAGCGCGACTATCTACATCCATTCCTGCGATGGCAGCAGTCCTATTGCAAACGGCTACACGTATGAATACGCCAATCGTCGTGCCGCGATATATTCAAACGGCAACAGCAATGTGGTGATTGCAGGCATCGAGGGCCGCAAGGCGGTAGCCAACACCGGACCTTTCGACTTCGAAAATGATGATGGCGGTTCTATCACTCTCAATAATGTCTTGGCTCGCGATTGTAACGATCATTGCTCCGTGCTGCCGGGCGGCTCCACAGTCGAGAACTCGACGTTCCTTGACGGCTATTGGGGCGGCACCAATTCGACCCTCGTTGTTTTCTATGAGAGTGTCGCCAGCGGAAAGCCCTTCACTCTCAGCAGCAATATATTCCAATCTGACGAGGCCAATCTTGGCATCAATGCCGGAATGATCGCTCATTCGGGAAATCTCGCCAACCTCGGGACTGTCACCTCCTCGAACAACTGGTTCATCTCCAAAAACGGTGCGGGACTCATTGGATATCAACTTCAGTATGTCCCCCAACTCACGATCTCAGGTGATCACGCCAGTCAGCTCTATCAATACCTGACGACCTTGGCGAGCACGTCGGTCTCAAATACGCAGTATGTCAGTGCCGTATCGCTCAATACGGAAATGCAAATCGAAGCAAATGGGGCGTCCCTGACGTTGTCGGATAACAGCACGTGCACCGAGAATGACGCACATATCGTCAGCGTCGGAAATTCATACACGGGAACATCGATAACTGACTCAGGAAGCACCTATTTCAAAGGCTCTCCAAATGCATCAGCGATCGATGTTTTCAACGGGTCATCGACGGCGTTGGCGATCAACAACGACACCTTCGATGGAGCCATAAATCCGACTTTCCCTTATAATTTCTCCGGATCTGGCTCGACCTTCACGGGTGGAACAACCGCAGGAACGGCAAATTCCTACAACGCGGCGGATCATGTCACCCGATTCATATGGAACGGCGCGACCTACACCTCTTTGTCACAGTGGCTTGCAGCTATTGGTCCGCAGGACAGCTCCGCTACGACGACGCGCAGCGGGGCGAGCGCTTGTACGCTCCCGACGATCCCGACCGTAAGTTAGTCCGCGTCGACGGCACAGAGCCGGAGTGGACACAACGGCGATGCTACAATCTCTCGCGGACCATCACCGCTATGGCATCGGTGATGTCGGCTCGTCTCCCATCGCGACGCATTGGAAGGCTCCTTGTGCAGCTACAGGGACCAATGCGGGGATCGTCCGGAGAGGCTGACGGCAGTGATCGAAGCTGCTTGCTCCCACCGGCACGAGCCGAGACCCTCCCCATCCGGAGGGTTTTCCTTTGAGCGTCAAGCTCTGTTGACGCCCCCAATCGACGGCATAAGCTACCAAAGCCCGCTAGCAAGGGCTTCTGGGACTTTCGCGACTGTTCCCTATCAGGGACTGTCTCGATGTCACACAAGCTCAGGTTATGCACTGTAAAAGAACTGAAAACGGTCTACGGCATCCCATATTCGCGTCAGCATCTTTGGAGGAAGCAGGACGAGGGCACGTTTCCCCTGCGGGTGATACTCGGCCAATGTCGTGTTGGCTTCCGATGTGTTGAAGTTGAAGCTTGGCTTGCCGATCCGCTTGGATGGTCTCCACGAGCACCAGAGGGTACCTCTCTCTGAGACAGGGTGGGAGCCTCGGATTCCAACCCGAGGCTCTTCCCTTTCCAAAGGGTTTGAGTCCCAGTTGCCTACCCAGTAGGGCACCCAGTTCTGTACTGGTAGCCTGTAAAGGTAGGGCGCGGCGGCTAAATGCCTTACAATTCAAACTATTCCGACCACACAGTCAGTCAGGCTAACGCCATGACCTCCCCCTCTTTGCGGAGTCCTTAGACATCCGCAAAGCCACCGGCAGGACGACGCATGTACGGAACAGAATGTTCCGGCGCGGCGTTCCTTTTGGGGCGCGATGGGGAGGTCATGGCGCTGCGCGACCACTGACTGACTGGTGGCGGAAACGGTTCACCGTTTCCGCCGGCCGCGGCATTTCCTCAAGGAAAACTCCTATCGGACGGTTCCCACCGCGCTCTTACCACTACAGCGGGTATAATGGGGGCAGGCAGCTCTTACGGTGCAGCGACGCATTCCTGTGCCGATGCAAGCGGCTCTCACTCCCCTTCTCCTCCGACATAAGGATGCTGAGGCGTGGGACGCTTGCCTTGCCATGGACATTGGACGCGCACGATTCGACAGTTTTGATTCCAAACGGAAGCGGCGCTCGCGGCCGATCTTTTCCATTTCCGACGAAGAGCGCTCGCGTCATCTGTGGGTGATCGGCAAGACCGGCGTCGGAAAATCGACTTTCTTGCGTAACGCCATCGCGCAGGACATCCGAGCGGGCAACGGCATCGCCGTGTTCGATCCGCACGGCGATCTCGCTGACGCCGCGCTGGAGCTCGTTCCGCCGAGACGGCGGAAGGATGTCATCCTGTTTGATCCGTCCGACCGGGACTTTCCAATCGGCTTCAATATTTTCGATCACGTCCCCATGGAGCGGCGACCGTTGGTCGCCTCATCCGTCGTCGATTGCTTCAAGGCGATCTGGGGAAGCTCTTGGGGGCCGCAGTTGGAGATGTTCCTGTATGCGGCATCGGCAGCGCTTCTGGATTTTCCCGACGGCACGTTGCTCGGCGTGAAGCACATCATCACGTCGAAAACATATCGCGCACGGGTTCTCGGGCACGTTCGCGATCCGGCAGTCCGCGACTTTTGGGAGACCGACTTTGCCACGCACATGCCGGAGAAGGAGCAACGCGAGCGCACTTTGTCGACTCTCAACAAGATCGGGCAGCTCATCACCGATCCCACCATCCGAAACGTTATCGGCCAGCCCCGATCGCAACTTTCGCTTCGTGAGATCATGGACGGCAGGAAAATCCTCATCGTGCGGCTCGCGCAGGGCGAACTCGGCATCCAGAAATCATCTCTGATCGGTGCATTACTGCTTTCCGCCCTGCATGCCTCCGCGCTGCAGCGCAGCGAGAACCGCACGCCCTTTCACGTAACCGTGGACGAATTCCACAATTTCGGGCTCGGCTTCAAGGAGATGTTGAGTGGTGTCCGCAAATTCGGCGTGACATTGACCCTCTGCCACCAGTACCTAGCTCAGACGCCGGACGAGCTCACCGACGCGATGATTGGCACCATAGGCGCTACGCTCGCGTTCCAGCTTGGCGGCAACGACGCCGATCATCTTTCGAAGACCTTTCATCTGAATCCGAAGGAGTTGTCGTCCCTGGAGCCGCATACCGCCTACGTCAACATCGGGGCGCGCACCCACCAACTGCGGATGGACCCACCCCCGATCCGAGCCTATCCAGCTTCGCCCGCTCGGATACGCCGCCAATGCCGCGCCCAATATGCCCGTCGGCGCGACCAAGTTGAAAAAAGAATTCACAATTTTATAAAGAACGCCTCTTGACAGTAATTTAGGATCGTCGCTCGATATGCGTCGTCTGGGGAGGCGCGCATGAAAATCACGATCGAGCACGAAAACAATAGAAGAGAGCATAAGCCAAAAGGCATGTTGGCATTCGCAAAGAGCAGCACCTTCGAGACCTATTGCACGGTGAGGATGCGCGTCGAGCTTTCCGAAGAGGAGCGCGCAACGCTATCGAAGAACAAACTATGGGATACGGTCGTCGGCACGAAGACAAACCTTGTCTCTGACTTCGAAGTCGCAGACCCCGCGCTTCGCAATTATCTGACCGAACCCCTTCCGATGGCGATCAAGGATTATGTGGCTCCGCAGGGCTACTTCCATGACTTCGCCACGTCCGTCGAAGCGCGGGCTCACGAGCAAGTTCTGAAGACGCAAATTCTGCCGAGAATCAAAGAGTACGTGACGCTCAGCGGGAATTGGAAAGACGGCCCCGAAACATTCGAGCTGTAGGATGGCCAGAGAACCTGCCCATCTCTCCTGGCTCGAAATAGTCAAGATGCTGTGGGGCCTAGCAGCCGCCGTCGCGGCGCTGCTGTCGTTCATCATCGAAGCGCCGATATATGCAATTCGACGAGAACGCAGAATCCGCGAAGCGCGGGAGGAGGAAGAGGCTACAACGCGCCGCCTTTCGCTTCAACCAGACATCGAGTCATTACGAAGATCGCTGGAGCTGCGGGTGGCCGCCGCCGACTTTCCTAGCAAAAAGGAGCTCATCTCCAAAATCACCGACGACATCATGGAGTATGAGGTTCCGACCCATAACGGCCTGTATCCGGCGCAATCAATATGGGTTGCATATCACGAGCTCGCGTGGCGGCTCCTTCAGGCGGAAGGGTTTTCAGACCTCCCGAAACCCACATACACCGACGAAATCGGCAAGGGTCGTTATATAGACGAACTCATCGCGCATCGCCGCAAGCTCGAGAATCCGACAGAGACTATGGCGCTCCTCGTCGAAGCGGTGAGCCAGTCGTTCCTTTCTTTCACCAAACGGCTCCCGCCTTCCGCTTTCACATTGGACACAGAGGGACACGAGCGAAGGCACCTGGGCTACGTCTCGCTTCTCGATATGCTGACCGATCTGCCCGGAGTCGTGCTTGATACCGTCGTGCCTTTCTTCCTCCCAAAAATGAAGGATCGCGGTCTCTTCTCAGGGCTCCGCGAGCAAGCCGACGCCAATGACGCAAGAGCGGGCGGAGAGCTGCCGGAGATGGCGAAGTTCAGGGGCACCGCCACACAGATGGTCGACGCGTATCTCACCGGAACCCCGCTGCGTGCGCTGTTCGACGTGCAGATTCCGTTCGATATAAGGCCGGAAGACCGCCTGGAGCACTGGCATCTTCTCGCGCCGACGGGATGGGGCAAGACGCAGACCCTCCAGCACGTCATCTATCACGACCTGATCGCCCCCGATGCGCCCGCCCTCGTCATCATAGAGCCCAAGGGCGACATGGTCGCCACGATCCAGAAGCTCAAACTGTTCGCCGACGACCCCGACCGACTCGTCGTGATCGATCCCGAGCTCAGCCCCGCGCTGAACATGTTCGCGATCCCGAACGAGCGCCGCAAGCGATATTCCCAGACCGTGCAGGAACAGATCGAGGCGAGCATCATTGAGCAATACGGATATATCTTCAGCGCGCTCGACGCCGAGATGAGCCGAAAGCAATCGACGGCGCTGTCGTATGTCGTGAAGCTCGTTCTCGCGAAGCGAGGCAACATCCTCGATTTCATCAAAATCCTCGACGATCCTTCGAAGGAACTGTCCAAGAGCCCCTTTGAGGAGAGCATCCGGACGCTCGATGACATCGCGCAGGGCTTCTTCGAGACTCAGTTCTTCAATCCGCAGTCGTTTGGCATGACGCGCCGGTCTCTCGCGTCCAAGCTCTATGGACTCCTCGCCGTCCCCGCATTCCGCCGGATGTTTGCGGCATCCGAAAATCATCTCGATATGTTTCAGCGCATCCAGACGCCCGGCAGCGTGACATTGGTGAACACGGCCAAGGGTCTCTTGAAGAAGGAAGCCTCTTCCCTCTTCGGCCGCTACATGATCGCCCAGACGACGAGCGCGGCATTCGAGCGCGTCGCGATCCCGGAGCGCGACCGCAAGCCGGCCTATCTCATCATCGACGAGGCCGGTTCATATTTTGACGACAGCCTGGAAGAATTGCTCGCGGAAGTGCGATCCATGGGCGTCGGCGTACTGTTCGCCCATCAACTCATGAGCCAACTGAAAACGCGCTCGCTCAAATCGTCCGTGCAGGGCAATACGTCGATCAAGTTCGCTGCGCCGAGCGACGAGGATGCGTCCGAATGCGCGTCGGCGATGCACACGTCCGCGGATTTCCTGCGATCAATGCGGCAGACCAAGGGCAAATCTACCCAATTCGGCGTCTACATCCGCGGCGAGACACCTACCGCGCTTCGGCTCAAGGTGCCATTCCTTACGATGGAAAACGCACCGCAGATGACCCCGGAGGAACACCAGCAGCTAAAGACTCGCATCCGTTCCCGGTTTTCATCGCATGCCGCGGCCTCGACCGCATCGATAACGCAAGCCGACCCCAACATTGCGCCCCCGCGCGATCCCGCGGACGACACTGTGCACAGCACGCCGGCAAAGCAATGGTGACGCGCGGTATAATAGCGTCACATGCCGCACGTTGATTTATTCGACGCCGCCGGCTCCAATAGCGCCATGATCGTCTTCTCTCCGGAACTGCACAAACGAGCCTCGCGCTGGGACGCCAAAGCGGAAGGCCGACCGATCGTCGTCACGCCCCGCGATCTCGACTTCCTCTACGCGCTGTTCATCCATGGTCCCCTCTCGACCGCGATGTTGCGTGCGCTAATCGCGCCAACTGTCTCGCAGTGGACTGTCACCGAGCGCCTCAAAGAACTGAAGCGGAAACCGAACGGCTTTATAGACCAGCCGTGGCAGCAGCGCGCGGCGGTCAACGCCAACTACAATCATCTTGTCGTGTCGCTCGCGCGGGCCGGCCTTCAAGTGCTGTTGGAAAATGCCCGCATTACGACGGAGCAAGCGCGCTGGTATGTCGGAATTAACGAAAACCGGAAAACCTATGAACACGACACGATGGCCGCGCACATCATGGCGTCCCTGGAGATCGGCTGCCGCGAAAGCGCCGATCTCCGTTTCATCTCATGGCTCGATATTTTCAGTCATGAGAAATGTCCGAGCGAGACGAAAGCCGCACACAATCCGTTCGTCATCCCCTATTCGATCGACAAGACCGAGCACACGGTTATCCCCGACGGGCTCTGCGCCATCGCGCATCGCGAACACGGCGTCAGCTTCTATGCAATCGAGGCGGATCGCAACAATGAGCCAATCGAGACATCAAACCTCGCGCGATCTTCTTACGCGAAGCATCTGCATGGCTATCGATATATTCTGCGCAATGAGTTGTACAAAACCCACTATGGCGTGCCCAACATGCAAGTCCTGAACATCACGGTCTCCGAATTGCATATGATGAACATCATGGCGCATCTTAAAAAGACGACTTCGGAGAGAGCACGGCACTTGTCCGGAGCGCATCCTTTCCTCTTTAAGGCGGTTCCTTCGCTCGGCAGGCGTGTGAATAAGCCGCCGCCGACCGGTCATGTTTTGACAGAAAGCTTCCGACGCATTGGGCACGACAGCATTTTCATCAATTCATCGGACGTTCTCAATTGATCTCAAACAACAAGGGAATTACCGCGCAAATCCGCATCGATCTCTTTCGTTTTCTTAGTGATCGACGGCTGGATCAACAAAAGTGGCTTCATAGTTTTTTATCCAATGGGTTCGTCAATTGCAGGCTTCTTTTCCAATGCCGTCGCTCGTCATGTCCGAGCTTCCTTGTTGCCAGCAAGATCGCGGATTGCTCCAGTGGACTCGCTGTTGCGAAACGATCTCTCGCTTCTACGGCATCTGCCCTACTGCCGTTCCCGGCGATTGCCAGCGCCGCGCCCCTGCGCACAATTTCAGATCTGTGGTCTCGGAAAATGCGCGAAAAATTCGGCGCCTCCTGCCACGCGTTATTTCCTGCGAATAAACTCAGAATCCACATCATGTAGTAATCAGGAGGCCATTTTCCATGTCGCGGCATTAGTGATGAAAGGAGCCTCAGCTTGATCCTCTTGCGATCTCTCGGAGCAAGCTCTGCGAAAGTGCCGAAAAATTCGGTTACCGGCCCCGCGATCGGATACAGATGTTCGATATTGCGAAGTAGAACGTTGCCAAGATTCATGCGGGATTCAATAGGCAATACAGAAAGCAGTGCAGGATGACGCAGGAGCGCCGAAAGTGTATCATAATCAACGAGCTCACGATCTTCTAGCGACTCCTCAACCAGCTCCACAATGTCGAGTTCGGCGAGTTCCGCGCGCTCGACCTCAGTGAGCTCGGTCTCCTCCTCGTCGTACGGATCAAATCGCGATGAGAGCTCTTTCATCTTCTCCAAACGGATATCGACTTCCCGATCCGGATCGACCTCGAATCTCTTTCGGAATCTTTGTGTTGTTTGAATTTTTGTCTTCAATGCAGACAGCGTGAGGCCATGTCTTTCGTATAATTTTTGGGCAAGCGAGATCAAGATTTGTTGGGCTTGCTGTTCCGTGTTCGTGAAAAAATAGTAGTCGTCGACCCAGCGTACAAAATCGAGACGCTCCGATATGAGATACGAATCGACCTCGATCAGCACCGCCTCCGCGAGCACCCTCGATGCATAGGGTCCAACCGGGATTCCGTAGCTGTTACTGCCGGATAAGTTGCCAATCAGCTTCTTCACGAGAACGCGCGCGACATCTCGGCCACGCTCGCTCGTAGAGCAACTCTCAATAACGTTTTCCAATCTATGTTGATATATTCTGGGGAAAAAATCGGCAATATCCGCTATGCACACATATCCCGTTCCCGCACGATCTGCTCGTTCCTTCAGACGATCCTGGAATAATGAAAACGAACTCCTCGCTCCATAGAGTCGGTTATTGGCGCGCAAATCAGCCCTATAAGAAAAGACCCTTCGTCTTCGGACGGGAATTCGGTTGCTTTCGAGATCGGCGACGACGACGAGCGTCAAAGCGGTGTAGATGAGAAGGTCAACTGGATGTAGGAGGCTGACGACCCGGACGGTGGCTCGATTCTTTGGAGCGTAGACGCGGATTGGCGGAGTAGGAGAATAGAGATCAAGATCGATCGCCGCGATATCGGCGCGAATATCAAGCCAGTTTTCCTTCAAGACACGCCATTCCGGCGGAGTGGGAAGTAGGGCGCTGTAGCCGTGATGCTCAATAGCATCGAAGCCGTTTTGCAGCTCTTGCTCGGTGAGCTTAAACAACCATCACCTAGATGTGAGAAGAAACGTCAGTTACGTCGCTATCGATGTTTTGTGCAAATCCGTTTCGACCTCGGCGCGTCGGCGTTATTCGGGGGACGTAGAAAAAGGCTGCGCCGAGACGCAGCCTTTCGCATCACACTCGATCCTCATCAGGAATATCATCTTCGGAAACGAATGGCGGCAACAATTTTAAGATACCATTCCATGTCGTTCCAATTGGCATCGCGTTGAGCTTCACTGAGAAGCCTTCGCCGCTCTCGCGCGCCCAAGCGTAACCAAGCGTGCTCCAATCGTTCCGGCCGGGGCCGGTCTTCGCTCTGACGACGAAGTCCGGTTGGCGGCTTTCCTTGTCTCGCGGCTTGCGAGCGACAGTTCTTTCACTAGTGATGCTGGACATGATCATCTCCTATGCTTGCATCCCAGTCATAGTATACTTGGAAATGGATAATATAGGAGAGTAGAATGTCCACTTTCGTCGACTTCAACGATCTAAAATCGCGGGTGAGCATTGAAGCTGTTCTTACTTTGTTGGGCATAGCGGCGAAGCCGCATGGAGCGCAGCTCCGCGCGTGTTGCCCGATCCATAAGGGTTCCGACCCACGCGGCTTCGTGGTCACCCCGGCCAAGGGCCTCTGGTTTTGCTTCGGCGGGTGCGGCGGCGGCGACATGATCACGCTCGTCGCCAAGGTGCGCGGGTGTGAGCCGAAAGAGGCGGCGCGCTTCATCGCCGAGGGAACTGGTACCAGTTCCGGGAATCGTACAGTTCCAGGGAACAGTACTAGTTCCCCCCTGCCCAGAGAAGAGAAGCGCCGCGGGTTCGACGTTGAGGTCTACGCCAAGGGCCTCGATCCAGCCCATGCGGCGCTTGCGCCCCTGGGCATCGCCCCTGAGACCTATCGGGAGTGGAAGGCGGGATATTCAACCTCGGGCGTCAATAGGGGCCGCGTTGCCCTTCCGGTCGCCGGCAAGGATGGCGCGATCGTCGGTTATCTTGGCAGGACGTTGAAAGACGAGACGCCGACTCTATCATTCCCCAACGGCCTGCCGCCGAGCGAATATATCTTCGGCGCGGACAGGGTGACGGAGGGAGAGCTCTATCTTGTCCGCGATCCGCTCGACGTGCTGCGCGCGGCCGAGAGCGGAGTCGACAACGCCATATGCTTCCTGTGCGAGATCACGCCGCAGATGCTGGAGATGCTGTCCTCGCTTATGGACGAAAAGCACTGCCAGACAGTGACGCTCTTTTGAGAACTACGGGGAGGCCACATCGGCCTCCCCTTTCGCTTGACGAACACGCCGTCTCATTTTCTGTCGTCATACTTGCTTGCAAGTATCCAATCGACGCTCATAATGGGCTGATTAGACGATAAGCATTCAATGATATGAACAACAAACCTTTGGAGCTCGGTCGGGAGGAAATGAAGGAGATCGCGGAAATTGAGGGCATACGCCAAATGTGGGGAGCGGAGAGTGCGGCCGATATGGAGGCCATGCTCGACAAGCAGGTTTATGCGGTAAAATTCCACTACCAGTCCGGAGGCCCCGGCTACGTCGGCGACTATTTCATTCTGCAAGGCGACGCAATCGGCGAGGCGCTCGAACTTTTCCGTGACGGCGACGGCCAGATCAAAATCATCGACTATCGCGGTCTATGAACCAAAAGCAATTCGCCTCACTTGGCGGCAAAGCCCGTGCGAGCAAATTATCAAAGAAACGCCGAAGTGATATTGCGCGCAGCGCTGTTAAGGCGCGTTGGACGGCCCATCGGAAGCGTCTTCATTCGGAGCCGACGCTTCGCTCGAAGACTGACTAGCTGCAATCTCACCGATGGCATCCAGTGAGATCGTTGGAGCTGTGAGCAGATCGTTCGACCGAGAGTGCCTTGCGCGCTCGCGGTCTTCGCCGGCGACGCGCTCACGCGCTTGGATTTCCGTCTCGCCGATGTCATCGCGTTCCTTCTTCCGCACCAGGTCTTGCAGGAAGCCGGTCACGCCGCGCCGGCGACGCACTCCCCCATCGACCGGGCCGAGATAGACGTTGCGGGTACGAACCTTGCCACTCTCTCGATATGTCTCTTGCGAGTAGCGGTAGCGCCGGCCGCCGATGGTCCTGATCACTTCGTACGTCATCCATTCCGTCTAAATCATCACCGGCCGAAGAAACAAGCGCAGCGACAAAAATGTGATGACGTAGCGCCGCGTCTCATATTGGACATGCGGCACCTGTTGTCTCGCGGTGCGATTCGACGATCGCAAAATGTTGCGTCATCTAAGGATCCTCTTAAAAAGGAGGGTCACATGAGCAACGTAATACGTATCGGCCCCAGGGCATTCGGCTTCAATTACGGCGAGGGCTGGGGAAAAGAGCCGAAGCCGGCGATCTATGAACAAGGGGTGCAGCTCGCAGGCCGGTTGGGAGCTCAGGCAATCGAAGCGTCCCGCGCGGCCTGGCAAGTAGAGCATGCAGTCAGGGCGTTGCGTTTAGCTGAAACAACCCAGGAGAAGTCAGACGCGATCGCGGCTCTGACGAATATCGTTCGCTTTTACGATCTATCCGCCGCAGAGCACGCGTCATGAGTATCGACGAGAGGATCGCATTCGCCAAGGAGCTTATCGCGAAGCGCGAGGACATCGATCGCCAACTGGCTCTTCTTTTCGGGGGCGCTATGCCGGAGAAGAAAACGCGCACATGCAAACTATGCGGCGAGCTGGGCCATGACGCGCGATCATGCCCGCAGGCTCAGAAGCCCGTGTAACTTCGCAAACGCGCCTCCTCGCGATCGGCGCGCCTATCGCGAGGAGGAAAAAAAAATCTTTGCTCAGATCGCAGCGGCGAGCACGCGTGCGGGCGGCCGCTCATCGATCGCAATGACTCGACAGGGTCATTTTAACTGCAATAATGCAGCGGCAATGGCCACATTCTTCAATCAGTTCTTCGACTTGGCGGCCGCCGATGTCGAAGCGCATGGCGCGTTCAACGTGTCATTGATAAATGACCTGCCGCTATTCATCGATCCGTTCCTGCTCTTCAACAGCCCTAAGCCCGAGTATCAGCAGCTTCATGCCGATATTCTGCGTTACATCATATTCCTTCGTGATGCCGTCGCAGCCGGCGGCCTCAATGACGATCTGGAAAAGGCCTGGTTCTACTTTCCGGAGGTCAAGCAGAACTGGCTGGGTTTTTCGCTGCAAGGCAACGGCGGAACAGGCTTGGGCAAGGATTTCGCGCAGAGCTTGCGAGCGAATCTGCGGACTCTCTTTGCCGGCTTCGGGCAAGAGACGATCACCCAGGCAAGCCACATCGAGAAAGTCTGCCTCGTGCGGGACGGGATAGGCCGCGACAATATCAGCGATTTCACGGCGAACTTGGTCAAGGATTTTCTCTGTCGCTACACCCAGGCGTTCGCGCTCCAGCATATCGATCCGGCGAAGCGGAGAATGGTTTGGGTCAGCAAGGCGCTTTTCAATTACGACACCCAGGCGTGGAGGAGCATCCGGTATGAGCTGCCATACATAAACGGCGATTTCGTCCTCCTGACGCCTAAGGACATGCTGACCCGCGACGAGAATTGGATAAATCGGACTGACATGATCCGCGACTTCGACAGCATTCCCGTCGCGATCTCGGACGCCCAGCTTCGCGGGCAGGTGTTCAACTACTTCAGGTCGGTGCTCGCCCGCCCCCGTAACCGAGAGCCCAATCAGAAGGAGCGCGCGGAAGCAGCCGTACGAACGTTGATACAGTTTCCGACGCTCGTCGATTATTACATCAAGACAAAAGAAGAGAACGGCGACGACGCCAGCGACATCAGCTCAGAGAAGGTGCAAGAGACGCAACTCGTCTTCGACAAGCAAGTCCGCGTCTTGCAGGAGGCCCTCGCCAAAGATACGCCATTCTACCAGGTCGGCTTCGCCACATATTTGGAAGCCCACAAGAGGTTGGCCTACCTAAAGGATGTCATCGAAAACAAAGGCGGCCACCGAATCTTCTACCATGATGGCGTCGCGGTGCAGCGCGAAGCCGACTTGCAGATCATATTCAGATTCGTCTGGTTCGGATCGCCTTCGGACGTGGGCACGGAAGCCAACGATGGACGCGGCCCCGTCGATTATAAGATTTCTCGTGGAGCAAAGGACAAGACCCTCATAGAGATGAAGCTTGCCAAGAATTCCGGCCTCGAACGGAACCTGGAGAAACAGCTTCCGATTTACCAGGCGGCTAGCGACGCCAAAAATGGCATCAAGGTCATCATTTTCTTCTCGGCCGCTGAGGAGCGGAGGGTCGAAGGCATCCTCGATCACCTCGGCCTGCGCGGCCACAAGGACATCGTTTTGATTGACGCCCGGAACGACAACAAACCATCAGGCTCTAAGGCCTGAGCGGCGCGAGGCAACGAAGACGTAGCGCGCAGGCTCCCCTTCATTGAATATTCCCTGCCGCATGCTACACTGCGCCCATATGAAATCGATCATTCAGTTCGATATTTCTCGTGAAGACGGCGTCTATAGCGCCAGCGGCGTGAATGCCCCCATCGTCACCGAGGGCAACACTTTCGAGGAATTGCAGGAGAACATTCGCGACGCAGTCGCCCTGTATTTCGAGGGCGACGACCCCGCCTCGCTCGGCTTCGATAGCGCTCCCGCCATCCTGACCAATTTCGAGGTTGCCCGACCACTATATGCGGGGAGGACTTAGAGTCCTTTCGGGTGGAGACGTTGTAGATATCCTCGTCGGTTTTGGTTTCTCGGTGATAGGCGGAACGAAGCACATCAAGTTGCGACGCACCGGCCCTGCCGGCAACGAGACGCTGATCGTCCCAGACCACTCCCCTATCGCCAAAGGGACGCTGCGTATGATCTTCTCGCAGGCTTCGCATTATATTTCGCAAGACGAACTGCGGCCGCATTTCTACAACGACTAAATCCGATCTTCAGCAATTTTGGAAGTGACTGAGGATGAGCGCGAAGCTGATGACGACGAGCGCGCGGAGCAACACCATAAGGACGCGTAATGGGCGCGATGCTATGTGACGGAGTTAGCTCTTGTTGCCGTTGGAACGCCTCCTCCTAGGCCGCTTCGGCTACCAAGACATGTTCACCGATCTCCGCAACGGTGGTCATCGCGCGCAGCCGCAATGCCTCTTGATCGGCTTGTTTCTCCAACGCCTCAAGCGCCTGCTGAATACCATCATATTGCCTTTGCGTGACCTGCGGATCATCGCGATGTGGGCATTGAAGGATCATTTCATGTGGCCGAACGAGCAAGGTATTTGGTTCTTGATCTCTGTCGACCTTTAAATCCCATAATCGTCGCTTGATGACGTTGACGGACGGAGTTATTCCCCCTGCTCGCAGCGTGCCGAAATTTGCGACGAGCTTCGAGCCTGAGAAATCGATTAGAATCTCGTGGCTCCGGCCCGCAATGCGACGTTTGCGACCTTCTTGTAGATCAGAACTGAAAAATCGCGAGTAGCCTTCGCGCCGCTCTCTAACATAATGCAACACGAGCAACGGCAGACGATCATTACCTCCCTCGGCTTGGCTATCCGCTTCCTCCTCTATGTCGTCCGCCAAAGCACCCATGTCGCCGATACCGGCGACATACAACGACGAGAGAGTTCTCATCCAACTTGCACCAATCGCCTGATAACTCTCTCCCTCAGCTTCGCGGCACTCTCCGATAATGACACCCGAGATTGCTGGCTTCGGATCAGTTAATGCCTCTAAAGCCCTAGCCGAGAGATCGTGGTTCAGGTGCTCAGTGGCGAGCCGGATAGCGTAGATTGCACCTTGAGCGTCTTCTGAGTACAGACATTTTAGTCGATCAAGCGCATTCGCAATTTCGAGATGAAATCCATTGTCACCTACTACCGCAACACCGATTACAAGCCGCTCATAGGAGCCAGCAATGGGTTCAAGTAGCACTGGAGCCCAGCGTGCGCGAACACTACGCTGGAACGCAGGAAAGACAGCCGTGCTGAATTCTTGCTCGGTCATACTAGCGTCGGCACTCCCAGCGCTTGGTTCGCGTGGACAACAATATTATTCGTCCTCTTCTTCAAGAAGCCCTCGACGGCCTCGACGTGGTTCGCAGGTATTAGAAACTCGATTCTGCTCTCTTTGGAGGAGTCGGAAATGTTGATGGAAGTGATCATCTGCGCGAACTTGACCGCCTCCAGTGACCTTCTCTTTTTCTGATCAACGGTCATGCGGATCGTGACCCACTCAGATAGGCGATTGCGATACTGGCCATCAGGGTCGAGGTCGCTGGGTTGCCATGCCGGTCCCGAAAACGAGTGCCCATGATCGATCAACCAAATCTCATTTTGTCCGCCAAATAACAGATTGCCCGCGTGTCGGTCGATATTGGCAATCCACGAATCGAACGCATACAGATAACCGAGATCGCCCCACTCAAGGATGTGCTGCAACAGTTGGCGCTGCTCGTCCGGGCTTGAGCTTTGGGCACGAAAGGTGATGTTCGGCACCTTCACATCGACACTGGCGAAAACGAGATGGCTTCCGTCTGCGAGACGCGGCCCTTTGGTGACCGGAAGGTCAGCTCCACGAACCAGAGCTAGGTAGGCATCTGGCGTTGGAAGTCCGGCGGCGCGCGCGAGCACAGATGCAAGAAGTTCGTTGGAGAGCTGTTTCTGATCGAGGTCCTTGATGACCGCACCCGAGACTGTTCCATCCGAAAGCAGAATTTGACCCCGGAACGTCTCGTTGACGTTACCCTCTTTAAATCCTTTCGCTCCCGGTAAGACCGTCGCAAGCTGAATTTCGGACATGTCATCCCGGAAAGCGTTACCCCGAAAGCAAGCCTATGACTTCCCGACCGGCAATGTCGAGCGCAAATAACATGAAAATTTTGAAGAAACGCTTCCCTCTCGCTCATTCTCAAACCTCCTCGCGACGCGATAGCGCTGTTTCGCCGCTCCCCTAGTCGGTACGCCGGCCCGCTTGCATTTGTTCTCTTTTCGTTCTTATTAATTGGGATGTCAATCGAGACCCTCGCTGACGCTCGCGCCGCCGGCGTGCGCATCACCGCCCGCTGCGCCTGGGGCAGGCGCGAAGCAATGAAGACTGTGAGGGAGTGCAAGGCGAGCATCCGGCTCGACCTCGAAACGCTCATCTGGACGCGCGGCGCGGCTTTCCCCGTTTCGATGCTGGAGGGCCGTCTGAAGTGCCCGCGCTGCGGATCGCGGCGCGTGGTCTTGTTATTTGATTTGCCGGCGAACCCGATCGCTAAGCGGGCTTAGTAGCTCCATCCCGCTGGCGCAGAGGCTAGGGCGAGGCTAGCGATTCTAGAAAAACTATTAACCCGTTGATTTCATTGGTAGCGGGAGAGGGACTCGAACCCCCGACACGCGGATTATGATTCCGCTGCTCTAACCAGCTGAGCTACCCCGCCGCGCCGCGCGCCGATAAGGCGCGCAGTGGCGCGCATATAGGAAGCGGTCGCCAAAGCTGTCAAGAAAAACCGCCCGCCGCCCGCCTGCCGATGAAGCGCGGCGCCTATTTGGGCGCCATGCGCAGGGAGCCGTCGAGGCGGATATGGCCGCCGTTGAGCATGTCGTTGGCGATGATCGTCTGAACCAGCGCGGCATATTCTTCCGGCCGGCCGAGGCGGGAAGGGAAGGGCACGGAGGCGGCGAGGGCGTTGCGCGCCTCCTCGGGCAGGCTGTCGAACATCGGCGTATGGAACAGGCCGGGCAGGATGGTCATCACGCGGATGCCGTAAGCAGCCAGATCGCGCGCGACGGGCAGGGTCAGGGCCAATACGCCGCCTTTTGACGCGCCATAGGCGGCCTGGCCGATCTGGCCGTCCTGGGCGGCGACCGAGGCGGTGGTGACGATCACGCCGCGCGCGCCGTCGGCCGAGACCGGCGCCAGGGCCGCCATCGCCGTCGCGCTTTTGGCGATCATCGCGAATGTGCCGATCAGATTGATCTCGATGGTGCGGCGGAAGCTTGCGACGTCATGGGCGATGAGTTCGCCGGTGTCGCGCTTCTTCGACACCGTGCGCCGGGCAGGGCCGATCCCCGCGCAGCAGATCAGCACGCGCTCGACGCCATGGGCGGCGCGCGAAGCGCTCAGCGCGGCGTCGATGCTCGCCTCATTGGTGACGTCGGCCTCGCAGAACAGCCCGCCGATCTCGAAGGCGACTCTCTCGCCTCGCTCGCGTTGCAAATCAAGCAGGGCGACTTTGGCGCCGTCCGCCGCCAGTTTGCGGGCGGTCGCCTCGCCAAGTCCGGAGGCTCCGCCGGTGACGATGGCGGTGATGGTCGAATCGAGTTTCATGGCGTTCGGCTCCGGTTCGTTTGTGGAATTGTGCGCTGGAATAGGCTATTGCAATCGGGTTCGGCGCGACAGATCTGAGGCTTATCATGGAGCTTTGGCGCGCCCGGCAGGTTCGTTCGGTTGAGTCCTTAACTTATGATGAGCGCGGCATGAACCGGTTTGATCCCCGTCCGACCAGCGCGGTCGAGGCGCGCGTGGAATATCTAGACGGCGATTTTCGCGTCGCCAGGCCTGGCGCCTTCGTGCGTTGCGCGGTGACCGGCGCGCCGATTCCGCTCGACGAATTGCGCTATTGGAGCGTCGACCGGCAGGAAGCTTACGCCAATCCCGAAGCCGTTCTGCGGCGGCTCTCTTCGCGCGGCTGAGCCTTGCGCGGGATCGCGGGCTCCCGCCCGCGGCGGGCGGGAAGGCCGCGATCCCCGAGGCGTCAGCTTCTTGTCGCCCTCGATAATCTGCCTGGGGTTGCTGAACCGACTCCCTTCGCGGGCTTGCGTCTCTCGGGGTGATGGTTTATATATGAACCAATTCTCGCCAATCTGGAGAGCCCCTCGATGCCGAGCTACAACGCGCCCGTGAAGGACACGCTGTTCCTTCTGAACGATGTCTTCGATTACGCGCGCTATGACAACATGCCGGGTTTTTCCGAGGCGCCGCTCGATGTCGTCGAGGCGGTGCTGGGCGAAGGGGCCAAGATCGCCGAGGAAGTGCTGCAACCGCTCAATCGCTCCGGCGACATGGAAGGCTGCACCCGCCATGCCGATGGCAGCGTGACGACGCCCAAGGGATTCAAGGAGGCTTACAAAACTTTCGCCGAGGGCGGCTGGGTCGGCATCGCGGGCGATCCCGCCTATGGCGGCCAGGGGCTGCCTTACTTCCTGTCGCTCGCCCTCAATGAATATGCGATTTCCGCCAATCAGGCTTTCGCCATGTATCCGGGCCTGACCAATGGCGCGATGGCGGCGCTGCACACCCATGCCAGCGATGCGCAGAAGCGGACCTATCTGCCGAAAATGACCTCCGGCGAATGGTGCGGCACGATGAACCTCACCGAGCCGCAATGCGGCACCGATCTCGGGCTCATCAAGACGCGCGCCGCGCCGCAGGCCGACGATTCCTACGCCATATCAGGACAGAAGATTTTCATCTCCGCCGGCGAACATGATCTCACCGACAACATCATCCATCTCGTCCTCGCGCGCATCGAGGGGGCGCCGGCGGGGGTCAAGGGCATTTCGTTGTTTGTCGTGCCCAAAGTGCTGGTGCGCGAAGATGGTTCGCTTGGCGAGCGCAATGGCGTCTCGTGCGGCTCGATCGAGCATAAGATGGGCATTCACGCCAATTCGACCTGCGTGCTCAATTATGATGGCGCCAAGGGCTGGCTGATCGGTGAGGAAAATCGCGGCCTCAACGCCATGTTCGTGATGATGAACGAGGCGCGCATGGGCGTGGCGCTGCAAGGCGTCGCCCTTTCCGAAGTCGCTTATCAGAACGCCGCCGCCTATGCCAAGGAGCGTCTGCAGGGCCGCGCGCTGACCGGCGCCCGGGACACCGGCAAGGCCGCCGATCCGATCCTCGTCCATCCCGACGTCAGGCGCATGTTGCTCGAAATCCGCGCCTTCAATGAGGCGGCGCGCGCGGCGATGATGTGGGCGGCTTTGTCGAGCGACGAGGCGCATCGGTCTCCCGATGCCGCGACGCGCCAGGGCGCCGACGACCGGCTCGGCCTGCTGACGCCGGTGCTGAAAGGATTCTTCACCGATATGGGCTTCGCCAACGCCGTCAAGGCGCAGCAGGTGTTCGGCGGCCATGGCTACATCGCCGAATGGGGCATGGAGCAATTCGTGCGCGATGCGCGCATCAATATGATCTATGAAGGCGCCAACGGCATCCAGGCGCTCGACCTCGTCGGGCGCAAATTGCCCAAGGACGGCGGCCGCGCGATCACCGCTTTCTTTGGCGAAATATCGGCGTTTCTCTCGGCCAACAAGGCGGATGCCGAACTTGCGCCTTATCTCACCGGATTAAAGGTGGGCTCAAGCCAATTGCAGCAGGCGACGATGTGGCTGATGCAGAACGCGATGAGCAATCCCGACAACGCGGGTGCCGGCTCGACCGATTACCTGCACCTCTTCGGCCTGACTTTGCTAAGCTATATGTGGGCGCGCATCGCCAAGGCGGTGCTCGCCAAGAAGGCGAAGGGCGAGGCGACCGAGGAGCTCGAAAGCAAACTCGTCCTCGCCAAGTTCTTCAACGAGCGTATGATGCCGGAGGCGGGCGCCCATCTGGCGCGGCTGAGTTCGGGGGCCGCCTCGATCATGGCGATGCCGGCGGCGGCCTTCTAAAAGGCCGGTTCGTATTCAGGGATAAGACAGGGGAGGATTATGCCGGCCGATAGTTCCGCCCCGCGCTATGCTGGCGGCTGCCAATGCGGCGCCGTTCGTTATGTCCTGACCGCCGCGCCGCGGGCGGCGAGCGTTTGCCATTGCCGTATGTGCCAGAAGGCAGGCGGCGCGCCGTTCATGGTTTTCGCCGGCGTAAAAAACGCCGATCTCACATTTACCCGCGGCGCGCCGGCGAAATATTCGTCGTCCGACATTGCCGAGCGCGGCTTCTGCGCCGCTTGCGGCACGCCGCTGACTTACCAAATGAAGGGTGGCAAGAGCATCAGCGTGACGATCGGCAGCCTCGACGACCCCAATCTGTTCCCACCGCGACGGCAACTGGGCGTCGAAGGAACGTTGCATTGGGTCGAAGGTCTCGCCGCTCTGCCGGGACAGCGCACCGACGAATGGCTCGCCGCGGCGAAAATTGAGAATGTCGGCAATCATCAGCATCCCGATCATGAAATCTGAGAAACACCGCGCCGCCGGCGGCGCTGAAGGAGATTGTCAATGACCGACGCCTTTATCTACGATCACGTCCGCACCCCGCGCGGGCGCGGCAAGCCGGACGGTTCGCTGCATACGGCGACGACCCTGCATCTGGCCGCCACCGCCTTGCGCGCGATCAAGGATCGCAATCATCTCGATCCCCATCTGGTCGACGATGTGGTGATGGGCTGCGTCGATCCGGTCGGCGAAGCGGGCGGCGATATCGCGCGGATGGGGGCGCTGGCGGCGGGCTTCGGCGATCAGGTGCCAGGCGTGCAGATCAATCGCTTTTGCGCTTCCGGCCTCGACAGCGTCAATTTCGCCGCCGCGCAGATCATGGCCGGCCAGCACGATATGACGATCGGCGGCGGCGTAGAATCGATGAGTCGCGTCGGCATCGGCGCATCGGGCGGCGCGTGGCCGGTCGATCCCAGCCTCGCCATACCAGCCTATTTCATGCCGCAGGGCGTTTCGGCCGATTTGATCGCGACCAAATATGGCTTCTCGCGTGACGACGTCGACGCTTATGCGGTCGAATCGCAAAAGCGCGCGAGCGCCGCCTGGGACGCCGGCCATTTCAAGAAGTCGATCGCGCCGGTCAAGGACGTCAATGGCGTCAGCCTGCTCGATCACGACGAGCACATGCGGCCGAAGACCGATATGCAGTCGCTGGCGGCGCTGAAGCCGTCCTTCGTCATGATGGGCGAGCAGGGCGGCTTCGACGCGGTGGCGATCCAGGCCCATCCCGAGGTCGAGCGCGTCATCCATGTCCATCACGCCGGCAATTCATCGGGCATTGTCGATGGCGCGGCGGCCGTGTTGCTCGGCTCGGCGAAAGCCGGCGCCAGCGCCGGCCTTAAGCCGCGCGGCCGCATCCGCGCCTTCGCCAATATCGGCTCGGAGCCGGCGATCATGCTGACCGGCCCAGTCGACGTGACGAAAAAAGTGCTCGCCCGCGCCGGCATGACGATCGCCGACATCGATCTCTTCGAAGTCAATGAGGCCTTCGCCTCCGTCGTGCTGCGCTTCCAGCAGGCCTTCGACGTCGATTCGTCCAGGATCAATGTCAATGGCGGCGCCATTGCGATGGGCCATCCGCTCGGCGCGACCGGCGCGATGATTCTCGGCACCGCGCTCGACGAACTGGAGCGCACCGGCAAATCGACAGCCCTCATCACTTTGTGCATCGGCGGCGGCATGGGCACGGCCACCATTATCGAGCGCGTCTGAGCTAAGGAACGGAGACAGGATATGACTTTCACCAATTTCCGTTTCGATGTCGATGCCGACGGCATTGCGCTCGTCACATGGGACATGCCGGGCCGTTCGATGAACGTCATCTCGGCCGACGTCGGGCGGGAGCTCGGCGCGATCATCGATAAGATCGCGACCGACGCGGCGATCAAAGGCGCCGTCTTCACCTCAGGCAAGGAGGGCTTCTCCGGCGGCGCGGATCTCACCATGCTGCAGACGATGGGCGCCGATTATGCGCGGCTCGTCAAGGCCGAGGGGCCAGAGGCGGCGATGCGCGCCTTCGTCGGCCAGGTCGGCGAATTGTCGCGCGCCTATCGGCGGCTCGAGACGGCGGGCAAACCGGTCGCTGCGGCGATCAATGGCGTGTGCATGGGCGGCGGTTTCGAACTCACGCTCGCCTGCCATTATCGCGTAGTTTCGGAGGGCGAAAAGGTTCGCGTCGGCCTGCCCGAGATCAAGGTCGGCCTGTTCCCCGGCGGCGGAGGCACCCAGCGCGTGGCGCGGTTGATGCAGACCGGCGACGCCTTGCAGATGCTGTTCAAGGGCGACCAGATCAAGCCGGCCGCCGCGAAGGCGATGGGCCTCGTGCATGAGGTGGCGCCGGCCGGCGAAATCGTGCAGCGCGCCAAGGATTGGGTGAAGGCCAATCCCAATGCCAAAGCGCCGTGGGATGATCCCAAATTCAAACTGCCGTCCGGCCGCGTGTTCTCGCCGACCGGCATGATGACCTGGCCGCCGGCCAATGCGATCTATCGCCGCGAAACCTACGACAATTATCCCGCCGCCAAGGCGATCCTCAATTGCGTCTATGAAGGATTGCAATTGCCGATGGATCTCGCGCTGGCGATCGAGGCGCGCTATTTCGCCAAGATCGTGCTGTCGAAGGAAGCGGCGGCGATGATCCGCTCGTTGTTCCTCTCGATGGGCGAACTCAACAAGGGCGCGCGCCGCCCGGCTGACGTGCCGCCGACCAAATTGCGCAAGATCGGCGTTCTCGGCGCCGGTTTCATGGGGGCCGGCATCGCCTATGTCTCGGCCAATGCCGGGCTCGATGTGGTGTTGATCGACCGCGACCAGGAATCGGCGGATAAGGGCAAGGCCTATTCGCACAAGCTGATCAGCAACCAGATCGCCAAGGGCCGCGCGAAATCCGCCGATCGCGACGCGCTGCTGGCGCGCATCCATGCCAGCGCTGAATATAAGGATCTCGCCGGCTGCGATCTTGTCGTCGAAGCGGTGTTCGAGGATCGCGCGGTGAAGGCGGAGGCGACCAAGAACGCGCAAGGCGTGCTCGGTCCCGACGTGATTTTCGGCACCAATACTTCGACCCTGCCGGTCACCTCGCTGGCCGAGACGTCGCTGAAGCCCGACAATTTCATCGGCGTGCATTTCTTCTCGCCCGTCGACAAGATGATGCTGGTCGAGATCATCATGGGCGAGAAGACCGGCGCCAGGGCGCTCGCGACCGCGATGGATTTTGTCCGCGCGATCAAGAAGACGCCGATCGTCGTCAATGATTGCCGCGGCTTCTACGCCAACCGCTGCGTCGGCAATTACATCCGGGAAGGCCATCTGATGCTGATGGAGGGCGTGCCGCCGGCGATGATCGAGAATTGCGCGAAAATGGCGGGCATGCCGGTCGGGCCGCTGTCGCTCAATGACGAAGTCGGCATTGATCTCGGTTGGAAAATCCTGCTTGCGACCAAGAAGGACCTCGGCGCCAACGCCATCGATCCCGCGCAGGAGAAAGTGCTCGAAGCGATGGTCGTCGCCGAGAAGCGGTTCGGGCGCAAGAACGCCAAGGGTTTTTACGATTATCCCGAGAAGGGACCGAAAAGCTTGTGGCCGGGCCTCGCCAAAATCGCCGGCAAGGCGCTCGACCCCGACGCTCTCAGTGTGCAGGAATTGAAGGACCGCTTTCTCGTCACCCAATCGCTGGAGGCGGCGCGCTGCATGGAGGAGAATGTCGTCACCGATCCGCGCGAAGCCGATGTCGGCTCGATCCTTGGCTTCGGTTTCGCTCCTTTCGCCGGCGGCACGCTGTCCTATATCGATGGCATGGGCGTAAAACGTTTTGTCGAGCTCGCGCAATCGCTCGCCGCCAAACACGGCGATCGCTTCACGCCCAATCCGTTGCTGATCGAAATGGCCAAAAAAGGCGAGACATTCTACGGCCGCTTCGGGGAAAGAACGAAGGCGGCGTAACCGGCGGGAATGCGGACGCATTTGAAATCGCGACCGTCCCCGATTGGCTCTTCGAGCGCCTGCTTTCGTGGCTGGCGTTGCAAGAGCGGGCGAGGACTCCCGCCATCCCAGGGCGACATTCCCCTGAAAATTCGCTCCCAAAACGCCGGATTGCCGAGAACGCCAAGCCGGGGCACAATGATGCCTGGAATCGCGTCTATCCCGTAAATTTCTGGATAGAGTCTGTGAAAGGGCGCGGATGGTGCGCAAGGTTTCTTACGTTGCTTTGGGGATTGCGATCGGCGTCGGGTCGGCGCTGTGGGTCCCGCATGCGCCGCCTCTTCTGGGCAATGGCGCTTTGGCCGCCGCCTCCGACACCTATCGTCAGCTCAATTTGCTCGGTGACGTGATCGAGAAGATCAAAAACAATTACGTGGAAAAGCCCGACGAAGGCAAGCTCATCGAGGCGGCGATCAATGGCATGCTGACGTCGCTGGACCCCCATTCGAGCTATCTCGACGCCCGCGCCTTTCGCGACCGGCAGGAGCAGATCAAGGGCGAGTTCGGCGGCATCGGCGTCGAAATCGTGGACGACAACGGGCTCATCAAGATCATCTCGCCGATCGACGACACGCCAGCGGCGAAGGCCGGCATTCTTTCGGGCGACGTCATTATCGAGATCGATGGTCAATCGGCCAAGGCGCTGTCGTTCGACCAGGCAGCGGACAAGATGCGCGGGCCGCCCAGCTCGCTGGTCCGGATCAAGCTCGTGCGCGGGCCGACCAAGGAAGTCAAAGAGTTCAGAATCGTTCGGGAGGTCATCAAGCTTCGCTCCGTCCATTCGCATGTCGAGAGCGACGACATCGGCTATATCCGCATCGCGCAATTCGACGAACAGGCCTTTGACGGACTGAAGGCCGCGATGGAAAAGTTCGAGCGCGCGCCAGGCGGCAAACTCAAAGGCTATATCCTCGATTTGCGCAACAATCCCGGCGGCCTGGTCGAACAGTCGATTGAAATCGTCAACGCCTTCCTCGATCGCGGCGAGATTGTTTCGACGCGCGGGCGCAATATCGAGGAGACGCAGCGTTACGACGCGCAGCCGGGCGCCGATCTCTCGCATGGCAGGCCGCTGGTCGTGCTGATCAACGGCGGCTCCGCTTCCGCCTCGGAAATCGTCTCGGGCGCGCTGCAGGATCACAAGCGAGCAACGCTGATCGGCAGCCGTTCGTTCGGCAAGGGCTCGGTGCAGACGATCATGCCGCTTGGCCCCAACGGCGCCCTGACGCTGACGACGGCGCGCTATTACACGCCGTCCGGCCGCTCAATCCAGGCCAAGGGTATCCAGCCCGACATCCAAATCCTCGAAGACGTGCCGAACGAGCTGAAAGGCAAGGACGACATCGAGGGCGAGGCTTCGCTCAAGGGCCATCTCAAGAACGGCGACGACGAGAAGATGGGGTCGCAGGCCTATGTGCCCGCCGAGGCCAAAGCCGATAAACAATTGATCGCCGCCGTCGATCTGTTGCACGGGATCGGCAAGGTCGTCGCGCCGGAGCCCGCGAAGAATGTTTCGCCGGCGGCGCCGCGCGCCGATGCGAGGCCTGATGCGCCGGCCGGGCCGCCAGGATGATTTGGTCAGCGATGCGTTGATTTCCGTCTTGAATCTGGCTTTTTTCCAAGGCGGCGACTTATTCGCCAGCATTCATCCTAAATCATGACGAAACGCCATCGCGGGCGATCGTCGTTTTAACGCGGCCGAAGCCGACGCTATCGCGCAGATTAAACCGGAGCCGCAATGTCCCGTCGCATCGACTATTATTTCTCGCTGGTGAGCCCGTGGGCCTATATCGGGCATCGGCATTTCATCGATATTGCCCATCGGCGCGACGCCAAAATCGCCTACAAGCCGGTTCTTTTGAACAATGTTTTCTCGGAAACCGGCGGATTGCCGCTCGCCAGGCGCCACCCTGCCCGACAAGCCTATCGCACCGTCGAATTGCAGCGGTGGCGCGAGAAGCGGAAGCTCGAGTTTCACTTATGGCCGAAATATTGGCCTTACGACGCCGATCTCGCCAATTGCCTGGTGCTCGCCCTGGTCGCGGCGGGCACCGACCCAGCCGCCTTCGTGCAAAAAGCATTCGAGGGCATTTGGGAGCGCGAGGAAAACCTCGCCGATGAGAATGTGCTGGCGGAGCTTCTGCGCGTAGCCGGCTTCAACCCGACCAATCTTTTCGCCGACGCCAATTCGCCCGCCATTCGCGCCGCCTATGAAGGCAATCGCCTCGAGGCGATCAAGATCGGCGTATTCGGCGCGCCCTCTTATGTGCTCGATGGCGAAATTTTCTGGGGCCAGGACCGTCTGGATCTCTTGGCCGATGCGCTCGAGAGCGGACGTCGGCCGTTCACGGCGCAATCCACGGCGGGTTGAGCTTTCGCCGCGCGCGACGGCGCGTGGGCGGGCTTCACGATAAAATGTTCGCCCGGTTTCCTGTTAGTTATGTGTAATAACTAGTATGGACGAGCGGTGTATGAACCTCCGTCCTGCTTGGCGGCGGCGAGACAGTTTTGTGTACCAGAGCCCTGATATTGCTCGATGAAGGAGGAAAATGCGCGGCTCGCGCGGCGCGCCCGAACGCCCGTCCGCCAGGGCGGTTCAAGGCTTCGGATTCCAGGGCGGACTCGCCTGCCGGAACTTTCCCCAGGTTCCGCTTCTTATACCTTTTGCGACATTGATTCGTTTAGATGCGAACCTTAACTTATGTGGGTGAGGATGGGCGACCTGTGAACGAAGCGCCCGCCACGGCTGGGGATGATTGGACCGATGAATTTTTCCTATCAGATGTACGAGATGGCTCTCGCGGCGCTGGGACCGGCGCGCGCGATCTCGAACGCCAGCCGGCTTGTCTTCGCCAATCCGTTCAATCCGCTGACCAACACGCCGTTCGGCAAGAATATCGCCGCCGGCGCAGAATTGTTCGAGCGGATGACCCGCAGCTATGGAAAGCCGGTTTTCGGGCTTCAGAAGACTGCGGTCGATGGCGTGCCCTGCACGGTGAGGGAGGAGGTCGTTTGGCAGCGCCCTTTTTGCAGCCTCCTTCGTTTCGTCCGCGAAGGCGCGAAGCTTCGCGCGCCGCAGCCCAGGTTGCTGATCGTCGCGCCAATGTCCGGCCATTATGCGACGCTGTTGCGCGGCACGGTGGAAGCTTTCCTGCCGACGCATGAAGTTTTCATTACCGACTGGGCCAATGCGCGCAACGTTTCGCTCGTCGCCGGCGGGTTCGACCTCGACGATTACATCGTCTATCTCCGCGAAATGCTGGCTTTGATCGGACCGGGCGCCCATACGATCGGCGTCTGCCAGCCGGCCGTTCCGCTGATCGCCGCGGTTGCCTTGATGGAGGCTGAAGACCACAGCGATATTCCGGCGTCGATGACGCTAATGGGCGGTCCGATCGACACGCGGCGCAGCCCGACGGCGGTCAATCTTCTGGCCGAGCGGCGCGGCGTCGAATGGTTTCGCGACAATTGCCTGAATGTGGTGCCGTTTCCCCATGCCGGCTTCGGCCGCGTTGTCTATCCCGGCTTCCTGCAATTGTCGGGCTTCATGGCGATGAACCTCGACCGGCATGTCAGCGCCCATGTCGACATGTTCAATAATCTCGTCTCGGGCGATGGCGATTCTGCCGAGAAACATCGCGAGTTCTACGATGAATATATGGCGGTGATGGACCTTGCCGCCGAATATTACATGCAGACGATCGAGACGGTGTTCGTAGAACATTCCCTGCCCAAGGGCGAGATGAAGCACCGCGGCGCGCCGGTCGATCTGAAAGCCATCCGCCGCTGTGCGCTGATGACCGTCGAGGGCGAGAACGACGACATATCAGGCGTCGGCCAGACCTATGCCGCGCAGGAGTTGTGCGCCAATATTCCCGCCGAGCTGAAGGTCCACTACCTGCAGAAGGATGTCGGCCATTACGGCGTCTTCAACGGCTCGCGCTTCCGGGCGTTGATCGCTCCGCGCATCGTCGATTTCCACGCCAGCGTCGATGCGCTCGCCAAGTCGCAGAAGCGGCGCAAGGCCGCGAAGGATTAAAGCCCTCGACTATATATAGTACATCAGGCTTGATTCATCGACATCGGCTAATGCGCGCATCGAGGCGAGCGAGCGATTGTCGAGAACCGACGCGATGGAATTGCGCACTTCCAGCATCATCAGCCGCACTGTGCAATTGCCCTCGGTCGGGCAATCGTCGCAGCGCCGGTAATAGCCCTTGCTGGCGCAGGCGATCGGCGCCAAAGGCCCATCCAGCGCCCGAACGATATCGCCAACCATGATCTGCGCCGGACGTTTGGCGAGAACATAGCCGCCGCCGCGGCCCTTCTTGGAATGGACGAGGCCGGCAGTGCGCAATTCACCGAGAATGGCGTCAAGGAATTTTTTGGGGATATCGTTGGCGGCGGCGATGTCCGCCACCAGCGCTGGGCGCCCAGGCTCCAGCCCAGCCAGATGAACCATGGCCTTCAGGCCGTATTTTCCCTTGTTCGTCAGCATCTTTGGCCCTTGGACCGATCCGATGCCCATACATAAGCGATTCAATCGATAAATACTATAGAAAGCCCGGCGTCTCTATTCAGCCCGCCCTGCGCGCGCTCATTTTATGCAAAGTTTACCAATCCGCGGGGCTTTGCCGCGGACAAGACGCTCCGATGGTATTCTGATCCTCACGCGGCCCAACTCCGGCCGCCGACGGATCGGGGATGACGAATGCGAAACTGGCGTACGGCGGCGGTCGGGCTTGCGCTTTTTCTCGGCGCCGCATCGCTCGCTCAGGCGCGCGAAATCGTTGCTTTCTCCTCGCCCTATGAAGTCGGCACGATCGTCATCAGCCAGAGTGCGCGCAAGTTATATTTGATCACCGGCCCGCAATCGGCCATCGCCTATCCCGTCGCCGTCGCCAAGCGCGGCAAGGAATGGAGCGGCTACGCCAAAGTGGATGGCAAATATGTCGACCCCGCGTGGTCGCCGCCCGAATCGGTCAAGCGGGACCACCCCGAATTGCCCGACGTGATTCCAGGCGGGTCGCCCCATAACCCGATGGGCGCCCGGGCGATAACCCTCGACCGCGACGAAGTGGCGATCCACGGCACGACGATGGCGATGCGCGCTTCGGTCGGCACGGCGGCGTCCTATGGATGCATCCGTATGCTGAACGAAGACGTGATCGATCTCTTCGATCGCGTCAGCGTCGGCGCGCCGGTGGTCATGGTCCGATAGGCCGGGCCGCCCGTTATTTCTCGCCGCGCAGTCCCGGCGTGCCGCCTTCGCCGAGGCCGCCGATATGGGACTGCGTATAGCGTTCGAGGCCGATGCGCTTGATGAGATCGAGCTGCGTCTCGAGGAAGTCGATATGGCCCTCCTCATCCGACATCAACAGGACGAACAGGTCGCGGCTCGGATAATCCTTGATCCTGATGCAATATTCCGCGGCTTCCTGATAGAGCGCGCGGGCGGAGACCTCCGCCTTGAGATCGCATTGGATGACTTCCTCGACGTTCTGGCCGATCAACAACGGATCGAGCGTCTGCAGATTGGGGAAGCCTTCGAGGAAAATGATGCGATCGATGAAGCGATCGGCATGCCGCATTTCCTCGATCGATTCCTCGCGCCATTGTTTGGCGAGGCCGTTGAGACCCCAATTGTCGAGCAGGCGGTAATGCAGCCAATATTGGCTGATCGCGGTCAATTCGCTGCGCAGACCCTTGTTGAGATATTCAACGACTTTCGCGTCGCCCTTCATCCTCAGCTCCTTGAACGCCGCCGCCGGTGAATTGACCGACCGCATCAGTCAGTTTAGAATAGTTCTATGCTACGGGCAACGCGCGATTTGGCGAGGCAAGGCCGGGGGGCCGGGCTTTATTCGGCGGCGATCAGGAAGGGCGCCGGAGCGGGCGCGTGTTCGTGGCCATGATGTTCAGCGCCAGGGCACGCTGGGCAACCGACGTTGCAATTGGCGCCGCGCGCCTGGGCCAGCAATGCGCGGACAGTGATCAGACAGCGGCCGCATTGGGGCGCGCACCCGAGGCAACCGTAGGCCTGGACCGGCGAGCGCGGACGCCCGGCGTCCTCGCTTTTCAGCGTTGCAAGGATTTGCGTATCGGACAGAACGTTGCAGGAACATACAATCATCGGCGCCGCGTAGTTTAGAATCGCTAAAAACTATAGGTTTCTCAAGGCCTTATATACCGATCACCGCGTCCCGCGACAAGAGCCGCGCGACGATTTGGCAAAATTCGGGAGCAAAGATGACGACGCGGACCTTCGCCGACCTCAGCGAGCGCGAGATTCTGGCGCTGGCGATCAGCAGCGAAGAGGAGGATGGGCGCATTTACGCTGACTTCGCCGAGGGCCTCAGGGACGATTATCCCGGCAGCGCGCTTGTCTTCACCGATATGGCCGCCGAGGAGAGCGAGCATCGCCGTCAATTGATCGATCTCTACGTCCAGAAATTCGGCGATCACATCCCCCTCATTCGCAGGCAGGATGTGCGCGGCTGGGTGCATCGGCGCCCGATCTGGCAATTGAGGCCGCTTGGGATCGATGTCGTGCGCCGTCAGGCGCGGCAGATGGAGCAGGACGCCGCCCGGTTCTATCAGCAGGCGGCGAGCCGCACCACCGACGCCGCCGTCCGCAGGTTGCTTGGCGATCTGGCGGCGGCGGAAGAGGCGCATGAGAGTGTCGCGGCCAGCATCGAGGCGACGCGCCTGCCCGGCGAGGTGCGCGCCAGCGAGGATGATGACGCGAGGCGGCGCTTCATCCTGCAGATCATTCAGCCCGGATTGGTCGGTCTGATGGACGGCTCGGTGTCGACCCTGGCGCCGGTGTTCGCCGCCGCTTTCGCGACGCACAACCCCTGGAACGCCTTCCTCGTCGGCATGGCCGCCTCGATCGGCGCTGGCATTTCGATGGGTTTCGCTGAAGCTCTGGCCGATGATGGCAAGCTGTCGGGGCGCGGCGCGCCGTTGTTGCGCGGCGCCGCCTGTGGGCTGATGACGTTCGCCGGCGGCATCGGCCACACGCTGCCCTATCTCATTCCGAACTTCTACACGGCGACTTTCATCGCATGCATCGTCGTCGTGATCGAACTCATCGCGATCGCGCTGATCCAGTGGAAATATATGAAGACGCCGCCGCTGGCCGCCGCCGCCAAAGTGATGCTTGGCGGCGGCCTGGTGCTCGCGGCGGGAATTATGATCGGCAGCAGTTAGGGCCGCTGCGCGGCGGCCCGTCATGCGTCCGCTTCATTCCGCCTTTCCCCAACCGCCCCCGGTCGGCGTGACGATCACGATCGCCTCGCCCGCTTCCAATACGGTCTGCGCGCAGCCCTCGAGTTCTTCGATCCGGCCGCCATTGCGTTCGACGAAATTACGCCCCAGTTGGCCCGGTTCGCCGCCTTCCATACCGAAGTTCGGCACTCGGCGATGGCCGGTCAGCAGCGACAGATCCATTTGCTCTCTGAAGCGCAGCTTACGCATCGTGCCGTCGCCGGCGCGCCATCGCCCCTTGCCGCCGGAGCCGCGACGGATGTGAAAATCCTCCAGCACGACGGGAAAGCGCGATTCCAGCACTTCCGGATCGGTCAGCCGCGAATTGGTCATATGCGTGTGCACGCCGCTGGCCCCGTTGAAGCCTGGTCCCGCCGGCGCGCCTGAACAGATCGTCTCGTAATATTGATAACGCTCATTGCCGAATGTCAGATTGTTCATCGTGCCCTGGGCCGAACCGAGTGCGCCGAGAGCGCCAAATAGGGTATCGGTGACCGCCTGCGAAGTCTCGACATTGCCGGCGACCACCGCGGCCGGATATCGCGGCGATAGCAGCGATCCTTCCGGTATGATGATGTGGATCGGCCGCAGACAGCCGGCGTTCATCGGAATCTCGTCTTGCACCATCATACGGAACACATAGAGCACCGCCGCCCTGGCCACGGGTTCCGGCGCGTTGAAATTGGTCGGCTGCTGCGGCGAAGTTCCCGTGAAGTCGACGGTGGCTTCACGCTTTTCCCGGTCGACCTTGATCTTCACCTTGATGACGGCGCCCTGATCCATCTCGTAGGAAAATTCACTGTCGTTCAGCCAGTCGATGACTCGGCGCACGCTCTCGGCGGCATTGTCCTGGACATGGCCCATATAGGCCTCAACCGTCGCCAGCGAGAACTGATCGACCATGCGCCGTAATTCCTGCGCGCCCTTCTCATTGGCGGCGATCTGCGCCTTCAGGTCATTGACGTTCTGCAACGGATTGCGGGCGGGGTAGGGGCCTCCTTCAAGCAGCGCATAAAGTTCGCGCTCGCGAAAACGTCCTTGCGCGACCAGCGTAAAATTGTCGATATAGATGCCTTCTTCGAGAATATTGGTGGCGCGCGGGCTCATCGATCCCGGCGCGATGCCGCCGACATCGGCGTGATGACCGCGCGAGGCGATCCAGAACAGGATCGTCTTGCCCTCCTCATCGAACATCGGCGTGCAGACAGTGATGTCCGGCAGATGAGTGCCGCCGTTATAGGGCGCGTTGAGCGCGAATACGTCGCCAGGGTGGATGCGTCCCTCATTGAGCCGGATGACCGTTTCGACCGAGCGGTCCATTGATCCCAGATGCACCGGCATATGCGGCGCATTGGCGACAAGCCTGCCGCGGCGATCGAATACCGCGCAGGAGAAGTCGAGCCGTTCCTTGATGTTGACGGAATAGGCGGTGTTCTGCAGCGTCACGCCCATCTGTTCGGCAATCGACATGAAGAGATTGTTGAAGATCTCCAGCATCACCGGATCAGCCTTGGCGCCGATCGCCTCGCGTCGCGGCAGCGCGGCGACGCGCTGCAAGACGACATGGTTCTTTTGCGTGATCTGCGCGCGCCACCCTTCTTCGACGACAATCGTCTGGTGCGGCTCGATGATCAGCGCGGGGCCGTCGACCTGCGCGCCAAGCGCGAGATTTTCGCGCCTGAACACGCCCGCTGTCCGCCATGCGCCGTTGGAAAAGAAACGCGTGGCGCGTTCTGACTTGGGCGCTTCCACGCTGGATACAGGCTCAGCGCTTTCGGCAAACCGCGCTGCGCCGCCGACCGCCTCGACATTGATCGCTTCGATCACCAGGTCATTGGCGGGCTCGATGAATCCGAAACGCGCCTTGTGCGCGATCTCGAACTCACGGCGCATCGCCTCGGCGCTCGCCGATTTCACTTCGAGCGCTGTGTCCGAACCGGCATAGCGCAATTGTGCGCGCACATGCAGCGCGATATCGGCGCGCGCGACCCCCTGGCTCTCGACTTCCGCAATCGCCTCGTCGCCGAGCGCCCGCGCCAGGCGCGCGATGCGCTCCAGCGCCGCCGCCTCCAGCGGCTCCTCGACGCCCTGGCCGCGGCTGGCGCTGATGTCGGCGAGGCCCATGCCATAGGCCGACAGCAGCGACGAGAGCGGATGGATCAACACCGTCTTGATGGATAGCGCGTCGGCGACGTCGCAGGCGTGCTGACCGCCGGCGCCGCCAAAACAATTGAGCGCGTAGCGCGTGACGTCATAGCCGCGCTCGACCGATATTTTCTTGATCGCCTCGGCCATTTTGGCGACGGCGATGGCTAGGAAGCCGTCGGCGACTTCCTCGGCGCTTCGCTCGTCGCCGACCTCGCGCGCCATTTTCGCGAAAGCCTGCGCGACGCTCTCCCGGTCAAGCGGTTCGTCCTGGCCGGGCCCGAAGATTTTCGGAAAGAAATCGGGGATCAGCTTGCCGGTCATCAGATTGGCGTCTGTCACCGCGAGCGGGCCGCCGCGCCGGTAACATCTGGGGCCGGGGTTGGCCCCCGCCGAATCCGGACCGACGCGAAACCGTGCGCCATCGTAGTGAAGGACCGAGCCGCCGCCCGCCGCGACTGTGTGGATCATCATCATGGGCGCGCGCATGCGCACGCCGGCGACTTCGGTCTCAAAGGCGCGTTCGTATTCACCGTCAAAATGAGCGACATCGGTCGATGTGCCGCCCATGTCAAAGCCGATCACGCGGTCAAAGCCCGCGCTGCGCCCGGTCTGCGCCATCGCGACGACGCCGCCGGCGGGGCCGGAAAGTATCGCGTCTTTTCCGGCGAACAGCTCCGCCGCGGTCAATCCGCCCGACGACATCATGAACATCACGCGCGCGCCGGTGCGCTTGACGTCCAGCTCGTTCGACACGCGCTGGACATAGCGCGCCAGGATCGGCGAGAGATAGGCGTCGACGACCGTCGTGTCGCCGCGCCCCACCAGTTTGATCAGCGCCGAACATTCGTGGCTGACCGACACCTGGCCAAAGCCCATTTCACGCGCGAGACGCGCAACCTGCCGCTCATGTTCGGGATAGCGATAGGCATGCATGAAGACGATGGCGATCGCGTCGAACCCGCGCTCCTTGGCCGCGGCCAGATCGCGCCCGATCGCGGCGAGATCCGGGGCCCTCCCGATCGTTCCGTCGCTGAGCACGCGCTCATCGACCTCAACGACGTCGGCGTAAAGCTGCTCCGGCTTGATGATGTTCATGGCGAATATTTTAGGCCGCGCCTGATAGCCGATTTCGAGCGCATCGCGAAAACCACGCGTCGTCACCAGAAGCGTCCGCTCGCCCCTGCGTTCAAGCAGAGCGTTGGTGGCGACGGTGGTTCCCATTTTCACGACGCCAACGGCGCCCGTGGGGATCGCCTCGCCCGGCGCCAGGCCGAGATGGTCGCGGATGGCTTGAACGGCGGCGTCGCTATAGGCGGGATTTTCCGACAGCAATTTGCGCGCGTGCAGACGGCCCCGCGGATCCCTGCCGATGACATCAGTGAACGTGCCGCCGCGGTCGATCCAGAAATCCCAGCGCTGTCCGTCCTGGCCGCCGCCGTCGCGCTCAACGCTTCCAGACGCCTCCGGTCGGGTTGGCCCGGAGCGAGCGTCAGCGTCTGTCTCGGCGTCAAATAGCGGCGGCGTTTGCATCTGATTCTCCTAGCGTAGCGCGAAATTGCGGACAACTGTCACGTCGTGTTGACAACGTCAACAAAATATACGTATATCATCGATATTTTATTGACGGAGGGGTTAGAATGTTCAGTTGGTATCGCAATCTTGGGGTGGATGGACGGCGGACTTTTTGGGCGTGTTTCGGCGGCTTCGCGCTGGACGCGCTCGATGTGCAAATTTACAGCATGGCGATCCCGGTCCTGATCGGTGTCGGTTTCATCGCCAAAAGCGAAGCCGGGATCATCGCCACCGGCACGCTGGTCCTGTCGGCCGTCGGCGGTTGGCTGGCGGGAATTCTCGCCGACAGGCTCGGGCGCGTTCGCACCCTTCAAATCACAGTCTTGTGGTTCGCGGTGTTCACAGCGCTCTGCGGCCTGACGACCGGCTTCTGGGGGCTGCTCGTCTGTCGCGGCCTGCAGGGGCTCGGATTCGGCGGCGAATGGGCGGCGGGGGCGGTGCTGATCGGCGAGGTCGTGAGGGCCAGCGACCGCGGCAAAGTCGTTGGCTTCGTTCAAGGCTCCTGGGCTGTCGGCTGGGGCGTCGCGGTGACGCTCGCGACGCTCATACTCACTTTCGTCCCGCAGGACTACGCCTGGCGCTGCCTGTTCTTGATCGGGATATTGCCGGCGTTCACGACATTCCTCATTCGCCGTCATGTCCAGGAGCCGGAAGTGTTCGCCAAAGCTCATGCTCAGAACGCATCGCGGCCCGGCACGATGGCGATCTTTGGCCCGCATCTGTGGTGGACTACGTTTCGCTGTTCCTTGCTCGCCCTCGGCGCGCAAGGCGGCTATTATGCGATCAGCACGTGGCTGCCGAGCTTTTTGCAGACTGAGCGCCATATTACGGTGATCGGAAGTTTCAGCTATCTGATCGTAGTCGTTACCGGCAGTTTTTTCGGCTATGTCACCAGCGCTTACCTGAACGACGCGATCGGCCGCCGGCTGGGCTTCATCATTTTCGCGATCGGCTCGGGGACCATCGTTTACGCCTATACCCACCTGCCGGTATCGGACGGGATAATGATGGCGCTGGGCTTCCCGCTTGGCTTCTTTGCCTCTGGAATCTTCAGTGGGATGGGACCGCTTCTGACTGAAATGTATCCCACCGAGCTGCGCGCAGCCTTGCTACAATGTCGCACGTGGCCTCGCCGCTTTCTTTCCCGCCCTGGTCGGCCTCGCTTCCTCGTCGCTTGGACTTGGCGGCGCCATCGGCTTATTCGCTGCGGGCGCCTATGGCCTGGTCTTTGTGGCCGCGCTGCTTCTGCCGGAGACGAAGGGCCGCGAACTGTCGTCTTATGCTGACCTTTCCGCAGCGTCCGCGACGGCATAGACGGCGTAGTTTCGGCCGCCCTGGCGGCGGCCGATCACCAGGTCCCGTCCATGGCAGCGGACATGCGGCAAATGCGGCCCATTCCAGCCAGTCCTTGCGATATCCTCCCAATGTCTCTAGGTCTGGCTGCGCCATCGGACGGGACTCAAGCCATGCCGAAACGAACGGAGATTAGCGAGAAAACGCAAGAGGCCGCCGCGGGCTCAGGCCCCGGCGCCGTCGGTTTCGTCGTGTCCTCCGCGCATCTGGCCGAGGGCGCCAGTCCCGCGCTGTCGGAATTCGAGTTCGGGCTCATTCTGCTCAGCCATGCCTTTCACCGTTGGATGACCCGCTGCGCGGACGCGGCGGGATTCGTCGATCTTTCCCCTCTCGACGTCCTGGTGCTGCACAATGTCAATCATCGCGGCAAGAAGAAGAGGCTCGCCGATATTTGCCTGGTGCTCAGCGTCGAGGATACGCATACCGTCAATTACGCGCTCAAGAAACTGGAGCGGCTCGGCCTGGTGAGGGGCGAGAAGATCGGCAAGGAAAAGGCCGTCGGCATTACCGCGAAAGGCGCCGCCGCCTGTCAGAGATATCACGAGATTCGCGAAGAGCTTCTCGTCCAGACCGTCAAGTCGATCGGCTTGAACGAATCGGCGCTCGGCGAGCTGGCGAGCACCTTGCGCGCGCTCTCCGGCCAATACGACCAGGCCGCTCGCGCTGCAGCCACTTTGTGAACGAATATCGATTGAACCCCGCTTCATGAAACCGGGAAGTCTCGGGACGACGCTGCGCGCGTTCACGAGAATGTTTTCTCACCAAGGAGCGAATGAACTGGGCGCAATGTCCGCTCCGGCTCTATAAAATCCCGACCGGCGATCCCCCGCAAGGCGATGAGGAGATTCAAATGGACTACGCCCGCTTTGGCAAGACCGGAATGAAAGTGTCGAAGCTTTGCCTGGGCTGCATGACCTACGGCTCCACCCAGTGGCGCGAATGGGTGCTGGAGGAGGAAGCTTCGCGGCCTTTCATTAAGGAAGCGCTCGAGAAGGGGATCAACTTTTTCGACACTGCCGACATCTATTCGGTGGGGGTCAGCGAAGAAATACTGGGCAGGGCGCTCAAGGATTTCGCTAGGCGCGACGAGGTTGTCATCGCCACCAAGCTCTTCAACCCGATGGGGCCCAGCGTCAATGCGCGCGGCCTGTCGCGCAAACATGTGATGGAAGCGATCGACGCCTCGCTGCGCCGGCTCGGGACGGACTATGTCGATCTCTATCAGATCCACCGTTTCGACTATGAAACCCCCGTCGAGGAAACGGTCGAGGCGCTGAGCGACGTCGTGCGCGCCGGCAAAGCGCTCTATGTCGGGGCGTCTTCGATGTGGACCTGGCAGTTCGCGCGCATGATTTCAGTTGCGCGCGAAAAAGGCCTCGCCGAATTCGTTTCGATGCAGAATTTCTACAATCTCATCTATCGCGAAGAAGAACGCGAGATGATGAAATTCTGCGCCGATCAGAATATCGCCGTCATTCCCTGGTCGCCGCTTGCGCGAGGCTATCTGGCGGGCTCGGGCCTTGGCGACAAGGCTTCGACGGTGCGCGGCCGTTCGGACCAATATAGCGCCACGCTCGGCCTTGGTTCCCGGCAGGACGAGACGATTCGCCGACGGGTCGTGGAAGCCGCCGAAAAGCTTGGCGTGAAGCCGGCGCTCGTCGCATTGGCCTGGGTCCTGTCGAAACCCTATGTGACGGCGCCGATCGTCGGCGCTTCCAAGCCGCACCATCTCGACGACGCGATCGCCGCCCTGTCGTTGAAGCTCGATGCGCGAACCATCGCCAGGCTGGAGGAGCCCTATCAGCCCAAAGCAGTGGTCGGACATTCCTGATACGCCGATGGCGCTCATTCCTCGCGGCGTCCGCTGTCAGTGACTCGCAACCGCTACTATTCGGGCCCTGTCTCCGATCATTTTGACGGTTTGCGTTTCTTTCATGCGGGCGGCGCCAGTGACCGCGGCCTCGGCGATCTCCTGCGCTGGCGATTGGGGGGCAAGCGCGCCCCCTGGCCCAAAAGCTTCCCAAGCCCGTTCGCCGATCTCCCGCCGGCGAGGGTCGAGGGCGGCGGGCTGCGCGTGGTCGCCGTCGGCCATGCGAGTTTTCTTATTCAGACCTGTGGATTGAACCTCCTCGTCGATCCCGTCTATTCCAGGCGCGCCAGCCCCGTGCAATGGATCGGCCCGGCCCGCGTCAATGCCCCGGGCGTGGCGTTTGAAGATCTTCCCGCGATCGACGCCGTTCTCGTTTCGCACAATCATTACGACCATCTCGACCTCGCGGCGCTTTCGGGGCTGAACGCGAAACACCGACCGCGCATCCTCGTCCCGCTCGGCAATGATTCGATCCTGGCCGCGCATGACGCCACTCTCAAAAGCGAGGCCTTCGATTGGGGTGCGCGGGTCACGCTCTCCGATGAACTCGCGGTTCACATCGAGCCAGCCTATCATTGGTCGGCGCGCGGTCTTGGCGACCGGCGGATGGCGCTGTGGTGCGCCTTCGTCATCGAGACGCCGGATGGCGCGATCTATTGCATCGGCGACACCGGATTCGGCGACGGCGCGATTTTCCGCGACGTCCGGCAAAAACACGGGGCCCCGCGTCTGGCGCTGATTCCGATCGGCGCCTACGCGCCGCGTTGGTTCATGAAGGACTACCACCTCGATCCCGCCGAGGCGGTCAAGGTCTTCGCGCTCTGCGGCGCGCAAAGCGCCATCGCCCATCATTGCGGAACTTTCCCGCTCGCGGACGAGGCGATCGAAGCGCCGGGCGAAGCGCTAAGCAAGGCTCTGGTCGAAGCCGACGTCGAAGCGAGCCTGTTCCGGGTCCTGCGTCCTGGCGAAGTCTGGCAAGCGCCGGATGGAAAGGGATAGCGCGTCTTGCTCAGACCCAGATTTCGGCAATCGCTGCCGGAATCAGTGGCGGCGTCGCGATCAGGCTGTCGGCGCCCGCCTCGTTCAGTTCCTCACGGCTGCCATAGCCCCACAGCGCGCCCATCGCCGCTATGCCGACCGCCTTCGCGCCGAGAATGTCGAATTTGCGATCGCCGATCATGGCGACATTCTCGACGCTAGCTTTTATGTTTTCCTGCGCGAGAATGTAGCCGAGAAGCTCGCTCTTGACGGCGCGGCCGCCGTCGTTCTGCGAGCCGTATATTCCGGCAAAGAATTTCGCCAGTTCGAAATGCGCGAGAATGCGGTGGGCGTCCGCCTCGTTTTTCGAAGTCGCGACGAACAGGCGATAGCCGGCCGCGTGAAGGGCTGCAAGCGCCTCTGAAACGCCGTCAAAGACGGCGTTCTCGAACAGGCCTATGCCAGCGTAGCGTTCGCGATAATAGCCGAGCAGCGCCTCGACATTTTCCGGCCCGACCAGCGTGGCGAATGTGTCGCGCAACGGCGGCCCGATCATGAATTCCAGTGCGTCTTCTTCCGGGATCGGATGCGCGCCGTGTTTTTCCTCGTTGAGGCGGCGCAAGGCGAAACGTGTGGAACGCAGGATGCCCGGCCGCGAATCGGTGAGCGTGCCGTCGAGATCGAACAGGACGGTCCTCGGTTCGCTCACTTCAGCAGCACGTAGATATCGACCTGCAGATTGGGATCATCAGGCGTTTTGACCTCGTTGAGATATTCCTCGACGAACAGATTGGCCGCCTCCAATCCCTTTTCGTCGAGATAAGCGGTGATCGCCTCATAGGTCGAATCGATGTCCTCATAAGAACCGCGATGTTCGAATTTCATCGCTTTGCCGGCGGGCGTCTGGCCGAGCTTGACGGCATCCGAAAGCGCGGTTTTCCCCTCCGGCGCTTTTTCGATCGGGATCATCGCGCGATAGCTGAAACCGTTATCGTCCGTTTCGGTGAAAACCGTGATCGGGTGGCCGGACGCGGCGACGCCCGCCTTGGCGAGTTCGGCCTTGATCTGATCGAGCGCGCTCGTCAGTGCGCCGAAACCCTCGCTCCAATTCGCTTTGCCCTCGATAAAGGCGGCGGGATGAGCGGTCATTTCGAGCAATAGCCCGCTCGAAGAATCATCGGAACCGCCCGCGTCGGGCGTTGGCGCGGCGGCGCCCGCCGGCGGCGTTGGGGCAGCTGGAGGCGTTGCTGGCGTAGCGGAAGGCGCGGGCGCCGGAGCGTTGCCGGCAGGCGGAGGGGAAGGCGCCGTCGCGGGCGCGTTGGTTGAAGGCGTTGCGGCGGGCGCGGCTGGCGCAGGCGCGACGGTGGGCGTTGCCGGCGTCGCCTGCTGCGCAGCCCCGTTGACGATCGCCAAGGGGGCGCTGGCGATCAGCGCACAGACCAAAACTGCGAGCCGGCCATGGGCGAAAGCCCTCGAAATCATGACACGCCCCTCATCGCCTGGATTTAGCGGATTCGCCTGTCCGTCACTATGAAACGAACCTTGCTTGGCGCCAAGACGCGCCCCTCAATATCTGCATAAAGCAATGTCTCACGCCGGGGCTGGCTTGGTCCATTTGAGCACGGGTTGGCGGGCGGCGCGGGTTTCGTCCAGACGCCGGCGCGGCGCCAGGCGCGGAGCGGCGGTGAACCGCTCGCGCTCGCCGCCCAAAGCCGAGTGCGCGAGATCACGGAGAGTCATGACAAACAGGTCGAGACTGGCTTTTGACTCCGATTCGGTCGGCTCGATCAGCATGGCGCCATGGACGACCAACGGGAAATAGACCGTCATCGGATGGTAACCTTCGTCGATCATCGCCTTGGCGAAATCGAGCGTCGTCAGGCCCGTCTCCTTCAGCCAGCGATCGTCGAACAGAGCCTCGTGCATGCAGGGGCGATCGCCATAGGGCGACGACATCAGATCGTTGAGGCAGACCCGAATGTAATTGGCTGAAAGCACCGCGTCCTCCGCCGCCTGCTTCAATCCGTCGGCGCCATGCGACAGGATGAAGGACAGCGCGCGCACGAACATGCCCATCTGACCATTGAAGGCGGTCATGCGACCGAAGGCTTGCGAATCTTGCCGATGTTCGACAAGGCGCAGCATATCGCCGTGGATGACGACATAGGGAACGGGCGCGAAAGGCGCCAGCGCCTTTGAAAGCACGACCGGCCCGGCGCCGGGGCCGCCGCCGCCATGCGGCGTCGAAAAGGTTTTGTGCAGGTTGATATGCATCGCGTCGACGCCGAGATCGCCGGGGCGCGTCTTGCCCATGATCGCGTTGAAATTGGCGCCGTCGCAATAGAAGAACGCACCGGCCTCATGAACAGCCTCAGCGATCGCCGCGATCTCGCGTTCGAACAGCCCGCAGGTGTTGGGATTGGTCAGCATGATCGCGGCGACTTCGGGCCCGAGCGCCGCTTTGACCGCGGCGGGATCGACGATGCCGTCGGCGCCGGTCGGCACCGAACGCACGGAAAAGCCGATCAGCGCGGCGGTCGCCGGATTGGTGCCATGGGCCGATTCCGGCACCAGCACCACGTTGCGCGTGGCGCCCTCGCCGCGCGCCTCTATCGCCGCCTTGATCGCCATCATGCCGCACAACTCGCCATGGGCGCCCGCCTTCGGCGACATGGCGATCGCCGGCATGCCCGCCATCGCCATCAGCGTGCGCGCGAGATCATCGATCAGTCGAAGCGCGCCTTGCACGGTGGAGGTCGGCTGCAGCGGATGAATGTCGGCGAACCCCGGCAGGCGCGCCATTTTCTCGTTGAGCCGCGGATTGTGTTTCATCGTGCATGAGCCGAGCGGATAGAGCCCGGCGTCGATCGAATAATTCTTGCGCGAGAGACGCACGTAATGGCGCACGGCCTCGGGTTCGGAGAGGCCGGGCAGGCCGATTTCGCTCTTGCGCGCATGGGCGCCGAGGCGCGAGGCGAAAGGCGGCGGCTCGTCGATATCGACGCCGGTCGCATCAAGGCGGCCGGTCTCGAAGATTAGCGCCTCTTCCATATCGAGCGCGCGATTGCCGGTGAATGTGGCGGCGGCGGCGCTCGAGGTTTCGCCGGAACGGGTCGGGCGTCCTTGATTGTTCAGCATCCCTTATGATTCCAATGTCAGACCGAGAGGCATTGCGTGAGGACGGCGGCGAAGGCGGCGCGATCCTCGTCCGAATTCGTTTCCGTGCCGGCGACGACGATGAGATCGTCGAGGCCCGCGTCGGGCAGCAATCGCGAAACCGGCAGGCCGCCGATGATCCCTCTTTTTGCGAGCGCTTCGATCAATTCTTCTGCGACGCGCGGCGTGCGAATCGTGAATTCGTTGAAGAAATATTGATTGACGATTTCGACGCCCTTGATCTCAGCGAGGCGATCGGCGAGCGCGACGGAATTGGCATGGTTGACCCTGGCGAGACGCTGCAATCCCGTCTGGCCGAGCAGGCTCATATGGATCGAGAACGCCAGCGCGCACAGGCCGGAATTGGTGCAGATGTTGCTCGTCGCCTTCTCGCGGCGGATATGCTGCTCCCTCGTCGACAACGTGAGTACGAAGCTGCGCCTGCCATCCGCGTCGACTGTCTCTCCGGCGAGACGCCCCGGCATCTGCCGCGCATATTTCAGGTGGGTGGCGAAGAGGCCGACATAGGGGCCGCCGAAATTGAGCGCATTGCCGATCGACTGGCCCTCGCCGACGACGATATCGGCGCCCATTTCGCCAGGCGAACGCAAGGCGCCGAGCGAGACAGCCTCGGTGAAGACGGCGATCAGCAGTGCGCCCTTGGCTTCAGCCGCCGCCTTGATCGGCGCGAGATCGCGCGGATTGCCGAAAAAATCCGGGCTTTGGACGATAACGCAGCTCGTATTCTCGTCGATCGCCGCAGCCAGATCCTCGCTGGCTTTTATGTCGGGCGGAAGGCGAACGATCTTATCGCCAGCCATGCTGGCGAGCGTGGCGGCGACGTCGGCATATTGCGAGTGAAGGCCGCCCGAAAGCACCGCCTTGTTGCGCCGGGTCAGCCGATGCGCCATCAGCATCGCTTCGCCGCACGCCGTCGAGCCGTCATACATCGAGGCGTTGGCGACTTCCATGCCGGTGAGCGCTGCGACCTGGGTCTGGAACTCGAACAGAACCTGCAACGTCCCTTGCGCGATTTCGGGCTGATAGGGCGTGTAGCTGGTCAGAAATTCGGAGCGTTGGATCAGATGGTCGACGCTCGCCGGCACATGATGGCGATAGGCGCCGGCGCCGAGAAAGAACGGAACCGAGCCTGCCGCGACATTGCGCCCGGCAAGCGAGGAAAGGATGCGATCGACCTCGATCTCGCTCTTGCGGGTCGGAATGTCGAGCAGGCCATTCAGACGCTTGTCGGCGGGAATGTCGGCGAAGATTTCGTCGATATGCGAGACGCCGACGCGCGCCAGCATGAGCGCGCGATCGGCAGCGTCGAGAGGCAAATAGCGCATCGAAAAGCTCACGCGATCGTCTTGAGGAAATCCTGATAGGCGGCTTCGTCCATCAGCTCGTCGAGTTCGGCGGGGTCGGAGAGTTTGATCTTGACGATCCAGCCCTTGCCCATCGCATCCTCGTTGATGAGGCTCGGCTCGCCCTCGAGAGCGCCGTTGACGGCGACGACCTCGCCTGAGGCCGGCGAGAACACTTCGCTCGCCGCCTTGACGCTCTCGACCACGGCGGCCTGCGCGCCTTTGGCCACCTTGTCGCCGACCGCGGGCAGTTCGACGAAAACGACATCGCCAAGCTGGGCCTGCGCATGTTCGCTGATGCCGACCGTGCCGACGTCGCCATCGACGATGATATATTCATGGTCCTTGCTAAAGCGTGGCTGCGACATCGGTCGATCTCCTCGGTTTGGCTGGTTATGGCCCGCGATAATAGGCGTTGGGATGGAAGGGCAGGGCGACGACGCTGGCGCCAAGCGTTTTGCCGCGCACGATCAGGCCGATCGGCGTTCCCGGCGCCGCGGACTCGCTCGCGACATAGCCCATGGCGATCGGCGATCCGACACTCGGGCCAAAGCCGCCCGACGAGACGACGCCGATGACGGCGCCCGCTTGGTTGACGATCTCGGCGCCTTCTCGCGCCGGCGCGCGACCCTCGGGCCTGATGCCGACGCGCTTGCGGCGGGGACCGCTGGCGAGCGCCACCTGAATCCGCTCCGCGCCGGCAAAGCCGCCCTCGATCCGCCGCCGTTTCTGGATCGACCAGTTGAGGCCCGCCTCGATCGGATCGATCGTTTCGTCGAGTTCATGGCCGTAAAGGCAGAGGCCGGCCTCGAGGCGCAGCGAATCACGCGCGCCAAGGCCGATCGGCCTGACTTCCGCCTCGGCGAGCAGGCGCCGGGCGAACGGGTCCGCCGATTGCGCGGCGAGTGAAATCTCGAAGCCGTCCTCGCCAGTATAGCCGGACCGCGAAACATGCGCCTCGACGTCCAGCACGCGAAGGCGGCGCGCGCTCATGAACGGCATCGTTTCGATATTCTGGCCGGGAGCGATGCGCGCGAGCACGCTAGCCGACTGTGGGCCCTGCAGAGCGATCAAAGCGAGGGCGTCGAGCACTGTCAGCCTCACATCGGCAGGCAGTTTTGCGCGCAGCAGATCGAAATCCACCGTTTTGCGCGCGGCGTTGACGACAAGGAGCAAGCGTCCATCCGCGTCGGCCGGCCGCGTGACCATTAGATCGTCGACGATTCCGCCTTCCGCATTGAGGAATTGCGTATAACGCTGTCGCCCCGGCGCCAGGTTCAGGATGTCCGCCGGGCAAAGCCGCTCCAGCGCGCGCGCGGCTCCCTCGTGATCGGCCCCCTCGATCAAGGCCTGGCCCATGTGCGAAACGTCGAACAGTCCAGCGCTCGCGCGTGTGTGCAGATGTTCGGCCAGAATCCCAGCGGGATAGTTCACCGGCATGTCATAGCCGGCGAAAGGAACCATCCGTGCGCCGAGTTCGACATGCAGCGCGTGAAGCGGCGTTCGCAGCAAATCAGAGGCGTTGAGAGAATCGGAAGAGGACATTGGGCCACCGGTCACGAGAATCGGATCGCCTCGACGCCGCTCGCCCGCAAATGCGGGCCAACGGACCGATGGCGCCCCCTCTGTCCCGTGACCTGAGAGATTTCCCGCCGCCTGCGCGACAGTTACCCCCGTCGGTGGGCGAGCGCGATTGATGCGCTAGCCTCTTTCCAGAGTGTCATCCCCTCGGCGGTCCATTGGCCTGAGCGTTTCCGGGGCGGTTGCGCCTTCGGCGCCGGAAGAGCGTCTGGCTCCGCCGGTCTCTTCCGCTGGGGGTCTTGACCTGACGCGATCGAGCAAGCCCGAACCGCGCGCCAATGTCAATTGTGGTGTTTCTTGTGGTGCGTCTTTGGCGTCTCGTCGCCATGCCCGGCGTCGAAGCCGACGAGGATCGTATAGTCCTGATCCTCCTCCTGCTGGGTGAAGGGCAACATGAAGGGTTCAGAAACGATCTGGAACGGCGCCTGACTGCCGCCATTCGTATTAGCGTCGATCTTGTAAACTTTGGAGATTTCCGGCTTCTGATCGCTCTCGCGACGCACAACGATGCGCAATTGCGTGGAATACGCGCCCGGCGCGCCGGCCGGCCCGATCAGCAAATGGCCGGCGACGCCGACTTTGACGCTGAACTGATTGCCCATGATATGGCACTCGCGCGCCGTATTGACGATGTCGAATTGATAGCGGACCGAATCATTGGTCTGGCCGCCGACCCGAACGGCGGCGGTGCCGTCCTGAACCTCAATCAACGGACAGTTGATGTCGGTCGGCAGCCCGACGACGGCAGGCGCCGAGGGCGGCGGGGCGCCGAAGGAAATCACGCTGCCGGGGTCGAACGAGGCCAACGAGCCTATCGAACCGCAGGCCCCGCACGACGCGGCGAGCGCCGCGACAAAAGCGAAGCGCACGCCCCGGAAGTCGATCAGTCTCGCCATTCGTCAACGCTCCACCAGTCCCAAAAGCCGGCCGCTTATAGCAGTTTTCTTTGTCGCGGCCAGATGGTCCGGCGACAATGGATCTTACGGCAATTGCTCGATCGCATCCCTGAAGCCGGTAAGGGCGAGCGGGATGCCGATCCCCTCCTCAGGCGTCTGAAAGATGATGAAGGTCGCAGATTGTCCATTCTTCATTTGGTCGACCAGTTTGTCTTCCATCACGACTTCGGCGATGCAGCCATTGGGCAGGCAGCGCACGAAACCGGCGCGGCCGACATCGGCCTGGTCGATCTTGAGGCCGAGGCCCGAGGGAATCAGCACGCCAAGCGGCGCGATGACGCGCAGCAAGCGACTCTTGCCGTCTGCCGTCTTGAGCACGATGACGATCAAGGTGATGTTGGGACGGTCCTCCGCCGCCACGCTTTGTATGAGCGCGCATTGCTCCCGCGCGGCGCCGGGCGGCGTTTCGCAACGGGTTTCCCAGTCGCCGTGTTTGGCTTTGACGACGCCCTGCGCCCAGACGGGCGAGGCAAAGGCGACGTATAGAACAGCCACAAGCGCGGCGGCGGTCTGACGAAGCGGCCGAGCACGGCGTCCGCGCTCGAGTATTGACGATTTCATCTTGAATGACAGCCTTTCCGACCGCTCGCCAGCTTCGTTTGGTTTGGCCTATCAAAAGCCCTCGACCTGTCAAGCCGAACTTGGCGCCCCTGACCGCAAAAGGTTGCGCGGTCGCGACTGCGCGCCTGCTTTGTTCCGCGTGTCGCTGAACGACGCCAAAAACGCAGCCAGCGCGGATATGCCGCAGCGCGGAAGATGGCCCCGCGGCATTGCGTCCCGCGCCGCTTTGTGGTTTTCAACGTCGAATTAGAGGCTATGATGGGATGCGGCGCGACGGACCCCCGCCGCGTGGGGTTCGTCGGCCGGACGGTCCGTCAGGCAGCAGGCGCGATCGGGAGCGGGGAAATCATGAAGATTGCGGAGCCTCTCAAGTTTCGGCGCGGATGGATGTCACCCAAGAACGCCGCCCGGGCGATGGGCGTGGTCGGCGCCGCGATGGTCGCCAGCGCGGCCTGGGCCGGCGGCGTCGGGTTGGCGGAGCCGGGACAGATCGGATTCCAGCAGGCGGTGACGCCGATCGCGGCCGATATTCATTGGTTCCACGACGATCTGCTGATGCCGATCATTACAGCGATCTCGCTGTTCGTGTTGGCGTTGCTGGCCTATGTGATATGGAAATTCAACGAGAAGGCCAATCCGACGCCTTCGAAGACGACTCACAACACGCTGGTGGAAGTCGCCTGGACGATTATCCCGGTGGTCGTTCTTGTCATCATCGCAATTCCATCTTTCCGTCTTCTGACCGATGAATTGGTGATCCCGCCCGCGGATCTGACGGTCAAGGTGACGGCGTCGCAATGGCACTGGGCCTATGAATATCCCAAGGATCAGGCCGGCGGCTTTTCGTTTGAATCCTATATGAAGCCGGAGAACGAGATCAAACCGGAGAATGGCGACGTCCGCCTCCTTTCGGTCGACAACGAGGCGGTGGTGCCGGTCAACAAGACCGTGGTTCTGCAGATTACCGCTGTCGATGTCATCCATTCCTTCATTGTCCAGTCGTTCGGCGTTCGCGTCGACGCGGTGCCTGGCCGTCTGAACGAGACGTGGTTCAAAGCCGATCGCGAAGGCGTCTATTACGGTCAGTGCTCGAAAATCTGCGGCAAGGATCACGCCTTCATGCCGATCGTTTTCCGCGTCGTGAGCGAAGAAAAATATCAGGCGTGGATTGCCGATGCGAAGAAAAAATTCGCAGCGGCGCCGAGCGCTGTATCGGTCGCCGATGCGGGAACGACGGAGATTCGTCAATAACCGGCAGCGCGTCAGCGACGAGGCGAACGGCCAGGGAATTCTTCAGGGATCAGAGCAATGGCGACGACATCCGCGACCCACGATCACGATGAAGGCCACGCCCATCCGACAGGCTGGCGCCGTTACCTTTACTCGACCAACCACAAGGATATCGGGACGCTTTACCTGATATTCGCGGTGATCGCGGGCCTGATCGGCAGCGGTCTTTCCGGCGCCATGCGCATGCAGTTGATGTACCCGGACAATCATGTCTTCACGGTGATCTCCGGAGTTCTGGCGGGAGACAGTTCGGCGGACGCCGCCAAGAACATGTATAATGTGTTCATCACCGCCCATGGCGTCATCATGATCTTCTTTCTGGTGATGCCGGCGCTGATCGGCGGATTCGGCAATTGGTTCGTGCCGTTGATGATCGGGGCGCCGGATATGGCGTTCCCGCGCATGAATAATATTTCGTTCTGGCTGCTGCCCGCCTCGTTCCTTCTGCTACTCACCTCGATGTTCGTCGAAGGCTCGCCCGGCATGCATGGATTTGGCGGCGGCTGGGTGCTCTATCCGCCATTTTCGTCGACCGCCGGCACGCCTGGCCCGGCAATGGATTTCGTCATCCTGTCGCTGCATCTGGCCGGCGCCTCCTCCATCCTCGGCGCGATCAATTTCATCACCACCATTTTCAACATGCGCGCGCCCGGCATGACCATGCACAGGATGCCGCTGTTCGCCTGGTCGAGTAAAGGTAACGGCGCCAGCCTGTCGGATGGGCGTGGCCTTCATCGT
>Ga0206821_10002_pt1 | contig 106930 bp, 107 predicted proteins | sample Alteio_BWOrgCont_85_FD_152860 | JGI IMG/M metagenome (GOLD analysis project Ga0206821, IMG submission 152860) | Enriched cells from forest soil in Barre Woods Harvard Forest LTER site, Petersham, Massachusetts, United States -... | ecosystem: Environmental > Terrestrial > Soil > Temperate forest...
ACAAAATGGCGCCGTCGTGAAGGGCAGGGGTGAGGGCGACCAGGAACTCTGAGAGGAAAGCCGTAAAGGCATCCTTGCTCATCTCGCCGGAAGCCATCGCGAATTCGCCGTGCCGGGTATTGCCGAGGCCGGAGACAAAGCCGTCAATCTTCACATTATAAGGCGGATCGGTGAAGACGACGCTCGCCTTGCGCCCGTTCGCCAATCGGTCAATGAGGGCGGCGTCACGGGCGTCGCCGCAAGCAATCGCATGGCGCCCAAGCATAAAGACATCGCCCCGCTTAACCATTGGCGCGACAGACGGCGTCAAATCCTTGGCCGCCTCAGCCTCGACGGCGCCGACGCTTGGCTCCTCAAAAGAAAGCGCCATGTCGATCTCGACGGCATCGAAGCCGGTCAGATCCATCTCGAAGCCAAGATCGAGAAGTTCGCGGAATTCTGCGCGCAGCGCGCCGTCGTCCCACCCCGATTCCTGCGGCAGACGGTTGAGCGCCAGCCTCAACGCGCGGATCTCGACCGGGTCGTGGTTTTTCGCGACGACGACGGCGATCTCGTCGTAACCGAGCTCTTGAAGACATATATGTACGGCGTGGCCGTCGACGATGACGTTGTCGGCGTCGACGATGATAGGGGTGACCTGGCCAAATTTACGAAGAAGGGCGACAAGCTTACGGCGCTGTTTGTTGTTATGTACGCGAGCGTGGCCCGCGAAGGGTTTGACCTCCTTAGTTGGGAGGTAGGTGATGTGAAGGGCGTTACTCATGACGGTCTTCTTTGATATCTGAACGTGGACGGGGCGTTGGGCAGCGACCCAGCGAAATGTGAGAAAAGCGAGAGCCTAAGCCCTCGCCTTTTGCGTCTGGGGATTGTTAATCCAGCTGCTGGAGCGTAAGAAATTCAACGTATTCTCTGTCCGCCGCCGGAACTAAATTGTTTGTCCGACGTCGAAGGGCGCGGGCCTGCTTGACCGAGAGGCCGTCGGCGTTAACGACCCTCAGAGTGTGTAGGCCAAGGATTTTCATCGCGCGGACTACGTTATTTCCATCGACGATTTCGCCAGTGCTTTTTACGGCAACAGCCATCGTCTGCTTGAAGTCGACGAGGATCGCGATTACTCCAAGGACTCTCTCGGCGTCCCAAATGTGGTCCGCAGAATAATATACCTGGAAAATCGGTATATCCTGAGAGCGACGGCTTGGTTGAGTTACTCGACGATTATATTTCATATAATTTACTCCCGGAGTTCGAGCCGACGGAATGGCCGGGCTCCCGAGAGGTCCGATATGTCATGATATCCAAGATGGGCTTTCGAAAAATATCAACATTTAGGGAGGACCATTCCGAGAGTACAATATGTTGATTAAGTATATAAAGCGGCGAAAAATATTTTTTTTGTTTTCCTTATGGGACACTCGGCGCGCGGATCGAAACTCCAGCAAGGGACCTGAGAGGAACGCACGACCTGCGCCGTTTGGCCGACTCTGGCGGCGGCAGTATGGAATGTTAGGCGCGTTCGGCGGCATGATGCCGACGCCCGCTCATACGCAGAGTGCTGCATTCTGAACTTTGATGGCGGGCGTCGGTGAGTCCCATCTCGAAGACGAGACAACGAGATCAAGGAAATTTAAACCGCATCGCGTGCAGGGCGGCTCGCTTTGTTATGGACAGGATCTGGCCGACGACCTGGCGACGGCCTGCCGGCATCATGCGCGACAGACGGCGCGAACGGTCGGTGTTCGAAAAGAGAGGAGAAAGTTTGACCGGTGTCTGCATTGACCGCGTCGCGGCGCGTGCGCTTTTCCCAGCGACGGATAGCGACCTCGACATAGGCAGGGTCTAATTCAATCCCAAGGCAGGTGCGGCCCGTTTCCTCGGCCGCGAGCAGCGTCGAGCCCCGAGCCGAGGAAAGGGTCAAACACCAGATCGCCAGGGCGGGAGACGTCCTTCAAGCGTCGGCGATCATGAGCGTGGGCTTTTCTGTCGGGTGCGACTCCAGCAGCTCCATCCGGCTTTTGCCAAAGGCATTGACGCCGCGGTAGGGCCAGACGTTCGGGCGCGAACGCCCATGCTGGCCAAGTTCGAAATTATTCTGATGCGGGGCGCGGCCGTGCTTAAACCGGGTGACGAGGTCGGCGTCGCGGGCGTCGCCGCAGGCAATCGCATGCCGGACTAGCAAATAGACGTCGCCGCGTCTTACCGACGGCGTCGCAATTGGCGCCAAGTTCGGCCGCCTCCGTTTCAATGGCGCCGACGCCTGGCTCATCGATTGCGAGGGCCCTGTCGATCTCGACGGCGTCAAAGCCGGTCAGGTCCATCTCGAAGCCGAGATTGAGAAGGTCGCGGAATTCCGAGCGAAGCGCGCCATCGTCCCAGCCGGACTCCTACGCGGGCCACGCTCGCGTACATAATAATAAGCAGCGCCGAAAGCTCGTGGCCCCTCTTCAAAAGTTCGGCCAAGTGACTCCGATCATCGTCGACGCAACCGGGCCATTTTCAGTCGTGAATTGCTCTCATCGCCAATCGGCGGTCACTTTTGACGATCGGGGTTTCTGACGTCTCGGTCTACCGATCACAACGGTCAGATGCGAGTTGGGATGCAATTGCCGGTGGGACGCTTGGAAGGTCGCGCTCTTCACCAGATCAGCGGCAAAGCGGACAGCGCTGCTCCGATCTCCGATCCTTCAATCCTCACTTCGGCTCCTCGCCGAAGTCGATCCAACATTCTTGCCACGAACGAGTCTGCACATGCACCAACGCCCGGTGCGCAGAGAGTCGCTTTTGCCAGATCGTAGCAGTCAACCTTCCATTTCTCCCAAGCAGGCTTGAGGGGACGGAGAGCGTCGCTAGACAGATCTAAATCGCCAGTTTCAGGATGATAGGGCGCACCCCCCATGATTGCGTTTGCGCAGCAAAACATCTGAAAGGCTGCGCCTTTGTCAGTTCGAGCGCCGAATGAAAGGGCGTCGGTTCCCGCGGAGCGGCGAATGAGGGCGATGTACTCAGCCAGTGGGCCGGCAAAGTGAATCGCCGCGATCTGCATCGCACGGACTCTATCGTTCAGCCGCAGAGAGGCCTCGACGATGGCTTTGGCCCCGGCGAGGTTTTTTGTGAAACCGCGTATCTCATCGTCCAAGGTCCAAGTGACCGAGGTGAATTCGATCGGGTAGTCGAGCAGCGTGTTGACTACTGCGTGGCCAATTTCGTGGGCCACGACGGACTCCCGCTCTACGGGCGAATTGTACTCGCGCGAAAACAGCGTCGACAAAAAATAATCGGAGGGACCCTTACTTCTTCGAAGCTTAGCCTCACCCATAAAGCAAATTAACCGGCGAGAAGCATCAATTCAAGAGAGAGGTTGCGGAGCTCGGGCACCTAATGCCCGCCGGAGCTTTGGCCAGAACCACCCTGCCGGCGTAAACGCCCTACGCGCCCCGCTGGCGTCGTAAATGCCCCGCAACCCCAAAGCCCGGATCGCGAACGCTCTCGGCATGGCCGGCGACGCTTGGGGCGACGAGGCGAGGGTCACTGTTCACCCGGACAAGGCACTCACGATCGAGCGCGGACCGCATCGCCAATACTCAGGATTTTGCGTCCATCCTTTGAGATTGCCGGACGTCGGGAACTTGCGGGTCCAGGGCATGCGCCCACCGTCGACCGCACCAGGCGCGAAATCAATCCCTCGGTCTTCAGGGAGCGCATGAATTACGCCTCCGCCTCTGAGTGCGAGATATAGGAAATATCGGCGGCCGCTTCGCGCAGCGATGTCCAGGGACAACAAGAGGCCGTTACGCTGCGAGCATCGCGTTTTTCCAGAGTTCTTCAGTAATCACCTGGAACCGACGCAGTTGGTTTGAGCGATTCTATGAACCGAATCAATTAATTGTGTGAATTAACCCGACGCGATTAACGGCCCCTAACGAAAGCAGGGACGCTTCCGCATGATCGCCACTGAGCCCTATCGCCTCGACCACGAAATCTCCTGGCCGGCGATCGCCGGCCCGCTGGCGCGCGCCGAAGACGCGCTCGCCCGCCTCGACGAACGCCTCTCCCGCAGCCCGGTGCGCGACGGCTGGATCGCCCGCACCCATTTTGGCGAAGCCTGCGCCGCCCTCTGGCTCGAGGGCGAACTGATCCACCTCGAAGACCTCGTCCTGCACGATGCCGGCATGGACGTGCGCGCGCCGACCCGCGAACTGATCCGCGCCCACGCCATTTTGCGCGCCCGCCGCCGCATCGCCGCCGCCGCGCCGGAATGGGCGCTGTCGGACGCTGGCCTCGCGGCGCTGCGCGGTGAAACGCTGTCGGAGGAGGGGAGGGGGAGCGATAGTTTTATGCCCGGCGACGAAGAGGGCGCCGCGGCGGATTGGCATCCGCCCCGAGACGATCCCGCCGACGAGCGCCTCGACAACGCCGGTGGAGAATTTGCCGATGTCGACGTTTTGATTGCGCGGAGCAAGCGGGTCACCGATGACGAAGCGCGGCCGCGGCCAACACTCGTCTATGACCTCGACTGGCGAGAAAACGAGCGGCTCGCGGAATGGCGGGCCTTAAGTCTGCAGACCAAGGATTTTTCGGCGCTTCACGCTGGCGCGCTGCTCTGGGAGGCCTGGCAGGCGATCCAGCCGTTGCAGCATCGACCCTGGCTCGGCGCGCTGCTGGTCGGCGCCCATCTGCGCGGCGCTGGCAAGACCCGCGCGCATCTTCTCTGCCTGAACGCGGGCCTGCGGGCGGTTTCGCGCGAACGCCGGCGCGCCGCCGATCGAACCGGCCGGCTGATCGCCTGGTGCGACGGCGTCGCCGCCGCCGCTGAAGCCGGGATGAAGGATCATGATCGGTGGCTGCTGGCCAGACAGGGGCTGGATTGGTCGGGAGGAGGAGGAATTCGCATATGGGGGCGTTGATCGAGTTGGTGCTTGCTCAGCCGATCGCCAGCGCTGGGATGATCGCGCGGGAGCTCGGTGTTTCACCGCGGGCGGCGCAGAACCTTGTCGCCGAACTGGGACTGCGCGAGGCGCCCGCGAGGCGGCTTTGGGTCGATCCCGTCGAGCCAAGGAACGACGCAACCGGCAGCGGACCAAACTCGGGTGAAGGACGCGTAGCGGTCAGGCCCGCTGGGCGACGTGTCACGCGGAACGTCATGGTTGCCTGGAGTGGCTACGATGCGCTCCGCACTGATGCCAACCGGACCAAGATGGTCCAGCAACAACTTGAGGAGGAGCTCGTGCCCGCCGGCCCGGCCTCGATCCTGCGCGTCGCCGGAAAAGAGAACGCGGTCGAGGCGCCGACCTTCGGCCAGGCGGCGAAGGAGTATATCCAGCACCTCCTCGCGCGTGTCGTGCTCGATCCCCGGAATTGCCACCTTGTAGTCGCCGCGCGGAAACGATCCTACTAGTTCGGAGATGCAGAAAAGTCCCGGTCGAGGGCATTCAGCGGCTATATCGATCGTCGGTCGGTTGCGAAAGAGCATGCGACGGCCACTGCTCTTCTCATAATTTCATGATAGTATGATTTAATGAAACGAGTCGCTGGTCCATCGCCTGACGAATTTGACGAGCATCTGCAAATCCAGGTGCCGGCGGTTACGAAACGGCATCTCGGTATTCGCGCGGTCGAGACCAGGGAGCCGATTCGTGTCATCGTGTTGCGGGCGCTTCAGGCTTACGGCGTACCGGTGCCGTCGGAAGCCATCTTCGACAGGCGAAAGAAGCGGCTGCCATGACAGGCGAATTTTCCCCCCTCACGGTTGCTGGCTATGCTGCGCAAGCCCTGATGACGGATCAACGCAGCGATAGGGGGTCACTGACGTTCCCGCTCTTGGGCTTATTCGGCGAGACCGGGAGCCTTCTGAGTGAGGTAAAGAAGAAGCAGCGCGATAGAACGTCCTATGTTGGATACGCGGGTGCCGTCGTCGAAGAGTTAGGCGATGTTCTATGGTATCTCACTATTGTCGCTGCGAGAGGCGGGCTGTCGTTGAGCGACATTGCAGCCAGCCTTGGCCGAGGGAATCCGGACTGGCCGTTGGCCGCGGACGCCACGCTGTCCCTGGCATCCCTCCAACCCGAGATTATGCCGCGGTCGAGCCAACCGAGTGCAGCGTTCGAGAAGACCCTCCTTCGACTCGCGGGTGACGTCGGCCTGCTGGTCAGCGACCACGAAGCGGGGCGTCTTACCGACAATCAGTCGGCGCTGGCCGGCCGGCTCATAGCTATCATGCGAACGCTTGTTCAGGCCGCTAATGAAGCCGGAGTCACCCTCGAGGCGGCGGCCGTAAAGAACCTTGCGAAGATTTTCGACCGTTGGCCTCAGAAACGTATCTACCCCGAGCCGCTTGATGCTATGGCTGAATCGGAGGAACAGCTGCCGCGCGACCTTTATGTGGAGGTTTTCGAACGGGACGTGCGCGGTCGGACTTATGTCTTTCAGCGGTGCAATGGAATCAACATCGGTGATCGACTCACTGACAACGCGATGGCTGCCGATGACTATCGTTTCCACGATGTCTTCCACTACGCATATGTCGCTGTGTTGAGCTGGTCTCCCGTCATTCGCGCGCTGTTTCGTCTGAAGCGGAAGAGTAGCGCCAAGGTTGATGAGGCACAGGACGGAGCTCGAGCCGTACTGATCGAAGAGGGCGTCACAACCTGGATTTTTAGCCAGGCCCTCAATCTCGACTTCTTTGCCAAAATGAATCGAGGCGACCTCCCATTTGACCTCCTCAAACATATTCGGCAGTTCGTAACCGGTTACGAAGCGGAGCAGTGTCCTCTATGGCTTTGGGAGGAGGCGATCCTCGAGGGGTACGCCGCTTTCCGTTTCTTACGCCAACACCGTCGCGGACGCGTCCACATCGATACGACAAATCACCGCCTCCACATTGAGAGGTTTCCGTGAAAACACCCAAATCCTTCGCTGCGGCACTATCCGAGATGCGCCTGCCCTCTGTCTTCAACCCTTACAGTGATTGCTGCCCAGTTTACGACCGCCCCGACGCGGCACGCCTGCGAAAGCGCAATCTCGAACGTTTCTTGGATGCGGCGTTGGAAGCGCGAGTCGATACCATCTGGATCGCGCGCGACCTTGGCTATCGCGGCGGCCGCCGGACAGGTGTCCCCCTTACCGACGAAATCAATCTTGATCGCGCGGGCTCATTACTCGGAGGGGTCACGCTGAATCGTGCGACGCGAGGCCCGATCGTTGCCGAACGTACCGCGGCGATCGTTTGGAGTGTCCTTGCTCGGATCGGCGTGCCCGCGGTTCTATGGAACATCTTCCCTTTGCATCCGCACGAGGCGGAAGACCCCTTCTCTAACCGATGTCACACTCGCAAGGAGCGGGACATCGCCTGGCCGATCCTCGTCGCTCTAATAGAGATGATTCGGCCTCGACGGATTGTGGCGATTGGGCGCGACGCGGGGATGGCGCTCTCGGATATCGATATCCCGGTCCAAATGGTCCGTCATCCGAGTTATGGAGGCCAGGCCGCTTTCATGGCTGGCCTTTACGAGATCTATGGCCTCGTTCAGGATCGAAATGACGCAGAAGCGCCTGAACTACCGCTCATGGGCGTCTATGCGGCCAACGGCGTTGTTCCTGCCTGATCGAATCTAGCGATCATATTGTCGATGTCAGAACGACGTGCATCGCCCGGCTTATCGATTTCGGCATGCGTCGATATGACGGTCAAAGCTCCCACATCGAGCCCAGTCTCTTGTGCGACGAAAGCCATCAATCGTCCGAGGCCGAGCAGATTTCCAAGCAACTTCTCGATGTAGAAATGATTCCTGTACATGGCCGTGAGCGTGAGCGTTTTGGGAGTGCCCGGAACGAGCTTGAAGCTCAGAAAGCTAAGGCACTGGCCCCCATAAGGCGATGAATCGACATCACGCGCAGGATCGAACAACGATAGCTCGAACTTGTTGAGAGCACGGACATTCTTGTCACGGATACGCTCGACGATTTCCCAAAGCTGGTTGATTGGTTTTCCCGCCGAGACCGGAAGGCGCGTCATGCGCTCGAAATAATAACCGGACCAGCGTTCGCTCCTGCGGACCTTCGCTAGAACCTTGTCGTGGAACACGTCGAAGAAGACCGGCGCGCCATAGCGGTGATAGAGACCGGTCGGAAAGATGGTGTTCGCGACGGTCTCAACCGACTTATCGTATTTGGCGAGGAATTCATCGACGACCGTGACCCGGGGATCTTGTTGCGTCGCGCCGGCGGTCGGGTCAACGACATCGATAATGACGTTGTAAGCCGAATCGCCAACTTGGGCGTCGACGACACGGACAGCCTCGCGCCACGCGCTGGCGCAGTCACGCTGCGGCTGAACGGGTAGGTACATCAACTTCCTCCATCAGTACGGCGGCCGCGAATATCCGCGGTCCGAAGAATGGTTCGGTTAGCCAGCCATAGCCGCCATGGCCCCATCTGGGTCCCCAACTGTTACGCGCAAGTATCGCCCGATAGCTGTCGACCTTGCCATGACCAACCGCGATGACAGCGTGGCGCCTTTGGGGTTCGGGAAATTCCCCGGTGGCTGGATGAATCACCGCCTCGGAAGACGGATTGAAGAACGCGCGTGAGAGCATCATCAAAACAATCACTGGACGGCCTTGGTCTAGCTCCGCGATAACACGGTCGACGACGTGATTAGATTTCAAGCCGGCGCGCCCAAACAACGGACCTACATTATTTGGCGGCGACCAAGAGGCCGCATCGTTTGGCGTAGATGGCAAGTAAGGCCATCCGCTTTCCTCCGGCTGGCCGTCGTGTCGGAGCGCCTCCAACATCGACGAAAGCAGTGCGCCCTTGTTCGGAGAGCGACTTGCTCTTCGTTGCGCCTGATAGAATGCATATTCACAAGATAGGGGCGCCCAAGGGCTACGCAATGCCGCATGGGCGTCGCTTGCGGCGAACGCCATGCATGTTGGGCGCTGTCCCTGGTTGCGGGGTGGACCAAACAGTGGCCGCAAATCGACGGAAGCAACGATGACACTCATGCGGCCTCGAGCAGGCTGCGCCTCTCGGCGCGCGAGAAGCCTTCTTCCTCCGGTCCGGTCAGGTCAAACTCGACATGAAGGGTCGATAGCGGCGGTTCCGGGTCCCATGGGCGTCGTTCGTCCAAGGACATCTCGCCGCGATGCGCTTCGTGCGGCGCGGCCGTCACACGCCGGATGACGGGGCCGCCAACACCATCGCCGTCGATGGCCACAAGCTCATCGCGGACGACGCCGAATCCACTCGCTTTGAGTTGGTCGATATCCCACAGATATCCGCCGCCACTATGCTCCGTCAGCCGCAACACGAACAGATCGTTTCGACTGCCATCGATGCGAGTTCCAGCATCGCGTTCGGTCAGAAGCCAAACATCACCGCGATAATCCTGCGGTCGATAGCTCTCCAGCAGAGAGACCTTGAGTTCACGCGGTTGCGTTTGGAGGAGTTCCCGCGCGAGAGGCGGGGGAATGAGTTTGTGGCGCACGAGCGTCCAGCAAGTCGCTTCGTAGCTTGCGCCAATGCGCAGCGAAAGCTGGTAGACCACGTTTGGCTTGCGAAAGTCCGGGACTTTCCAACCCTGGCGTTCCGCGTGCCAACCAATCAACCATCGCGGCAGCATGAACGCGACAGCAAATGCATCGGCCTCGATCTCTTGGAAATCCGCGGCCGGCTGGCTCTCCATCGGCATGCGACGCAGAATGCTTTCGTCGTCAAAGCTTGGCCGATGCCGCAGAGTGAAATGACCAAGCTCGTGAGCTGCCGTAAAGCGTTGAATACTCATCGGCCGCTGCGTTGTGACGAGGACGCCAGGCGTGGGATCGTTCAGATAGGCCCCGAGAAGTCCCTGCAAGGGCCGCAGCAGCAAAGGAAGATCGACCGCCTGAATCGTGGAGAACACATCGACATTGCCGCCGCGCAACTCGATTTTCTTCTGCAAATCGAGCTGCTTGTGGAGTCGTGCACCAGCCATTGTTCCTGCGCGGACAGCGCTGGCGTAGGTCGACGCCATCGACCTACCTCCGAGCTGCGCGCGACCGCGAGCGCAGGTATTCAGCGAAGCGGCCAAGCTCATCGCGATCCTGCTGTGATAGATCCGCCGCGCGTCTCGCAAGGTGCGCAACATCCACTGGCAGGCTCGCAGACGCCGCGTCTTCACCAGTGAAATGGCCAACCGGTTGCCGATAAAGTTTGGCAAGCCGCGTCAGCTCGATTGCCTCGACTCTGCGTTGGCCATTTTCGATATCGGTGAGTGCAGTTCGAGGTATCTTTAGATAGGTCGCAACCTCCTCCTGCTTGAGGCCGAGATATTTGCGCGCCTCCCTTAGCCTATCTCCCAGGCGCCTGCGTTCCTCTTCGTCGCTTTCGTGCTGAAGCGCCGTGCTAGTCATGGGTTGGCTCCTTTCCTCTTGTTCCATTGCGCTTCGATCCGTGGAAGCATGTGTTCAAGCGCGCTCTCGACGGAGGTGTATCCGCCAGCTCGCACCACGCTCTCCGGTAATTCAAACCCCACCACCAGCTCGACAGCGCAGAGAATGGAGACCGCGACGAGCGAGTCGACCGGGACGATCGCTTTTGCGATCTGCGCCGGGGCGGCTGGCAATGATATGCCTCTAATCAACGCCTCAGCCTTAATTGCTTCGATCAGTTCGCCACGCAGACAGATTTCGACGGCCGTTGCTGGGAACGTCGAAATTACTGGGGCCGGAGGAGCTAGGGTGGTGGTCACTTCCGCCTCTGTGTCTTTCGGAGACCTTTAGTGAGTATAATGTCTGAAATTCAGACTTGCAAGAGGTCGTTCGCAAATTCCTTTTAGGCTCCGCATGAAGAGCCACAGCATCGATGGGGCTGCCGGGCTGCCTCTGCGACGCCGGCTCGTCCGTTCGACACTACGACGCGTCGCTCGGTTCCGCGGTATCCCTTCGGCGTAGGCCGCCTTGTTCAATTTGGCCCGCCGGCGGAGTCTGCGCAGCTAAGTTCTCCATACGAGCACAGCTAGCTGCACAGCATGACACAGATGACATTGATCACGGGCGCGGAGCGTCGCCGGCGTTGGAGTTCGGAGGAGCGCCGACAGATATTGGCGGAAGCCAATGCACCCGGGGCCATTATTGCGGAGGTGGCGCGGCGCGCTGACGTCTGCACGAGCTTGATCTACAAATGGCGTCGTGAGGAGCGTAGCCTGGAAGGCGAATCTGGCTTTTCGCGAGTCATGCTTGAGGACAAGTCCGCCCCTTCGATCGCAGAGCCCGAAGTCGCACCCATTCTCGTGGAACTTGGCGGCGCACAGGTCAAGATCGGCGCAAGCGCCCCTGCGTCGCTGATCGCCGCGACCTTGACAGCGCTGCGCTCTTGATCCTGGTTCCGAGCGGCGTCAGGGTCTGGATCGCGACAGGGCACACCGACATGCGCCGCGGCATGCAGGGCTTAGCTCTGACGGTTCAGGAGGGGTTGAAACGCGATCCCCATGCCGGCGACCTCTATATATTCCGCGGTCGCCGCGGCGATCTGGCGAAGATCCTCTGGCATGACGGGATCGGGCTGTCGCTCTACGCCAAACGCCTGGATCGCGGGAAGTTCATCTGGCCGTCCGCCTCGGGCGGCGCGGTGTCGATCTCGCTGGCTCAGATGGCCTATATGCTAGAGGGGATCGACTGGCGAAATCCGCAACTGACCTGGCGGCCCAAGAGCGCCGGCTGAGCGAATAAAAATATCGGGTCACATGCATTTTGGGGCGCCACAAATCGCCGAGTTTATGATTCTCTCTCCTCTATGGACGCGGCTGACGACGCTCTTCCCGATGACATCGACGCGCTGAGAGCGGCGCTGATCATCGCGCGCGCGAAGGCTTTGGAGGCCACGGCCGAACTCGCGGTCGCCCGCGCCAAGGCGTCTGAAGACGTGGCGCTGATCGCCCAGCAGAAGCGGCGGATCGACAAGCTGGAGCGCCAGGTATACGGGAAACGATCGGAACGATCGGCGCGTCTGATCGAGCAGTTGGCGCTCGCGTTCGAGGAGCTGGAAGCCGGCGCCACGGAAGACGAACTGACGGCGGAGCAAGCGGTCGCCAAGACGACGACGGTCGCCGGATTTACGCGCAAGCGCCCCGAGCGCAACACGTTCCCCGATCACCTTCCCCGTGAGCGGGTTGTGATCGATCCGCCGACGGCATGCGAATGCTGCGGCGGCAATCGCCTGCGCAAACTCGGCGAGGATGTGACCCGGACGCTGGAAACACAGCCTCGCCAGTGGAAGGTGATCGAGACCGTGCGGGAGAAGTTCACCTGCCGGATGGGCGGGGCCCAGCCTCCTGGCCATGATCGTGTTCGAGAAGTTCGGTCAGCATCAGCCCTTGAACCGTCAGGCCGAGCGTTACGCCCTGGAAGGCGTGCCGATCCCCCTGTCGACGATGGCCGACGCCGTAGGGTCGGTTTGCGCGGCGCTCGATCCCCTCCGACACCTCTTGGAAGCCTATGTTATGGCCGCCGAACGCCTGCATGGGGATGATACGACCGTGCCGGTTCTGGCCAAGGGCAAGACAGACATCGGGCGATGCTGGGTCTACGTTCGCGACGATAGGCCCTTTGGCGGAACAGGACCGCCGGCGGCGATGTTTTATTACTCGCGCGATCGCAGGGGCGAGCATCCGCAGCCCACTTGGCGGGCTATACCGGCATCCTGCAAGCGGACGCCTATGACGGGTACAACAAGCTCTATCTGCCGGGGCGCGGTCCTGGGCCCATCCTGGAGGCGGCGTGTTGGGTGCACGCCCGGCGCCCGTTCTTCGCCATGGCGGACATTGAGGAGAACGCCCGGCGCAAAGCCGCAGGCAAGAAGGAGATTCCCTTATCGCCGATCGCGATTGAGATCGTGCGCCGCATCAGGGGCCGGGGGTGAGAGAAAAAGATTGAGGGCGTCAAGACTGGCGACTAGGTTTGCATCAGAGGCTGCTTCGTTTGCGATATTGGCGATATCGGACTGTGAAGTGGAATTGGCGGCTCACAGCCTCGACCCTAAGCAGCCGTTCGGCTCTGGACGGCCATCGTGGTAGTGTGAATTGCGCGTGGGGAGCACGATGGCCGAGAGCCGGAAACTTGCAGCGATCTTGGCGGCGGATGTAGTCGGCTACAGCCGGCTCGCCGGCGCGGACGAGGATCGCATTTTGGCGCGGCTGCGAGCTTTGCGCAGCGATCATATCGACCCCATTATCGCCGTGCACAACGGGCGCGTGGTCAAGCGCACCGGCGACGGCGCTCTCGTTGAATTCCGCAGTATTGTCGACGCCGTCCGCTGTGCGATCGAGACTCAGAACGGCATGGTTGAGCGCAATGCTGGCGTGCCGCCCGCGCGCCGCATCGAATTTCGCATCGGCATACATCTAGGCGACGTCGTCGAGGAGGCCGACGGCGATCTCATGGGCGATGGCGTCAACATAGCGGCCCGCCTCGAAGGCGTCGCCGAACCGAATGGCGTCTGTCTTTCCAGCGCGGCCTACGAACAGGTGCGCGATAAGCTGCGGCATGAATTCGTCGACCTTGGCGAGAAGGAACTCAAAAACATCGCCCGTCCGGTGCGAGTCTATCGCGTGACGATGGGGCGGAGCGGCGAGAAATCCGAGCCCATCGCATCGGAGAAGCCTGCGGTGCGTCTCGCACTGCCCGACAAGCCTTCGATCGCGGTCTTGCCGTTCCAGAACATGAGCGGCGACCCGGAGCAGGAGTATTTCGCCGACGGCATGGTCGAGGATATCATCACCGGGCTGTCACGGATCAAATGGCTGTTTGTGATCGCCCGCAATTCAAGCTTTGTTTACAAGGGCAAATCGATCGACGTTCGCGAGGTCGGACGTGAGCTTGGCGTGCGTTACGTGCTGGAAGGGGGCATACGCAAGGCGGGCGGCCGCATTCGCATCACAGTGCAATTAATCGAGGCGGAATCGGCGGCGCATGTTTGGGCCGACAGATATGACGGTGCGTTGACGGATGTTTTCGACCTGCAGGATCAGATCACGGATCGCGTGGTCGGCATCGTCGAGCCAAGCCTGCAACGATCGGAGCTCGAACGTTCGCGGCGAAAGCGTCCTGAAAATCTTGGTGCCTATGATCTCTATCTTCGTGCTATGCCCCACGTTGCGGCGCAAATGCCCGAAGATATCAAAACCGCGATGCCGCTTTTAGAGGAGGCGCTCAAGTTGGAGCCGCACTACGCGTCCGCTCACGCCAATATGGCGTGGTGCTACGAGTTGCGCTTTGCCCGTGGCGGGTTGCATGAAGCGGACAGGATTGCGGCGCTCCGTCATGCCCATGCGACGCTCACCAGCGGCACGGACGATGCGACGGCGCTGGCGGTCGCTGGATTTGTAACGTGTCTTTTGGGCGCAGAGCACGAAGCGGCGTTGAACGCGATCGACCGCGCCTTGTCCCTTAACCCATCCTGCGCGACGGCGCTCTATTTGGGCGCGCAAGCCCAGGCGCTCGCGGCTCACGGCGAAAAGGCGAGGACGTTCGCCCTTCGCGCTCTCCGACTTAGCCCTTTCGATTCGCTTGCCTTCGAAGCCTATATGGCGCTCGGAGAGGCTGCACTTTTGGAGGAACGCTACGACGAGGCCGCGACGTGCTTTGCCAATGCGGCGCAAGCAAATGCAAAATTCAGCACGGCGTACTTCTGTCAGGCCTATTCGCTGGCGCTGGCGGGCGATATGGAGGAGGCAAGGATTTCAGTTGAGCGCGGGTTCGAACTCGAACCTGGATTCCAATTTCAGGTAAACTTCCAATGGCGAATCGCGCCGCCTTTGCTGGAGCAAATGGTCAAAGGCGCAAGGCTATTGGGCCTGACGATTTAGCTGGCCGCGCAAAAGGACTTGCAGGTTGCGCCCGCCGGCGTTCGCGCGAACGGCAGGAATCCCCCCACAGCGGACCAGCGACGACCTCTAAATTGGCCAATCCCTTGCCCCGTGCAGGGAGTTCAAGCTTCCCCGCCGACGACGGCCGCCAGCCACCGCGCGACGCCCTCGCTCTCGCTAGACGGCACGCGCTCCAACACCCTCAAAGCGAGATCGCGAGCCTCGCGCTGCGTCAATAAGACCTGCCCGCCGGGCAGTTCGATAAAATCCTTGCGCTCGAACGTCCGACCCGCCGCCCACTGAAACACGCAGGCGTCTAGGCTACCATCCGATCTTCGCAAATCAATGCGTTTAGTTCAGCGCGTGATTAAGGATGGGCCGAATGAGAAGACGCGTTTTGCGCAAGATCGCTTTGAGGTTTTATGACCAGACCGGCGCAACCGGCTGCGAGTAGCGACGCAGGATGATATTGAACCAGTCACAACGCGAGGATCCAGACGGATAAAAGTCTCGGCGTGTTCAGTAAGTTGTGATTCACGGCTTCCGAAAGGGAGCGGAGATTAATCAAGATCGGCCTTGGCTGACGGGCGCGCAGGTTTCGAAGATTGAATCGCATCGCCCGCCCGACACGCGCGGTAATCTGTAGTACGACCGAGGCAACGATTGCGAACCAACCGGCGTCGTACGCATAGGTTACGTTTGGTCGGCGTGGTCGTGAGTGGCGACATAATAGAACAAATCGATAGTTGGGCATGTGCCAATTAGATGTATGCCTCAAAAATTGTTTTGAGCACCGCGATCGATCTGGTTGCGGAATTTGGATTGGAATATCGACAATGGCAAAAAAGGCTAAACCTCAGAAGAAACCGCGCACAAAACGCTCTTGGACAGACGATGATCTCAGCATACTTAAAAAGATGGCTGGAAAAGAACCTCTGGCGAAAATCGCTGCCGCTCTGAAGCGTACGCCCGGCGCAACGCGCAATCGTGCGACTATGGATAGCATTTCTTTGAGCACGCGGCTCAAAAAGCGCGCGAAAGCGACGAAGAAAGCCTCTTGATCTGTTTTGGTGCAGCAGGACCGGGTGAGAAATCTCCTGATCCTGCTGCAGCCTTTGACGGCCAGTTTTCGAACCGCGACTCTAATTTATCGCCAATTCATTTGAATGAGCGACGCGCGTGATTGCGCCGTCAGCTATGGAGTAACAATGTCTGGAATTGCAAAATGTCCGTCGTGCGAGAGGCCTATTGGCGGAAGAACCGGATCGCAGCGAGTGTACATCGAGGGGATGCCATCGAGAAAGACAATGTTGCTCTTGTTCTGCCAACATTGTGGTTGCTCTCTCCGCCCGAACGTCGCGCAATTAGCGATCGTCGCCGCGATAGCTCAACTGTCACGGAACCGATTGCAACCCCATCTGGGAGGGGAATTCGCCGCCTTCGTCGCCATGAAGCGGATCTTCAATGCCTAGCTATCTGACGGGCTGTTCTCGACAGGGAACACAAGGTGCGGGCGTCGCGCCGAAAGATCGCCGCTCAGAACTCGCGCCAGTCGGGCGCACATCCATCAACTGTGACGAGGTCCTCTTGCTTAGTTTTTATGAATTCTTTGCTGGCGGCGGGATGGCCCGGGCCGGATTGGGTCGGCGATGGAACTGTCTATTCGCCAATGAAATCGATCCGAAAAAGGCAGCGATCTATACTTCGAACTGGCGGCCCGACGTTCTGAAGGTCGGCGACGTTGGCACGCTGGACACATCGGAACTGCCAGGCGAGCCTGATCTCGTATGGGCATCTTTCCCTTGCCAGGATTTGTCTCTGGCCGGCGCCGGCCGTGGGCTCAGCGGCGATCGGTCCGGGACATTTTGGCCGTTCTGGCGTCTCGTTCGCGGAATGGTCCAAGAGGGCAGGGCGCCTAGGATGATCGTCATCGAAAACGTTTGTGGGACGCTCACCTCACGTCGCGGCAAAGACTTTGCAGCGATCTGCTCGACATTCGCCAATGCCGGGTATCGGTATGGCGCGATCATCGCCGACGCCGTCCATTTTGTTCCGCAGTCGCGTCCTCGGCTGTTCGTCATCGGCGTCAGGGACGATATATCATTGCAGGACGGACTTTCCACATTGGGTCCACCCGCTTCGGATCTCTGGCATTCGGGCGCGCTGCTGACGGCGCAGGCGAATCTCCCCGCCAAGGCCCGAGAAAGATGGATTTGGTGGAATCTTCCGGCGCCTCGCATCGGCGGGAGCATCGAAGCCCGAGAGCGCCCGGGCCTCTTGCAACCAATGCGAAGCATGACCCTCGGCGATCTGATCGAAGATTGTCCGGTCGGTGTCGAATGGCATCCGGAGAGCGAGACGGCCAAACTATTGGGAATGATGAGCCGCGTGAATAAGGAGAAGCTGGACGAGGCGAAACGGGCTGGTCGGCGCATGATTGGCGCGGTTTATAAACGCACCCGCCGCGACGAACGTGGCCGTAAGGTGCAACGAGCGGAGATCCGCTTCGACGGACTGGCCGGGTGTTTGCGGACGCCAGCGGGCGGGTCGAGCCGCCAAATCATTGTGGTTGTTGACGGTAAGTCCGTTCGCTCGCGGTTGCTCTCAGCACGCGAGACAGCCCGACTAATGGGATTGCCTGACGCATACAAACTGCCGCCGAACTACAACGAGGCGTATCGCCTGACGGGGGATGGGGTGGTGGTCTCGGTCGTCCGGCATCTCGCGCGCCACCTCTTTGAACCCTTACTCGCTCGCCGCATTCCTACGCGAATCGCCGCCTAAGCGAGCGGGGCATACCGTTGGAAAGCTATCAGGGCCGCCGCCGAGGAAGTAGAACGCGAACGGAGCGGGCGACGGCTGTTCTAATTCGCTGACACCGTATGGGTCCCGACCGATCGGCGTCGCGAATCGATGGGGGCGATCGATTCAAAACATTCGTTGGACGCGGTCCATGCGGGCGTGAGAATGGCGCCATGGAAGACGCTGAGAATTGCGCCGAGCGCAAAGTTCAAATGCTCGTGCTTGAGCGTCGCGACGAGAGCCGCAACATGTCGCGCTTTTACGTCCTCGCGATCGAAGCGACCCTTTTCGGCGACAGCAGGCCGGCACCGCCAGCGTCAGTCCGCGATTATGGAGTGCACTCCAGCAGAAACCCCCAAAATTCCGCGCTAGCTTCGCTCATGAGCGTTTCATGGTTTTGATCATTGATGCGAGCAATTCGATAAACGCTGCAACCCTGGGTGCGCGGAAGCGAGCCGACGGGAAAACAGCGTAGATGCCGCCTTCCGGCAGCCGCCATTGCGGCAAGGCGTGGACGAGCCGGCCGGCAACGATGTCCTCCGCCACCATGAACTCGGGCAGGATCGAAAACCCGGTACCCGCCAGGAGCGCAGCATGGACGGCCCCGGTACTGTCGACGGCGAGCGTCGCCGTCCCGTTGAACGTCATTCGCGCGCCCTCGCCATCGGCAAACGACCACGTCTCCGGCTCAGGGAGCGCCGTGTTCCCGACAAACGGAAGGGCCGCGAGGCCGGCTGGAGATTCTATTCCTTCAAGCCGCCTAGCGAACTGCGGCGACGCGACCAGAAGCTGCTGAAAGCCGCCGAGCCGGCGTGAGCGAAGACTGCTGTCAAGTAGCCAGCCAACCCGTATCGCGACGTCGATCTCGCCAGCGAGAATGTCAACGATCCGGTCGTTGAATCTTAGGTCAGCGCGGCAATCCGGATAGTGACTGAGAAACTTCGCGACCGCCGGCACGATCATGACGATCCCATAGGCATTCGGGGCGACGATCCGTAATGTCCCTTGAGGCCGACTGTTCGATTGGGCCGTTTCCGCGACGGCGTCCTGCGCCTCCTGCAGGGCGCCGACCGCGCGCCCATACAAAATCCGGCCGGTCTCGGTGAGTTCGACGCGCCGCGTGGTCCGCACAAAGAGGCTCGTTCCGAGCTCCGCTTCGAGACGCGCGACCTGCTGGCTGACAACTGCCTTGGTGATGCCAAGACGCTCCGCCGCCCGAGTGAAGGCCTGCGTCTCGGCGACTGCGACGAAATAAAAAAGCCTGCTCAGGATCCGGGGTTCGATCATGACATCAATTGTCTGTTTCTAACAGACAGTCTGTCAAGATTGTTAGGACTTCACCATTCAATAGAAAATAGCCACTTTCAAGCCATCGCAGTGGTCCTGAAAGGCATCAGAGCCGTCGAGGGCAGCGCGTCGCTCGCGCCTTGAACCCGCGGTTTGTTTTGGCTTCCAAAGGAGAATGACAATGAAAATCGCACTCATGGGCGCATCAGGGAACGTCGGATCACGCATTGCCGCCGAACTGTCCTCGCGCGGCCACCAGATCACGGCGATCGCGCGCAATGCCGGCAAGATCGCCGCGCTGCCGGGCGTCACTCCGACCGCCGTCGATATCGCCGACACAGGCGTTCTGGTGGCCACCCTAAAGGGGCACGCTGCGGTGATCAGCTCCATCCACTTCACCGCCAGCGATCCCGATCACCTGATTACCGCGGTCAAGGCGGCGGGCGTGCCGCGTTATTTGGTCGTGGGAGGCGCCGGCAGTCTTCAGGTGGCGCCAGGCAAGCTTCTTGTCGATTCTCCCGAATTCCCAGATATGTACAGACCCGAGGCTCGGGCGGGCGGTGTTTTCCTCGAGAAACTGCGCGCCGAGAAGCAACTCGATTGGACCTTCCTGTCGCCATCGGCCTTATTCGTGGCGGGCGACCGTACGGGAACTTTCCGCCTTGGCAAGGACGACCTGCTGGTGAACGACAAGGGCAGCAGCATCTCCTTCGAGGACTTCGCCATCGCCTTCGTCAACGAGATCGAGACGCCGAAACACTCCCGCCAGCGGTTCACCGTCGGCTACTGACCAGGTTGGTCCGTAGCGCGCCATCGACACGACCAAGCTCAAGACCAAGTCTGCGAGACCGTCAACGAACACGCGTTGTCGCTGTCCGAGTTTCGCCAGCCAACCGAAGGGGCGAGTCCGTTCAACGAGAAACTCGCGCCCCCAAGCGGCCTACATGCGCATTTTGAAGCCAACTCTATTAGCAATGGAGGTTAACCCATGAGCGCCAAAAGCCACAGCATTCGCGTCGGGCAATTGGAGGTTTACGCCGAAGAAGACGGTGAAGGCGGTCCGGCCTTAGTGTTCCTTCACTACTGGGGCGGTTCGCGGCGCACGTGGTCCGAGGTCATAGCGCGGCTCTCCAACCGCTTCCGTTGCATCGCCGTGGACTTGCGCGGCTGGGGCAGGTCCGATCGCCGTACCGATGACTACGGCCTTTTCGCCCAGGCCGAGGACGTCCAGGGTTTGATCGAAGCGTTGAAGCTGAAGGACTTTGTCCTCGTCGGGCATTCCATGGGCGGCAAAATCGCGCAGATATTGGCCGGCCGGCGACTGAATGGCTTGCGAGCGGTCATTCTCGTCGGCCCCGCGCCGCCAACGCCCCTTATCGTTCCGGAGGAGCAAAAGCGATCCATGTACGCGGCCTACACAACGCCCGAGGGCATCGGGGAGGCTCTCAAAGCGATCAACCATCGGCCACTGACGCTCGCCCAGCGTCTGCAAGTCACCGAAGATTCGCTCGGCGGCGCGGAAGGTGCGAAGACAGCATGGATATCTCAAGGGATGACGCTCGACATCTCCAAGCAGACCGCCTCAATCACCGCGCCAGTCTGCGTGATCGTCGGATCGGCGGATCAGGTGGAGAAAGAAACTGCCCTTCGCGAGGCGCTGCTTCCGCTGGTTCCCCACGCAAAGTTCGAGACCATCGACGGGGTCGGACACCTTTTGCCCCTTGAGGGGCCCGTCGAGGTAGCCGAGGCGATCTCTCGTTTCGTGGGGCACTTGGCGGCCTGAGGTGCAGCGTCTACCGAGAGCTGATCACCTGTCTGGATTCTATGACTCGCCCAAGCGGGCCATCGAGGCGCCGAAGCGTTCAGTCAAGCCGAGATCGTGCGGGATAGAACCAAGGAAGCAGAACTCTTCGTCGAATTTAAGGCCCTCCGCTTTGGCGGCAGGAGCTCGGAAAACAAACGTCCTCGGAACATGTTTGTAAATGCTCCCCTGACTTTCTGCCTTGACCAGCTCCAACGCCGCGACAGAGAGCTTGCTGTCGAGAATTCGGATTCCTGCGATTTCACGCACTCCATCCCCTGGCGTTGTCCATTGTTCTTAGAACTCGCTCTTCCGCGGATACGCAATTTTCAGAGCCGTCAAATAATCAGAGCGGCGCCGCTTTCGCGTCAATACTCGAACCACCCTTGCAGCGCCTTGTTCTTTTCGTCAGTGAACGGTGAGTAAAGGTGCTCAATCGCGACGTCGGGTGGCGAGATCAACATCGACTTGGCGTGCGTAAGCGCATCGAAGCCATACTTGCCGTAGTAGTGGCCCATTCCGGCCGACCCGGTGCCGCCGAACGGCATGGTCTCGACGAACAGGTGAACGTTGACCAGATTAACTCCGCCACCGCCGAAGGACAGGTCGCCGATGAACCGGTCGATGGCCTTCTGGTCGCGGCTGAATATGAAGCCAGCGAGCGCGCGCGGCGTCGACGCCATCCGCTTCATTGCCTCGTCGAAGGACTTGTAGGTCAGGATCGGCAGGATCGGGCCGAAGATCTCATCCTCCATGATCTTCTCGTCCCAAGTGATGGGATATAGAAGCGTGGGATCGAGGTAGTGCGCTTCACGATCTGACTGGCCGCCGGCGATCACCTTGGCGGGATCGATGAGCGAGGTCAGCCGGTCAACCGTTCGCGCATTGATGATGCGCGAATAATCAGAGTTAGATTTCGGGTCATCTCCAAAGAGCTCGACCAGCGCCTTCTTGGCCTCAGCAACAAAGGCGTCCGCAACGGACTCGTGAACATAGGCATAGCCTGGAGAGGTGCACCATTGGCCACCCCAGGCCATAGCCCCCCAAACGATCTTCTTGGCAGCGTCCGGAATGTTGGCGGTCTCGTCCACGAGCGCCGGATTCATGCCACCGAGTTCCAACAGAACGGGGGTGAGGTTTTCGGCAGCCGCTCTCGCGACGATCTTGCCGACAAAGCTGCTACCCGTGAAAAAAATGAAGTCGAAGGGCAGCTTCAGGAGTTCGCTGTTCGCCTCCTTACCACCCGGCACGGCGGTCACGGCAGTCGGATCGAAATATCTGGGGATGAGCTCGAGCAACGCTTTGGTTGTTTCCGGGAGCGCCTCGCTCAGCGTGAGGACGCAGGTGTTGCCGGCCGCGAGGGCCGCGAGCGCAGGCCGGATGAGCAGGAGCAAAGGTCCGTTGAACGGGCCGATGATGAGCGCCACGCCGTACGGTTCGCGATAGATCATTCCCTTGTGACCCGTTTTGGCAAGGAAACGTGGCACTGGCGCCTCGACCGGCTTCATCCAGTCCCTGACCTGGCTCTTTTGGACTTCGCTCTCACCAGCCGACGCTGCGGTCTCGAAGATGTATTCTTGCGAAGCGGTCTTAAACTCCTTGGCCATCGCCTGCTGAAAATGCCTCTCATTCTCTCTGATCATGCGGGCCATGCGATCAAGCTGTTCGACACGCCACTCGTAGGTGCGCGTGACGCCCGTCGCGAAAAGCTCCTTCTGGGCATCCAATATTTTCTGAAAATGATTCATTGACGCTTCCCCTAGACTTCAGAACCGCTCCGAGATTCGCCTCGCGGCTTCTCAGAAAGGTGTCCCCGTCCGTCTTCGACAGAGTAAGCCTATACGGCGCTTGACTTGATGCTGTTCAGAACCGTGTTGTCCCAATAAGCGTCGAGGCGCGAAATTTTGCCCTGTGCATTGAAACGCAGAAAATAGGCGTGCGGTATGAATACGACCTGTGCCTTCTTAGCGATGCCGGGGACGTCTGACGGTATAGGCCCGCTCATCACCGTCTGGACGATGACGGAGTTTCCTTCGGCGAGCATCTCGACGATTTCGACCCGAAAATTGGGCACGGTTTGCGGAAAGGCGCGCCAGATGACGTCGATGCCGCCGCGGATCGGCATGTCGCTGTCCCGACCATAGGGAAGGTATCGCCCTATTGCACCGTCATCGCAAAGGGTGAGCATGCCTTCGACATCGTGTGCGTCATAAGCAGCGAAAAACGTTTTGGCGACCGCTTTGACGTCTTTGTCGTTTGTCATCCTCGCCCCCGACTCATCGAAACCAGGCGCTTACGCCATGGTGAGAACTATCCGGAAGCGCGCCTTACCCGCCATCATCTTCGCGTAGGCTTCTGCGGCCTTTTCGAGCGGCATGGTTTCGATCATTGCGGCGACGTCGCTCATCGCGCTGAATCGAAGCGTCGCGTCGCCGGCTTTCGAGGTTCCGGTGAGAGCGCCGTCGACACCAAGCTGCTTGAACAGGAGTTCGAAGGCTGACAACTCGATGGGCTCGTCCGTCGCGCCGAGCGAAATCACCACGCCTCCGCGTCGCAAACCACCGAGAGTTTGTGCAACAGCCTTGCCGCCCGATGCTGTCGCCAGCACCACCTGCGCGCCGCCGAGCGCCTGAAGCGCCTGCGCGACATCCACGGCCGAGCTGTCGACATAGTGGTGCGCGCCTAAGCTCTTTGACAATTCGGCGCGGTCGTCGCCGCGGTCGATCGCCACAACCTCGAACCCCATGCGGCGCGCATATTGGACGCCAAGGTGGCCGAGGCCCCCCACACCAAGAACCGCGACCAGGTCTCCCGCCCGCGCCGGCGAATTCCGCAAAGCGCTAAATGTCGTGAGACCAGCGCAAAGCAGGGGCGCGGCATCAATAGATGAGAGGTCGTCCGGCACGGCGATCAGACCGCTAGCCTTGGCGATCATCACTTCGGCGTAACCGCCGTCTTGCTGCACGCCGGTGTAGTCTTGATTTACGCAGTTCACCAGATCGCCGTCGCGGCAATAGTCACAATAACCGCAACTGCCGCCCAAGAAGCCGACGCCGACGCGCTGGCCGACCATCCAGCGTTCGACGCCGTTACCGATCGCATCGATCCTTCCCACGGCTTCATGGCCAGGAACTCTCGGCCACGCTATCGGCAATATCCCCTCGACCGTCGCAGAGTCTGAATGGCACACGCCACAGGCCTCAACGCGGATGCGGACATAGCCAGCTGGCGGATCAAGGATCGGCCTCTCGACCAGCTCCAGTTTGCCCGGGCTGACCACCTGCACCGCCCGATAGGTCGAAGCGCTAACCATGTCGCCCCCACTTTTCCGCCGCTTTCGCGCGTCCAAACCGAAATGCCCATGCGCGGGATGAGTGACGCGGTCCGATCGGAACTTCGTGAGGCTAATGCGCGCGATGCCCGCGCTCTTGTAAAAAGCGAACATCCTTGGTCTGTTCGATTCAAATCGAGCAGCGAGTGTCGGCCATCGGCTCCCGACGGATCACGACTTCGGAAGAATCTCCTGCTGTCGCCGCCAAGCGCCCGGACTAATGCCGCGCAGACGCGTGTAGGCTTTCGTAAAATGGCTTTGATCGGAGAAACCACAGGCGCGTGCGATCTCAGCAAGCGAAAGCGAAGGGTTGCGTAACAGAATATGCGCCTCACTAATTCGATGCCGCTGCAGCCACTGGTGAGGCGACAGGCCAGTTGAATGTCGAAACGCGCGAGCGAAGTGTCCGGCGGACAGCGAGCACGCCTTCGCAATGTCGCCGGCAGAGAGATCTCCCCGAAGATTTGCGCTCATCAGCTCTTTCGCCCGCCGTTCTTGCCACGCGGCGAGACCGCCTCGCCATGGCGCGGCGGCGCTCTTCATGCCTCCGTACGTCTGGGCGATATGAGAGCCGAGCGCCAGGCTAATATGGTCCGCGAACAGTTGCGACACCTGGTCTGCGTTGTTGAACGCCGGCAAAAGCAGTCGCGTAAGGTTTTCCACGACTCGATCCGCTACGGCCACGCCGGGGGTAAACTTTAGATCGGAAATCCTCGAGGCGTTTGCGTCGTCAGCGATCGCATTTAGCGTTTTTCGTGATAGGAAATAGTTGACGGAGTCTAGAGGGTCATGAAAGTAGAACTGAGGGCATTGGCGTAGATCATGAAACACAACGCCGCCTGCGCCGAGCGGTTCAGTTCTGATCGGCTTGCCGTCCAACCAAAGTTCACGAGAATTTGTACCTCGTATTTGTATGACAATCATGAACCCGTTTTCGCGAAGTGAAGGGTTGGTGACTTCGGTAGAAGTTACTGACAGCCAACATCGCGTGGCCGCCAACGAATTCTTTTGGATGGTCTTGAGGACCGGAGTGTGCTCATCAGACGGCCCGAAGGCTTGACGCAATCGGTGGGTAAAGCTGTGAAGCTTCGCGATCACGATGGCCTACACTGAAGTGTTGCCTGCCCGCGTGCCGCATCAATCCGGTGGGAGGCGCTGCTGCGGAGGCGCCCCGCGCACTCGTACGTTACGTTCCTCGATAAGTGTGAGCGGCACTCTCGTGCGGTGTCTTCTGGCACAGGATTGAGCAACCCAGTATTTGTAAATTGCTGTGAAATCGGATCGCGCCGAGCGGTGAGTGTTCCAATATTCATTGAGTTCACAGCGCCCATGCGCTCGACTTTCGACTATTTGTGCATGACTGTACAAATCATTTCCAGGGTTGGCGAGCGGTTTCAGTCCTAGTCGATTTTCGCGTTTCTAAAAATATGGCGATCGCTATGAACGCCAGAGTTCTTGCGCTCGTATAGCTTCCTTGGCGGCACGCTCGAACAGCGTTGCATCGGTCATTGCGTTCGACATGAGTAATGCGCCTTGCAAAGTAACAGAAAAGGCAAACGCGCGCTTTTCCGGATCGACAGCTTTCGATTTAACGAATGCGGAAATCAGCCAAGCTCGGCAGGCGAGAAAATAGTCTCTAAGCGCCTCCCCAACGGGCTGCGGAAGGCCGGCGCACTCGGCAGCCAGCACGCCACAAAGACAAACCCCCGGCTTCCTCGATAGTCTTTTTACGTACGCATCGCGCACAGCGCCGAGCTTGGCGGTCAACGGTCGAGTGTTCATTGCATCGCCAAAGGCGGCGAGCATCTCCTCGTGATAGGTCTTCATCAAGATGACGCCGAGATCAGTTTTCGTGGGAAAATAATAATGCACGCTAGCGCTTTTGATCCCCACGTCGGCAGCAAGATCCCGGAAACTCAACCCATGAAAACCGACCCGCCGCATTCGCGCTTCGGCGGCTTTAAGAATTACACAAATTACAAACAGCACAATCCGGTAATCCCGGACGGCGCGTCAGCTATCGCGGGGATGATTCCGACGCTCGTCGGCCTGACCTATGAACCCGGCATGGTCGTTGCCGAGGGCGACCTTGTTATGGTCCATGGGCGGTATACCGGCTGGGGCCCAAAGCCAATGGTCGCGGTCGACATCTTCCGCGTCACGGATGGCAAAGTCATGGAACATTGGGATGTAATGCAACAGGAGGTTTTGGCGGCCGACACAGCGAGCGGGAATGCTATGTTTACAAAGCCCTTTCCCGCAGACTAGTGCGATCTAAAAGCCAGCGAAGCTCACGAATTTTCCTGCCCGGAAATTCCGCTGCTCCCGCTATGATCGAAACTCGTTTCGGCCCGGCCGGCCGGCCAGGTCTACCTGGTCCGGCTTTCCTGCTCGCAGGACTTGACCTTGGCGGCATGAGGGGCAGGGAACAAGGGCGAGTGGGGGGCGTGTCACCGCAGGCCATCGCATTATTCCCCCCAAAAGACGAAGACCGACACGACGTAACTTCTGCTCTCGGGAAGCGAACCTGTGCGGTTGACTGACCGCAATGGGCGCGAGGCAGCCTATGACTTTGACGCGATAAAACTCCTCGACGACTTTTGGAACCGGGACGTTGCCCCCCGGGGCGCTGCGGGGCAACATAAAGGACGTTACGCTAACTTGCACGGATTAGAACGATCTCCACTTTCGCGATATCGCCGCCTTGCGGTCTAATGCTCACCAACTGCTTCCGGCCGATCGCTTTCAGGGACAATTCAGCCGTGAAGCCCGGCCCTGCGACATTGCCGTCGAACTGGCCATCCGCAACTTCCCCGGTAAGGCTGCCCTGGACCTGACGTGTCGTCTCCTGCCAATGACCCTGGACGCTGCGACCCTCAGAAACGACGTAACTGCTGATCTCAAAGCGGTAACTGTCGCTCGCGCACACCAGCGTTTGCGATAGGGCGTCACCCTTCTCCGAAATCGAGTAGTTGGCGCGACAGGCAATTCTCTCATGCTTGTTATCCGTGCCGACCACCTGCCCCGAACCTTTCCAGCTTCCTGAGAAGCTTGCAAAAGGACCGTCCACATGGGCGGTGCCCGCGAGTGGCCACAGGACCACTGCGCTGGCTGCCAAACCTCGAAGATAAGAGGAACCGGAACGGGCGGCGTGGAACATCGGCATTGGATTCTCCTTCAAAGCGTGGGTTGCGGTAAGGAAAACTCGTAGCCCCCAATGTATGCGGACGCAGGTCGCCTCGTTGTGGCTCGCGCCACAATTCGGTGCACTGATGGACTCGTTGCCCGTAGCGAGCGCGGTCTCGCCGCGAGATGGCCTTGTCAGGTCCGATATGCAGCGACCGCGACGCTGACCGTTCATTGTCGCGTCCCCTCACTGAACTGTAAGCTCGGCAACGTGAAGGAGAGATATGGCAGTTGTCTCACCGGAGAAAAACACACTCTGGATCATGGCTACCCCCAAAAGACTGCTCTATTTGCGCACCTGCACCGTAAGTTGCTGGTCGCGGGATGGGAGGGACCCGAGAGGACGAGCGTGAAAGTTGGCGCCTCCGGTCCGTTTTTCAAAAATACATGGCTTATGAATGATCATGTGGCGTCTGTCCGGTCGAAAGCTTCGTATCATGGCCGGCGCAGACTTGTTCGAGGTCAATGAACTCCAAAAATACATCTGCATGTCTACGGCCCGCTCGCGGGCACAGAACGACGCCCAACCAGAGGGGCGATACGCTAATGTCGCCACGAGCGAACATCAAAGAAGTTGCTGCCGCAGAAATTCATACGTTCGCTCGTGAGCCAGGGTTGCCGCCGCAGCGTTGTAGTGCCTCCCTTTGTGCCGGGAGAAGGCGTGATTCTGGCCGGGATAACTGTAGATTGCCGCATTTCGTTTGCCGGCGAGCGCGGCTTTGATCTCAGCTTGCGCGGGTTTGGAAATAAACTCGTCCTCCTCAGCCAGATGCATCAAGAGGGGCGCGTGCAGGCCGTCGGCTTCGTCAAGATACTTCTCAGTATCGCCGCCGTGATAGGCGACCGCAGCGTCGACTGAATGGCGCGCGGCCGTCAAGAAGGCCATCAGCGCGCCGAGGCAATAACCCAGAACAGCGACTTTGCCGTTGCATTCGGTTAGATTGGCCACGACGTCGGCCGTGTCCTTGATGTCCTCGACGCCAGCATCTCTGTCGTAGGCTTGATAGAGGCGGAGGCCATGCTGCCAATCGTCATCGGACGTGACGCTGAGATCGACACCTGGCTCCTGCCGCCAGAAGAGGTCGGGCGCCACCGCAAGGAACCCTTGGGCCGCCAGTTCATCGCAGGTCGCTCGAATGTCGGCGTTGACGCCAAACAGCTCCTGAAGAACGATGACCGCCGGTGCGGGTGACTTCGCCGGCCGCGAGATATAGGCACGGAATGTTCCGTCGGAGGATCCGATGTCGATCTGGTATACCATAGTCCACTCCTGATGAGTTGTGTTGAAGCGAAGAATTTGCCGGTTCGGGCCGAGGCTCGGCCGGGAGCGCCGGCGTGGCCTGTCGTCGGTTCTATCGAGCCAAAGAGAGGACGATCGATCCAATCGTGGGACGCGATCCCGCGTCCCAGGAATTGACGGGAGTCATCGCTTCACTGATTGGCTGTCGCGGAGGCGGCGGCTTCTTCGATGAGCTTGGCTGCTTCCTTCGGGAAAGACATGTAGGCCACATGTCTCGCCTTCACTTCGACCGTCTTGGCCTTGGCGCGCTTGGCCATCATGCGCTCCTGATCAGGATTGATCGATCGGTCTTCGGTCGCCACCATGTAAAAGGTGGGCTTGTGCTTCCAGGCGGGGTTCGTCACCTTGTGAGTGAACGCGTCGGTCGAGATCGGCATCTGCGATATCGCCATGAACTCCGCCTCATCTCGCGGAATGTCCGCTGCGAAGTCGGCGACGAAATGCGCCTCGTCAATCCACCAAAGCCCATTGCTGTCAGGTTTGAATGCCTTGGAGGCCTGCGGAAGGGCCTGTTCGATCGACGCACAGCTTTCGCCTTCATCGAGGGCAAACGCGGCAATATAGACCAGCGCTTTGACGTTCGGGATTGCCCGCCTCGGTGATGATGGACCCGCCGTAGCTGTGGCCGACGAGGACCACTGGGCCCCCCATCGCGTCGATCGCGGCTTTCGTGTATTTTTGGTCGTCGGCGTAAGAGGTCTCGGAAAGACTTGCTGGCTGCGAGCTCGGCTATTGATTGACGCCTTCGGCTGCCTCTTCGATGAGCCTGGCAGCTTCTTTCGGATGGGACATATAGGCCACATGGCTCGCGTTCACTTCAACCGTCTTGGCATTGGCGCGCTTGGCCATCATGCGCTCCTGCTCCGGGTTGATCGATCGGTCTTCTTTGGCGACCATGTACCAGGTGGGCTTGGTCTTCCATGCGGGCGCCGTGACCTTGTGGGTGAACGAGTCGGTAGAGATCGGCACTTGCGATATGGCCATGTAGTGAGACTCGGCGGCCGGAATATCTGCTGCAAAGTCCGCCGCAAAATGCTCCCGGTCTATCCACCAATTGCCGTTGCTATCTGGTTTGAATGCCTTGGAGGCTTGCGGCACGGCCTGTTCGATCGACGCACAACTGTCGCCTTCATCGAGCGCAAAAGCGGCGATGTAGACGAGCGACGCAACATTTGAATCGTTGCCGGCCTCGGTGATGACTGAGCCTCCGTAGCTGTGGCCGACCAGAACGACTGGGCCGCCCATAGCGTCGATGGCCGCCCGCGCGTATTTGATGTCGTCGGCATAGGATGTCTCTGGGGGCTGCGCTATCGAGACCTTGTATCCGTCCTTCTCGAGGATCGTCGCGACAGGCTTCCACCCCGAACCATCGGCGAAGGCGCCATGCACCAACACGATGTTCTTGATGCTGGCTTTCGATGCGGATTGCGCCGAGGCAAATTCCAAAGTCCCGCCCGCAAGCGCAGCGGTGAACAGGGCAGCGATGTAAAGATTTCTCATGATATTTCTCCTGTTAGAGGTCTCAGGGACTGGTCTCGAAGTCGAAGCGGCAAACGTGGGCAACCGACCTTCGACCACCCATTCCTCAGAATGGGTGGCGCGGCCTGTCATCGACGGTTGTCACTTCACGCGGCTTTTTCGTGCTTGTACCCGCAGCAACGCCGGGGCAGTCCGCCGATAGAACGACGCCGAACCCCCTGAAGGCATCGCGAAGAAACGCACCGATGCGAGCGAGTTGTTCGGCGATCGTTTGCGAGCATCATTGACTTCGCCCGAAAATTATCGTAACGCTGCCGTGTTATCTTGAACGAATTGCCGTATATTTTGAATGAATATGCTATTTTCGACTTTTATACGTATAATGTTGAGCATAATTACTTTTGCCGGTGCGATCACGTGTACTCTAATCTTTTCAGAAATGGGATATTCCTGATTTCGAATCAATTCAACGTATGCGGTCGGAGCTTCCGGGCAGTCTCAACGGGCCGGTTGATTTAGGACATCCAGAATCGCTTTTGCGGCAAGGTACGGCGCGCGTAATTTCTCGCCACTGATGAGCACGCCTTCGAGTGACTTATGATGTGCGAACTCGATTTTGCTTGAGACGGCGGCCACAGGCTTTCCGGCTGCCAGCAATGACTCGAGAAGCGAGAGCACATTCTCTGCGTCGGCGCTGTGAATGTCTGCATCCACAACAGCCGTACAGATCGCGCCGTCGAAATCTTCAGGGTAGATCTGCTCGATCTTCAGGGCATCGTTGAGTGCGTCGCGCGCGCTGCGGTCCTTCTGAAAACGCTGAATCAAAGAGGCGGGTTCTGTTGCGCGGCCCCGTTCCCGCCTGGCGGGGAAATGTCCGCCCTGAGAAGAGGCAATCACCACCTCCACCCCTATATCGTGAAGGAAATAGTATGCCTCGATGATCTGGTCGACGCTCAGGGCCTGGCTTTTGCGTCCATGAGGTTCGTTTGTCAGGATCAACAGGATCCGCATTTGTCCCTTCCGACTTTCGCCGCTCAGAAAAGTGGGAATTCAGTCTCCGACAGGAGTCCTGCGCCAAGCGTTCGGTGGACGGCCTTCCAATCTGCGGAATATGCGAGAGAAGTGCGCTTGATCGGTAAAGCCGCAGGCGAGAGCGACACCGCAAAGCCTATCGTCAGTTGTGATCATCAGCTCCTTGGCGCGTTGGATTTGCCGCTCAGTGATGAACTGCCGGGGCGAGCAACCAAAAGATTCTTTAAACGCCCGCGAAAAATGAGACTTGCTCAGTCGGACATGAGCAGCAAGCGCGGTGATCCGAGTGCCGTCCGCAATGTTTTCGTCGATGAGCGCGAGCGTGCGCTTGGCTTGCCAGGGCGCGAGGCCGCCTCGGCGAGTGTGCGCGGGCAATGTAGCCGTTTGCCCGACGAGGGCAACGGCTCGGCAGAGCGCGGTCCGAGCGCTTTCGGCATCGCCTTCCAGCGCTGCCACCGCGTCGGATAGAAGACGCGCTAAAATTGCATTCCGGGCGGGTTCGCCTCGGGCCGATTGGAGTGCAGGAAACATTGGGCTCATCTTTAGCTCTCCCACCAAAGGGGGTTAGGCAAGTGAGCGATAGCCTCCTATTGCAGGCTCCGACTTGCCAGTGAAGGGATGTGATTCGTTGTTACGGGCGATTTACCCGTTCGCTCGGCCAGCTTTCGGGTTGACTTTGTTCGCCGCAACGTCTGAGTATTCGCCCGGGCAGCAAGCATTTGCTCAAAAGACAGGCGTGTCGATGTAACTTAATCAGAACGCGTTGGTTGAGGCGGGGATGTCACTCCAGCTCGATAGCACAGTCGGACAGAGACTGAGGTTTGGGGAGTTTGAGCTTGCTCCTTCCGCCCGCGCCGTTTGGCGACGCGGCGAACTCGTCAAATTGGGTAGTCGTGCGCTCGACATTCTCATCACGCTCGCTTCAAGACCGGGCCAGGTTCTCTCGAAAGACGATTTGACAAAGCTCGTATGGCGTGGGGCTTTTGTTGACGAAACCGCGCTCAGGGTTGGCATCTCGGCCGTTCGCAAAGCTTTGGCGCCCGAGGGCGAACGCTACATCACGACTGTACCAGGGCGCGGCTATTGCTTCGTTCTCGACGTCGAAACCGCGCAAGCGAAGCCTACGGCTGATCCTTTGCATTCTGAATCGGTGAGGCCGCGGCGACTGCCGGTCCAGATCGCCCGGATTGTTGGCCGGGAAGACATTATCACTAGCCTCGCCGTGGAAGCATCCCGGCGTCGCCTCGTGTCGCTGGTTGGCCCTGGTGGTATCGGCAAGACGACTGTGGCCGTCGCTGTGGCGGATCGTTTGCGCGCAACGTTCGACGCGGTCGCCTTCGTAGACCTCGTCCCGATCGAAAACGGGACGCAGATGTCCGCGGCTGCCGCCACTGCTCTCGGGCTCAATCTCCGGCGGCACGAAAATTCGGTCGAGGAGATCGCCGCGGCTGTCAAGGATCGGCGCGTTCTCCTCATACTCGACAATTGCGAACATATCGTGGATCACGCGGCAGCTTTCGTCGAAGAAATGCTCAGTAGTGCACCTGGCACAACTATCCTCGCCACCACGCGCGAGCGGCTCCGTGCTGCAGGTGAATGGGCTCATCAGCTTTCCGCTCTGGACACGCCGCCGCAATCGACCACCATGTCGGCCGCGACGTTGCGCGGCTATCCCGCGGTAGAGCTTTTCGAGGAACGCACCGCTTTTGCCCTTGGGGGCTATCAAATCGATGATGTGGATGCGCCTTACGTCGCTGCAATTTGTCGGCGGCTGGATGGTATCGCACTCGCAATCGAACTCGCCGCCGGGCAAATGGCGGGGCTCGGCGCCAAAGGGCTTGCGAATTCACTTGAGGATTGTTTTTCAATTCTAACGAATGGCCGGCGCACAGCGCTCGCGCGTCATCAAACATTGCGGGCAACGCTCGACTGGAGTTACCAACTCCTGTCGGCCGAAGACCAAGCGGCGTTAAGGTCCGTGTCGGTATTTACCGGCGGCTTTGCGCGGGAAGATGCCGGCTTCGTTATGCAGCCCGTCGTCCGCTTCGGCGAGCCTAACGATCGATTGACCAGTCTTCTCGATAAGTCACTATTGGTCGCAAGACCGGAGGCGGCCACCTTCCGCTACCATCTCCTCGACACGACGAGGGCCTACGGCCTAGAAAAGCTGATGCAAAGCGGTGAAACAAATGCTCTGCGCCGCCGTCACGCCGAGCATGTAAAGACCGTTTTCGACCGCGCTCAGGCGGAATGGGACCAGCGACCCACCTCCGACTGGCTGCAAAGTTACGGATGCGAGCTCGGCAACTTGCGAACTGCCCTCGATTGGGCCTTCTCCAAGGAAGGTGACGGCGCCGTGGGGGCCGCGATGACCGCCGCCGCCGCGCCGATATGGTTCCATCTGTCGCTGCTCGATGAAGGCTTGTTACGTGTCGGGCATGCGATTACCTGGCTCAAGGAACAGCCCGCTCCTGATCGTCGTCTGATGATGCGGCTTTACGCAATCTCTGGCTGGCCGCGTATGCGCGCGATCAAAGGCGTTACCAGCGGTACGGCGGCCTGGCGGGCAACGCTGACATTGGCGGTCGCACTCGACGATGTTGACTATCAGCTTCGGGCGCTCTGGGCGCTCTGGGTCGATCGCGGCAACAACGGCGAAGCTTTGGATGCTCTCGCCCTCGCCGACCGATTTGCTGTTGTCGCGAAACGCGCAGGTGACTCAGCAGATCTTATGATCGCGCAAAGACTCCGTGGGCATTCTCTGCATTACTTGGGAGATTTTTCTGCATCGCGCCGACAGATCGAGGAGATGCTGGAGCGCTATGCGCCGCCGCCGGAACGATCGCACGTCATCCGTTTCCAATACGACCAGAGGCTAATCGCCAAGATCACCCTCGTTCGCGGGATGTGGCTAGAAGGTCATGCCGATCAGGCTTTGGCATTGACTGAGCGGATGATCGCAGAGGGCCTTGCCCTCGAACACACACTGACATTGGCGCACATTCTCTCTGACGCTGCATGCTTCATAGCGTTGTGGGCTGGCGACTTGCCGCTCGCCACGCGCTACACGAACATGTTGCGAGAACACACGACGTTGCATGCCCTCGACGTGTGGCGCACTTATGCCGACGCGTTTGAAGGCGAGATTCTGATCCGCCAGCATAATGCGCCAGAGGGTATCGCGCGGTTGCACCGGGCGATCCGGTCGCTGGAATCGTCCAGATTCGTGCTTTACAACGCGGCATTTGAGGGCGTTCTGGCAGAAGGTCTGATGGCTTGTGGACGTCTTGCTGATGCGGACACAACAGTGTCGAGCGCTCTTGTACGCTGTCAACGTTCAGGAGAGGCTTGGTGCGTGCCCGAGCTCATGCGCGTGCGCGCGCTAAGTCTCGCCGCGCGTGAAAGAACGGAAGAGGCGATCACCGTCATAGCGGACGGTATCAAGATCGCCCGCTCGCAGGGGACGCGCGCTTGGGAACTCAGACTCGCCTCAACGTTCGTAGCCATTGACGGTAGTGACAACGCCAGGGACAGACTGCGCAACATCCTGAACCGCACTTCCGAGGGATTCAACACGCGAGACTACCGCGAAGCCTTCACGAGGGTCGGGCAGTGATCGTAGATCAACTCCCTCTGTCTGCTCTGTTGAAGCCGGCCGCCGCCCGCGCCCTGAAAGCGTATCGGTGAAATCAGTCGGTAGGGGCTGCGCCCATTGAGGCGTCCGGCCGACGCGGCACGATCCCGATGGGAGTGAATGTATATACCGCTTCCTTGCGTGAAGGCTGTCCATTTTACCCGCGCGATACCCTGAGGCTTCGTCCGCGAGGGCGTCAGACTAACGACTTCTCCCTCAATGTGCAGCACATCGCCGGGTCGGACCGGAGCCATCCGACGCAGATCGTCGACGCCGAGACCGACAAGTGGATGCGGGCCGAACGGTCTGACCTCAACGGCGAGGCGCAGACAAGGCGCACGTGCCTGGGAGTTGCGCGCCGCCATCGATCTTGCCCGGCTCTCGGCCGATCGCGGCAAGTCGGAGGATGGTCGAAGACTGCTGCGGCCGATCCTCGATCAATTCGTGGAGGGGCGAGAAACCGCGGATCCACAGACGGCCGAACGCTTGCTGGCCGAGTTGGAGCGGGATCAATAGAAACGAAGGTCGCCCGGCGGCCCGCAGCAGTCGCTCGGTTCTCGCCTTTGCCGTGCTACTCAGTTTTGCCGCGATTTGCAGGATCTCGATGACCATGGCGAGAGGGCCCCGCCCTAGCGCGAGAAACGTTCGCCAAGGCCTCCTCGCTCATTCCCAGAAGTTTGCGGGCGGCCCTGCTTTCGTCCGCCGAAATCGTCATTTGCCCTTCCGCAGCTTCACGCCGGGCCCGTCGCCGTTCGTGAATTCGACGCCGGATGACTCCAAAGAAGACCTGATCCGATCAAGCTGGGAGTAGGTGAGGGTGCGCACTCCCCTCTCGAAGTGATTGATTCGGGTAACGTCGACCGTCGATCGAACAGCGAGCCTGAATTGGGACCAGCCCAGCAGCTTACGAGCTTCTTTGACCTGCTCGACGGTGATAGTCTCTGCCCTCATCATCGATGGTGACGCGCCCCGGATCTGAACATGCCGCTCGATCATATCGCTCTTCCCGGACTTGAAGACGGGCGCGGCGTTCACTTTCCGATGATGAATGGCAACGCGCCCGTTCGGGTGTTTGTCCCACGCGTGGCTCCTCAGGGTGAAGGCGCGCCGGGAATGAGTTGGCGCGAAATTCGAGAGGCCAAAGAAAGGGCCGAAGGGCGGGACAGCGTAAGGGGCGAATCAGCGCTTTGACCATTGCTCATCGCCGATCATTTTGCCGTCCTCAGAGCTACGCCCGGATTGCCTTTCGTGAACTCCAGGCCCGCTGCTTCGAGATCAGAAATCTTGATCTTCACGCGTTAGGGGTCCAAGCCAGCGCCGTAGTTCATTGCCGCGACTGTCGAAGACAATGAAACCATCCGGCGGCGACGCGACGTGGTTTCGGCGCATCTCGTAAAGACGACTCTGGCACGCCTCGACAACCGCATCGATGTCGGCGAGAAGGCTTTCTTCCGTTTCGACTGGAAATTTTTCTTTGTAACGCACGATCCATTTTACGATGAACACCGTCATTGCCGCGGCTCGCGAGACGGGCCGCCGAGGGTTATGGGAAACACGGCGGAGATCCTCACCGCGCGGGCGTGGGGACCTGATCGCGGTTGAACCGCATGCTATGTCGTCGACCCCCAAAACATTTCATCAAATACCGGTTACTTTGCTGCTACCAGCCTCTAGCACGTCCTGGCGACGATCTCCGTCACCCCTCAGACTGGCGAGCCATCGTATGGCTCATCATCGGTTTTCGGTAAGTCGGGGAGCCCTGCTACACCGCTGATCACTGCGCGCAACGGCTCCGCTGGCACTGCTCCACGTTGCCCCTTTTGAAGCGTCGTCATTCTCAAGAATGTCCTCAACGAGGATGTGGATCTGAGTTGCCGTCATTCCCTCAGCCGGCCTCGGTGGCCGATCAACGGCCACCTGATCTTGATCCGCTGGAGTGCAGCATTTACTTCGCGCAGACGACGACTGCGGTGCCTGTCCCGCCCTCGCAGGTCGCTCCCATCGTTCCGTTGATGTGCAATGTGCTGCCTTCCCCAGGGCAATAGGCACTGACCATAAATTCGCCCGCCGCGCACATTGGCTTCTCTTGATGGCCTTGTCAGGCTAAAGGTTTGGGCGGGCCTACGGTTCGCGGTAGGTTAAGGTCATGAGCAACCCTTTCCGCTATTTCAACAGTTCGCCGGAGATAATCCGCCTCACGGTAATGATGTATGTGAAGTACCCGCTTTCGCTGCGCAACGTCGAGGATCTATTGTCCGAGCGCGGGATCGACATCAGCTACGAGACAGTCCGGTTTTGGTGGAACCGATTTGGTCCCATCTTCGCGGCCGAGATCCGGAAGAAGCGGGTGGGGCACATGCGCAGCTATCCGCAATGGCGCTGGCACTTGGATGAGGTGTTCGTGAAGATCAATGGCAAGCTCTGCTATCTCTGGAGGGCCGTCGATCACGAAGGCGAGGTTCTGGAAAGCGTGGTCACCGCGCGGCGAGACAAGGGGGCGGCGCTGAAGTTTCTGAAGCGCATCATGAAGAGATATGGCTGCGCCAAAACCATCGCGACCGATGGGCTTTGCTCATATTCCGCGGCCATGAAAGACATCGGCGTCGCCGATCGCCAAGAGGTTGGCGGTCGGCTCAACAATCGGGCGGAGAATTCGCATCAACCATTTCGGAGGCGGGAGCGGGTCATGCGGCGGTTTCGCAGCATGAAGGCCCCGCAGAAATTCAGTTCAATTCACGCGCAACTTCACAACCACTTCAATCAGCAGCGTCATCTCGTCACCCGCGCCCTTTACAAACAAAGACGCTCGATGGCATTGGCCGAGTGGCGCGCTCTCGCCGCTTGATCCGCGATTGGGTTTGGCCAAACTATGGAACCCGCCGACGGCCCGCCGTTACTCTGACAATGCCTGCGACAGAGCCCCGCCATTCTCCGAAATCACATAGTGCGCGCGGCAAGTGATCCGTTCGTGATTACCGTCCGCGCCGATCACCTGACCGGAACCTCGCCAGCTGCCGAAGAACCTGGCGAACGGACCACCCGATTGCGCCACGCCGGTCTGCGCCCAGATCAACGCGGCGCTGACAAGGCCGGTCGCCAATAGCTGACGTCCATGAGGAGAGCGGATGGATCGTGACATGTTCGATACCAACATTGCGTCCTCCCACAAAAGCTGGCTGTGATCAGGCCAGTGCAATTTGCGTGTCATGCTCTAACCGATCAGGAATGCATGATATTGTATCGACGTGCTGGGACCGCGTTCGATAGCCGGCCGGACATCGCGCGCCGCGCCCCTTCGAACACTTCGCATTCAGCCTCGTTGGGAAGGGATGGAATCGCGACGATCTCGCCGAGGTCGAGACCGGCGAGCGCGGCGTCGACCCTATCTTCCGCCGACATCCTGGTCCCGGCGCGTAGCTTGCCGATCGGCAGGCCGGCGGTGTCCCAGAACTCGGTCGCCGTCGCCCCGGGCAAAACCAGCTGGGCGCGCACGCGCTTGCTCGCAAGTTAATTATGAAGCGATTGGCCGAGCGCCAGCGCGTGTGATCAGTCGGCCACAGCAGCGTTTTGCCCGCGACCGCTTTAGCCGTAGGCATGATTGACCTGTTCAGTTGCTGGCTCATCGCGGTCTTGGGGGAAGAAAAGCGTTATGGTCGTCCCGGACGCATTATGAATTCGTTCGACGTACCCATCGAGATCGGCCGCAAGAGCGTCAATCAGTTCGCTTCCAAGACCACGTTTCAAAGTTGCGGTGGGCGAGCCATCATCGCTTACGCGGCAAATGATCTGCTGGGCCGTCGTTTCGACCGCGACAGAAATATGACCTGCCTGAGACGAAAACGCGTGGCGCGAGGCGTTCGTGATGAGCTCCGAGATAATCAACTCTGCTCGCCAACAACGTTTGGCATTGAGGATGACAGACTCTGTAACTACTAGATGCAATTCTATATCGCGGTCGGCAAGATCCGACAAAATCATGGCTTGGCAAAGCTGAATCAGGTTGGCGCTCAGATCAGCAGACGAAGTCGTCAAGGGCGGTCGTAACATTTGATGTGACGCAGCCAGCGCGTGAAGACGATTGATGATTTGGGCGAGCGCAGTCTTAGTCTCTTCGTGAGCTGATCTCCCCGCGACGCGGTTGGCCAGTGAGATTGCACACGCATATTCATTGTGGACCCGGTGCAAGAATTCCGCGAGGTACAGATAAGTGCGATCCGCCGCGTGGACACCCGATTGCGAAGACATCGTTATGACCCAGTCTGCCATGCCGCGGCGCTGTTTGCCGCTCGGTACCACACTAAGCTTCAACTTCGAGTGCAATCTTTCGCGAATTTGCTGCGATTTTCGTCTCACTAGCGCGCAGTGAAGCGGCGTGACCGTCGTATTAGCGCCGTCAGGCCCCGACTCGGTTTCGCAACTGAACTGAACGCTGGCCTTCCTATCTATGATGACGAAGCAGCACTGCGCGCAGTGAAGATAAGCGTTAAGCGTCGCGTTCCAAAATGCTCTGCTTGAGATGGGACTGATTCTCTTCATCGTCCCTATCATCGGCGGAATGTCCTTGGTGCGGTGACACTCGCGGCAGCGCCGCTTTCCGGAGCTGCCAGGCGAGGGCACAAGATGATGCATTGGAGGGAGTTCCCATGCACGAAGATGATGCAATTTCTCAAAAAGCTCCGCAATTTTTGAAAAGCGCGATGGGGCGAGGCTCTCTATGTCACTCACCAGCGGAATAAGTGTGCGCGGTGGGGTTGAGAACACAAATGCGAACTTCGATCCAAATAAAACTCCGATCGAGTGGAAACGTCATTACGAGCAAAGCGAAGCAATCCGAGGAGACTGCTATGCAAACGCATGAAGCTGAGTACTTCGGCGCCTATCGCACAATGAAGATGACGCGAGATGCCAAGGGCGTCCTGGTTGTTGAGTTTCACACCAATGGCGGGGCGTGCACTTTCTCGGCACTGCACCATACAGAGGTCGTGGATGCCTTTCACCGGATTGGGCAAGATCGAGCAAACAAGATCGTCATACTGACGGGTGCGGATGGCGACTTCATTGTTGGGGTCGATTGGAACTCTTTTGGCGATGTTTCCGATCCCGGCGTTTGGAGCCAGATTCACGACGAAGGCAGTCAGGTTTTGGAAAACATAGCCAACATACGTGTGCCTGTCATCGCGGCTATCGAAGGACGTGCGCATATCCATTCAGACTATGCCCTGCTTGCGAACGTGGTTGTGGCGGGCGAGGGTTCGACCTTCCAGGATGTCGGGCATTTCGCGGAAGGTGTCGTGCCCGGCGACGGAGTCTTCACGACGTGGAGTTATCGCGCTGGAGCGGGACGAGCCGAGGCCTTCCTGCTTGACCCACGACCGTTGACAGCTAGTACCGCATATGAATGGGGGGTCGTGGCAGAAGTCGTGCCCAACGGCAACGCGCTCGGTCGGGCGCGGGAATTGGCTGCGCTGTACTTGAAGGCTCCGGAAGTAACGCGCCGCGACACGCGCATCCACTTTATTCAACCATTGAAGGAGCGCATTGTGCGAGAAGTTGGATATGGGCTGTCGCTCGAAGGGGCATCGTCGGCCGCCCTAGCGAGATCAAGGGTCAAGAATGAAGCTGTGTGATCCTCCGATGTTGGTCGCATAGCCGCGGATTTATACCGCGGCATATTTCGACCAGGCGGCGAGCACTCGATCTCAAACGACTCGGACGCGTTTTTGGTCCCGGTCAAGAGGCCCATTTACGTCGAGCAGCCGAGTAGCGGGCTTTCCGTTTGTTCCTGGGAGTAATAGGTGCCGTGGCAAATCATTGCACAGCATTACTAACTGTTTCAAGCGGATAGCCTACGGCAAACAGCATCTATCTGACCTGGGGTTACCGCCGTGTTAGGTTCGGCCTTCAGCTCGGGGCGCACAATGTAAGGATTCCAGGCTTGATGCCATAGCGATCCATGTCGTAAAACCCCCGGGTGCACATGGATGGCGACAGCTCATTGATGCGTGGCGTCGTCTCGTTTGGCCCTTTCCGTCTGTTTGCGGCCGAAAGGCAGCTCAGGAAAGGCGACGAGGCACTCCAGCTTGGTGGTCGCGCGCTCGACACGCTGATCGCGTTGGTTGAGCGGGCTGGAGAAGTCGTCACTCAAGGGGAACTGATCTCGCGCGTTTGGCCGAATGTGACGGTGGAGGAGGCTAATCTCCGCGTCTATATCGCCAGCTTGCGGAAGGCGCTGAGCGATGGACGCGAGGGCTCTCGTTACATCGTGACTGTCCCCGGTCGAGGCTATTGCTTTGTCGCGCCAGTGACGCGCTCCGCGTCTCAGCACTCGCCGTCGAGAGACGTTGCTGCCTTCGATCGGCTCCAACGGCTGCCACCCAAGTTGGCTCGCATGATCGGCCGCGATGACACCGTTCGCGGCTTATCAGCACAGTTGATGATGTATCGGTTCGTCAACATCGTCGGTCCAGCCGGCATTGGAAAGACCACTGTCGCAATATCCGTTGCTCACTTACTATTGGATGGCTTCAACGGGGCGGTTTTCTTCGTCGATCTGGCCGCGTTGACGGATGCCAAGCTCGTGGCGACGACGGTCGCGCAGGCGCTCGGGCTTATGGTGCAAACCCAGGATCCGCTGCGAAGCCTGCCGGCTTTCATTGGCGACAGGAAGTTCCTTCTCGTGCTCGATAATTGCGAGCACGTCATCCACTCGGCAGCTACATTGGCCGAACGGGTCGTCGATGGAACCCCGCAGACGCACGTCCTGGCAACGAGCCGCGAAGCGCTTCGGGTTGAAGGTGAACATATCCACCTGCTCTATGCCCTCGATTGCCCGCCCGTAGAGGGGGGTCTGACAGCGCCAGAAGCGCTTAAGTATCCGGCTGTTCAACTTTTCATGGAGCGAGCAGCGGCGAGCGGTCATCACGCAGTGTTGAATGATATTGATGCGCCGATCGTCGCTACGATCTGCCATCGGCTCGATGGCATTCCGCTTGCCATTGAGCTCGCAGCCAGTCACGCCGGCACGCTGCGGATTCGTGGAATTGCGGATCTGCTCGACAATCGCTTCAGCTTGCTCTGGCGCGGCCGCCGGACTGCGGTGCCGCGGCACCAGACCTTGAACGCGATGCTCGACTGGAGCTACAACCTGCTTTCGCCTTATGAGAGGGCTGTTCTTAGCCGACTCTCAGTGTTCGTGGGGGATTTCAAACTTGAGGCCGCCTGCTCCGTTGCAGCCGACGCGGAGATAGATCAAGCGAGCTCCACGAGGGCAATCATAAGTCTGCTTGCGAAGTCACTAATATCAAAAACCGAATCACGCGGATCGACATATTATCGGTTGCTTGAGACGACACGGATCTTCGCTCAAACGAAGCTTGCCGACCGAGGTGAAAGGAATCGCGTTGGGCGGCGGCATGCGAAGTGTTTCTCCGACTTTCTCCAGCACGACCAGCTCGTTCAATCGAGGTTTGGCGAGCACGATCTTTCCGGATACGCCGCGCATATTGGCAACGTGCGGGCCGCGCTCCAATGGGCGTTTTCTGACGATGGGGATGTCACCCTTGGCGTAGAGCTCGCTGCTTGGGCGGCACCGTTATTGGTTGGTCTGTCGTTGCTCGAAGAGTGCACACGGTGGTGCGAGGGGGCGCTTGCCGGATTCGACGATGCCGCCCCGGGCACTAGGCAGGAGATGATCCTTCAGGAAGCGCTCGCACTATCATCGATGTACACTGGCGGGAATAGCGATCAGGTTCGCGCGGCGATCGAACGGGGACTACATCTAGAGGAAACGTTCGGGCAGGCGCCGCGCAAGCTCCAACTGTTTTTGACCCTCTTCAGTCTTCTCATGCGGCTCACTGACTTCCGTGGCGCACTGAAGGTCGCGGAGCAGAGCGCAACGTTCGCGGAAGCCGCCAATGATCCGGCCGGCCTGCTAATCTCAGATTTTATGCTAGGCGGCGCTTACCATTATATTGGCGACCAGGCCGCAGCGCAATTTTACGGTGAGCGTGCCATGGATCGAGTAGCCGAGCTTGGCACGTCGGTCCCTAACTTCGTGGGGTTTGATCATCGCACCTACGCTCCCGTAAGCCTCACTCGTGCGTTGTGGCTGCGCGGTTTTGCCGATCGGGCGAGGAGCATTGCAAAAGCGGCCATCGATAGGGCGGTGAGCGGTGTTCACGCAATTTCGACATGCGTTTCAATGGCGTACGGTTCGCCAGTCTTTCTTTGGAGTGGGGACTTGCCCGCTGCTGACGACTATGTCGAGCGCCTGATCGAGTATGCGGGACGACATTCACTTGAGCCATACCGGGCGGTCGGCCTCGGGCTGAAAGGCGCAGTTGCCATCGCCCGAGATGAGTTGGAAACGGGTATCGAGTTGCTACGCGGCGCGCTGGAGATCCTAACAACCCTAAGACTGAATATATTCGTTACTGAGTTCATGGGCGCACTCGCCGATGGCCTACGAAAGCGCGGCCAACTCGAAGAGGCCATTGTCACAATCAATCAGTCCATCGGGCGCGCGACAGATCGCGGATCGACATTTAACATGGCAGAACTGTTAAGAATTAAGGCTCAAATTTTGGCGGCCATGCCGCAGTATGGCCGCGATTCGGCCATGAACTGCCTGACCGAGGCGCTTGCGGTCGCAAAGACGCAATCCGCGCTCGCGCTGGAGCTCAGGTCGACGATAGACTTGGCACGCTTGCTCGCTGAAGGCGGACAGCGCGATCAGGCCCGCCATGACCTCGCTCTCATATACGGCCGCTTCACGGAAGGATTTGAAACGGCGGACCTGAGAATTGCGCGCCAGCTCATGGGGGTTCTGGCGTAACCACCGGCGAGTGGGCGCGGCTCTTGCGCCATTCCAACGGCGATATACCATGTTAGCGTCCATGAACCGGGGGACTTCGTTGATGCATGGCGTCGTCTCGTTCGGCCCTTTCCGCCTCTTCGCGGCCGAAAGGCAGCTCAAGAAAGGGGACGAGGCGCTCCAGCTTGGTGGTCGCGCCCTCGACACGCTGATCGCGTTGGTTGAGCGGGCTGGAGAAATCGTCACTCAAGGGGAACTGACCTCGCGCGTTTGGCCGGATGTGACAGTGGGGGAGGCAAATCTCCGCGTCCATATCGCCAACCTCCGCAAGGCGCTGGGGGACGGGGGCGAGGGCTCTCGTTACATCGTGACTGTCTCCGGCCGAGGCTATTGCTTTGTCGCGCCAGTAACAGCTGCCGCTCCGCAGTACTCCACCCCAAAACAGGCCACTGTCTCCGACTGGCTCCATAGGCTACCTCCCAGGCTGACTCGTTTGATCGGCCGCGATGACACCGTTCGCGGCTTATCGGCGCGGTTGATGATGTATCGGTTCGTCAGCATCGTCGGTCCAGCCGGCATTGGAAAGACCACCGTCGCAATATCCGTTGGTCACTTGCTCTTGGATGGTTTCAACGGGGCGGTTTTCTTCGTCGATCTGGCCGCGTTGACCGATGCTAAGCTTGTGGCGACGACGGTCGCGCAGGCGCTCGGGCTTATGGTGCAAACCCAGGATCCGCTGCGAAGCCTGCCGGACTTTATTGGCGACAGGAAGATCCTTCTCGTGCTCGATAATTGCGAGCATGTGATTGACTCGGCAGCTACATTGGCCGAACGGGTCGTCGGTGGAGCCCCGCAGACGCACGTCCTGACAACGAGCCGCGAAGCGCTCCGGGTAGAAGGGGAACATATCCACCTGCTCTATGCCCTCGATTGTCCGCCCGTAGAGGGGGACCTGACAGCGGCAACAGCGCTTAAGTATCCGGCTGTTCAACTTTTTATGGAGCGGGCAACGGCGAGCGGTCATGACGCAGTGTTGAACGATATTGATGCGCCGATCGTCGCTACGATCTGCCGTCAGCTCGATGGAATTCCGCTTGCCATTGAACTCGCAGCCAGTCACGCCGGCACTCTCGGGATTCGTGGAATTGCGGATCTGCTCGACAATCGCTTCAGCTTGCTCTGGCGCGGCCGCCGGACTGCGGTGCCGCGGCACCAGACCCTGAACGCGATGCTCGACTGGAGCTACAACCTGCTTTCGCCTCATGAGAGGGCCGTTCTTAGCCGACTGTCAGTGTTCGTGGGGGATTTCAAACTTGAGGCCGCCTGCTCCGTAGCGTCCAACAGGGAGATAGATGAAGGCATTGTTGCTGACGCGATTGCGAGCCTGCTTGCTAAATCGCTGTTATCAACGACCGCATTGTACGGATTAACATATTATCGGTTGCTTGAGACGACACGGATCTTCGCTCAAACGAAGCTTGCCGAGCCCGCCGAAACTAATCGCGTTGCCGAGCGGCATGCGAAGTATTTTTCAGAGTTTCTCCAGAACGACCAACTCGTCCAATCGAGGTTTGGCGAGCACGATCTTTCCGGATACGCCGCGCATATCGGCAATGTGCGCGCGGCACTCCAATGGACGTTCTCGGACGATGGGGATGCCACCCTTGGCGTGGAGCTCGCTGCCTGGGCGGCGCCCCTATTCATCGGATTGTCGCTGCTCGAGGAGTGCGGTCAATGTTGTGAACGAGCACTTGCCGCTCTCGGCAGCGTCAGCCATGACGCCAAACTAGAGATGATCCTCCAGGAGGCTTTGGCGCTTGCATCGATGTACACCCATGGGCATAGTGAACAAGTTCGCGTCGCCATAGATCGCGGACTTGCGCTGGCCGAGACTCTCGGAGATCGGGTACGCCAGCTGCAGCTCTTGGCGGGTCTAAACCTTTTTCTTAACCGGCTCGGCGATCCCGGCGGCTCGTTGGCCGCCGCCGAACAAGCCAGTGTTGTCGCAGAGGCAATCGCGGATCGCTCGGGTCTCGTCTGGGCAGAGTGGATGTTTGGTATTTCTGATTACTTGGCGGGCAATCAAGCGAGGGCTCAACTCCACTTCGAACGCGGCCTGACGCTCGCGGAGGAATTGGGCGTAGTCAATGTAAATTTTTTTGGTTGCGACCATCGCGTCCGCGCCCTGCTGGCGTTGGCCCGCGTTTTGTGGCTGCGCGGCTTCTCCGATCAGGCGCTTCGGATCGCGCAGAAGACTATCGACGAGGCGGCGAGCCAGGGCCAAGCCGTTTCGATCTGCGTCTCCTTGATGTACTGCGCGCCCGTGTTTTTTTGGACGGGTGACTCGCTGAAAGCTGCGCACTACGTTGAGGAACTGATTACATACGCCAGACGATACTCACTGGAACCTTATCGTGCCTCTGGCGTCGCGCTGAAGGGCATAATTGCGATTGCCCGCGGCGACGCGATTGCCGGCCTTCATTTACTCCAAAGTGCAATGGAGAGCCTACACGCCGAACAATATCGGGTTCTCATCACGACTTTTATGGGGGCGCTCGCTGAAGGCCTGTTAAAAACTGGGCAATTCGAAGAGGCAATGTCCACTGCGGACAAGGCCATTGCACTTGCAACAAGTAGTGGAATAAGGTTCAACATCCCCGAACTCTTACGAGTTAAGTCTGAAATTCTTGTTGCGGGGCACGATCGCGAGGCAGCTAGAGTCTGCCTGACCGAAGCCATCGCCATCGCACGCTCACAGTCTGCGCTTGCATTGGAGTTAAGGTCCACGATGGGCCTGGCCTCCTTGTCGTCAGAAGAGGGTCAGCCTGAGCAGGCCCACCGCGAACTGGCACTTGTCTACGGCCGCTTTGTGGAAGGTTTCGAAACCTCCGACCTCAAGCATGCCCGGTTGCTTCTGGAGAAGCTAAGTGGGCGTAAGAGGCAGCCATAACTGGATCAGTCGGACCAGTAGAATTGATACTCCGGTCGCCGTGCTGAACGTTTCCGGCTTACAGGACGTTGGAGGTCAGGCGAGACAAAACGATCAGTCTGGTGCGCTGGCGCGAGCGGCGCGATCGCGGTCGCCTCTTCGCTGGGCGGCGCGTCGACTAGGCCGAAGGCATCGGCGACTTCGCCGAGCGGCGAGACGCTCCCTAGTGACCGGCGTTCGAGGCGCGCCGGGCGGAGCGTCGGCGAGCAGCTTCTGGTACTTTTCGGCGGCGCTCGTCTTGTCGCCGTCTTGCTCGACGGCGAGGGCGAGCCAGTAGCGCGCCTTGGGCGATTGTGGATCATTGGCGAGCTCCTGCGGGAAAGACGCGCGGGCGTCGCCAGTCGCGATTCCCCCCGCGGCGACGACCTGCGCCTCGCCGAGCGCAGTTCGGGATTGACGCCGAGCAGGCGCAGAGCCTCGCAAACGCCTTGACGGCATCGTTGAAGCGGCAGCGCATATAGGCCGGCGCGATCACTTTGAAGCCGCCGCCTTCGCTCGGATGGGAATGACATGCGCTTCGGATGTTGGCGACCGCGGCCATTAGATCGTTGCTGCAACTAAAGAACCCTTGCTCGCCGAAGGCGAACAGCGCGATCAGGCCCGCCATGACCTCGCTCTCGTATACGGCCGCTTCACGGAAGGATTTGAAGCGGCGGACCTGAGAATTGCGCGCCAACCCATGGGGCCTCTGGCGTAGCCCTTTCGCCACCTTCGCGCGAGGCCACAGCCTTTTCACCGTTTTACAAAATACAACGTGCCCGCGACGGGTCGTGAGTCATTGTCAGCGGTATGCGGTCCTCCGTTAGAAATAACTGCAAGGCAACCTTATGCCAACATCCTCCCACCCGCCGGAAGCCTTGGCGGTCCTTTCGCCACCGGTCGCCGCCTATGTCGAGGCAACCAATAATTTCGATCTTGAGAGGCTGCTCGCGCTTTTCGCGGACGATGCCCTGGTCAACGATCAGCTCCGCGACTACTGGGGGAAGCCAGCAATTAGACAATGGGCGGCGCGAGACATTGTCGCTCAAAGCCTGACAATGGAAGTGACGACTGTGATCGAACACTACGGCAATTTCATTGTTACTGCAAATGTCCGCGGCAGGTTTGATATGACAGGGCTACCAGATCCGCTCGTGTACGCCTTTTACTTTGCGCCTCATGGTGACCGGATTGTTCAGCTCATCATTCTCCGCAACCGATACGACGTTTGAAACGACAGAACCGCTGTCGCAACTGCTCTCCCCGCACAGGTTCACCGGTCGCCCCACTGCTCCGTGATTCTTAGAAGGCCGAATCCGAAGGCGTGCCTCTTTGGGCCAGAAAATGAAATTTGTCGATCGGGATAGTGCCGCACGGCGGCACTATTTCCCGTCTAAACACCTGCAGCGGCCGTTCTGCAAAGACACGCTTTTCGGCATTGCAAAATTCTACAACGCTTAATTTGCTCGTCAAAGAAGATCGAGCAAATCTTGACCTCGGCTGGTGAAGCCGTTCGAGGGAGAGACCTGCACGGAGATACTCATAGTGTGGCGCTGAGCATCGAACCTTGAGGATGTCGACGATGGTGATCGATTTCAAAACTGTTCCCATAGAAGCGCGACCGCTTTTGAGCGGTTGTACAGCTACTTCCCTTGCAACATCGAACGGATCCGCGAAATCGGCCGTCGTGCCTTATTCCATCGATTCAAACGTGCACGCAAATCGCATTCTACATAGAGAGTCAATACATGGTGCACTGATTACTTCCGACAAACGCGACGCAACAGAAATGGAATTCTCTTCGCAGTCGCATCTCATTATTTTGGTGTCGGATGGCATCTCCGGTGGCTGCGAATGGAGTAACGGCAGTCAGTCCGGAAAACTCGCATCGGTTGCCCCCAATACCATTATAATAAATCCGGCGCACTCTTACCTTTTTATCAGAAAGAGAACATCGCAACAGCATTGTCGTATGTGCCTTCTGAACATCGATCCGACCCTTGTGAACCGTCTGGATGTGGGTGAGGTAGATGTAGCTGGTTTGCAATTTCATCAGCAAATCGGCATCAAGGATCAGGGCCTAAGCCAAATCCTTATAGCCATTAAGCGGGAGATCGAGGCGCCAGGCCTCAATAGCAGATTATATGTTGACACTTTGCTGATGCTGCTCCTGACGCGGTTGATGCGTTGCGCATCCAATTTTGCTATGCCGCGTCAACCCGCCTACGTTAAGGGCGGCCTGCCGAATTGGCGACTGAAGCGCGCTCTTGAACTTTTGGAAGCAGACCAAACCAAAACGCCGTCCCTCGCAGAAATCGCTGGGCCGCTGCGGCTGCACCCCACATTCTTCTGCCGCGCTTTCAAGCAATCAACCGGACAATCGCCTCACCGTTATTTGCTGGAACAGCGCGTCAATCGTGCTAAGGAAATGATGAAAGATCAGAAACGTACATTGACTGAGATCGCACTGGATTGTGGCTTCAGCGGCTCAAGTCAGTTCTCCGTAGTGTTCAAGCGAATTACTGGCATCGCGCCCCGGGATTACCGCTTGTCCCTATAGCCGCGGCACGTATCAGTGTCTTTGGTGCCGACGAGGCCGACTCGGGCTAACAAGCCCAATGGTTACGTTCTAGGATCATACCGCATCGCCACCGCCTCTGAGCGAAACTCCAGCCAGCTCACGAGCTTCGAGTCGACATGCTTTGATAGTCCCCCGAACGGCGTCGGCCCGTGGCCGGCCAACCTGGGCTACACCACGCACTCGTACTCATCGACCAATCCCAGTTCCGCCAAGGCCAGGAGGAGCTTGACGCCTCCCACGAACAATCCCCAACACGACATACTTCTTTGCCGCGTCGACCGTCCGGGCGAAGGGTTCCATCTAATCAGGCCTCACTGCCGTCAACGCTACCGGCCGCCACGCTGCCTCCATCATTTCGTAGGTCACCCGGCCAAAGAGGAGGGCATCCGCCTGCGCGAGGTTCTCGACCGAGTGACGATGCAGGTCGTCATCCGCGATCATCGCGCGAGCAGCACCCATCCAAAATGGCGTTGATGGAATGCGGGTCGCATCGCGCAAGCCTGCCACGATCAGAGTTGGGTTGGAAGTGTCAGCGGTACGGTCGACCCGACGTACCTGATGGGCATGGATCTAACTGGCCATCAGCGCTGCGCGCGGTAAAGACAAGCGTCGCGTTCCAAAGCGCTCCGCTCGAGATTGGTTTGGTTTGGTTCAGCGTGCGGTTCGTCGGCGGAATGTCCTATCTATTTAGTTCCGTGACACTCGGGGCAGCCCCCTTTCGTGAGCTTCCAGGCGAGAGCGCAAAGATGATGCACTGGCAAGAGATCTCATGCGCGAAGATGCTGCAATTTCGCAAAAGGCGCTGCAATTTTCAAAAAGCACGATGCTGCGAAATTCTCCATGTTTGTCGCCAACGGATTAAGCGTACTCGGCGGTATTGAGAACATCGGTGTGAGGGAGGCTCGCTATGACTCCTCATGCACGACCGCCGCCGTGCATACCGAAACGCCCATGGGCAGGCCCGGCGCAACAATGCACTCGGTGTCACGATCTCGCCGCGGTCTACGTCGTCGCCGACGAGGTGAATGAGCAACAAGAACCCAGCAGAAGCAGCTCGCGGGCGCATCTTCTTCGACGCCACGAAGCGCAGCTCATGTAACTGGACAACGACATAGGTGCCGAATTGCCTTTTAATTCTTCTCTTATGCGTCCGGAAGAGTGTGCGCTGGTGCTGGCCGACCTTCAGGCGGGACTTGCCTTCGGGGTTGGTTCCGAAGACAGGCAAGTTCTTCTGAACAATGCGGTCGCTTTGACACGAACGGCTCGGGTGTTCGGAATTCCTATCGTTGCATCGACCTCAGCGAGCAAGGTCTACAGCGGACCGATGATGCCGGCAGTTCAGGCTGCAGTCTCGGAAGTGGTTCCGATCGAACGACGCAGCATGAATTTTTGGGAAGACGATCATGTGCGTGGAGCGATCATGGCTGCGGGACGGCAAAGGCTCTTGATTTCGGGACTTCTCACAGAAGCTTGCATCACCTTCGGAGCCCTTTCCGCGTTTGAGGTCTTTGTCGTGGCGGACGCCTGTGGCGGTACCTCGCCGACCAGTCACGATCTGGCGGTGCGCCGCCTGGAGGCGGCCGGTGCGACGATGACAAGCTGGATCCAGGTGCTTCTCGAGTTTCCACGCGATTGGACCAGGAAGCAAACCTACGACGGCGCCAGGGCCGTCGTTGAATCGAATGGCGGCGGCTACGGCATCGGCCTCGGATATTCAAGAGACATGATTCATCCGCCCTGACGATCTTTGTTTACGAGTGTACTGCCTGGACAGAGGCGAAACGAGCCAACCCAACCCAACCAACGGAGACGAAGACAATGTCGAAACTCGAAATGCTTACCCCGAAGAATAGCGCGATTGCGCTGATCGACTACCAGCCGGCGATGTACCAGGGCGTACAGTCGCACGACCGCATTGTGACCGTCAACAACATCCAGATCCTGGCGAAGACCGCCAAGTTGTTCGGCATTCCCACGGTGCTTTCGACAATAGCAAAAGATTCGTTTTCCGGACCCTACATGCCCGAGGTGCTTGAACTGTTCCCGGAGCATGACGTCATCGACCGTACCTCCATGAACGCCTGGCTCGATGAAAATTTCCGCAAGGCGATTCACGCGACCGGACGCAAGAAGGTCGTCATCGCCGGCCTCTGGACGGAAGCATGCGTTTTGTTTCCGACCGTCGACATGCTGAAAGAGGGCTTCGAGATCTATATCGCGGCCGACGCGTGCGGTGATCTTTCGATCGAGGCGCATAACCGATCCATGGATCGGGCCGTCCAAGCGGGCGCAATCCCGATAACCTCATGCCAATATCTGTTCGAACTTCAGGAGGACTGGGCGCGGTCTGAAACTTACGAAGGCGTCATGACCATCCTGCGTGAGCACACGCCGTATGGGATCCAGGTGCGCTTCTCGAAATGGGCGCTGGGCGAGCATGCTTCCGAGGCGGCTCCGGTCAAGAAGATCGCGTAGTCCGACGACGTCGGCAGGCGGAGGTTCCGATGAAGATCTACCTGGTTTCCCTCGGCACCGGCGTGTTGGTCGGGGTGTTCTACGCGCTCTTGAACGTGCGCTCACCGGCGCCACCGATCGTGGCGCTAGTGGGGCTGTTCGGAATTCTGGTCGGCGAGCAACTTCCGCCGCTCGGCGTCCAGATCTGGCTGAAAGAGCCTCTTGCAATGTCCTGGATCCGGCAGGTGCGACCGCACGTGTTCGGCACTCTTCCTAAGGGAGAAGGCGTCTCAAGAGCCGCGGAGTCGCGTCTCGCCGGGATCGAAGCCGATGGGCAAGCTGGGCACTGACGGGCATAGGCCACCGCAATTTAAGACGATCGACAACTCTCTTCGAGAGGAGCGCAAGCTATGAATGAAGATCAGGGGCTAGACCTCATCCTACACCGCGGATCGTTCACGACCCTCGACAAATCGAATCCGACAGCGAGCGCGGTCGCGATTAAGGACGGGCGCTTTATCCAGGTCGGACTAGAGGAAGAGATTGTGGCGCTCGCGACACCTCGGACCAGGATCATCGACCTAAAGGGGCGCCGCGTCCTGCCGGGCCTGATCGATAACCACCTGCATATCATCCGCGGCGGCTTGACCTTCAACATGGAACTGCGCTGGGATGGCGTGCGCAGCCTATCGGATGCCATGAGCATGCTGAAGCGGCAGGTTGCCATCACGCCGCCGTCGCAGTGGGTCCGCGTGGTTGGCGGTTTCACCGAACATCAGTTTGCAGAGAAGCGGCTGCCTACCATCGAGGAACTCAACGCCGTCGCTCCGGACACGCCGGTGTTCCTGCTGCATCTTTACGACCGCGCGATCCTCAATCGTGCGGCGTTACGGGCGGTCGGTTATGCTAGGGAGACGCCGAACCCCCCTGGAGGCGAGATCGTCCGCGATGCCGGTGGCAACCCTAACGGATTGCTGCTCGCCAAGCCTAACGCCGGCATTCTCTATGCGGCTCTGGCCAAGGGGCCAAAACTGCCGTTCGACTATCAGGTGAATTCCACCCGGCAATTCATGCGCGAGCTGAATCGATTGGGCATCACTGGTGCGATCGATGCCGGGGGCGGTTCCCAGAACTATCCGGAAGACTATGCCGTCATTCAAAAGCTTTCCGATGAGGGCCACCTGACTATCCGGCTGGCCTATAATCTGTTCACGCAGAAGCCGAAGGGCGAGAAGGACGATTTTCTGAACTGGACCCGAACGACGAAATACAAACAGGGCGACGACTACTTCCGGCATAATGGCGCGGGCGAGATGCTCGTTTTTTCCGCGGCCGATTTCGAGGATTTCCGGCAACCGCGTCCGGACATGGAACCGGCGATGGAAGGCGAGCTTGATAGCGTGGTGCGGATACTCGCCGAGAACCGCTGGCCGTGGCGACTGCACGCTACCTATGACGAAACCATCTCGCGTGCGCTCGACGTCTTCGAACGGGTCAATCAGGATATCCCGCTGGAGGGTTTGAACTGGTTTTTCGATCACGCCGAGACTATCTCGGACCGATCGATCGACCGGATCGCCGCGCTTGGCGGCGGCATAGCCGTGCAGCACCGCATGGCCTATCAAGGCGAATACTTCGTCGAGCGCTATGGTCACGGTGCTGCTGAGGCCTCCCCGCCGGTCGCGAAGATGTTGGCCAAGGGTGTGAAGGTGTCTGCGGGAACGGATGCCACCCGCGTCGCTTCCTACAATCCGTGGGTTTCGCTCGCTTGGCTCGTCACCGGCAGGACCGTCGGCGGCATGCAGCTTTACCCGCGACGCAATTGCCTCGACCGCGAGACCGCGCTGCGGATGTGGACCGAGAACGTCACCTGGTTTTCTAACGAGGAGGGTAAGAAGGGCCGGATCCAGGTCGGCCAGTTGGCAGACCTGATCGTGCCGGACCGTGATTACTTTTCCTGCAGCAATAGCGAGATCTCTGGCACATCTTCGCTGTTGACGGTCGTCGGAGGCAAGGTCGTCTACGGCGCGGGCGACTTTGCGCGATTTGATGACGGCACGTTGCCGCGAGCGATGCCGGACTGGTCGCCTGTGCGCACCTTCGGCGGCTATGCGGCCTGGGGCGAGCCGTCACGGGAACCGGCGCTCCCGCGGAAGACGGCGATGAGCTGCGGCTGCGCCAACCAATGCGGCGTTCATGGACATGATCACGCGACGGCTTGGTCGAGCAAGCTGCCGATCTCCGATCTGAAGGGCTTCTGGGGCGCGCTCGGTTGCGCCTGCTGGGCGGTGTGATGATGGCAGCAGCGCCTGCCACGATGCGGAAGTCGGGGCGTGCAGCAAACGGAGCGACGAATGGATAAGGCTCCAATTTCTCTCTTTGGTTCCATCGGAGCTGTCGCCGCAATGCTGCTCGGTACAGCCTTCTTCTTCACCATCATCGGCGTGTTCGGTCTTTCGGTTTCGATCGCAGCTCTCGTGCTGTTCCTCGCGCTGGCGGTATTCATCTTCCGGCGTCCCCAGGATCAGGAGACACGGCCATGAATCTTGATCCAGCGCTCCTTGCTCGCATCCAGTTCGGCTTCACGGTCAGCTTTCACATCATCTTCCCGACCATTTCTATCGGGCTCGCGATGTTCCTGGCGATCATCGAGGGCTTATGGCTGAAGACCAAGGACCCGCTCTACCTCCAGATCTATCGTTTCTGGCTCGGCATTTTTGCGATGGCCTTCGGCGTCGGCGTCGTCACCGGAATAGTATTGTCGTTCGAGTTCGGTCTAGCCTTCGCGAAGTTTGGCCAGATGGCCGGGCCTGCGATCGGCCCAATGATCGCCCTCGAGGTCCTGACCTCATTCTTTCTGGAGGCAGGCTTTCTTGGGATTATGCTGTTCGGCCTCCACCGGGTTGGGCCGAAGCTGCACTTCTTCGCCACCTGCATGGTGGCACTCGGAACGTTGCTGTCCGCGTCCTGGATCCTTTCGGCCAACAGTTGGATGCAGACCCCCGATGGCACCGCCATCGAGAACGGCCATGTTGTCGTGACCGACTGGCTGAAAGTCGTTGTCAATCCGTCTTGGCTTTATCGCCTGCCCCATATGCTGGCCGCGGCCTATATCACCGGCTCTTTTCTCGTCGCCGGTGTCGGCGCCTGGTATTTGTTGCGCGGCGAGCACTTGGCGTTCGGACGCCGGACTGTCTCAATGGGCACGGCCTTCGCCACCATCCTGATCGCGGCTCAGGTGTTTCTCGGCGACATCCTCTATGGGAAGATGGTGCAATTCCAGCCGGCCAAGATGCAGGCGGCGGAGGGATTTTGGGAAAAGCAGTCGCAATCGCCTGCGCCGTATTACTGGATCATCGTCCCGGATCAGGAGCGCCAGCGCAATCGCTTCGAACTCGGCGTTCCGGTGCTTGGCAGCATTTGGCTGACCCACAGCCTTGACGGCCGTGTCGAGGGACTGAAGAACACACCGACGGACCGTCAGCCGCAAATGGGTTGGGTTTTCTACGGATTCCGGGTGATGTATGGCATCGCGATTATTATGTTCAGCGTTGCCGTTGCATCCTTGTGGCTGCGCTGGTGGGGGCGCCTCTTCACAACGCGCTGGTTCCTGCGCACGCTGGTGGTGATGACGCCATCGGGTGTCGTGGCGACGCTTGGCGGCTGGTATCTCGCCGAGACCGGCCGTCAGCCCTGGGTGATCTATGGAATTCTCCGAACGATCGACGCTGTATCGCCGGTGCCGGCCGACGCATTGCTGTCGAGCCTGATCGCTTTCATTTGCATCTATGCGTTGTTCATGACCGCGTTCCTGCTGTTTGCCGTCAGGTTGATCCGGCGCGGCCCGCAGGCTGCCCCGGCGCAGGCCGAAGCCTCGGGCTCTCTGAAGCATGCGCTGAAAGCCAGCGTGATGAACGCTCATGGTGGTCCAAAACCGGTTGCGGTGGAGTGATGGCCATGGACCTGCCGCTGCTTTCCGCCCTGTTCGCCGCCTTCGCGCTTTCGCTCTATGTGATGCTCGACGGCTTCGACCTCGGCGTCGGCGCCTTGCTGCTCGCCCAGCCCGACGAAGAATTGCGCGACCGGATGGTCGATTCAATCACGCCGACCTGGGACGGCAACGAGACCTGGCTGATCATGACTGGCGTAGCGTTGCTCGCCGCCTTCCCGATCGCCTACGGCATCCTGCTGCCGGCCTTCTACCTGCCGCTGATCGCGATGCTGCTGGCGTTGGGGCTTCGCGGCGTCTCCTTTGAATTCCGCTATCAGGTCGAGCGCAGCCGCCAGGCCTGGGATGTCGCATTCGGCCTCGGCTCCATCATCGCGGCGCTCATGCAAGGCTGCATCGTCGGCGGACTCATCCAGGGCGTTGCGATCAATGGCGAGCGCTTCAGTGGCAGCGTGCTCGATGTCTTTGGACCTTTCTCCATTCTCGTCGCGGTATCGCTACTGGCGGGATATATGGTCCTTGGGGGAGGGTGGCTGCATTTGAAGGCGCCCCGCAACTTGCAGGGATTCGCAGAGCGCAGCCTACGGCGGACGACACCCGCCTTCGTCGGCTTGGCGGTCGCCACCTGCGGCGCCGCGGCCTTGGTTCAGCCCGGCGTTTCGGATGCATGGACGGGGCATCCGGCGACGCTGGCGATCGTCGGTGTTCTCTTTCTTTCCGCCGCCGTGGCGCTGATGCAAGCGATCGGTGGACCCTCGGCCCTTCGCCCGTTTCTTCTCGGCCTCGTCCTGTTTGCCCTTGGCGTTGCGGGCCTCGGCGTCACGATCTTCCCAGACATCGTGCCATTCCGCCTGACCCTCTGGCAGGCAGCATCCTCAAGCCTCAGCCACGTCTTCCTGCTGATCGGGGCTGCGATCGTCACACCGGTCGTGCTCGCTTATTCAGCCTTCGCCTATCGCGTGTTCCGCGGCAAGACGCCCGAGAAGGGATGGGAACTATGACCGCGCGCTTCCGACGCCTGCGATGGTTCGTTGGCCTATATCTGGCGTCGCTCGCGGCACTCGCGCTTGCGACGTTCCTGATCCGGATGGCCATATGGCTCGCCACCTGATTTCGCCGCGAGCCGGGTAGCCTTTGGTGGATTTATGACAAGAAATAATAATGAGTGAGATGATCCATCCGATTGCGAATACCGCTATGCCGCAGCCCGCGGCGGCGAGGGTGTTCGCGCCGGCCGATCTCCGTTGGCTGCTGGTCGGGCTCGGCCTCGCGACCGGGATGGAATTCTACACCAACGACAGCATGAATCTGATCCTGCCCGATATCACCGGTACGCTCGGCGTATCTTCAGACGAGGCAAGCTGGATTCTGACGGTCTATAGCGGCTCCCTGTTCTTGAGCGTGCCGGTGTCGATTTGGATGGCAGGGCATTTCGGCTACAAGCGTTACCTGATCGCCACCATTGTCGTGTTTGCGATCGCATCGATGGGATGTGCGATCGCACCCGACCTCCCTTCGATGCTAGTATGTCGCGCGATCCTGGGGTTCGCCGGTGGCGGGCTCTACGTCTGGTGGCGCGCGAGCATCTACGTGCTACTGCCCAAGCCGCAGCGCAGCCCGGCGCTGATGCTCGCCTCCACTATCCTTTATCTGTCGAGTGCTGCCGGCTTACTGGGCAGCGGCTACATCACCGATCGATTCAACTGGCGCCTGATTTTTCTGCCCAACTTGATCTACGCGGTCGCCGCGATATGGCTTCTGGTCCACTACTTCCCGCGTCTGGATGGCCCTGCCAAGCCGCGCGATGAGGGCGATGGCCTAGGCATTGGGTTGCTGGCAGTGGCGCTGGCGTCGCTGCAGATCATCCTCAGCCGTGGTCCGGTTGACGATTGGTTCGGCTCATCGCTCATCCAGGCCCTCGGCTGGACCGGCGTGATCGCGCTCTGCCTGTTTGTGTTCTGGCAAGCCAGCCCATACAACCGCGCGCCCCTGTTGCGAATCGAGCTGCTGGGCGATCGCAACGTGATGTCGTCGGTCCTGATCGGTGTATTCACCGGCATCATTCTGTCTGGCAGCTTGTACGCCCTGCCGGAATTCTTGCGGAACGTCGACCCCCAACCGCACAGCGCCACGCGCACCGGGCAGATCATGTGGGTCTACGCGATCACCGCGGCCGCGATTCGGCCCCTGGTGGTGCCGCTGATCGCAAGGATCGGCCAGCGCAAGACCATCGTCTTCGGACTTGTCATGCTGATCGGTTCGATGCTGACGTTTTCGCGCGTGCTCACCACGGGAACGCCGGATGTCGTCTATCTGATCCCATTGGTGCTCTATGCCTTCTGCCTGTCGCCTTTGTTGCCGGCCGTTGGCAGCGGTACGGTGGCACGGGTGGAGCAGGAGAAGCTGCTCGATGGCGTGTCGATCTATATGACGTTCCGCCAGTTCGGCGCTGCTATCGGCGTTGCGCTGCTCACCATTCTGCTCGAGCGGCGCGAAACGCTGCATTCCTCGCGGCTGTTCGAACACGTTCGCGTAACGAGCCACGTGACGCAGGACTGGCTAAGGTCTGCGGCCGCAGTGATCCAGTCGCGAGGCGGCCATTCGGCTTTGGAAAGTCTCAACATCGCAACCAAGATGCTCGCCGAGGTCGGTGCCCGGCAGGCGGCGACGCTGGCCTATCAGGATGCCTTCATCTTCATGGCGGCGATTGGCGTCGCAGCGCTGTGCCTGGTCCCGATCATCCCTCCGACCCCGGTAGCAAAGAAATGAGCGCGACCGCGCCCGCCGCTTCAAATGACCTTCACCGCATTTCAGGTAGATCCGGACAACCGGAGAAAATCACCATGAACGTGCAACCCGCTCTCGAAGCATCATCCGTTCCCCGCGCTGTGCCGGAAGCACACCAGGCCGCGATTGAACCGCCCTCAGCGAAGACGCGGCATGGCCGGTGGTCGTTCGTATCGCTCGGCCTGGCGGCCGCCGGCCTCGTGGGAGCGGCGCTCTATCTCTATGTGCCGAGCCTCTACGAAGCCGGTACCGACGATGCCTATGTCGACGCGCACGCGGTCTCCGTCGTGCCCAAGGTCGCTGCATACGTGTCGGCGCTGCACGTGAACGACAATTCGAAGATCACCAAGGGTGACCTGCTAATCGAGCTCGACCCGCGCGACTTCCAGGTTGCCGTCGATAGCGCGATGGCGGATCTCAAGAGTGCGGAGGCCAACGCGGCGAATATCGATGCGCAGCTGCACGAGCAGCAGGCTGTCATTGAGCAGAATGCGTCGGCGATCGTCGGCGATCAAGCGACGCTCGAATTTTCTCAGCAGGAGTTACAACGATATCAGTCACTCGCGAGCACAGGATCCGGTACGGAGCAGCGCTTACAGCAGGCGCAATCTGAGATTGGTCAACGGCAGTCCAACCTCAGGCGCGATCTGGCTGCGCTCGCCGCCTCGCGCGCCCACGTTGCGGTGCTTGAAACCCAGGGCCGGCAGGCGCAGGCCGCGATTGATCGTCAGCGTGCGGCTCTCGCGCAGGCCCAGCTCAATCTGTCCTATACGAAGATATATGCGACCGAGGCCGGGAGTGTCGCCAACAAGACGGTCGAGGTTGGCAACTTTGTCCAGCCGGGACAGGTACTGCTGTCGGCGGTCCCCGACGTCCTGTACATCACCGCCAACTACAAGGAGACGCAAATGACGAGCGTTCGACCTGGTCAGCCGGTCACCATCAGGGTCGACACCTTTCCTAATCTGCGCCTGAAAGGTCGTGTGGATAGTATTCAACGTGGCACGGGCTCACAATTCGCGCTGCTTCCGCCCGAAAACGCAACCGGCAACTTCGTGAAGGTGGTGCAGCGCGTTCCGGTCAAGATCACGTTCGATGACCCAGGAGAGGCCATCAAATGGATATCGCCCGGCATGTCGGTTGAGACAAGAATCGCCTTTGGAACGGCGCCGCGCTGGCTGAGCTTCCTGAACTAGCGTGTCCCCGGCCGCGAGTAACTGAACCAATAGGCTAGTTCAAACATGGACGCGATTAAGATGCAAAATGCTAGGATGGTCGAACGCTTCCGCCCGATACTTGCAGCGCCAGTTCTTCGATGGGTCGCTCTGCTGGGCCTCTGCGCGGCGTATCTGCAGGGCGGTTTCGACAGGGCGGCGGAGTTTTCCGACGCCATCGCCGAGATGAATCATTTTGGACTGTCGCCGGCCGCACCGCTTGCTAGCGTGACGATCGTCGTGGATATTGTGGCGTCTATCCTAATTTTGGCTGGGGTTTATCGATGGTTGGGCGCACTGGCGCTGGCGAGTTTCACCTTCTTTGCAACCTTCGTCGCTAACCGCTCTTGGGAAATGGCGCGTGTGGAGCGCTTTACGGGTACCAATTTGTTCTTAGAACATCTCGGCCTCGTCGGAGGATTCCTGCTTGTCGCCTGGTACGATTTTCGTGAACGAAGTCATGCGTCCGATCCGTCGTCTACGCCGTGACTGAGGTCACAAAAAATGCCGGCGGCGATCCGATGCCTGGTGCGAGCGGGTTCGCGCCATTTCGTCAAACGACGTTCGCCGTACTCTGGGTCGCGACGGTATTGGGCAACACAGGCGGCTTCATGCGCGACGTTGCCAGCGCGTGGCTTGTCACCGATTTGTCGAGCGCGCCGGCGGCGGTCGCGGTGATTCAAGCGGCGAGCACGATACCGATATTTCTGCTCGCGATTCCAGCTGGCGTCCTCTCGGACATTCTCGACCGGCGCAAGCTTCTGATTACCATGCAGCTCGTGCTCGCATCGGTCAGCGCCACGCTGATGGTGCTGTCCTATACCAGCGCGTTGACGGTCGGCTTGCTCGTGGGGCTGACGTTCGTCGGCGGTGTCGGCGATGCCCTCGCGAGCCCGACCTGGGAGTCGATTGTACCCGAGCTTGTCTCCAGGCAAGACCTGAAGAACGCGGTGGCGCTGACCTCGCTAGGTTTCAACATAGCGAGGTCGATCGGGCCGGCCGCGGGCGGCCTGCTGCTGGCCTCGCTGGGCGCCGCAGCCGCCTACAGTGCTGACCTCGCGAGTGATCTCGTCGTCGTCGCCGCTCTCGCATGGTGGCGACGTGCACCCAGCGCGGATGGCGAACTGTCAGAACGCTTCTTCGCGGCGTTCAGGGCCGGACTCCGTTTCGTTCACTCAAGCCGCGAATTGCGTGTCGTGCTGATGCGTGCAGCGATATTTTTCGCTTTCTCAAGTGTCCTATGGGCGCTCCTGCCGATCATCGCCAGGCAACTTCTCGGCGGCAACCCCGGATTCTACGGCATCCTGCTCGGTTCGGTCGGCGCGGGTGCTATCCTCGGTGCGCTGGTCCTGCCGCAACTGCGCCGCCGTTTCGACGCTGATGGCTTGTTGCTCGGCGCTGCGATCATCGCCTCCATTACCATGGCGGTATTGGCTCTCGCTCCGCCGCGATGGCTTGCCGTCGTGATCTTGCTTGGGTTTGGCGGCGCATGGATTGCCGCGCTGACGTCGCTCAACGGCGCGGCGCAGGCGGTACTGCCTAACTGGGTTCGCGGCCGGGGACTTGCCGTCTATCTAATGATCGTCAATGGGGCCATGGCTGGTGGAAGCCTCGGATGGGGGATAGTCGCCGGGGCCTGGAGTGTGCCGGCGACACTCCTGGTCAGCGCTTGCGGGCTCTTCGTTGTCGCCTTCTTTCTCCACCGCAACAAGCTGCCGGCTGGCGAAGCAGATCTGAAGCCGTCGAATTACTGGCCCGAACCCTTGACCGCCGATCCCGTCGAGCATGATCGTGGGCCAGTGCTAGTCCTGATCGAGTATCGCATCGCGAAGGACGACCGTTTGAAGTTCTTCCAGTGCTTGAAGAGGCTATCGCAGCCGCGCCGGCGCGACGGAGCCTACAACTGGGGTATCACGGAAGATGCCGCGGATTCGGAGCGCATCGTGGAATGGTTCTTGGTCGAGTCATGGGCAGAGCATCTACGCCAGCACCATCGCCTGTCGAATGCCGATGCGGATATTCAGCGGGAGACAACGCAGTTTCACATCGGCCCAAATCCTCCGGTCGTGCGTCACTTTTTAGCGGTGGAGCTGGATGAGCCATGATTCTTGTTGGGACCGGAGTCCCAGGTGATTTTGAGCTTCTGGTGAGGTACTTTCAATGCGTCTGTAGCGTCGAAGGTCAGGTCATGGCTGCCGTAGACGGGGCAGCGCTCGACCGACGCATATTTCATTCCCGGCAGGACAACATCGATGCCGTAGGGTGGTGGCAGTCTGGTATATCCGGGACAAAAAGGGAGCCGTCGCGCTAGTTGCCGCAGCCGCGACCGTTCTCGAAGTAGTGACGCCAGTAGGAGATGTCCGTGCCGCTACAGTCGATAAGCAAGTCCCTCCCGTCCGGTTCGTCAAGCAAATGAAGTCCGCAAAGCCAGCCGATCAAATGGCTTAGTGCGCTTCCTCACACGCTCTGTCCATCTCAACTACGGCGGAGGCCTGCCTGGGCCAAAGCGGCAGTAGTGCTGCTCACTATGCGTTAACGTGACGAAAGTCTCAGCAAATTCGCAAAAGATTGCACTCAAGGCTGCGGCTTAGTGTGTCCTATCGTTTGACCAACAAGCGCCTTAGTTGCCACCGAACGGCAAGGCGCTCACTCGGGCTCGGGAACTGGCCGAACTCTACTTGAAAGCTCCGGAAGTGATGCGTCGCGACACTCGTATCCGCTTCATTCAACCATCGAAGGAGCGCGTTGTGCGAGAAGTTGGCTATGGACTGTCGCTCGAAGGAGCATCGTCGGCGACCCTAACGAGATTAAGGGAGGTCAGGAATGACGCTGTGTGATCGTCCGGCCTAGGCCGGATGGTCATGTCAGGCGGCGCGACGCTTCGCTCGTAGTTCTTTCGCCGCAGCACGGTCCTGCCGGCTTCGGGGAGGAGGCTTAGTGGACTTGAATCAATAATGCGGCGCTCGGTTTGGAAATGAAGGGGCAGACGATCGACGAAAGTTGGGACACGTCAGCTGAGCCGAAGCGGGAGGTGAGAATGACCGAGGTAGACCGGCGAACATTTATAACCGGCACTGGCGTGGGCCTCGCTTGTGCGGCCGTAGCAACCTCGGCGCCCGCGGCCGCCGGAGGCACCCCCGCTGATACCAAGACGACCGTGCAACTGACGGTCAACGGTAAAGCGCATACCATAGCCGCTGAGGATCGAACGACACTGCTTGACGCCCTTCGCAACCAAATTGGGCTAACTGGCACCAAGAAGGGCTGCGACAGGGGGGAATGCGGGGCTTGCACGGTGCATATCGACGGCCGCCGTGTCGTTTCCTGCATGACTCTGGCTGTGATGCAGGCCGGACGCTCGATCACGACGATCGAAGGTATCGCGCATGGCGCGGTCCTCCATCCCTTGCAAAAGGCCTTTGTCGATCACGACGGGTTCCAATGCGGGTTCTGTACCTCGGGGCAAATTATGTCCAGCGTCGCGCTGTTGAAAGAGGCTCGCGCCGGCTGGCCAAGTGCTGCGACTGGGAACGTATCCGCGCCATTCTCGTATGACCAACTCAGCGCAGCCGAAGTCCGTGAGCGGCTGAGTGGCAATCTCTGTCGCTGCGCCTGCTACCCCAACATCGTCGACGCTGTCGCAGTCGCAGCCCGCGAAGGCTGAGCTATGCACCCGTTCACCCTCTCGACGGCCAAAGACCTTGATGCCGCGGCTGCTGCTCACGCGTGCGATTCCGGCGTCATGTTCATTGCTGGCGGAACGGACCTCATGGGCCTGATGAAGGATCATGTCGTCGAACCAACCCACCTTCTAGACATCAATCATCTGCCAGGTCTGAATCTGATCGAGCCGACGTCCGAGGGCGGGCTGAGGATCGGCGCGCTCACGCGAATGTCCGACGTCGCCATAGATATGAGCGTCAGGCAACGGGCGCCGATGATCTCCGAGGCGTTGCTGTTCTCCGCATCGACCCAGCTTCGGAACATGGCGTCGATGGGCGGGAACCTCATGCAGAGGGCCCGATGCGCCTATTTTCGCGATGTCGACGGCACACCGTGCAACAAGCGTTCGCCCGGCTCTGGCTGCTCGGCGCGCCATGGCATCAACCGGAATCACGCGATTTTTGGTTGGTCCGACGCTTGCGTCGCGACCCATCCATCCGATGTCGCCGTCGCGCTGTCGGCGCTCGACTGCACCGTTCGCGTCCACAGTCTGCAGGGCGTTCGCGCGGTGCCGATATGCGACTTCTATCGGTCGCCAGGGACGACCCCCGACAAGGACAATATCCTCGGGCGCGGCGACCTTATCATTGGTCTGGAGATCCCGTTCCGCCGAGAGGCCGAGCGCTCGCACTACCTCAAGGTTCGCGATCGCCAGTCCTACGAATTTGCGCTTGTCTCCGTCGCAGCTGGCCTCGACCTTGACGGCCGGACCATCCGTTCGGCGCGCCTCGCCATGGGGGGCGTAGCGCACAAACCGTGGCGGCTCACTGCGGCCGAGCAGGCACTCTCCGACGTCAGCCTCGACGAACCCGCTCGCCTCCGGGAGGCGATCGCGCGCAGCTTCGCGGACGCACGTCCGCTCGAGCAGAACGTCTTCAAGGCAGAGCTCGCGCAGCGTGCCGTCTTGCGCGCGCTCCGGACCGTAGGAGAAGGGGCATGAGCGCCGTCGGGAAACCCTTGTCGCGCGTCGAAGGTCGGAAGAAGGTGACCGGCGGCGCGCTCTATACCGCGGATGCGGTGCCAATCGGCACCCTCCACGGCTCGCTCGTCAACAGCACCATCGCCAGCGGACGGGTCAAGCGACTGAATATCGCGGCGGCGGTCGCTGCGCCGGGTGTCGCTGGCGTCTTTTCCTCCGCCAACATGACCCGATTTAAGGCACTACCCGACCCATGGGATCATAATCGGCCACATGGCCAACACTACATCCCACTGCAAGACGACCAAATCCTTTACGCCGGCCAGCCTGTCGCGCTCGTCGTGGCGGAAACGCTCGACCAGGCGGCCTATGCCGGAACGCTGATCGAAGTCGATTACGAGATCAAACAGCCGATCGTCTGGAACGAAGAAACCGCGAAACAGGCCTACGACCCGCCGCAATTCCTGTGGCCGGTAAATTCGTCGGTCGGCAATCCCAAGGCGGGGCTCGCCGATGGCGCGGTGAAAATCGAGGCGGTTTATACCACCCCCGACCGCCATCATTGCCAGATGGAACCGCACGCGACGGTAGCGACGTGGATCAACGGCGACCATCTAACGGTCTTTGAGACCACACAATCCGTCTATGGGTTTCGCGACCTGATTGCGTTGGTATTCGGTCTGCCGCCGGAGAATATCGAAGTTGTTTCGAAGCTGATCGGCGGAGGCTTCGGCGGAAAGGCCTATGTCTGGCCTCACACCCTGCTCAACGCCGCAGCGGCGCGGGCGCTGCGGCGGCCCGTTCGACTACAGCTCACTCGTGCGCAGATGTTCTCGATGGCGGGCCACCAACCGGCGACCCTGCAAACTATCCGGTTGAGCGCGACGACCGAGGGCCGATTGACCGGGATCGACCATCAGAGCGTCGGCCCCACCACGATGACCGACAACTATATCGAATATGCCGCGAACGCCTCGCGCTTCCTGTGGAGCGCGAGCGGCGGCATCTCGACAGGGCATAAGATCGTGCGCGTCAACCGGAATACGCCGACCGCTCTGCGTGCGCCGCACGAGGCGATCGGACATGTGGCGCTCGAATGCGCCATGGACGAGCTCGCCCACAAGACTGGCGTCGATCCGGTGGAACTGCGCCTGCGTAACGACACGATGACCGACCCGTACACGGGCAGACCGTTCTCAACCCGCGCCGTGCGCGAGTGTCTGCTCCAGGGCGCCGAGAAGTTCGGTTGGGCGAGACGGAACCCGAACCCGCGCTCCATGCGCGAAAATGGCTGGCTCATCGGTCAGGGCGTGGCGGCGGCGGTCTACACTCACTGGCGGTGGCCCGGAACAACCCGGGCTGTGATGCGGCGCGACGGCATCGTCTCCGTCGAATCCGGGATGCATGATATCGGCACCGGAACCTACACCGTTATGGCGCAGGTTGCTGCCGATGAACTGGGCCTGCCGCCTGAGCGCGTATTGGTCGTAATCGGCGACACCCGACTTCCGAGATCCCATTCCGCGATCGGCTCGGCCACCATGGCCAATGCCGGTGGATCGGTGATGCTTGCGGCTCGCGCACTGCGAGAGCGCTTTGTTGCCTTGGCAGCGACGGGGCCAAATGCGCCATTATCTGGGGTGCCGGCAGATGCGGTAACGCTGGCCGACGGGAAGATAGGAGTCGCGGGACAATCGCAGATGCTCGAACTGACTGAGCTTCTCGCCCGGAACAATCTGCAGGAACTGTCTGCCATCGGCGACTACAATCCGGAAGCCGAAGGCCCCAAGGCGGTGTTCAGCTTCGCGGCGGTCTTCGCGGAGGTCCGTGTCGATCCGGATCTCGGACTCGTTCGGCTCAATCGCGTGGTCGGGGCCTATGACGTCGGCCGCGTCATCAATCCGAAGACCGCCCGCAGTCAGGCGATCGGCGGCGTAATCTGGGGAACCGGCCAGGCTCTCCTTGAGCAGTCGGAGATGGACCCCTCGCTCGCGCGCTACGTGAGCCGGAACCTGTCCGGATATCTCATTCCCAGCAATGCGGACATCCCAGCCGTTGATGCCCTATTCTGCGGGAAGTCCGATGCCGAGGCGAGCCCGATCGGTGCCAAAGGAATGGGAGAACTTACCGCCGTGTCGGTCGCTCCCGCGATAGCAAACGCGGTGTTTCATGCGACCGGCAAAAGAATAAGGGACCTGCCAATCACGCTGGAGAAGCTTCTCTAAATATAATTCCAACTTAGCGCCAACACGGAGGCGGCAGAATATCTATGCACCCAAGAGCGACCTTAAGGAGCCTCGCCGTGCTCAAGGATCGAGGGGAACCACGAACGCGATTGGGAGGTTGCTCGCTTGGCGAAGTGTTTTTGTCGACATGAACGCTGGAGGCCATATGCTCGAAAGCATCAAAGATCCTCGAGACTTACGGCGGCTTGCCGAACGGGACCTTCAACAAGTCGCGGACGAGCTGAGAGCCGAAACCATCAGATCGGTATCTCAAACTGGTGGCCATCTAGGCGCGGGACTTGGTGTGGTGGAACTCACGGTTGCGCTCCATTACCTGTTTGATACGCCGCGGGATCGTTTGATTTGGGATGTTGGCCATCAAGCATATCCGCACAAGATCCTCACGGGGCGCCGCGATCGCATGCGCACCCTTCGCGCAGGGGGCGGGCTGTCTGGCTTCACGAAGCGCGCGGAGAGCGAATTTGATCCGTTCGGGGCGGCGCATGCCGCGACGTCCATTTCGGCAGCGCTCGGAATGTCGGCGGCGCGCGACATGAGCGGGCAGAGTCATAATGTCATCGCCGTCATCGGCGATGGCTCGATGTCCGCCGGAATGGCTTATGAAGCAATGAACAACGCAGGCGCCGCGAACACACGGTTGATCGTGATCCTCAACGATAATGACATGTCAATCGCGCGACCGGTCGGGGCGATGTCAGGCTATTTCTCACGCCTGATTTCCGGCCGGACTTATCGCGCGATGCGCGATATCGGAAAAGAGATCGCGCATCGATTGCCTAAACCGCTTGAGCGTAAGGTCGAGCAGATCGAGGAATTCGCGCGGGGCTTCCTCTCTGGCGGAACGCTATTTGAAGAGCTTGGATTCTACTATGTCGGTCCCGTCGATGGCCATAACCTGGACGATCTCTTGTCTGTCCTGAAAAACATTCGCGACATCGACAGCGGCCCGATTTTGCTTCATGTCGTAACTCAGAAAGGCAAAGGGTACGCTCCCGCCGAGGCTGCCGACGACAAATATCACAGCGTCGGGAAATTCAACGTCGTCACCGGTGAACAGTCGAAACCCGGCGCGAGCGCGCCGTCTTATACGAAAGTTTTTGCGGAAAGCTTGGTCAAGGAGGCGACAAAAGATGATCGCATCGTCGCGGTGACGGCGGCGATGCCGGCCGGCACCGGACTGGACATATTCGGCAACGCCTTTCCGAAACGAACATTCGATGTGGGAATCGCTGAACAGCATGCGATAACTTTCGCTGCCGGGTTAGCGGCCGAAGGTTACAAGCCATTCTGCGCGATCTATTCGACATTCCTACAGAGAGGCTACGATCAGGTGGTGCACGACGTGGCGATTCAATCGCTTCCAGTGCGTTTCGCAATCGACCGGGCGGGGCTCGTCGGTGCCGACGGCCCGACCCACGCGGGCTCATTCGACATCGCCTTTCTTGGATGCCTACCCGGCTTCGTTATTATGGCAGCGGCGAACGAGGCTGAGTTGGCGCATATGATCGCCACGGCGGTCACGATCGACGATCGTCCCTCTGCAATCCGCTACCCACGGGACGAGGGAGTCGGCGTAACGCTGCCGGAGGCGGGTGTTCCCCTTGAAATTGGCAAAGGACGAATCGTCCGCCGAGGCGAAACAATCGCGCTTCTGTCACTTGGCGGGCGTCTTGCGGAGTGTTCGAAGGCGGCAACGGAACTTGCCAAATTCGGTCTCTCCACCACGGTGGCCGACGCACGATTTGCAAAGCCGTTGGACGTCGACCTGGTCTTGAAGCTGGCTCATGAGCACGAAATCCTCATTACGGTGGAGGAGGGGTCGATCGGCGGCTTCGGGTCTTACGTGCTGCAAACGCTGGCGGAACATGGCCGCCTCGATGGCGGCGTCAAAGTACGGTCCATGGTTCTTCCTGACTTGTTTCTGCAACAGGACGGCCGTATCCATCCGGAACGCGCCGCCTTGCGCGCGAGGGGGTGCGGCGTAGGACAGTGTGGCTAACACCAGGGATAGCCACAGTGCCATGAATCGGATCGAGGTCATCACTTCTGTCGAAAGGCGCCGCCGGTGGTCACGCTCGGAAAAGGAAGCTTGGGTGACGGCTTTGATGGAGCCAGGCGCCAATGCGACCGAGGTCGCCAAGCAGGCCGGCGTTGATCGGAGCCTGCTGTATCGTTGGCGACAGCAATTGGCGGCGTCGCAAGAAGGCCTTCCCGCTTTCGTTCCTGTGACAGTGGCTCCCATGGCGGCAGAGCCCACGCCGGTCTCCCCGCGGGCGGCGATCACGATTGCCTTCGGCGCCAACGTACGGATGACGATCGAGGGTTCGCCGGACGAGACAACGCTGGCCAATGTGATCGGCGCGCTGGCGGGCGATCGCAGGTCCGCACGAGCGAAGCTCCCCGAGAGATGATCGCTTTTCCGAGCGGCGTTCGGGTGTGGTTGGCGACGGGCCACACGGATATGAGAAAAGGATTCGGCTCCCTTGCGGTTCTCGTGCAAGAGACGCTGAAGCGCAATCCTCACGCCGGCGATCTCTACGTTTTCCGCGGGCGCCAAGGAGACCTTTTGAAGGTGATCTGGCATGACGGCCAGGGCGCTTGCCTGTTCACCAAGCGATTGGAGCGCGGCCGCTTTCTTTGGCCTTCGATCGCGGATGGGGTTGTGACAATCTCATCGGCGCAATTGTCCTATCTTCTTTCTGGGATCGATTGGCGAATGCCGCAGAAAACCTGGCGTCCGGAGGGCGCGGGATAAGTGCGGCGGATTGACTCAGGATCGCATTTTGGGCGCGATTCCGGCCGCAAAATATGCTCTGTTTTGCGTCGTGACGACGCCCTTCGATCCGCTTCCCACAGACTTGGCCAGCGCCCACGCGATGATCTTGGCGCAACGCGCGCTGCTGGAACAAGAGCAGTCCGCCCGGATCATGGCGCAGAGCGAAGCGAAGGTCCGCGCATTGGAGATCGAGCGTCTTAAGCTTCTCCTGGCCAAGGCCCGGCGCGAGCAGTTCGGGCAATCCTCAGAACGCGGCAAGCTCCTGATCGAGCAGCTCGAACTGGCGATCGAAGACCTTGAGGAGACGCAAGGCGAGGAAGAGACCCGGGCCGAGATCGCAGCGCCCGCGAAGGAAAAGCGGGTCCGCCCGCCACGCGGGCCGCGTAAGCTGCCGGACAATCTGCCAGTGGAGCGGGTTGTCGAGCCCGCGTCTTGCGCCTGCAGCAAATGCGGCGGGGTCAGGCTGCGCAAGCTCGGCGAAGTCGTCTCCAAGACGCTTGAATGTGAGCCGCGTCGTTGGAAGATCGTCGAGCATGTGCGCGAGAAGTTCTCTTGCCGGGATTGCGAAGCGATCAGCGAACCGCCGGCGCCCTCGCATCCCATTCCGCGCGGCTTTGCTGGACCGAGTCTTCTGGCGATGGTTTTGGCGGCCAAGTTCCTGGACCACCAGCCACTGAACCGCCAAAGCACGGCCTTTGCGCGCGAAGGCGTCGAGATCGACACTTCGACACTGGCCGATTGGGTCGGCTCATGTGCGGCCGCGCTTGAACCAATCGTCGCCAGATTGCGAGAGCATGTTCTGGCTGCCGAGCGCATCCATGCTGATGACACTACGGTGCCGGTTTTGGCGAAGACGAAAACCAAGCTCGGCCGTATCTGGGTTTATCTGCGCGATGATCGGCCATTTGGCGGGCGGGACCCGCCGGCGGCCTTCTTCGAATATTCGCCTTCCCGGCACGGCGCCTATCCACGTCAGCACTTGGCAGCCTGGTCAGGCGTGATGCAGGCCGACGCCTTCCCGGGCTTCAACGATCTCTACGATAGCGCGCGCAAACCCGCTCCCATCGCCGAGGCGGCGTGCTGGGCCCATGGGCGGCGCGAGTTTTTCAAATGGGCGACGCTTGCCAAGTCGCCGATCGCGCAAGAAGTTGTGCGCCGTATCGACGAATTGTTTGCGATCGAGCGCGCCATCAACGGCAAACCGGAAGAGGAGCGGCGCGCCCTGCGCCAGGAACGATCGAAACCTCTGATCGTCTCGCTCGAAGCTCATCTCCGCGAGCAGCGCTCAAAACTGTCGCCAAAGCACGATCTGGCCAAAGCGATGAGCTACCTCCTCAGCCGGTGGGAGGCCTTCACCCGCTTTCTCGACGACGGACGAGTTTGTCTCTCGAACAATGCTGCCGAACGCGCGTTGCGCGGTGTGGCCATCGGAAGACGCAATTGGACCTTTGCCGGCTCCGACGAAGGCGGGCGCCGCGCCGCCGCGGTATATACCCTCATCCAGACCTGCAAACTAAACGACGTCGACCCCCAGGCGTGGCTCGCCTTCGTGCTCGCCAAATTGCCTGATCATCCTGCAAAGAAAATCGACGAGCTGCTTCCCTGGAATTGGAAGGCCGCTCAGGCGGAGGATCAAGCAACACAAGTCATCGCCGCGGCCTGAACCTCCGCCGAGCCGACGGCGACTGCAGCCCTGGGCGCATGTCGGATGCTTACCATAGGTCGTGTCGTTGGCAATCTGAAGCGCGTCGTCCTCGTCGCGGTAGCTGAGGATCGACAGCACCGGCCCGAAAATCTCCTCGCGCGCGATCGTCATGTCGTTGGTCACATCGGCAAAGATCGTCGGGCGCACGCAATAGCTGTCCGACAAGCCCTCCGGCCGGCCTGGTCCGCCAACGACGAGCCGAGCGCCTTCCTCGATGCCGCGGTGGATGTACGACTGAACGCGCTCCCACTGTCGTTGGCTCACGATCGGACCGATCCCGGTGTCGCCCTTGCGCGGGTCGCCCGGCTTGAAATTGTCCATGAGCGCGCCAGCAATGGTGAGCACCGCCTCCAGCCGGTTCTCGGGAACGAGGATGCGGCGTGAAGGCGAGCGCTGCCGTGCCGAGGCTGAAGAGGACGATCGTCGCCAGAAGGAAAGGGCGCCTACCGACGCGATCGGCCGAAGCGCCGCAGAGAAAGCTGCCGATCACGGCGCCGACGCCCGAGGAAAGTAATATTACGGTCGTGGCGCCGAACGTCAGATGCCAAGGCTTTGCGACGAAGGCAATTACGAAGCTGATCAGAAAGAAGTTGAGAAAATCAAACATCTGCGCGGCGGCGGAAACCCGAAATGACGTATAACTGGCGTCCGGTCATTCTGGATTCATCAAGAGTCGGATTCTGCATTGGCGCCTCCTTCGCATGCCAGAGCGCATTCTCGCTCCGCTGTCGCAATTGTGGTTTCGATCGACTCCGATGACCGACTCGTCGGCCATGACCGCAATAGTGATGGTTGTCGGGACAAATCGCGCGCGAGCTATTCAGCAACGCGTCGGAAAGTGTAACCCGACGAGTGCATTCCTCTCTCGAGCTTCTCGATTGTCGGCACGGGGGTCGTACTGGGCTCGTTGTTCGGATGTCTGTACGCGCTGGCCCAAGACTTTGCGGTCATGACGCGCTGGCTCGACCGACGCTCCTTGTTTGTGTTCCCGGTCGTCGGCGCGTTGGCCGCAATCGCGCTTGCCGCCAGCGTTTATCGCCGTCAGGACGCGCTGCCGTTCCCCATGGTTGTTGTTATTTTCGTGACGGCCTTCGGCACGCTGGCGATCTCGTTTTGGCCCTACATGATCCCATTCTCGATCACGATCGAACAGGCGGCTGCCCCTCACTCGAGCCTTGCCTTTATGTTCTGGGGAGCAGGTCTCTTCGTATTCCCGCTAATGCTGATCTACACCGTGATCAGCCTGACTGTCTTCAAAGGCAAGGTCGCGACACCGGCAGACCAGTATTAGACCGGAAGAGCTTGGAATTCAGTGAAACGAGGAAGCCATCATGGGCACTACACGAGCCGAGTCCTCCAAAGAACAGGTCAAAATGAGCGCGCGAGCGCGAAGAACATCGAGTGGTTTTCGCGAGCAGGCACATTACCCGCTTGCCGCAACTCTCGCGGATATTCCGTCAGACGCCTCCGGCAGTCCCGCCACGGGCCACGAGGCCTCGATCTCGCGCTCTTTCAACCAGGCCGTCTTGTCGTGGACCGCGTGCGGCAAGGCGAGGTTTGTCGACAGGCGACTCGGCGCCGCCATCGTGAGATGAAATCCCGTCACCATCCGCGTGAACATGTCGATCGCAAAGGTGGTCCAGGGCCGTCCGATCGGATCGCGGGTTTCTTCGTCCACGGCCACCACGTCCACTCGGGTGTGATCGATCTGAACGACGGCGAGCGGGCGCGCGGCGACATAGTGGCCAGGCGTCGCCTTCGTGGCTTTGATCGTGGCCTTGTCTCCTCGGCGCAGCGCCACCGAGCGCGCGTCGAGATCTTCGACCCGCGATTTGATAGTTCGCCAATTCGCCGGGGGATAGCCAGCTTCAATGCAGCGGAGCCGGACCTCTTGCACCAGCTTGCCGAACTTCGGCTTCTCCCGCTTGAGGTAGAATTGACGGATCGTCTGAACGATCAACGCTTCGCGTTCTGGCGAGAGCGATCTTGATTTCTTCGGCCGGCCGACCGATCGCGGGAGAAGCGACGAAACAGTTCCCCAGCGCGATAAAGCCTGACCATGCGGTACAGAGTAGCCCGGCTAATCCCGAGCTCGTCGGCGGCCCCTTCAACTTCTTTCGCGGACAAGGCCGAGGTTCGCTGGCTGAGCAATGCGCGGATGACGTCTTCGCGTCGGCAAGCCTCTTTCCATTTTCCCGCTCGCGCGACACCTCGTCGTTCATGGCAGGCCCCAGTCGTTCCGCAATCTCGGAACTGGCCATTCTCACGTTTCGCGCAGAATCGCTATTCGATTCTCAGGGTTTTATACACATTCTCAAATTTCCCCGCAGTTGCAACCCATTGAAGAAATTAAAGAGCAGTCTCACGATTTCGTGCAACGTGAGATCGCTCAGTCACCTCGATCAGATCTCCTTCACGGCTTTTTCTTGTTGCTTAGCCTAGTAGCAGGCACGTAGAGCTCAAAAAGCCTGAGCCCGGCCTCCATTCGGACAAGCCGCGGCGATTACGTAGCTTTGGGGCTATTCAACTTGTCGAGCTGCAACCATACAGGAAGCTGTTTTGCGATCTGCCGGTCACCCTCAATCCATAATCTCTTCCCAGCGAGTGCGCCCCATGCCTCGTAGCCGAGATAAACCGCAACAAAGTCACCGATGTCGCCTCGAAGTGTCACATCGACTGTAAATCCCGGGTCCTTGAGGCACACGTCCGCACCCGGCCGTTCGAGCACCAGCCACATAATGCGGAACTTCGTCCGGCTTGCCGGTACGCCCGAAAACTCGAAGCGCAGGACGACGCGAAGATCCGGCAGCGCGTTGACATCGACACGCCTGCGCAAGCCGTACAGCAAGAGGCCGGGATCAAGGTCGTCACGTTTGATCAGCTCGCGCGTATGAAGCCAGCCCCAACGGCCGAGCGCGTAAACGACCGGGCGTAAGTCCTCACCGGCCGGTGTAAGCCAATACTCATGTCCGGTTCTGTCTCCACGCGGGCGCCGTTCAAGGAGACCGCGCTCCTCGAGCTCACGCAGCCGCGCGACCAGGACGGCCCGGGAAATCAGCGGCACGCCTCGATGAATGCGGTTGAAGGTGTGCTCTCCAGCCAGCAGTTCGCGCAGAATGAGCGGCGTCCAGCGCGTGGCGAAGATCTCGGCCCCCTTCGCGACCGGGCAAAATTGACCATAGCTCGCTAACATGAGCTCCACTAAAGCAGAGAGAGCCCCGAGGCGGCAAGTACTAAAAACAGACCGGCGGGATAAGGAGGCCCCGCCATGCTTCTGCAGCCAGGCGCTTGATCCCCTCGCCGTTCCGGTAGGCCGCTTCGACTTACAAGGAAGCCTGCCGGCTGCGGCCTACTGTCTGTTTTATCGAGACCATGCCTGCGGTGTGTCTTCTCTAGTGAAGTGCCACGCGGGACCGCAGCCGTTGACCAGCAGAGGAACGAGCCCGCGCAGCTTCGATGGACAAGGCGTTCGGCCGGTTTAGGCGGCTACCCCCAACAAGATGTCGCTCAGGGCCTTAGGCTGTGAGAAGAAAGGAAAATGGCTGGCGGCCAACGCGTAGGTATGGGTTTGACTACCCAGGGCGCTGTCGGCGGCAGCGATCATGAAGTCCTGGCCCTGGAGTGGGATCGCCCGGTCCTTCAGACATCGAACGTAATGGCGCGGCACCCGGCCGAAGCGTTCTGCCGTGATGTGCGCCGGTACCAACATTACCCCGGCCGGTTCATCGCAAGTTGCAGCGGCAAGGATCGACGAGAAATCGGCGTCGCTAATATCGCCACATAAAGCGGTCTTAATCCGTGCGCGATACTCGGCATTGTCCGACAGGAAATCAATACGGCAGGCGCCCACCACTTGTGGATCTGCTAGGAACAGCGACGGCATCACAGCGCTGGCCATGGTTGCATGCTGCATGAGGGCGATCGCCGGCGTGCCGGGTGATTGCAGAAAGGCTGAGATATACACAATCGCGCGCAGCTGATCCGGAATGGCTTCGGCCACGGCCGTAACGGTCAGGCCGCCTAGCGACTGCCCCACGAGCACGACCGGTCCGCCCGTCTCTCGCGCCGTTTCCTCGACAAGAGAGACGACAGCCTGGGTGCGCTCTTCTTGCGTGATATTGGCTTTGGGAGAGGGCTCAGCGGCGAAGGCCTTGGCGTCAAGGGGGCGCTTCCCATAGGCCAAGGGGACCTTGGCGTGAGCAGCTGAACCCGGCAAATCGAGTGCCCGGGCTACATGACCGCGTGCTTCAAGAAGCGGTATTACCAACCGCCAAATTGACTTGCAGACAAAGCCGCCATGAACAAAAATAAAGGCCGGTTTCGTGCTAGGCATCGCATACCTCTGTTTAAAATGGATCCCCTGAGGGTGGACCAAGACGAAGCACGAGGATGCCCATCTCCATCAAGTCTGTTTTCCGCACTGGCGCGGTTCCTGCCACGTCGCGTGGCGTGCTTCGCCGCTCGATACCGAAGCGGGACGTGCACGGGATCCAAGCTAGCATCTAGCGCGAGAAGCGGGAGGATGGCAGTTGATCCTCAAGCCGTGAATGCGGCTCAGCTGCGCCTCTTCGGCGTCTCATCCCGTCTCGGAGCCATGCTGAGTCCCCCCAGAACGCTGTTCAATTCCGCTTCAGGCAATTGCAGCGACGCCGACATGTGGCCGAGGCGCCTCGTTCTGCCAAGTCTGTTTTTCGTACTGGCAGTTCCAGCCGCCGGTGACTACATCGGGCAGATGTCAACTAGCTATGGTCAGTTCCGCCCGACCGCGAAGGCATCGGAGATTTTCGCAACCCGCTGGACGCCGCTCATCGTGCGCGAACTGATGACTGGCGTGCACTCCTTCAACGATATCCATCGCGGCGTGCCGCTGATTTCCCGGGCCGTCCTGGTCGCGCGGCTGCGTGAGCTCGAGGACCATGGTGTGATTGAACGCGGGCCGCGCGGCGCCGACGGTGCCGGTCACGAGTACTGGCTCACGCCTGCCGGCGACGGCTTGCGCGTGGCAATGCACGCACTCGGCCAGTGGGGAATGACCTACACCCACGACCGGATCAAACGTTCTGATCTTGATCCCGCGCTCCTGATCTGGGGATTGCGCAAGCGTGTCGATCTGAGCACGCTGCCGGATCGCCGCGTCGTCCTGTGCTTCAAATTTTCAGGCGTGCCGGCCAGCCGCACGAAATTTCGAATCATGTGGCTGGTCCTCGGACGATCCGGCGTCGACGTCTGCATGAAGGACCCGGGATTGCCGTCGATCTTACACTTCGCGGGAAATTCCGTGATTACGTCGAAGTCTCTTTCACAACCTGGAAATCGCGCCGTAACTGAGTTGGGCCAGCCTGTTCGCGTTCGAATGCGGCGTCGGCCAGCTACGGTGAGGGGATATGGTGCTCAATCTGTCATTGAAGGAGGTCCAGCCCGTGCGGCAGCTATCGCCAATTTTTGGTGACGGCCGGGCCCTTGGTCAGCTCCTTCCGGGATCCGGTCGATGGGAGGCTGGTGCGCATGTCTTCGATCGCCAACACACAATTTGGCCATGCAGAGATAGTGGTATGGCTCGTGGTTGCACAAGAACAAAATGCGGGAGAGCATCATGAATCCGCAGGGCTTCTCCGAGTCGACAAACGCCCTTAAGCACCCGGCGGCCATCCCACATCTCGACGTCGATCCGTTTGCGATCGACTTCTTCAAAGACCCGTATCCAGATCAGGAGAGGTTGCGGGAAGCCGCTCCGGTCGTTTATCTCGATAAATGGAACGTTTTCGGCGTAGCGCGGTACGCGGAGGTTCATGCCGTCCTCAACGATCCCCTGACGTTTTGCTCCGGGCGCGGCGTTGGTCTGAGCGATTTTGCCAAGGAGAAACCGTGGCGACCGCCCAGCCTCATACTGGAGGCCGATCCGCCGATGCACACGCGCACCCGCGCGGTGCTCAGCAAGGTTCTGTCTCCGGCCGTCATAAAGCAGATCCGGGATCGCTTCGCCGCTGCCGCCGAGGCAAAAATTGACGAATTGTTGCAGCGAGGTACCTTCGATGCGGTCGCCGATCTCGCCGAGGCCTATCCGCTCTCGGTTTTCCCAGACGCGGTGGGCCTGAGGCGGGAAGGGCGCGAGCATTTGCTGCCCTACGCTGCGGTCGCCTTCAATGCTTTCGGGCCACCGAACGAATTGCGTCAGACTGCCATAGAAGGCTCGGCGCCGCATCAGGCCTATGTGGCCGAGCAATGTCAGCGGAACAATCTCGCGCCCGGCGGCTTTGGCGCTTGCGTGCACGCGTTAGCAGATACCGGCGAGATCACGGTAACCGAAGGACCGCTGCTGGTGCGCTCGCTTCTTTCGGCCGGCCTCGATACCACCGTGAACGGGATCGGTGCCGCCATCTACTGCCTGGCGCGGTTTCCCGAGGAGTTGGTGCGGCTCCGGCGCGACCCCACGTTCGCGCGCAATGCCTTTGAGGAGGCGGTACGCTTCGAAAGCCCTGTGCAGACGTTTTTCAGGACGACAACGCGAGACACCGAGATATCCGGCTACCATATTGACGAGGGTCAGAAGGTCCTGATGTTCCTGGGCGCGGCCAACCGTGATCCGCGGCGCTGGGAGGATCCCGACCGTTACGACATTACGCGAAAGACCTCAGGCCATGTCGGCTTCGGGGCCGGCATCCATATGTGCGCCGGTCAATTGGTGGCGCGGTTGGAAGGCGAGGTCGTGCTCGCCGCGATTGCGCGCAAGGTCGAGGCTATCGAGATCGCGGGGCCAGTGAAGCGGCGCTACAACAATACGCTGCGCGGGCTGGAAAGCCTGCCAGTCACTATCAGGCCGGTTTGAAAAGGATAACGATGACGACCATTACGTTCATTCATCCCGATGGGCGCCGTGAGCGCATCGATGCCGGCGCGGCAGAAACCGTCATGCTGGCGGCGGCGTCTCACGGCGTTGCCGGCATTCTGGCCGAATGCGGCGGCAATGCGATGTGCGCCACCTGTCATGTCTACGTCGAGGGCGGCTGGCCCGACCGCCTGCCGGTCATGACCAGCGAGGAGGATGCGCTGCTCGACGGTGCGGCAGCAGAGCGCCTACCCAACAGCCGACTGTCCTGCCAGATGAGAGTTACGCCCGAGCTTGACGGGCTCGAGTTGCGCTTGCCGGACCGGCAGACCTGAAAACTGCCAGCGCAGTGAGGACGAAGGGGAGGGAGTGATGAAGCGCATTAACGGATTCATTATGCTGCTGGCTTGCTTTGCCTGCGGGACGGCAAGCGCCGAGATATCGGACAGCGTCGTTCGAGTAGGCGTACTGAACGACATCTCGGGCCTTTTCCAGGACACCAACGGCATGGGTTCGGTCGAAGCTGCACGCATGGCGGCCGAGGATTTTGATGGCGGCGGCAAGAACATCAAGGTCGAGATCGTCTATGCCGATCACCAGAACAAGGCCGACGTTGGTGCTGTCGATGCGGCCGATCAGCATTGGTTCGACCGCGACCGCTTTGTGCTGTCGAACGGCCACGCCTCGATGCTGCTCTACAGCCTGCTCTATCTGACCGGCTTCAAGGATATGAGCCTGGAGGAGTTGAAGCGGTTCCGCCAGATCGACATCACGTGCGGGGAGAAGCGAATCACTTACACTCTGCCCGGCTACGGAATCCGACTCCACGCGGACAGAGCCGCTGCAAAAAGCCTCAAAACAAAAACGGATTGACTGAAACGATGCTCTTCCCATCCGCCGTCTGTTTCACCTAAAATTCTGCCTCTTTTTGCGCAGTCACATCCGCAACTGTCACAGACACCTGTCGCATAAAATCGGGAGTGATCGTAGGCAAAGCCCAAACGACCTCGAACAGTGCCGAGAAAATCCAGACGGGAGCTGAAATTGTTGTTGAGGGGAAGCCCAGTCACGAGCTGCGCCGCGGTAACCGACCTTTTGTCGCGGAAGTCGGTGCAATCAAAATCCGTTTCGATGCCGGCGACGATCTGTCCAATCTGGTAATTGTAACCGATCTGGCCGCCACCAGTGAAGCCATTTCGATCGAGTGCGCGCCACCTTCGATATTGGCGATGTTGGGCGCCGCCTGTCCCTCCGTATGCACATCATCGTCGCCGGTACAATTCTCTCATTGCAAGCTGAACCGCCCCGAAGGCGGATCGGGGCTGCGTGGGCGCCGCATGGAGGTGCAATGAACAACGAACTCTCAGCCACACTGTCCAAATTCGATTCAATCACCGACTGGGAGCGTAGTGATCGCCGCGACGGCCTGAAGGTGGGGCTCGCTCCGCTTCGAGACCTTCTTGAGCACCTGGGAAATCCTCAGAAGAGCTTCAGAACCGTCCACGTCGCAGGGACGAAGGGAAAGGGTTCGGTGGCCGCATTGGTAGAACTTGGCCTCGCCGGGGCTGGTATTCCATTCCAGTTGGCCGATTCTCGTCCCCACATGTCGAAACTATCACGGAACGTATCACTTTCGGCGGAATCCCGATCCGGGAACAAGCGTTGTCCGAAGTCCTCGAGCGTGCGCTGCATGCACGCGAATTGGCAAAACAAAGGGAAACGCCTGGCCAGAGTGCAACCAGGTTCGACCTTGAGGCTTTGGGCGCAATTCTGGCATTTGCCGACGCCGGTTTGGAATGGGCGGTGATTGAATGTGGTCTCGGCGGGAGGCTCGATTCGACGAATACCGTCGACGGAGAGGTGGCAGTCCTCACCAATGTAGATCTGGAGCACACGGCAATTTTGGGAGCGACCAGATCAGCGATCGCTTATCAGAAGATTGGAATACTCAAAAGGGGCGCGGCTCTGGTGACTTCGGTCGCGCAGGACAGCGAGGCTGGCTGTGTGATTTGGCCGGAAGCCGCATCGTTGGGATGCCCAGTAATATTGCGGCCGCCGCCAGGGCCCGACCTGACCATCAAGGAAAGTAATGCCGGCCTGGCAAGCGCGGTGTTGGACGAACTCGGGCGCAGAGGTGTCAAGGTCAGCCGGGGGGAAAACATGGTTGAGGCCGTGACTGGATTGCTGCTGGATGAGGCCGTTGCCCGCCGGGCCTCACTGCCCGGCCGCATGGAGGGGTTGGAAATTTCATCGGAGCTCGTTAAAGGCGACGGTCTTGGAGAGCCACGACGGATACCCGTTATTTTGGACGGCGCGCATGTCCCATCAAGCCTTGAACATGTCTGGCGGGAACTCGGTCGCGCGACGGACCTCGCCGGCCCATGTGTGGCGGTAGTTGGATTTGGGCGGGACAAGAAGGTTGAGGACATGTTCAACATTCTCTCCGGGAAGGTCTCCTTGATTGTTTGTACTTCTGCAAAGGGAGGACCACCTGCTTTCTCCCCAGAGCAACTGGCGGATCTGGTCACAGTTGCTGGCATTGATGCGGAGATTCGCGAAGATCCCGTTGACGCTCTCCTGCGGGCGGCTGCGGTAGTAGCTGAGCAGGGTTGGATCTTGGTAACAGGGTCGCTCCATTTGGTAGGAGCCGTTCGGCCTTTTCTTATATCACGCCCTGAGACTGCACGCTGTGCGCAGCCCTGAGACTGCGGTGCGTTGAAGGAGTTGCAGGCGGCAGCCTGAATGAGAGAAATCTTTGGGCTGAGCCCATACTTTTGAAGCGTTGCATCTTGCGCTCCCGGCGGCGAGAGCGCTTCAAGTCGCCGCGCCAAGTCCAAGGGAGCTTGTCCGCGCACGGCCAAATCGCGAACCATTTCCCCCGCATTCGAGATCACGACACCGCCGTAAGCTTTCACGCGGCTCGCGATGCTGATGACGGCCTCGTCGAAGTGCCATTCGTCGCCACCACGAGGCCCCCGGCGGCGGATGCGCTTCGCGAATTCCTGCCCGGATTTTCAGGCCCCATTGCCGGACTGTCTCATGCGTCACCGGGACGCCGCGGGCGGCCAGCATCTCCTCCACCATGCGTGGGCTTAATGGGCGAGGCCGCCTGCCGGAACGACGCCAGGATCAAGTTCCTCGCGGCTGCAGCATGGCAGAGTACCCTGAAAGTCTGTTTTTCATACTGGCCGCCTTAGCCCGTACATGCTTCAGTTGCGCCCATGCTAACGAGCTAAACTGAGGAGCAAGAGCCATGAATGCAAAGAACCCCGTGTTGTGGATTTCACTTTCTGTTATCGCCCTGTTCGCAGGGCTAAGTGTGACCCGAGCGCAAGCCGGAGCCGAAGCTGACGCCGTAACGGCGATCTCTAATTTGGAAAACGATGCTGTCAAAGCCGATTTGGCCGGCGACCCAACCTTTTACCAGAAACTTCTGGCTGAGGATTGGACCCGGGGCGATAGCGATGGAGCCTTTTACACCAAAGCCCAACTCTTGAAACTAATGGGCGACACAAAGAACCTTAAGACAAACAGCGAGAAACTCTCTGAACTCAAGGTGCGCGTGTACGGCAATACGGCTGTCGCAACCTACAAGGACACCTACGACATACTGATCATGGGTGAACGTCGCGCGCACACCATCATCGCCACGGACACTTTCGTAAAGATGAGCGACGAATGGAAGCAAGTCGTGAGTCACGGATCAGTGGCGAAATAGCCCCTTACTCTGACGCACGGACCCGCCCAATTCCTGCTTAATGGCGTAGTAGAGCTGCATAAGCACAGGATGCGCTCTGGTTGTTGGCCAAGGGCCGCAGCCTACGCCCATCTCGGCAACCACGTAGCAACCCTTGGGAAATTCGATGAACGAACAATTCGTGGTCCGGCGCGAGACCCGTGTCGCGGCCCCGCCCGCCACCGTCTTCGCTTTTCTCACCGATCCTGAAAAAATCCTGCGTTGGATGGGCGCCGAGGCGACGAGCGAAGCGCATCCGGGCGGACTCTATCTCGTCAAAGGCGTCGGCGGCCGCATTGCGCGCGGAACATTCCACGAGGTCGTGCCAGTCCATCGGCTCGCCTATAGTTTCGGCTGGGAGGGCGACGAGGCGGTGCCCCCGGGATCGGGCCTCGTCGAGATCGACCTGATCGATGAGGACGGCGGCACCTTGCTGCGCATGACCCATAGCGGCCTTCCCAACGCCGCCGAACGCGCCACCCACGAGCAAGGTTGGAAACATCATTTGGAAAGACTGGCCCTGGCCGCGGGCGGCGATCGCGGCGCCTACGCGCCGCCTCTTTCCCATCCGTAGAGAGCGGAGCGCAAGCCGCCATTGGCCGCGTAGTCGCTCGGCGGACAACCCACCCTTTGCCGAAAGGCGGTGCTGAAAGCGCTGGCTGATTTGTAGCCGATTCGCGCTGCTATCTCGTCCAGTGTGCCGCCCCCGTGAAGCAATGCATCCTTTGCGAGCGCCATCCGCCAGCGCAAAAGGTATTCCACTGGGGCAGTTCCCACCGCTTCCGAGAAGCGCCGGGCAAAGACCGAACGTGACATACCCGCCCGTTGAGCCAATTCAGCGACCGTCCAGCCGCGACTGGCATCGCCATGAATCCCGGCAAGCGCCTTGGCTAACTGCGGGTCGGATAAACCGCCAAGAACACTGACATGCGGGAACCACGCCGCAGTTTCGCACCGAAGCATTTCGATAAGCATGACCTCTATCAGGCGAGAGAGGATCGCCTCGCGCCCTGGCCTCATATCAGTGGTCTCCTCTCGAATGAAGGAAACCAGCCTGCGAAGCCTCACGGCAATGTTGTCCGTAGCACGCACATGAATAAACCGGGGAAGGAGTTCGAGGAGGAGGTCAGCATTTGCCGCGTTACAAACGATCCGGCCACCTGAAACCCGCGTGGCGGGCTCCTGCTTGGGATCGCCAAGTCTCAGCTCGCCGGCGACTGAGTGCGCCGCCTTAAAAGCGGCATCGGATAATACGGCTTCTACATCCGGCTCGCTAAAGAATAAATCTGCAACCGGCCTCGCCGATAGAACGCAGTCGCCCTGTTGCAGGGCAACCGGTTCCTCGTTGTTTGCGCGAAAAGAACAACGGCCTTGCGTGACGAAATAGAACATCGGGCTCGACTGCGGGGGCAGACGAATGGCCCAGCGGCCTGATGCCGCCATATCGCCGAGGAAGGCGGTGCGAGGCCGGAGCAGCCGGATCAGGTCTGATAAGGCATCCAAGTTTGGGACGATCCATAATAAAATCAGGACGAAGTGATATATGCCGTCCCACCACAACCGTCTAGAAATATCTTTCAAATAGACGGAGCAATATACCTTGACCAAAATTGTCCTCATTACCGGATGTTCTTCCGGCTTTGGCAAAGCCACGGCCCAACTATTTCTTGATAAGGGCTGGAACGTCATCGCCACGATGCGCCGGCCGGGCGACAACAGTATCGAAGGGCCAGCCGATCGCCTTCGGGTCGTAGCTCTCGACGTGACAGACGCAGAGAGCATCAAGGCAGCAATCGGCGAGGCAACCGGTCTCTTTGGGGGCGTGGACGTTTTGGTCAATAATGCCGGAATTGGGGTGTTTTCACCTCTCGAAACGACTTCGGATGAAGCGATCCGGCACTTGTTCGAGACCAACGCCTTCAGTGTGATGGCTATGGTCCGCGCAATCGTGCCGCATATGCGCGAGCGGAGATCGGGCACGATCGTCAACGTCACATCCAGCGTAATATTCAATCCTCAGCCTATGGTTGCAGCGTATACCGCCAGCAAAACAGCCGTCGAGGGTCTCTCCGAGTCGCTCTATCACGAGCTGCTCCCATTCGGCATCCATGTGAAGGTGGTGGAGCCCGGCTATGGACCCGGTACGAAGTTCGGACCGAGCATGATGGCGCTCAATGATGAGAACTCGTTTCCTGCTCCCTACCAGCCGCAGCTAGGCGTCATGATGGGCAACCTCCCCCAATTCACAACGAACCTTGAAGATGTTGCCGAAGCGGTATTCCGGGCGGTCAACGACACCAGCGTGGCCCTTCGATTCCCGGCCGGGGCAGACTCGGTAGCCATCGCTGAGAAGCGCGCTGGGCTGAGCGAGAAGGCTTTTTTGGCGATGATGCGCCAATCGTTTGGAGCGCCGCAGCAGTAGCTGCCGAATCATTGCTCATCGCTCGCCGGAACACACAGGCTTCCGGCGACGCTTTGTGGGCAAGCACCCGCGCCATCATTCCGGAGATCAAGGTGCCGGAAGTCATCTCCGGCATTGTCACGGGAACTCGTCTTTATTGATCAATACTTGGCCGAGGGCAACGCCTGGATCTAACGATTCCAACGCATAGACCATTGGCGCATGGCTCCGGATTACCCTTTACTTGCTTGAAGTGACGATGCCGCGGAATGGAAGCGGTCCGCAAATGGCAAGCAGCCCTATTTGATACCGATAACCATACTATCCGGGCCAACGAGATGCTCGATGCGGGTCGCGGTGAAACCTGCTTCGCGCATCCAGGCGCTGCAATCAGCGCCGGTATAGTCAAATCCTCCAGGCGTCTCGATCACCATGTTCAGGCTCATCAGAAGACCAAACGCGTTTTGCCGACGATCGTCGTCGATGATGGAATCATAGACGATAACCGCACCACCTTTTGGAAGCGCGGCGAACGCCTTGGCGAGCAGGAGCTTCTTTCGTGCAAGATCCCAATCGTGCAGGATGTGACCCATTACGATGACATCGGCCCTCGGGAGTTCGTCTTCAAAAAAGTTGCCTGCCTGGAACCGTACGCGATCCGACAACCCCTGTTCGGCCACAAACTGCTCAAATACCGGCTGAACTTGAGGAAGATCGAAACCGATCGCGCTGAGATGAGGATACGCGCGCGCTAAAGTGACCGGTACCATGCCCTGCGCGGCGCCGATATCCACGAAACTCCTGTGATCGTCCCAGCAAAACTTCGCGGCAATCGCATGCGCTGCGCCCGCGCTGATTCCACTCATCGCGGTCAGGAAGCCGTGCAAGACCTCCGGCTTTGCATACATGGCTGCAAAGAAATCCTCGCCGTGCTTGCCCTCGTTTTGATGTTCACCAGTGCGCAATGCCTCGGTTAACGAACCCCAGAACCCGTACAGCCGCGTGTTGGCCATTTCAAGCAGGCCGCCAATGTAGGATGGCTTGGCCTTGTCGAGAAATATTTCGGTTTCGGCGCTGTTACGATAAACGCCGCCTTCGCGTTCCAGCATTTTCAATGCGACCAGCGCATCCAGAAAGTCCCGGGCCGCCCGCGGATGAAGTCCTATTCTTTTACGCAAGACCTCAAGGTCAGCGGGCCCACTTGCGAGTGCACTGAACACGCCCAGTTCGACCGCGCTTAGCAATGCTTTAGAGCCCCAGAAACTCATGCCCAACTGTAGAATTCCGTCGGGCGTTACGGTGACCGGGGCGATCCCTGATGGCGCCGGCAAACTGTTTCCAACGATTGAATTAGCCGCGGTCTCGTGTTCGTTCATGGCCGTCTCCGATCTTAGGGTGTCGCCGGTCCGTTTGCGGACATCGATCTTTTTTCATCTCCAGCATAAGGCATCGCCTACGTATGCTATCGATCGCCGAAGATCTCAGCCGTCTTTGCGACGGGGCAAAACTGACCGTATATGATCATGAGTTCGATAAGATCCACAGGTCGACATTAAGGAACAAGTCTGTTTTCCGTACTAACTCTGGAAAACAGGGATCGGGCACGATCGTCACGTCACCTGAATTCACACTGAACGTTCAAGACGTTGCCGAAGGGGTACTCCGGGCGGCCAACGATACCAGCCCAACCCTTCGATTCCCGGCGGGGTCAGACTCGGTAGCCATCGCTGAGAAGCGCGCTGGGCTGAGCGAGCAGGCTTTTTTGGCGATGATGCGCCAATCGTTTGGGCTGCCGCAACAGTAGCTGCCGAATCATTGCTCATCGCTCGCCGGAAAGCAGCACAGGCTTCCGGCGACGCTTTGTGGGCCAAAGCACCCGCACCATCATTCGAGAGATCAAGACGACGGAAGTCATCTTGATCTGAGCGTTGCACTACCCCTTTTTGAGCCAAGCAATCTCGCTGCTTGACATTCCCGCCCGCGCCCGCTTCGCCGCGTACCGGGGCACCCCGGCAAATAAATGCCTCGCTGACCAGCGGCCACCCGCGCGCAAGACTTGAAGAGCGAAGGTTAGCCTGCTCTCAAAATCTGATGCCTTGCTATCTGGGCCGGGGATCAGGGAGGAAGCCATTCCGGTTCGGCATTTCGACTTTAGACAGCGACGAGGCGTCCATGACCTTTGTTTCAGAAATGATCTTCCCGCTCGCGAGCATATACGCCGTGACGGCATAGACCTCGTCATCGGTGAGCGATCCGGGCGCATTAAATGGCATCGCTCTCCTCACGTAATCGAAGACGGTTGTCGCATAAGGCCAGTAGCTTTCAACGGTTTTGAAAGGCTTCGCCGTCGCGAGCGTTCCCTGGCCCCCGGTAAGTGCAGGGCCACCAACTTCAGGAACGCCCTCAAGCTTTTCTCCATGGCACGCGGCGCATTTCTCCGCGTATATCGTCCGGCCCTGACTGGCATCGCCATGTCCCGGCGGGAGGCCGGCACCGCTTGGTGGTATAGAAAGGTAACGTTGAAGCTCGGCGTTCGTGACGGGCTGGCCGAAATCGAAACCAGTTTTCGTTTCCGCAAGCACTGCACCGCCAAGCGCGCCGAAAAGAAGAATTGCTGCAAGAGTGATTTTAAGCGGCGGCATGGCTAACACTCCCGTCCGCCCCAACGCCCCAGGGTTGGACGCCGTTATAGTGATAGGATGCGTTTACGCCGCGCTGCTCCACGAGTTGCTTCCGCGTGGGTTGAACGTAGCCGGTCTCATCCGTACAGCGGCTGAGCAGAACAGCAGGCTTGCCGTCCCACATCCAAGGCAGTTTAAAGCGAATTGTGCAGATGGGTTCAGGCGTGCCTTCGAGCGCAGCTTTCTGCCAGGTGACGCCGCCGTTTGCAGAAACCTCGACACTCGAGATCCTGCCACGTCCAGACCAGGCCAGCCCCGTGATTACGTAAAATCCTGGGCCGGGTAGCCGCATCGCCCCGGAAGGAAACGTAATGACGGATTTCGCATCCATTTCGAAAACGAATTTCCGTGCCGTGCCGTCCGGCATCAGGGTAGTGTATTTCGACGTCTCTTCCCGCGACATGAAGGGGACATCGCTCACCTGCAGGCTCTGAATCCACTTGATGTGGGTGTTGCCTTCATAGCCCGGCAGTACAAGGCGCAGCGGATAGCCCTGCTCGGGGCGGATGGCTTCGCCGTTCTGGCCATAGGCGAGTATCGCATCGCGCAACATCTTCTCCATCGGGATCGAGCGGGTCATTACGGCTCCATCAGTCCCTTCGGCCAGCACCCAAGTTCCCTCCGGCTTCAGTCCAACCTGCTTGGCGAACTCAGAAAAAAGAACGCCTGTCCATTCCGACGTGCTGAGAAGGCCGTGCGAGGTCTGCACGGTCTTCTCCTTTTGCCCAGTCCACCCGGACTGCGTATTGCCCGAGCACTCGATAAAATGTTTCCGGGTGACGGAGGGCATGCGACGGATATCTGCCATGGTGAAGCGCTTCGGCGTTCCAACCAAGCCATGAATCACAAGCGAATGTTTCGCGGGATCAATCGTGGGAATGCCGGCGTGGTAGCGCTCGAAATGCAGGCCGGAAGGGGTAATGTTACCAAGGAGGTCTGCAAGCGGCGTAAAAGTCAAGCTCGCATAAGGGTTGGGGGCCGGTGCGAGAAGGCGGACGGCAGTCTCGAACTGCGAGCGCGAGCCATAACCTCCATCTTCAAATATGGGCCGGCCTTGCTCCTTGGCTGGGTCAGCCGCCACGTCGTATTGGATGGAGCCGGGAGGTACAGATTGCGCCGCTGCCAGAGCTGGCCTTGCGAGGCTTGCGACCGCAACCCCAGCCGTCGAACCAGCCGCAAACAGCAGACCGCGCCGGCTGACCTTTCCGCCTGGAAACATGCCTTCACGGCATGGGCAATCTTCTGCCTGTATTTTTCTAAGTTTGCTCATACTTTCCGTCCGTCACCAGCTGACTGAATGTTTTTGGCCTAGGCTCCGTTCAGTGCGAGGGCACTCGTCACCCCCAGGAGATGCAGTTAGATGAAAAGCCATCTCCCAGAAAAAGTTCGAAAAGCTGATCCACATGAGAGTGGACCAAGACGAAGCACGAGGATGTCCGCTCCGGCAAGTCTGTTTTCCGTACCCGTGCCTTGCTCAATGTTTTTAAATGTCCAAGCCAGGATTGGTGACTTGATCGATCCGGGCTAGAACAGGTGAGCGGCTCGCTGCTTGGCCCGTTGGGTTTCGGCATCGTCCAATACCGGATCGCCGGGGGCAAGTACAGCGGCGGATGGCCGCCGGTAGGCATGAAATGCGGCACGCGATGTTGCTTGGTGCTGTTTTCATAATCTTCTTTCCATTGCCGATATGACGTTCACCCAAGCTCTGGCTCTCATTCCGCCGACGAGGATTGTGACGGAATCGGTTCCTGCGCGGGATGCATGTGAATGCCAAGGAACGTGCCGCAAACCGAACACGAGTTCGCGCTGAGAACGGTGAGCACTTCGCGCCATATGCCGCCAATCCATGCAAATGAAGTGGATCGAGCCATCGGTACTGTGCCGCAAAGCTGTTTGAACTGGTCCTCAGGAATTGAATGAATTCGCTTTTGCCCATTTCGCCGGAGGCCATCGCGAATTTGCTCCTACCGCGGGCCCGAGACATTCCCGGCAATAGCGACGTTGTAGCGCGGGGTGGCGTTCCCCCGCCAGTACGTTTTCCGTACTTGAAGCTGACCTCGATTCCCGGAGATTAAGCGCAAGCCGACGCGTAGGTGCAATGCGATCGCACTAACTCCAACCACAGAGGGAACTGGACATGTCACTCCATATCAATGACGTCGCTCCCGATTTCGAGGCGGAGACGACCGAAGGCCCCATCCGTTTTCATGACTGGATCGGCGATTGTTGGGCCGTGCTGTTCTCTCATCCCAAGGACTTCACACCAGTGTGCTCGACCGAACTTGGTTATATGGCGCGGATCAAGCCCGAGTTCGACAGGCGCAACACCAAGATCATCGGCCTCAGCGTCGACGCGCTCGAAGACCACGGCCGTTGGGCGAGCGATATTGCCAAGTCTCAAGGTGCTGCGCCTAACTATCCGATCATCGGTGATCCCAAGCTTACGGTGTCGAAGCTCTACAACATGCTTCCGGCCAGCGCATCGGGTGATGCGGGCAACCGGACCGCAGCCGACAATCAGACTGTGCGCAATCTCTTCGTTATTGGTCCCGACAAGAAGGTCAAGCTCATCCTCATCTACCCGATGACGACCGGCCGCAATTTCGATGAGGTCCTGCGCGTGCTCGATTCGCTGCAATTGCTGGCCAAGCATAAGGTCGCAACGCCAGTCAATTGGCGGCCTGGTGAAGATGTGATCATCGCCGGCTCGGTTTCCGATGAGGAGGCGAGGAAGGTTTATCCCGAGGGCTGGAAGACACCGCTGCCCTATCTGCGCCTTGTGCCGGATCCGAGAGCATGAACGACATCACCTCCCGCGGCGGCGCGCCGTCTTTCGCCGCGTCGTCCCCGCTCCGGGAGAAGTCCACGGCAGTTTTGCGAATGCCGCAATCAGGGTCTGGTGTGGGCCAACATTTGGCACCGGCATTCCTAAACAGGGCGGCTCCTGAAGTGAAGGGCTTCTTCGACCCGCGGACCTGGAGCATCCAGTACGTTGTCAGCGACCCGGCAAGCCGCAAATGCGCCATCATCGATCCGGTCCTCGACTTCGATGAGAAGTCTGGTGCGACAGCCACCAAGAACGCTGACGCGATCCTCGCTTACATCCGCGCCGAGCGTCTTGCTGTCGAATGGATCCTTGACACTCATCCCCACGCGGATCATTTCTCGGCCGCCCAATACCTGAAGGAGGAAACCGGCGCGCCGGCCGCGATCGGCACGCACGTCCTCGATGTCCAGACGCTCTGGAAAGATATCTACAACTGGCCGGATTTTCCTGCTGACGGCCGCCAGTGGGATCGCCTCTTCAACGACGGCGAGGCTTTTAAGGTCGGCTCGATCGATGCCAAGGTCATGTTTTCGCCGGGCCATACGCTCGCCTCGATCACCTATGTGATCGGCGATGCAGCCTTCGTCCACGACACGCTGTTCATGCCAGATTCCGGCACGGCGCGCGCGGATTTTCCCGGTGGCGACGCCGCGAGGTTGTGGCGTTCAATTCAGGCCATTCTGTCGCTGCCAGACGCGACCCGCGTCTTCACGGGACATGATTATCAGCCCGGCGGCCGCGAGCCGGCGTGGGAAAGCACGGTTGGCGAACAGAAGCGTAACAACCCTCATATCGCCGGCCAGACCGAGGCGACCTTCGTCGCGCTGCGCCAAGCGCGCGACAAGACGCTCCCCATGCCGAAGCTCATGCTGCATGCCCTGCAGGTCAACATGTCCGGAGGCCGTCTGCCGGAGCCGGAAGGAAACGGTCGCAGCTATCTGAAGATCCCCCTCAACGCAATGGAAGGGATCGCTTGGTAATGGACGCGCATCTGTCACAGGTCTCAAATCGGCATTGTCAAACGAATCGCGTCCCGTCAGCGGTTGGCGCAGTACATCCAATCCCGAGCGGCGATCAGGCCATGACGGCGCGCCACTCGGCCATGGCGGCGGAGCGCCTTTGTAGATTTCTCGACAGACGGGATGACGCTCTTGATCGAAATGGTTGTGGACCACGGCGTGAATTGAGCTGAACTTCTGCAGCGTCTAGATGCTCCGAAACCGATGCATGGCGCGTTCTCGTTGTCGAAACGGCTGATGCGAATTCTCCACGCGATTGTTGAGAGAACGACCAACTTCATGACGAGCGGCGACGTCGATCTCCTTCATCGCTGCGAAATAAGAGCAAAGCCCGTCGGTGACGACACTGCGCGGTCGGCCATTCCTTTTCATGAGGCGCTTCAGAAACTTCAGCGCTGCGGCCTTGTCCCGCTTCACGGCTTTCCCCAACAGCAGCCGATTCCGCGTGTAGCCTAAACGTCTGCTTCGGAGTCGCAGCGACCATCGGCTGAACGGCTATATTCGGCGCGTAGGGGCCATGAGCACCAACAGTTGATTTATCCCCATGTGCACTCGAGGCCTTTGGGGCCCCCATCGTCTGCCGGGGAGCGCTAGAGCAAATCTTCGGCTTTTAGAGAGCGCTTCAAATATTCGCTGTTTCAGGGGCCACGCCCTTGCTACTCGCTTGTCCCTCCGCCGCATGGCGTGGCGACCGCCAGGTTTTCAGCGAGAATAACAGCAGAGCGGCTGCAATAACGATCAAACCGAAGAAGAAAAGCGGCCCTGCGACAAATTGCAGGTCGGGAATCCACCAGGACAGCGGCAGAGAAATCAGGCTCGTCAGAGCCGGAACCAGCAGGAAGAACATCGTGACGAAGCCGTTGTCGTTATCGGTGACTGTCAGCGAAATCTGATAAAGGACGCGCCCGATCGACGCCGACACGATCGTTCCGACAACCATCAAGGCGATGGCGGAATATTGGTCGGAATGGAGTTCGGAATTCACATAGAGATAGACCAACCCCAGCGGCACGAGCACAAGGGACGACGCGACAAAATTGGCGGCGATGGCCGCCGACTCGTCGAATTTGGAATACCATTTTCCTATCAGCGTCCCGCTCAGCGCTGAGAGCAGAGGTATAGGTACGGCGTAGATCCAGGTGCCATGCAGGAGATTGTCGGTCAGAGCGTCCATCGATGGCCGGTTTTCTCCGCCTATCTGGCTCCAGGCGACTGCCATCGCGCCGACGAAGGCGCCGGCCAGACATCCGAAAAAGATGACGGGCGAGACGGGCACTCTTTTGCGCGATATCAGCAGCGCCACCGCCGCCGCCCAGAATGGCGAAAGGTTCAATACCGCCGATATGATGATCGGATGCGCGTTGCTCAAGCCGAGCTTGTATAAAAGGAGGCCCGACACACCGCACGCGAACAGGACGATGAGCTTCCAATAGTTCGCCGTGTCCTTCAATATCGCGACGAAATCTCGGCGGCCGGCGGGACGCGAAATCATTGCCGGCACGGAGATAATCAGCGACAATTGCGTGAGGCATACGAATTGCACGAAGGTCAAATGCTTGGCCGCCTGCGACGTGAATGGCTCCTGCGTAGCGATTAGGAACGCCGTCGTCAGCGAAAGCAGGCTGCCGAGCTTGTAGTTGGTCATCCGTTGCGACATCGGTGGGCACCCTGAAAGAATTGAATATAGGCGCTGTCGATCATCCGGCAATCGAGCGGTCTCACAGATGCAAGGCCTCGGCCTCTCCTGGGGCAGCAGTTCCAGCGCAACGCGGGGTTTGAAATCTTATGCCGCGTCACGACCGCGCGACGGCTCTCGCCTTCCTCTGCGCAGGACTTGCCGCTAAGTGTCAGATTGCCGCGAGACTAGCACTGGCGCGGTAACGGCTCGAGTCGAATCGACTTAAAGAAGCGCACAGCGGCCTCGACGCGCATCGCTATCAACCGTAGCGACGCACCAGTTGTTCGCACCCGAATTTGCCATTCGGATAAGGCGCTTTATGGAACCCTGGAGGTCTGCTTTGGCCGAAGCGGAACGGCAGCTTTGGAGCGACTGGCGGCGAAAAGCTGAGCTTTACCACCGGAACATCGATGCCGGCTCCCACCCAACCCGGCTGCACAATGATCCCCCGGCGTACGCGCGGAACCATCTATCCGAACGGCTCGAATTCTACTTGACCATTCGGCGGGGCGTCCATATGATTGAGTAGGCACTCACGTTAGGAAATGAGCGATACGACCTCTCAGCGACGACAAGCGGGCTGCGATCCTCGATGCGGCTGCCGAAGCGGTGGCCATGCTCGGCGTTGGCGCTCCAACCGCGAAGATCGCCAAGGGCGCCGGCGTGGCGGAGGGCACGTTGTTTGTTTACTTCGCCAACAAGGACGAACTGCTGAACCGCTTATACCTGGAACTCAAGACGGACCTTCGCCGCGCCATGATGACCGGCTACCCCGCCAACAAAGGTCTCGTCGATCGGATGCGCCACGTCTGGGAACGCTTGATCGGTTGGGGTTCGGCGCATCCCCTGAAGCGGAGAGCGATGAGACAATTGGCGGTGTCCGAACGCATCACCGAACAGAGTAAAAAGCTCGTCGGAGACGCATTCGGGGAGATCGACGATTTGATGCGTGAGTGCGCGGCCGGCGGCGCCATGAGGCGTCAGCCTCCGTCATTCGTGTCGGCGATTATGAGTGCGATCGCCGATACGACGATGGAATTTATCGCCCGCGAGCCTGAGCAGGCGAAGCGTTACACAAAGGCAGGATTTGATGCGTTCTGGAACGGAGTGGCTGGGTGACTTCCTTTTTGCTCGGGTGATGAGCGATTGATCACTCATAGGTCAACCGAAGTGAACGCATGTAACAGCTCAAGCGAAGCCTAGCGGCGATGCCAATGACCGACACCCTCCCGCCAAGGAAACTTCGGAATCACAAGAAAGGAACACGCCATGAAATACACAACGCTCGGCAACACAGGTCTCCTGGTTTCGAAACTCTGCTTCGGAACCATGACATTCGGGGACGGCAGAGGGCTCTTCAAGGCCATCAGCGCCGTCGGCCAGTCAGGCGCCGATGAACTAGTTAAAACGTCCATTGACGGCGGCATCAACTTCTTTGATACGGCGGACAATTACACGGAGGGCGAGAGCGAAAGGATTCTGGGGCAATCACTGAAAAACCTTAACATCGCCCGGCCGAATGTCGTGATCGCGACGAAGGTCTATAGCCGCGTCGGCCCAGGGCGGAATGACATCGGGGCTTCTCGCGGCCACATTATGGACGGCGTGGAGGCCAGTCTCCGCCGCTTGCAGACCGACCATATCGACTTGTACCAGATCCACGGCAACGATTCCGTGACCCCTCTCGAAGAAACGATTCGCGCTCTCGACACTCTGGTGCAGCAGGGGAAGGTCCGCTACATCGGCTGCTCAAACTGGCAGGCCTGGAAGATTGCCAAAGCGCTCGGCATCTCCGAATTCAAGAACCTAGCTCGTCTTGACACGCTTCAGGCTTATTACTCGATCGCGGGCCGCGATCTCGAACGGGAAATCGTTCCCCTGCTGGAATCCGAAAAGGTCGGCCTACTCGTGTGGAGTCCGCTTGCCGGCGGCTTGCTCTCCGGTAAGTTCAGCCGCACGAACCAGCAACCTGCGGATTCGCGCCGCACCGAATACGACTTTCCCATCGTAGACAAAGAGCGGACCTGGAAGATCCTCGACGTGATGGCTCCAATCGCGAAAGCACATGGATGCAGTCCTGCACGTCTCTCGCTCGCATGGCTCCTAGAAAAGCCTGTGGTAACCTCGGTCATCATTGGCGCGAAACGCCTCGATCAGCTTCAGGATAATCTCGCCGCGATCGAACTCACACTCACCGAAGATGAGCTTCGGCAGTTGGATGAGGTCAGCGCTCTGCCCCCGGAGTATCCAGGGTGGGTGCTGCCGTTCCAGGCGGCCGACCGTCTGAGGCCAGTCGATCGCTGGCAGCGTTTCCGCGAGACGCGCGAGCCGAATTGATCCAACTCGCATGCCTTGCGGGCAGTGGCGGCGCGCCATCACTGGCCATGAGCGAGCGCGGGCGGGTAGCGCGGCCACGAACAAAACTGTTGCCCTAGGCGACACTGCGTCTTCGCCCTCAGGGTCGTATGCCACGCCGGCCTGACGGAAACGTGCTTCGGCCCGCAACGCTAACAGCGAAATCTCCAGGCGATAAAAGCGCCGTGGACATCGGCAGGGTGATGGCATTCCCGAGCATGGCAATAGACCGCGATCATGGATCGACCCACAATCCGTTCAACATGTTCCCCCTGTCGTTTCTCGCCGGCCTTGTGACTATCTCGTGAAGGGATTGTCGACTAGACCCTTCCCCTGTGCCGAGTCGCGGGCGGCGCGGATCATATCGATGAAGGCGCGCACTGCGACCGGGACCTGCCGGTGGCTCGGATGATACAGGAACAGGCCTGCGAACGACGGCGACCAGTCCTCCAGAACACGAACCAACTGTCCCGATCGCAGGAACGGTTCGACGACTGCTTCTATCGCATAGGCGATCCCGAGCCCGTCGACCGCGGCGCGGACGGCCATATCCTGAACGTTGACCATCACCTGGCCGTTCACCGAAATCTTCCGTGACTTGCCGTTTCGCTCGAACGGCCATTCGAACGCGGCGCCATCGACGGCCCGACGATATTGCACGCAGCTATGGCGGGCGAGATCGTTCGGCGTACTCGGCGCGGGGCGCCGCTCGAAGTAGGAGGGCGCGCCGACCACCGCCACTTTCACTGGCTTCATCACGCGAACGACGATCATGTCGGCCCCCGCCCGGTCCTGCAACCCGATGCCAGCGTCAAATCCCTTCGCTACGATGTCGACCGGCGCTTCGCCCACCTCGAGCTCAAGATGAACCTCCGGATATGTCGACAGAAAGCGTCGCCAGACCGGCGCTACTACCGCCGCCGCGGCCATATAGGACGCATAGATCCGCAGATGTCCGTAGGGCCGGCTCCTCTCCCGGTTGAGGTCTTCCAGCGCCGCGGAGACCTGATCGATCGCAGGCCGCAATCGCTCCAGCAAGCGAACGCCGGCGTCGGTCAGCGATACGCTATGGGTCGTGCGGTTCAACAAGCGCACCCCGAGACGCTCCTCGAGTTGCCGCATCGTGTGGCTGAGGGCCGAGGCTGTGACGCCGAGCCGCAATGCGGCCGCCCGAAAGCTAAGGCGATCGGCGATAGCGATGAACGCGGACAGATCGTCAAAGTCGCCGCGACGCATTCCTGAATCTCCCTCAACAAGCCATGCGCTGTACAGCGGATACATCCGCGCCGACGCAAGCCTATCTCTTCTTTATGGGACGGATCGCTGCGTTCCAAAGCGGTTTCTCAAGCCGAAAATGGGCAGTCGAAGCCGTGCACCGACGAGATCACGGGAATTTCATGCATAACGTCATTTTTCCGGCAAGAGGGCGCCATGCAGGAGGCCATGGGAGGCTCGCCTGTCGCTAGCATCCACGGTCGGCGCGGCGAGAGTCGCGTTGCGCGTCTGGCTCGGCCGCCTGACGCCGAAGACGATCCTTTTCAGGCCGCCCCGGCGTCATCCGTCCGCGTCAAGGATAGACGTTCGCCGAACCAACTTCAGAATTCCGCACCCGTTTGCGCGGCAGGTTTTCACGGATTTGCAGATTCCTGGACGCCGGCGCCCGTTCCGCCAGCGCGAACCCAGCGAACCGTCCCGAACTTGACCCATCGACCAAACTTCCATCGTTGCATCGGCCGCCTCCGGCTTCATGAACCGCCTCAGCGCGGTGTCCGCTAAAACCGGCCGTTCGGCCACGAAAATCCAGCAATGACGTCGCCTAGCCAAGGCGGCCGGCAACGGCGATGGACGCCGCGGGACGGTCAAAGTCCGCCGCGGCGCGCTCCTGAATGCCGCTCAACAGGCTATGCACGAAATAGCGGATACACCGGCCCCTAGCCCTGACCTATCTCCACATACGCGATGATTCATCGCGATCCGAGGCTGCCTGCCGGTCATTGCCGGTCGCGGCAACACAACAATGAGAGAGGAAACATCATGCGCAATATTCTCCTGTTCGGAACGACGGCCGCCGTTCTCGTCTTCGGCGCCACTGGCGTCTACGCAAACGGCCCGCTGGCTTCGCCCTACGAGGTGCTCGTTCCCCAGTCGTCGCAACAGGCTTCGGCACCGCCGGAAGTGCGCGCCAGCTATGTGGGCGACCCCGGTTGCTACCCCGCTCGCGTCCGGATTCACGGCACCTGGCACAATGTGCAGGTTTGCGATTGATCGGGCGCTCAACCTCAGGGAGGCGGCCGGGAGCCGGCCGCATCTCTGGCGTCGCCAGGATCTATTGCGCATTCGTCGGCGCTAGAGATCCCCGCTCCGACGATTTATATTCGAGATCGGCATCGAAGCCGCACACAGGCCAGAATCCACACACTGGTCCGGATATCGGTCTGATCTTCGCCGCCGCATGCGAGGCAGCGCAAATCGAGGAAATTCGACATTGCTTTCGAATTTCGGATGCTGGCGCTTGCTGACCTTCGGACGCGGCCGGAATATCGTGCCTAGTCGCTTCAATTGTCGACGCAGAAAAGGCGCCCGATGTCGTTCACGAGGTGCTGATCGACGTCGTCGCGGTCGAGGCGCTGGTTGAGCGAAGAAAGCAACCTGATTTGCGTAGCAACGTGAAGCGACCCAGATTGACCGACGAGTAAAAGCCGTCGCGGCAAAAATAGTCTACCGCGACGGATTTGACGATCTTAATGGTGGCGTTCGAGGTGGCGAACCACGTGGGCCAGAACCGAATGGTGACGATGATAGTCGTGTTAATAGGACATACGATGATGGTAGTGGTAGTCCATCATTTCGGCGGAAGCGGGGATAGCGAACGAAAGAGCGACAGCCGCCGCGATGGCGATTTTGGTAATCATGAAGACTCCTAATTTGCGCCGGAGAAATCCGAAAGTGGGTTTCAGTGTCGACGACTGGTGCGTAGGGCAGCCTTCTGGGATCAACATCGGGTGAACGGACGACGCTTGTGGCGCGCGCATCTGGTGTTTTGTTCAGGGCGGTAAGTTACGCGTGATCCGCATTGTCCGTTTAAGAGTAAATATCCCAGCCGCGGCGGCTTCTCGGGCCGTTTTACCCTTCCTCGCGAGGGGCAGAGCCCTATAGCCTACCTGCGGCCGCGGCCGCGGCCCCACGAAAGAGGGCGTATGGGCCGAGCGGAGTCAGGCTCCACGCCCCCATCGGCCAAGCCGGAGATACTCCCGCGTTTCCCGAATGAATGAGTGAGCCTGTCCCCGACTCGTGGGCGAACGAAACAGAGCAGCGACTGCTTGCGTGTGGACCGGGAGCCTGTGGTAGCAGGCTTCCCGTCCGCAAATTCGCCGACTAGCGAAGATAGCGGCTTATCGCCTTCAGGCGAGCTATGTTCTTCATGAGAAGCTCGCTGACGTTCTCTCGCTCGCCCGCATCGTCCTGGCCCAGGCGGGCCAATGCCTGAAGCTTCTGGCGAGCATCGGCGAGAAGGTTGTCCAAGCGGCGTATTTCGCTCTGCCTGGGAAAAAGGACGTTAGCAAACTCGCTAACTCATACACTGGAGTCTCCCTTGCGAGAATTCGCAGCGCCAGAAGGTTTTGAAATCATGGAAAAATTGCGGGCGGCTAGGCCGCAAGCGTCAGCTTGGAGAGATGTATCTCCAGCAGACGCAGCGCCTACCACTTCTCGTCATAATACTCGAAACGATTACGCTGGGCCGTTATGCCGCCCCACGAATAGGCTAAGACGCTGTTGAACCTTCATCTCGCTCATGTTCGCCGCTGCGCTGCGTCTCAACGGGATGCAGCCTCCATCCCTCGCGTCCGGTTTGGAGAGCCGCATGATCTCATTCAATGGCGATCAATGGCCGAAGAACGAACCCGCTGCGCGGGAGGGTGCCTCCTGTGAGGGTTAGGTAAATTCGGGACTGTTGGGCGTCGGTTGAGTGGCGTCGGACGCGGACAGAGCATCGCGGCTCCTTTCACCAGAGGAGCCTTCGATGAACAATCCACTTGCCGCCACCCCGATCAGCCCGCTGCGTCAACGACTGATCGACGACATGGACATGCGCCGGTTCTCGCCCGTGACCCAGCGCAACTACATCCGTGACGTCGGACGCTTCGCCACGTTTTTGAGGCGCTCGCCCGACACGGCCACAGCGGAGGATCTGCGCCGCTTCCAGGTCGAGCAGCGCGAAGCCGGCGTTCCAGTGCCGACGATGAACAGCATCGTCTCGGCGCTGCGGTTCTTTTTCACGCACACGCTCGACCGGCCCGACCTCGCACGCAGGCTGGTCCGAGTGACGCATCCGCGCAAGCTGCCGGCGGTGTTGAGCCCCGACGAGGTCGCCCGCCTGTTGAACGCGACGACCTGCCTCAAGCATCAGGCGGCGCTGTCGGTCGCTTATGGCGCCGGCTTGCGCGTCGCCGAGGTCTCGGCCCTCAAGGTCAGCGACATCGACAGCGAGCGCATGCTGCTCAGGGTCGAACGCGGCAAGGGCGGGCAGTATCGCAACGCGATGCTTGGAGGATATGCTCGCCCTGCTGCGTCAGTGGTGGAAGGTCGGCCGGCAACAAGGCGCGATGCACCCCAAGGGCTGGCTGTTTCCAGGCCAGCATGCCGGCAAGCCGATCAGCACCCGCCAGTTGCACCGGATCGTCGTCGAGGCGGCGCGCGCAGCGGACATCGCCAAGCGGGTTGGGCCGCATACGTTGCGCCACAGCTTCGCCACGCACCTGTTGGAGGACGGCGTCGACATCCGCGTCATCCAGGCGCTGCTCGGCCACGCCAAGCTGGAGAACACTGCTTTCTACACCAAGGTGGCGACGCGAACGGTGCGCGCCGTGACCAGCCCGCTCGACAAGCTCGGCATATTTGCGCCCGACCCGGCGGCGCCCGGCGGCTGAAGCGCCGTGCGGACCTCCTCGCTGGAGGTCGCCGATATCTTCCGGGCCATGGGTCCCAGCTACCGACTTGCCCAGGCGGTGCGTCTGAGCCTTGCCCAGTTGAAGGTCATGTCGGCGATCCAGAACTGCCGGACAGCGGCGCTGGGCGGCCACGTCGATGGCTGCGACGACTGCGGCTACCTCAGGGTCGCCTACAACTCCTGCCGCAATCGCCACTGCCCCAAGTGTCAGGCCGCCGCCGCGCGAGCCTGGCTCGCCGAGCGCAAGGCCGACCTGTTGCCGGTCGGCTATTTCCACGTCGTCTTCACGCTCCCGGCGGAGATCGCCGACATCGCCTGGCAAAACAAGGCAGTCGTCTACGATCTGCTGTTCCGGGCGGCCTCGGAGACAATGATGACGATCGCGGCGGACCCCAGGCATCTGGGCGCCCGGATTGGCGTCACCGCCGTGCTCCACACCTGGGGCTCGGCGATGACGCATCATCCGCATGTCCACATGATCGTGCCGGGAGGCGGTATCTCGATCGATGGGCGGCGGTGGATATCGTCGCGCCCCGCCTTCCTTCTGCCGGTGCGGGTGTTGGGCGCGCTCTTCCGCCGATTGTTTCTCACCCGGTTGAACGAGTTGCACGACGCCGGCAAACTCGTCTTCTTCGGCGCCCAGGCCGACCTCGCCGATCGCCGCCGCTTCCCGCGTCACCTCGCGCAGGTCAGGAAGAAGCGATGGGTGGTCTATTCCAAGCCGCCGTTCGCCGGCCCCGAAGCGGTGCTCGCCTATCTCTCGCTCTACACGCACCGGGTCGCGATCTCGAACGGCCACCTCATCGCCTTCGACGAGGCCGGCGTGACCTTCCACCACAAGGATTATCGCCGCAGCGGCCCGCAGCGCCAGCAGGTCATGACGCTAGATGCTCATGAGTTCATGCGTCGCTTTCTGCTGCATGTCCTGCCGCACGGCTTCCACCGCATTCGACATTACGGCTTGTTCGCGAGCACGACACGCAAGGCCAACATCGCCCGCGTCCGCGAATTGCTGGCGGCATCAACGCCGACGCCCGAACCCATCGAGGCCGCAGAGCCGCCCGCTCAACTCCCGCCCTGTCCTTGCTGCGGCGGGCGCATGCGCATCATCGAGACCTTCGAACGCTGGATGCAGCCGAGGGCGCCGCCACACCATCCAGCAGCAACCGGGGCGCCGTCGTGACCCGGCACGGCTCTTTCGCACGCAGTGCCGTCGCCAAGCCGCTTCGGCAAACGACACCACGCCCACTCATCGCATCGTCGGTCTCGTCAGAAGCGCCAATACATGCCGGCGTAGCTGAGTTGGCCTCCCACAGGTCTCGGAAATCGGCCATGATCAGGCGGAAACGCTTTCCCGACGCGCAGCCGACGACGGGCAAAGCACTTCACCGCCACACACCCCGGCACAGCCAAAACATCAAAACCCCATAAGTCCCGGCCTGCACACCGCGGGTTCGTTCTTCGGGGACTTTCGGACGCCAAACGGAATCCGAAACTCTTCACGAGAGCTGTCTGGCTCCTTTTGGGCAACGAACTCGAAAAAGCGGACGTGAGGTTAGGCGGTCACTTTGGCAGCTGCCACCCGGCATTCGGGCGCTGTACATGCCCGGCCGCCCGCTGGCCGGCGATTGGGCCGAGCGTTGGCCGCATGATCTTGAACGCCTAAAGCGTGATCGCTTCCCCGAGACGTCTCGAGCCCTTTGACGTCGCCCGTCGGCCTCTTCAACTTGCTCGAACTTCGCGAAGTCCCGATCGAACTCGGACCACTGGTCCGGTATCCATCAAGGCGCCTTTGTGCGATTCCGAACGACGATCTCGTGAGCCAGATCGACGAAGGCGCGCAAGCTCGCGGCCATGTGGCGGCGCCCTGGATAATATAGGCGATATCCGGGATACGAGGGTGTCCAATCGCTTAGAACTTCAACCAGCCCGCCCGAGGCGATGTCATCTACAACGATCCACTCGCTTACATAGGCCAGGCCGACACCGGCCCTACTCGACTGCGCCATCATGTCGGGCTCGTCGAGTGTGAGGGACCCCGGCACATCGATCCTCGTCGCTTCGCCGTTACGTTCAAACTCCCAACCGTAAAGTGCCCCGCTTGCATGACGAGCGCGGATGCATTCATGATCCATCAGGTCGGCCGGCGCGATGGGCCGGGGCCTGTTCGCGAAATAGCTTGGCGCCCCGACCACAACATGCCGCGTGTGTGGACCAAGCGGCATCGCGATCATGTCCTGCGGAACCGCTTCAGCGTGACGCACTCCGGCGTCGAACCCATCCTTGATGATGTCGATCAACCGCCCTTCGGTGACGATTTCGACCTTCACCTCGTCATAGCGTCGAAGATATTCGAGGACGAAGGGCGCCAGTAAGTGGCGTCCCCCGGGGAGCGAGCAACTGAATCGTAGTGTGCCTGTCGGCTTACTGCTGTGACCGGCAGCCGCCTGGGTGGCGTTGCGGATGTCCAACAGCGCCGGTGCGATCGCCTCGACGTATTCGCGGCCAGCACTCGTCAGGGCGACATTACGGGTCGTGCGGTTGAAGAGGCGAACGCCAAGGCGGTTCTCGAGACCGGCGACGGCATTGCCAATTGCTGTCGGCGACATCTCAAGTTCGAGCGCCGCCGCACGGAAGCTTCCGAGCCTGGCGATGGCGACCACGGCCTCGAGTTCCATCAGCCCACTCTTGTACATTGTCACGATTCTCTGGATACGTCATCTCAGTTTATCTCAATTATCGCGACGATCAAAGTCCGTTATGGCTGCGCGATCCTCAATGACGCAAGGCGGTTGGAATGCCCAAAGCAGCAATTACTAACATCACCTTCGGCACCATGACGCTCGGCTACCGCGGATACGGAGCCCGGGTTCATGACGCTGCGACCGCAGGCGCAATGCTTGGCGTCTTCTTGGAATTTGGCCATGACCAGCTCGACACGTGCTCTGTCTATGGCGATGGAACCTGCGAACAGATGTTGGGTGATCTCCGCGCCGCCGAACGGTTCGGCATCGCCACGCGGGTTCATTCCGGATCGCCACCCGGATCTGCTGCGCTAAACACTCGCGGCCACGAACCTGAGAACCTGAAGCGAGTCTTCAAGGAGTCCCTGGCGCGCCTGAAGACCGATAAGGTCAAGATCCTCTATTTGGTGACGCCTGACAGCGCCACGCCGATCGAATCGACGCTGTCGGCCGTCCAGGAACTTCATGACGAAGGCCTGTTTGAGGAGTTCGGCGTCAGCAATTTCAGCGCGTGGCAAGTGGCGGAGGCATCGGAAATAGCCGCGCGCCATGGATGGATAAGGCCGAGCGTCTACCAGGGACTGTACAACGCGATCACGCGTGCGGTTGAACCGGAACTGTTCAAATGCCTCGGCAACTATGGCATCCGCTTCCATGCTTACAATCCGCTAGCCGGCGGCGCCTTCAACAAGAATTTTGCCGGTGGCGCTGCGGTAGCCCCCGGCTCCCGTTTCGACAGCTCAACTGCTCAAGGCAAGTTCTATCGTGATCGCTATTGGAACGACGCCTATTTCGATGCTTTGGCCGAAATTCACCGATCGTGCGAAGGCCATGGTCTTGACGCTATCTCCGTGGCGTTGCGCTGGCTGATTCATCACTCCCAACTCAACGCCGAACGCAACGACGGGGTCATCATCGGCGCTTCCACGTTGGAGCATCTTCGGCACAATCTTACGGCCGTGACCGAAGGCCCGCTGCCAACCGAGGTCTTGGCTGCGATCGACGATGCGGCCCTGAAGGCCCAACCGAAATGGCCGCCCTATTTCTCGGGGGTTTAGGTTTCGGCCCCGTGGCGAAGTGAGCCACGCCGAGGCGTGCGCTCCTTCGGCGGGCTACGTCAGCGGTGCAATGACCCGCGTCGATGGCGACCTGAATCGTTCGATCCCCTGATCCAATCGTCATTTCTAAAGGGTAGTAAACATGGATATGTTGTTAAAAGGAAAGCGTGCGCTTATCACGGGGAGCACTTCCGGGATTGGTGCACAATGCGCGCGTGTCCTGGCCGGTGAAGGTGTCAGCGTCGTCATCAACGGCAGGAATGCGGATCGGGCAGCAGCCGTTACGGAGGAAATCCGTAAGGTTGGCGGCGAGGCGAAATTTGTTCTTGGCGATGTAACGACCGAGGATGGATCAAATGCTGTTATTGAGGGGGCTAGATCGGCTTTCGACAGCATCGATATCCTCGTGAATAACGTAGGCAATCCCACTCAAGAGTCCCACGACTCGTGGTTCGACGCCCCCTTTCAGGAATGGATCGACGACTACCATCAGAACACGATCGCCGCGGTTCGACTGGTCCATGCCTTTACTCCGGCAATGAAAGAGCGCGGCTGGGGGCGTTTGATCCAAGTCTCGTCTCGAAACGCTATCTCGCCACACGCGCATTTGCCGACCTACGGCGCCGCGAAGGCCGCGCTCAACAACCTGACCCTCAGTCTCTCTAAGGAGCTGGCTGGAACTGGCGTCACATCTAATGCGATCATGCCCGGCCTGATCTACACACCGCAACTGAACAAGTGGTTCATCGAGACCGCCCAAAGGCAAGGGAGTGACGACCCTGAGTTTGGTAAGCAGTATGCTCTCAAGAACATCATCCACCAGACCGTCAGCAGGCTTGGGCAGCCTATGGATATTGCAGCCGCGGTTTGCTTCCTAGCCAGCCCTCTAACTGACTTCATGACCGGCACGACTTTCCGCATCGATGGCGGCTCGACACCCACCGTGTAGAGCGCGGAAGCCAAAAGAAAAAGACTGCTTCCTGCACGTACTGCTGTTCCTCGCCACCCATTATGGCTGCCGTGGTTGGTTGCCGACGCGGCGGAAAACGGCTCCTGCGGATGATTTTCTACGGCGTCCCGCAGATGCAGGCGATCGCCCCTGATGGTCCGCTGGCGGCACCTGCAGCGTCTCAGTTGCCCAGCGAGCGGGTTTTTCAACACAATCGGCGCGAAGCGGCCATCCGATCGCGATTCTGACAAGGAGACTTATGGAACCGCCTCGTCCGAGTTGGCCGATTCAGGCCGGTCCCCTCTTGGTCCAGCCCGCGAGCGAATCAAAAGACTTCCGCCAACGCAGCCTCAATTTTCATGAGCATCGGCGTCAGTCCAAATTGCGTGATTATCCGTTCCGCTTTTGAGCGTGACGCCGAGACGGCGCAAGAACCGGCTCATCAGCGAAGTGTCGGCCTTGACGCCGCGCTCGGCCAGCAGCCGATCGCACAGCGCCTGCAGCGTGATGTCGGATTTCTCGGCCCGCAAGCCTTCGAGGAAGGCGCGGTGCGGCTCCAACCTCACACGGTTGTAGCCGCCCATTTTCGCGGCCGTGCGCGAGCCGCTTCGCTCGAAGCGCTCCACCCATTTGATCGCCGACGACTCGCTGACCCCGAATCGCGCCGCCGCCGCCCGGCGGCTCATCCCCTCAACCACGACCGCGTTGATCACCCGATCGCGCAAATCCTGCGAATAAGCTCCGGCCATCCCTGCTGGCCTCCTCCAGCCAGCAGGTTGAATCAGATCAAACCTGATTTGGGAATCCCATTTATGAGTTCATACCCTATAGCGTCCGGCGAATACGGCGTAGGACGGGTCGCCCTTGTCGCGCCGCGCACCGCCGGGGGTAGCGAAAGCCGTGACGGGACGGACTTCGGCCAGATCGTGAACGAGCAAGCGCTTGTCGATGGCCCAGCGGCCCGAACGGTACGACCAGGTGTCGAGATAACGGCACCAGGAGGTGATCTGCAGGAGCTGATCGCCCTGCTGCTGGCGCAGATTGACGAAGGCATAGGTCTCGCTGGCGGCGCGGTCGCCGTCAAGTTCGATCAGGATGTTGGTCATCTGATGCGAGTGGGTGATGAAGCTGACATGCAGCTCGGTCACCCAGTCGATGAAGTCGTGGCCGGTGCCGGCATAAAAGCCCTCGCCGAAATCGGTGACGGCATCGCCATGGAAAACCTGATAGCCGAGTTCGACGTCGCGGCGATCCATCGAGCGGGCATAGCGATAGATCTGCTCGGTGATTTCCTGACGGTCGGCGGCGGCGCTGCGCGCTTCGGTGGCAGTCATCATGGTTTCTCCCATTTGGCCAGCCCAGGGCCTGCTTGCACGTCGAGAACGAGAGTTGGCAGACCTCCGACGTCGTCTCGATTCAGCCCCTGTCATGCTGAAACGCTAGCGCCCACGAGTTGCAACGTGAAGCTTGAGAATAGATACTGATGCTCAGATTACGCGCGATGGCTGCATTCGATGGTGGTTCACCGCTCGCGGAACACGCAGAAGGGCGCGCGGTCGCTCGTCGCACTCGGTTGGATTGCACGAGCTGCGCGACCGCGCGCTGAGAGTCAGTAGATCTTGTCGCCCTTTTCCACCCTGGGAAACGACGGCGGCGCGGCGACGCCGTTCACTGAGGTACCGCCGTTTTGGACGGCCGCAAACCATGGCTGCATCTTTTGGGGGAAGCTGAACGTCGGCTTCGTTAGCGCGTCGAGCCGGTCAAACTCCTCGGCTGAGAGTTTGACCTCAAGGGCCTTCAGATTGTCCTCGAGCTGCGCGAGTCGTCGGGCGCCGATAAGCGTCGAAGTCACGCCGGGCTGCGCCTGAACCCAGGCTAGCGCGACGCGGGCGACTGTGCTCTCGTGCGCCTTGGCGATGATGTGCAACTCGTCCAGGATCGCGTAGGTCTTCTCGTTGAGCGCCGAGTCGACCATGAAGCCGCGATCCGCCTTGACTTGGCCCGCGTTGCTCCGTGTGTACTTGCCGCTGAGCACGCCGCTCTTGAGGGGCGACCACGACGTAATGCCGACGTCGAGTTCGCGAGCCATCGGCACGAGCGCCTGCTCGACGGTCCGTTCGAGCAGCGAGTATTCGATCTGCAGTCCGACGAACGCGGACCAGCCACGGAAGCGCGCCGTGACGTTCGCCTCGGCGACCTTCCACGCCGGTGTGTCGGAGACGCCGAGGTAGCGCACCTTGCCGGCGCGCACGAGATCCTCGAGCGCGGCCATCGTCTCTTCGATCGGCGTGTTCACGTCCCAGTGATGCAACCAATACAAGTCGATGTAATCCGTCTGCAGGCGGCGTAGCGAGTTTTCGCACGCCGCAATGATCGATTTTCGGCCAGATCCGCCGCCGTTGGGGTCCCCGGGATATAAGTTGCCGCTGAATTTCGTGGCGATGACCAGCCGGTCGCGTCGAGCGCTGTGGCGCCCCACGTGGTCGCCGATGATCTTTTCGGAATGACCTTTCGTGTAGGTGTTTGCGGTATCGATGAAATTGCCGCCGAGCTCGACGAATCGGTCGATGATCCGTTGAGACTCCTCGACGCTTGAACCCCAGCCGAGGTCTTCACCGAAGGTCATCGAGCCGAGACAGAACGGGCTGACACGCAGGCCGGAACGGCCGAGGGTAATGTAATGATCGAGGGGCATGGTGCTCTCCGAGTTGGGACTATGGTGCGCTAGTGCCGAGTGACGACGGTATCGCCCGCCTGCAGGGCAGCTTGTGCCAGCGCCTTGCCGAGGCCGCGGGACATGCCGGTAATGAACCGGGTTTTGGTCACGGAACTCTCCTTGGATTGATAGGGAGACGATAGCGCCCGCGATCTGACTTATGAATATCC
>Ga0206821_10003_pt1 | contig 91989 bp, 98 predicted proteins | sample Alteio_BWOrgCont_85_FD_152860 | JGI IMG/M metagenome (GOLD analysis project Ga0206821, IMG submission 152860) | Enriched cells from forest soil in Barre Woods Harvard Forest LTER site, Petersham, Massachusetts, United States -... | ecosystem: Environmental > Terrestrial > Soil > Temperate forest >...
AGTTCTTATTTTATTTCTTATCTGGTCACTGAGATTGGTCCTTGATAAGCGTCTGGTGCTGAGACTGTTATTCTATTACTACTATCCTTTGAGACCTGATATCCTGTATCCCATGGAGTTGTTGAGCAACTTGTGACTCCTGCTGAGCCATTTGGTGCAGTGTTACTTGTTACAGATGGATCAACTGGAAGAGCTGAAATGTATGTTGTCACCAGTTGAGAACATAGTGTTGGGAAATTAGTACTATTCAATTCTGTCGCAGATCCAGTGGCCATACTTGTAACATCAGTTGGGAGATTTCCGGTATTTGATGCTGAATATTGATCTATAGCATTCAGCACAGCAGTTGTGTCACTTCTTCTCTTTGTATCATTTGCCTGACCAAATTGTCTTGCTGGATTGATTGCAATAAGAGTAATTGCAAGAAGGATTGCGAGGATTCCGATAACAACTAAAAGTTCGATTAATGTAAAACCTCTTGTTAATTTATTTTGTTTTTGGACAGTCATAGTGTTTTAAAAATCTTAAGTATGTATTTATATTAACCAACTTACTCAACCGTTGTCAATATGTTTCTCTGTAAGAAAACATGATACTAACTATGTCTTTTTATTTCATTTTTAAAATTCATATCTTTTTTTACCGATTTAATGACAAATATGTCTTTATACCAGCTATCTCTTAAGAAGACACTCATGTCATATTTAATTTAATTTTTTGTATCTCAATCAAAATAAAAAAGATCCCGAAAAAAGTCCGGAATAACTATTATCTATATGGAGATAATACTAACCCAACTTTTCTTACTTGACAGATGATAAATATTTCTGTCTATAATGGATATATACTATAGTTAAGTTATGAAACAAAATCATCATCATCTTAATAATGCAAAAGCCGTTGTTGCTCTTCTTGTCCTTGCGATTGCGTTTGTTATATTTTATAAATTTGCTACCAATGCGAGTTATTTCTATCAGGATCCTGTTGCATTACAAAATTATGTCATTTTTGCGATAGTCGGCTGCGGCTTCCTTATTGGTTTACTCTATCTCGCAAGTAAAACATCGCATAAAGCAGTAAGCAAAGCAAAATCTGCTAAATCCTCAAAGAAGAAAAAGAAATAATCTTCTCATAATTTCTTTATTAAAAATGAAAATTCACAAATGAAATATTTTAAGTGTCTATTTATGGAGACTTAACTATATTAGCGGGTTACTGAAATGGTACCGGCACCGGAGTAAGCATTTGGAGCAGCAACGGTTATGCGGCCGCTTGAATCCTTTGAAACGGTATACGCGGTATTCCACGGTGTTGTACTACAGCTGGTGATACCTGATGTTCCATTTGGAGATGTGTTACCCGTTGCTGAAGGATCCACCGGCAATGCTGAGATATATGTTGTCACTAGTTGGCTACACATGGTAGGAAAATTTGTATTATTAAGCGTCATTGCCGAATTCGTAGCCATACTAATAATATCTGTCGGCAAATTACCGGAGTTTGATACACTGTATTGATCTATTGCATCAAGAATGGCTACCGTATCGCTTTTTCTTTTTGTGTCGTTTGCCTGACCGAACTGCCGAGCAGGATTAATAGCGATAAGAGTAATCGCAAGAAGAACTGCAAGAATACCGATAACAACCAAAAGCTCAATAAGCGTAAAACCTTTTTGTCTCTTCATACTCTCTATCAACAGTACAAAAGCTGAGTGTTCTTGTCAATAACATGATTTAAAAAAAACACGAATACTATTGACCCAACACAATTGAAATATCGTAATTGCCTATTTTCTGATCTTGGACGTTGATATTGTTTTCAAATTTCTTTATATCTGCAAGTACCGCATTTCTTACATCTTGAGAAACATTTGGGCCAAAAGAGACTAATGCACCGGAACTTCCGATAGGACTTTGTGTCTGGATATTGACACTTTTAAATTTGTAGGCATCCAGCATTCCTTGCAAATTTTCAGCAGCAGTCGTGGAATTAGAAGCATTAACAATTTGCACGGTTAAATTCTGTGTCTCTAAAGTACTTGGTGAAAGAGCAGGCTCAGACGTAGGGATTTGTGTTGCAAGTACTACCGGTGCTGCAACTTGCGACGTTGGAGCCGGAGCATTTGCAAGAACTGAAGATTTAGGAGAAGTCGAAGCTGCTTGACTTTGAATAATAACAATAACGAGAACAATAATTAAGCTAAACAAAAGTCCCACCATTCCATATAACCGTTTTTTATTGGGCTTTTTGCTTTGCAAACGTTCCAATTCCACTTCATCAACTTCTTCGTTTTCCTGTTTGGATTGTGGCTGAAAAACCTGCTGCCCAAGCAGATTATATTCTTTAACGGCATTTGCTTTTTGGAGAATCATATTTGCCATTGCCTGATCAAGCACAGGACGTAAATTTAACCCGTTACCAAGAACAATACCTGGTAAAACAGAATCAACAATAAATCCATTATGCTCAAAAGCTATCGCAATTGATTCATAAAAATCTTTATTTGTCGCACACACACGCAATCCGTCTTTCAAAGGCAACATTCTACTTACGACATTATCAAAAGGAACATGTTCAACAAATTCTTCCGCATTTTTTTGAAGAAGTTCTCTCGTTACAGTACGCTCAGTATTCGCATTTTTCTGTTGTGCAACAGTACTAAAATCTTTCATAAAATATGCGTTTTCAGCCAGAACAAAGACCAAATTAGCAGGCGAAATTTTACTATTCGCAATAAAGACTTTTATATAATTTTCAAGCAGACCTCCATTGATGACATCAAGATCCCGAATAATTTCAGGCATAAAACGAAATTCAAAAATTTTCCCATCATACGGAGAAAAATATTGAAATTTTTCTTTCATTAAATAAACAACACCTGTTTTAAGTACCATTATTGATATACCTCCTGTCGTGAAGTAACCGTTAATAAATTATTTTGATATGTCGCTGTAATTTGTTCTTCCCGCATAAAAGCACCTGTTGTTCCTTTTGATAGAATAACGTATGGACTGCCACTTGTTCCGCTTCCTGTAACACTGATCACTGCCGTTCCGCTTCCTACAGGAAGTGTCTCACCAGTATATGTCGGATCACGAAGAAGCCTCAACAATCCATTTTCTGCACCACTTTGCGCAATATCATATGCTATTTCGCCTAGTTGTTGTTTGGTCCCGCTAAGAGAGTTAACCAAAATCATTACAACAGCGGCAGATGTCACTGTAATACCAACGATTGCAAAAAAAAGCAATGTAATTAACGCTTGCCCTCGTTCCCTTTCTGGAACACGAATTATCCGGCTAATCTTCTCCAAGTGTCGTCGTAAAGCTTTTTGTTTCATATCCAGCTCTTTCTTTTGTCCTGCTTGTAATTGTATACGACATCTGCACTGTATCATTGCTCCCACCGTTTCCTATCCGGGTAAACGTTAAACCCGAAACAGACGTATTGTAGCTATTAAGCACATTCGTCTCACTTGTACTATTATTAACCAGTTGTAAGTTGCCGCTACTGTTCAGGCTATATGTATAGTTTATAGAATTTATTGTTAATTGCAAAGTACTTGTCTGATTACCGGGACTTGCTGGAATAAGAATTGCACTTGAAGATGCGACATCATGAGTGAATTTCGCAAGCAGATAATTCCCATCCTGATCAACACTTGAAAGCGATGTGGAATTGAGCTGAACATCAACAATAGCGCTAAAAATAGAACTCAGAACAGTTATCAACAATGCCAAAATTCCCATATAGAGCACCAACTCTACAAGCGTCATCCCTCGCGAAACTAAAAATTGAAAATTGAAAATTGAAAATTTCTTCTTCATAAATTATTGTGGTCCAAATGTTAATGATTGCAACATATGATTATAAACATAAATAAACGCAGGACTACTGATATTGCTTCCCATGCCAAAATATCCCTGAGCCGTTTGGGCAACCAGTGCTATTGATCCTGTACCAAGAACGCCTTGCGTGTACATAGTTCCAGTGATACCACTTATCGTCACAGGATATGAATAGGTATTTTGTTGATTATCTCCTGCTGGAAGCAGATAATATGATGCTAATCCGAACCCAATATACTGCACATTTGGATCATTAGAATCAGTGCCGGGTTGATAAAAAGAAATCCCTTCATGTCCGTTATATTCTGTTTTTACCATTTGCCAATTCGATGGATAATCAACAGCATATCTATCTGCCGAATTAACGTACCTTGACCATGTTACATCTGTAGGCGGCGTATCAGGCGGAGTATATACGTCTGTCCCCCCGTCAGGTGTTTTAAAGATTATTTGAACTGGATTCGTATTATCGGACCCACCTGAACTTTGCGTTGATTGAGTTGTATTCTGCGTAGAATTTGCATCAGTTGTTGTTGGTACGGCTGCTGATCCTGTTATATTTGTTTGCGTCGAAGAAGTTCCAGACTGTTGCGATTGTGAACTATTTGCTCCTGTTGTTGTAGCTGTCGTATTTGGTGTTGACGTACTTGCATTACCCGCACCGAACAAACGCAAAATAAAAGATAAGAGATTGAAATTTGAGCCTTGTGTGGTAGCGGCATTGGCATTGGATGATTGAGAAGTTGAGGATGTCGAGTTAGGACTTTGAGCTGTGCTTGAGACAGGTGTACCAGCATGTGAAAGATTATTTTTCCCAGACAAAAAGAAAACTGCAGCGATTGCGACGACAAGAATGGGCAGTACCATCAAAAGCCAAGGATATTTATCACTTATTTCTTTAATTTTTTCCATCATATGTATATTTCTCTTTAATCTTTACCCCAAACATTATTGCGAATAGTTAACCGTCATATCATATAATACTGGCGTTGTACTCGTATTTGTTGTTGAGAGCCAAACTTTATAGCTAAAACACTGCCCTGGATTTTGATAGGTGCCGTTATACGTCCCAAATGGAATCGTTCCGGATATCGTATTGCCGTTCGGGGTAAAATAACTGGTTGAACTTCCATTTGGCCCGACATAATTATATGATGCTCCGGTACAGCTCCCGTTAAAAGGCGGCGCTGATGCCACCTGCATTTGGATTGACGTTGATGTCGGCTGACTGACTGTTGCAGAAAAACGATTATATGCGGCTGAATATCCAGGATTAAACGAACTCGATATAAAGGTCCCTGATGTCGCAAAGTTACCTCCATTGCCACCTGCGATAATCTTGAATTGATTCTTTGATTCACCTGTAATCAAATATGAATACACATTACTATACTGATCGGTAACGCCGGTAACGCCGGTTGCCGCTGCAGGGAGAGAAAGGCCGCCGCAAAGAACAGGATTATTTTCATCTGAAATATCAATTACCTGATACTGATAGGTTCCACCGGATCCTACTAATAATGCCTTATTGTAAGCAGGCATAACAGTCATGCCATTGGGATCAGTACTACCGCCATTATAGGTACTGATAATGTTATACCAATTCGGAAACGGCCACCATGTTGGAGGATCAGCAGGCGATGTGTCAACGATAAAAAATCCTTTGGGGAAAACACCTTCTCCTTGATCAAATGCTATATACGCTCGTGTGCCGGTCGAATTAACCGCTAATCCTTGTGAAGACTGCTGCCAGGAAAGATTTGAAACCCCAACAACGCGTAGTGATGAACCATCTGGACTCACCAAAAATTTCTGCAAACCAAAAAGCGTATTTGCCGTTCCAACAAGTGCATATGTACTGCCGTTATAGTTTTCAACGATTACTTGTTTGGCAAGCGGCGCATTGCCAATACTAAAAAACATCCCCGTAGAGCCCTCAAGAACAGGCGAATTAATATTACTTATATTATAAGTATACAGATTATCTGAACTGGTAACGTATAAAATACCGTTAAGAACATAAATACCGTTAGCATTGGTATTTGACGGAAGACTGATTGTTTTTACCAATGTATAAGGAGTTTTTGTTATGTTAAGAATCAAAACCTGTGATGAAGTACCATTAACTGCAAGATATGCATAGGTGCCGTCACTATAAACTGCGTTTGTTTGTGAAGTTCCCGTATATGTTGCAATAACTGATGCTGAAGGAGTTGCGGGAGGCGGTGGCGTTGAGATAGCAAGATCTGCAAAAATAGGACCACTTGCTCCGCTGCCCATTCCGATATATGCAGATCCTGTCGCTGCAGCAATTGCGTTACCAGAAAGAGGAAGTGTCAATGTATTTACAATTGCATTCTGTGGGCTACACCAATTTGCATTCCCTGCACCTAATTCAACTTCTCCGCCACTAGTATTGGTTACCTGCGTACTTGCAAGTGTTCCTGCAGAAAAATCTGCCTGTGTTGTCTGAGTATAGGTTAAATCAGTGGTCCTTGATAGATAAAATGTTGAAGTAATGCTTGATGGAGTTGGAGAAGTCCATGAGACAGTAACAGTAACCTGCTTTGTTGAGGGGTCAAGTGTTCCTCCCAATGAAACAATCGTGTCTGAACTATTACGATATACATCACTAACAACAACTTGCTGTGTTAGTCCGTTGACAGTTTGCGCGTTTGCAGCAAGTGTCCATTGATTGTTAACAACTACTGTATGATACGTTCCATCATTGGAAAATGTCGACCAACTACTGTTCTTGATGCTTCGTACTGCTGCTTCTGTTTGCTCAAAAAGAGCAACAGCCTGAGTTCGCTGCTGCTGTTGCGGTTTTGATTGACTTGAAGCATACAAACCAGTCAACAAAGCAGGAAGCATAATCGCCGCAATACCTATTGCCATGATAAGCTCAACAAGCATTTGCCCACTTTCAAAATGTAAAACTAAAATTTTTTTCATCTTAATTAACACTCGTTACAACTCCATATCGATTAAGTGTAATTGTCTTTTGTGTACCTGCGGCTGTATCTTTTAGTACTATGGTATTTTCCCCACTGGTAAATCCAGATATCTCACCGCTTCCTTTAAGAAAAAGTATCTGTGAATTTGGAGCTGTTGTCGAAATTTGAATGCCGGTGGGCAAATTCACAGGAAAATTTGAAGTTCCATAGGTATTCTGAAATTCAGTATAACTTGAACCGCCGAAATAAATTCCATAATTGGAGAGTGATCCAGTTCCATTCGTATCGCCATACATTGCTTTAATTTGTTGTTCTTTATAATCCGCAACAAATGTGTTCACAGTTGCTGATAACTGTGAGGTGTGTTGAAATTGAAATAAATTAAGCGTAACCAAACTCAACAATAAAGCAATAAGAGCGCCGACGAGTGTAATCTCAACGAGCGAGTAGCCTTCTTGAAGAGAAAAGGGCAATTGAAAATTAAAAAATCCTTTACGATATGTACTCACATATTCATTATTACTATTTAACGCACAACTTTCAACGTACAAAAAAACACTACCATAAAACTACTATAGGTTGATTTATACTTTATTTTCTCTTATAATATATACATGTCTCTACCAGGAATAAAAATTTATCATTATACTAATGCATCTCACTGGTATGATATTGTGGAGGGTTCAGAATTTGAAGGAATCAAACCGGGACTTTCACCGCAAAGAAGTATTGGATCTATGGACGATGAAGCTTGGCGAACGAAAGTAATCTTTGGTTTATTAAAGCCACAACCTGAACAATGGGTAAGTAATCCATATTTTAAAAATACATGGCCTGTTCTGAAGAGAGATCTGACAAGAAGAGGGGGTAGTCTTTTGTTGGAAATCAAAGTCGATCCTGACCGTGATAAAGTTTGGGTAGCTGACAGAGCTCATATGGAAGGACATTTTTATCCTGATGAGGCAAGTGTTCCTGCGGAATATCGCCATAGTACAAAAGAACTGGAAGAAAGACATTATATGGAAAGCAGAGTGCCATTACTTACTTACTTAAATAGCGCGGATACTTTGGATTTTTCCCTTCCTGAAGTTATATCGCCTCAAGAGTTTCCTTTAGACAGGATCGCTGTATCTCATCAACAACCACTTCTTGAAGCAAGATTAGCAAAATATCCCCCAGAAGCGACAGTGCACAGTGATATGCTTTCCTTTATAGGACGTACTCCAGAATTACAACCATGGTACTCAACATATCAAGAGAGACAACGCGGAATGAACAATGAAGGACGAATTGTAAGAGAAAGAGGATGATTCTATCCTAATTTGTGGTTCCTATCTGTCCTATCATTTGATAAATTGGCCCGATAATTGACATCATCATCCCTCCAACTAAAATTCCCACACCTACAACCATAATCGGTTCGATAAGGGCCGTTAGGGTTTTAAGAGTATTTGTTACTTGATAATCAAGAAATTCTGACACGTCAAGCATTGATTTATCCAACGTACCACTCCTCTCACCTGCTTCAATAATCTTAATCATAATCGGCGGAATAACTTTATTACTATCTCGCAACCCTTCGGACAATTTTTTGCCGCTAAAAACATAATTTTTTGCATGCTTTATCGATGCGGCAACGTTTTTTTTAATCACTACATCCTGTGTTAACTCCAGCGCATTGGTAATAGGAATACCCGCAGAAAGTAAAAGATATAAACTCCTAGTAAACCTTGTCAGATCAATCTGTTGTGTTAAAAGAGAAACCAACGGCAGTGAGGTAAATGCGTAAACAAAAAAAGCCCTGTTTGTTCTATAGAAATAAAATATTGTAGCGCCAATCAAAATAATTGCACCGATAATCTGATAGGTGTAGGTAAGAAGAGCATTGGACATAAAAATTAATATTTTTGTCGGTAATGGCAAGGTGACATTTAATTGGGAAAAAACAGTTGCAATTTTTGGAATGACAACCACCAAAATCACCACCATAACAACAACAAAAACAATAAGGATAAAAAATGGATAAATAAGCGCCGAACGGATTCGGTCATTAAATTCAATTTCTTTCTTTATATTCACTTGCAAATCATTAAGTGAAGTATCCAATGTACCTGATTCTTCTGCGGATTTAATGATACTGATTGTCACTTTATCAAAAATTTTGGGGAACTTCGCGAACGTAATATACATATGCTGTCCTTGACCCAGATCCTGTCGCAATGTCTGTAATAATTTTTTCTGAGTTCCTTTGGAATCCTGAAGCAATGAATCAACTGTCTCAAGAATCGGAATCCCCGCTGCAAGCATTGTATGCAAATTACTGACAAGAGCGATTTTATCGCCGTTTGATATTGTATTATTAAACGTTTCTTTTCCCTTCATAGTAAATTAATCTCTATTATAGTGCCTCAATTTTTGTCACTCTCAGCACTTCTTCAATTGTCGTTATGCCTTTTATCACTTTGCTCAATCCGTCATCAAGCATTGTGTTCATTCCATCTACGATTGCTTGTTTGACAATCGCATCGGAATCATTGTTCGCTGATATCAATTTTTTGATATTATTGGTAACTTCTAAAACCTCAAAAATTCCCAATCGCCCTGAATAGCCAGTGAAATGACAGACTTCGCATCCTTTACCGATATATACTCTCGTATCTTTTTTTGTCCCGAAATGTTTTTTTATCGTCTCTGCAGGGAGATTTTGCATAAGCTGATCAACAGTAATATCAAGAGATGATTTGCACATCTCGCAAATTTTTCTCACCAAACGCTGAGCAATAATAACATTCACTGTTGATGCGACAAGAAATGGCTCAACATTCATATCGGTCAAACGAGGTAATGCTCCGGCAGCATCGTTGGTATGCAGCGTAGAAAGCACCAAATGACCTGTCAATGCAGCATTAACTGCGATACCTGCTGTCTCGGAATCTCTGATTTCCCCCACAAGAATGACATTAGGATCTTGCCGGAGAATTGAACGCAATCCACTGGCAAATGTCAGATCTGTTTTTGCATTTGTCTGAATTTGATTAACTCCTTTCAAACGATACTCAACAGGATCTTCAATCGTCGTGATATTTTTATCCCGTGTGTTAATAATCTTCAAAACGGAATAAATCGATGTTGATTTTCCAGATCCGGTAGGACCTGTTGATAAGATCATACCGAATGACTTTTTAAAAGCATTACCAACTTTTTGCAGATCACTTTCATTCATTCCCAAATCCGCCAATGAAAATTGTCTAAAATGTGAAGCTAAAAGACGAAGAACGATCTTTTCTCCATAAATCACTGGCAAAATTGAGACACGGATGTCCAAATTTTCCTCATCGAGTTGAATTCTCATCTTGCCATCTTGAGGAGACATATGTTCATCTGTACGAAGACTCGAAAGCACTTTTATTCTTGTCGCTATCTGTTCATGTAATTTAATCGGAAGAAATAGCACATCATGTAAAATACCATCCACTCTAAATCTGACAAGCATATCTTTTTCTTCAGGCTCGATATGAATATCTGAAGCACGATCCTGATAGCCATATTGAATAATTAACTGCACAATCTTTGCAATTGGCGCTTCAATAGACGATGTGGCTCTTCCTGTACTTCTCACTTGTTCCGAAACAAGTGAGTCAAAAGTCTTTTGCAGATCTCTTTTGTAAAGAAAAAGCTTGTTATAGATATCCCGTTCTGTTGCGAGATATGTATATACTTTTTGCCCTGTCTTGCGAGCCACCATTTCTGGAATCAACACATTTGACGGATCAGTCATGGCGATCTTAACGCCATTTTTATCGCGGGCAAAAGGAATGGCTTTGTATTTTCTTGCGAGCCTTTCAGGAATAATGCGAAATGCATCTTCAGAAATAGCGATCTTTGAGAGGACGACAAAAGGGATTTTTTTCGCATCGGAAATGAGAATTCCTAAATTCTCATCGGTAACGACATCTTTTTCAATCAATGCATCTCTAAAAGAAACATCAGAATTTTTCGCATACTCAACTATCTCGTCAATATTCTTTTGATTAACGAGCTTTGCATTAAGTAATATTTTCTTTAAATCATCATCAGTTATAAACATAGGCAGATAATACTATTATAATGCAAACTAATAGGTATACTGCAAGAGGCTTTTTATTTATCGCTCAGTTCAATAATTGTGGCATATAACGCGTCGAAATCAAAGAAACTTTTATTGACATATCCCCTTGCACCAAGCAGACGAGCTTTTTCAATGTCATTTTCCTGACCAAGGGTTGAAAAGACAATAACAGGAATCCGCGGCAATAACTGCAGCTGTGCCATTCCCTTCAAAACATCAAATCCGTCTTTTTTGGGCATGATAATATCAAGCAAAACAAGATCAGGAGTAAATTCTTTCAGTTTTTGAAGTCCTTCTTCCCCATTCCTGGCTATTTCTACTTCAATATCTTTTTCTCTCAGTTTAGAAGAATAAAATTCTCTAAAAAACTCATCATCTTCCATCAATAAAATTTTCATACTTCAGGAATGTTTGTGGTATTGTTGAGAATCTCACCAATCTTCGAGACATCTATTTCCTTATTATCTTTATCAATCGAATCCAAACATTTTTCCATCTCGTTAACCGCAGTGACTAAATCAGCCAATAAAGCATCCGAGATGTCAATCTTTTTTTCTCTTTTTGCTTTGAATATTTTTTCCAGGATAGAAGAAATCGTACGCATGGAATCATAAGACATCATTGCGCTTTGACTACCGAGCGAATGTGCTGCTCTATGCAAGGATTCAACAACCTCATCATTACCATTTCCCGTACCTAATTGATTTAAGGAATCTTTCAATTCTGTAACATATTGCCTTGCTGTTTGAAGATATAAAGATTTGTATTTTGCTTGATCATCTTGTGATAGAGGCATCTTTTTAACTATACGAATATTTTCTCTTGTTGTCAATGGAAATGGGTTCTATAATAGTAATATGCACGACATTTTCTGGTTCGCTGATTTAGACATAACCCAACCAAATACTTTTGGACATCAAGCTGAAAAACTGGCAAAATTAACCCAAGCAAAATTTCCTATTATCCCTGGATTTGTTATAACGACAACCGCTTATTTTTCTTTCTTGAAAGAAAACAATCTTGATCACAAAATCAAACAACTTCTCTCAACAATCGCAATAGACCGCCCAGATTCACTCATGCAAGGCGAAAATCATATTAGAAAACTATTTGATCAAGCGCAACTTTCCGATACATTTATTGATAAACTACTAAATTTTTATTCCACTATTGGCGAAGGTGAAGTTAGCGTATCAATATATGAAACAGGCATGCAAGGCAGAAAACATTCAATGGTAACTGCTGAAAATGCAGACAGTCTGCTTGAAGAAGTTAAAAAAGCGTGGGCCAAGATGTTTACTCAAAGCGTCCTCTGGCATAGACATCATCGAAAAATTCCCCATTTACAAACAGGAGCAGAAATAATCGTTCAGACAAAAATACAAGGTAATAAATCAGGAACTATCATCACTGTGGATCCTCAAAGCCACGAAAAAGAGAAAATTGTTATACTTTCCCATCATCCTACTGGAGAAGATCGATATATCCTTTCAAAAAAAAACTTATTTATTATGGATCGCGAACTAAAATATACCACAAATACGGACAAGCTTACACATGATGAAATTCTTGCATTAGGAGAATTAGCACAAGAACTTGAACAATTTCTTTATTTTCCTCAAGAAATCTCCTGGATTATTATTGAAAACTATTTATATATTGTTGAAACAAACCCTGTAAGCACACTTCCCAAACCAAAACCTTTTGTAAAATCAAAACTACCCATTGCACGAGGCAAAGGTCTTACTACAAAAATAGGAACAGGAGTCGTAACAATAATACAGTCGCCAATACAGTTACAAAAAACGAAATCTCACGATATTATTATTGTTTCTGACATAAATCACAAACAACTAAGACACCTTAAAAAAATTCGAGGAATCATTATTGAATCATCTCAAACTAATCCTGCCGTAAAGATATTACTTCAAAGATATGGAATTCCAGCAATTTCAAATGTACCGTACGCAGCCAAATATCTCCACAATGGGCGTGTCATAACAATTCACGGCGAAAAAGGTGAAATTTATCAAGGAGGATTTCTCTAGGTCGATGAACAAAAATAAATTACAAAAAAATTACAAAAAATTTTTGTAAGTTCTAGCGTAGAAATACGATAGTATACGATGTATACTTGAGTAGCTCTACAATGACGGAAATCGCAAAAAAGACCTGTTAGTTTGGGTAAGTTATTTTTTTATCGACATTTATGCATGAACATATTGGTGTAGCTATAATCGTTCTTGATAAAACAAAACGAAAAATATTGCTTGGAAAACGAAAAAATGCCTATAAAGCTGGCTTGTATGGTTTGCCTGGCGGAAGAATAGAATTAAAAGAATCATTTGAACAAACGGTTCGTCGAGAATTAAAAGAAGAAACGAATCTTAATGCCCAACAAATAACATACTTAGGAGTAGTTCGTGAATTGCAAATTACCTATAATTTTATTCATTTTGTTTTTCTTTGCGAATCGTATACTGGGGAAGTAGTAAATCAGGAACCTGAAAAATGCGAAGGATGGAAATTGTTTAAAGTAGATAAAATTCCTGAAAAAACACTTCCAGGCCATTTGTCAGCAATTGATCTCTTTAAAAACCCCACCAATTCTTTCCGAGAACTAGTCTAAAGCCTTAGTAAAACTCTCCTTGATACTAACCCCTTAATATTTTATACTTAATATCACTCTATGGCATATCTTGTTCTCGTCCGGCATGGTACTTCTGAATATAACGAAAAAGGTCTTTGGGCAGGCTGGGATGACCCCGAATTGACAGAAAAAGGGAAAGAAGATGCACAAGTCGCTGGAGAGACACTAAAAGACATCCATTTTGACGAAGCATTTACCTCTGATTTAAAAAGGCATAAACAAACCCTGGATATTATCCTTGATGCCCTCAATCAACATAATGTCCATGTTGTTATCAACAACGCTCTAAAAGAACGTGATTATGGTGATTTCACCGCAAAAAATAAATGGGAGGTAAAGAAAAAACTTGGAGAAGCCGAATTTTTAGAACTTCGGCGTAGTTGGGATTATCCAGTTCCAAATGGTGAATCACTCAAGCAAGTCTCAGAGCGCGAAGTACCATATTATGAGGGAACAATTCTCCCCCAATTAAAAGATGAAAAGAATATTATTATTGTGGGTTCTGGTAATTCATTACGAGCACTTATTAAATACCTAGAAGATATCCCAGATAAAGAAATTGCGAATGTAGAAATTGCACCGGGTGAAGTGTATGTATATGAAGTAAACGCCGTCGGAGAAATAACTCACAAAGAAATCCGCAACCACCACGAACTGACGGTTTAGGTAGTTCGCACTACTCTTCTTTGATAAGTAGCCGACATTATTGTTCTTCTAAACGATTGTTCTCTAAAAATTTCTCTCACTGCGTTTTTTTGATAAATAAGCGATGCCATTAAAGGGTTTAACCACCTATCATTCTCATTCCATCTAGCTCGATACACACTAGCATTGGGCAATGACAATCCTTCTATTTCACCTGCAGGATCTACTATATTGAGTACTCTGTCTGGTGCTACGGAAAGCGTTCCACTTCTTAAACCATCTCCAATGTGTGTACGCAAAGCAGATTCCTGAGAAAATTGTGAGATAGATGTATCAAATTTCGTGCCTGCTGTAGCAGTCAACACTTTCCATCGATATTTTTCAGTCCCCACAATTGCAGTAAGTCCACCATTCCCTAATCCCATAACCAACACATCTCTATTTAATTTAAGCTCATCGCTGATGGCACTAGTGACTGGATCAGCCATATCGATTGGATCCGAAGCCTTTCCCCAATTTGGTTCTACAATGGTAGTATTGTAACCATCTTTATTCCAGATGTCAGCAATAAAACGAGCCTTTAATGAAGGCATATCGCTTCCAGCTACTACTATTAATGATTTTTCTCTCAATTCAGTAATCATAAAAATTGTTTATCAAACAAACGAAGCAATTATAGCAGCAGCAAGAGTCTCTAATAAATATTATAAGATACTATTTGTATAATAATAAAATAAATTCCCCCTTTGGAGGAGTTTTTTTGAAGTGAGCAAGCGCATCTGAAATTTTTCCTCTTAACAAATCATTACTCACCGAGTAATAGACTAATTTTCCGTGCCTCCAAGAAAGCTAACTATTTCATTTCGACGACGCCATACAATTTTACCAATCCCATCAGCATGATTACTAGCAAGAACATGAGTATTTAGGTTAAGTGCTCCTACAAGAGTAGTCATATCAGGATGCACTAATTCATCGCCATCTTCTACTCTATATGAGCTTATTTTCTCTCTCATCGCAGAAGTAAGAGGGGAATCATCGCCATCTAAAGAAACAACGGCATCGGCTAAGAGCGGGCTAACTCGCTCATGAATTTCTTCTAGAGTTCTATAACCTGAACGCTTTTCTGAATTGAGGCGACCAGAAACAGCAGCAATAGCTATTGGATCGGTTTCGGGAAGAATAGATCGAGTACTTACAGCAACTGGCGCACCGCCACTCAATGCAAGTATTGCGACAGGAAAACCTTCCTTTAAGATACCACCGATTACATCCGCCAATTTGCTTCTCTCATCCTGAAGACTACCTCTTATATAATCAGGCGCAAAATCTAGGACACCATTAAAATTTTCACCTAACCTCTGTGCAGTGGTAGCATAAAAACCATCTGCTTCTGGAACAGGCAACCCACGTATGGCAATTAATTTAGGTGTTTCAGTCATATTGTTTTCAAAAACGCTGTCTTAACAAGACAATTTAATGACATATTATCACTAAAAGTTTATTTGAAGTCAACCGGGAAGCTATAAATGAAACAAAATGACAAATTCCCCCTTTGGTGGAATTTTTTTGAAATGGGCAAGCGCATCTGGAATTTTTTCTCTTCTTACTTCTTCATATATTTTGGTCAATTCACGAGTTATGACAATGTCGATATCGCCAAACACTGACTGCAAATCAGAAAGTGTTGTCAAAAGTTTGTGTGGTGCTTCAAAAAAAATAATTGTTGAATTGACTGACTCCAAACTCGTTTGTATATTCTTAAAAAAATCCAAACGGTGTCCCGGCTTGTGCGGCGGATAACCGACAAAAAGAAATTTATCAGTTGGCAACCCTGAGACAGTCAATGCTGTCAAAACAGCTGATGCACCTGGTAATGATTCAACTTTTAGTCCTTCTTTGATACACTCACGGACTAATTTAAAACCCGGATCAGAAACAGCTGGCGTCCCAGCGTCAGAAACAAGGGCTATATCTTTTCCTGCTTGTAATAAAGTGATAATCTCAGGAATCCGTTGCAGTTCCACTTGATCATAATAGGAAAGAAGTTTTGGCTTTATTTTATCCTCGGGATTTGGAGAAAATTCGGTCAACAATTTTTCAAGAAGCAAACCGGTCCGCCGAGTGTCTTCACAGGCAATAATATCAACATTAAAAAGAGTTCTCAAACTCCGAAGCGTTATGTCAGCAAGATTGCCAATCGGCGTCGGTACTAAATAAAGAGTTCCCATGGGGAGATTATAGCAACTCAGCCTATCTTTTGCGAACATGATATAATTTCGCCATGACAGAAGATGGTAGGGAAAAACCACAATCTGGAGAGATAAGAGCAAGACGACAACCGGAATTTATATTGGATCTTAGAAGACAGCCAGCATTTGACCGCCTTAATCCTGTGGAACAGTGGTTCGCTACAAATGCTGCGGACTATCTTATGGAAAGCTCACTCCGCCAACTAATTAACTTGACTGAAGCACAACATATAATTCAATTTGGTGCCAGTAAAGGAAATGAAACAATAGCACTTGCGGAATTGACGAGACAAAATGGTGGCACCGTTACTGCCTTAGAAATTCATAATAAGAGAGGAGAAGTACTTAAAAGATCACATATTATACCTGCCAAACGAATTTATATTGGAGATGGAATAACATATCTTGAGCAAATGGCTGAACGTGGAGAAACGTGTGATTTAATAACCGCATTTTTTTTAGATTGGGTTGAACCTGAGCAGTTGACTCGAAGACTGATCCCAGCGGCACAAGCAGTTCTTCCCTCTGGAAGTCTTCTTGTAACTTCAGATATTGATACGATGATGGATACGAGAGGAGTCTTCGAAGAGTTAGGCATACAATATGATCTCCTAAATGCCGGTACAGATCTTCAAACTACAGCCGAAGGTATGTGGACCAGAAATAAAGCAGGAGGAGCCTATGAACCTCCTTTTAAAACTATTTATTCTTCACATACTCTTCCAGTTCCCTCAGCTTTTCCAGCTCTTCCAGGTTTTCAAAGTCTTCCAGGAACTCAAAGAAAAGATACAGTACCTTATTTTAGACACAGCGGAATTGTTACCTCTTTTCAAAAAAATCACAGCAGCCAGTAGCAGAAAGTTAATACTTTCTCACAAGTCCAACCACGCGGCCTTGTATTTTGATCGTATTTGGATAAATTGGCTCCATTGAAGCATTAGCTGGCTTTAGAACAATTTTTCCACCTTCTTTATAAAATCGTTTTAGTGTTGCCAGATTATCATCAACCAACGCAACAACTATTTCTCCGTTGCTGGCGACATTTACTTTTTCAACCACTACATAATCACCATCCAAAATACCATCCTCTATCATCGACTCCCCCTTCACCTGCAAAACATAGGAAGTTTTTAAACCTGACAGCATTGACGCTGAAATTTGAAAGGTTGCATTTGGATCAGTATGTGGTTCAAGCGGCTTCCCTGCCGCGATATAGCCCATTAACGGTAATTCGACAGATGGGGAAACACCCATAAATGTTGTAAGAATACTCTCATCTTTAATTCTTAAGACGCGCGCATTACCGTCAACTTTCTGCAGATACCCCTTATCGACAAGATTGCGAAGAATGACATGAATTGTTGAAACGCTTCGATGATTGGTCGCATTCGCTATTTCGCGAAGCGTTGGCGCAAATCCGTGTTTGTTTTGGAACTGCACAAGAAATTCTAATGTTTCTCTTTCTTTTTTATAAAGTACTCCAGGCATAGATAGATATTAGTATTACTAAAAAATATACGATATTTCGTATATTTTTGTCAATAATGCAGATTGGATCATAAAATATCAAACACTACAATTATCATATGTTATAATCGTTTTATGTTCACTGGCATCATTACTCATTTGGGAGCGGTTAAGAAAAAGACAAAAACCGAACTCACCGTACAGACCGATGCAAAACTTTTAAACAAACTCGAAAACGGCACCAGTATCGCAGTCAATGGCATTTGCCTCACCGTTGTAGCAAAAGATAAAAACACCTTCACTATTGATTTCATGCCAGAAACAGCGAAGAAAACAAATATTCAATATCTTGAGCCTGTTTCAGAAGTCAATCTGGAATTACCTGCAACTGTTGATACGCTATTTTCCGGACATATTGTACAAGGACATGTTGATGCTGTTGGTGAAATAAAATCAATTGAAACGGAAGGGAACAGCCATATATTTACTTTTACCATTCCTCAAGAATTAAACAAATACCTTGTCGAAAAAGGCTCAATTACGGTCAATGGCATCTCACTTACTGTTATATCAATTAATAAAACCCAATTTACCGTGGGGATTATCCCTCACACATGGGAATATACAATGCTCCATACAGCCAAAAAAGGAGATTTTGTTAATCTTGAAGTTGATACACTTGCAAAATATATGGAAAAGATGCTTAATAATAAGTAGTATGCTTCAAACACAATCTGTACTGGCCTTTGATCAATCATTTACCAAGAAACTTCGAATCGCAATTGTTCGTACCAATTACCACACCGAACTGATTGATAACCTCGAATCATATGCACGAAGAACACTTATTGATGCCGGTGTTAAAGTAAAAAATATCGAGACGTACACAGTTCCAGGTTCCTGGGAAATACCATTAATTGTCAAAAAAACGGCTGAGTCAAAAAAATTTAGTGCAATTATTGCGTTTGGAATTATCATAAAAGGTCAAACCTATCACTTTGATTTGATCGCCAATGAAGTTGCGAGCGCACTTATGCAAATGTCTCTTGATTATAGTACACCTATCACGTTTGAAGTTCTCGCAGTTTATGATAAAGAACATGCTGCTGTTCGCGCTAGCCAGGATGAAAACAACAAAGGCATCGAAGCCGCAAACGCAGCGTTGCAAACAATTCTTGCATTAAAAGAGATAAAAAAATAAAAACCTAGTCCCTAATCCCTAGCCCTCAACTTATGCTACAATGCAACTATGAAATTTGATCTTTTGTCACAATTCCAACCTACTGGCGATCAGCCGCAGGCAATCAAACAATTAACGGAAAATCTGAAAAACGACGTCAAAAACCAAGTTCTTCTTGGTGTCACCGGCAGTGGAAAAACTTTCACTATGGCAAATACAATCAGAAATATCAATAAGCCAACACTTATTATTTCGCACAATAAGACACTTGCAGGACAACTTTATCAGGAATTTAGAGATTTTTTCCCCAACAATGCCGTCTCATATTTTGTTTCGTATTACGACTATTATCAACCTGAAGCATATGTCCCAACGACCGATACGTATATCGAAAAAGAATCAGAGATCAATGAAGAAATTGACAAGCTGCGTCTTGCCGCAACAACTAATTTGTTAACAAGAAAAGATGTCATTGTCGTTGCGTCTGTTTCGTGTATTTACAATCTTGGATCTCCGGTCGAATATGGGAAATTTGTGCTCGAACTTAAAAAAGGCGTAAAAATAAGCCAAAAAAATATTCTTGTACGTCTCACTGATCTACAATATGACCGTAATGACTATGAATTTCGCAGAGGATCTTTTCGCGTCCGAGGCAGTAGTGTTGATCTTTTCCCTGCATATGTTGACTACGGAATTCGAATTGAGGTAAATGATGTTATCACCAACATGTATGAATTCGATCCTCTGACTGGCGATGTTTTAAAACAAATTGATGCGACAGTTATCTATCCTGCCAAACATTATATGACAGATCCTCGAGGCTATCATGACGCATTTGAAGCAATCAACCAAGATTTGGAAACTCAAGTTAAGAAACTTCGCAGTGAGAACAAACTCCTCGAAGCGCAACGAATTGCTCAAAGAACACATTATGATTTAGAAATGATAAAAGAAGTTGGCTATGTTAACGGAATTGAAAATTATTCAATTTATTTTGATAAAAGACCTCCTGGATCACCACCCTATACGTTAATCGATTATTTTGACGCTGCATCTGATGATTGGCTCTTATTTATCGATGAATCACACATGACCATTCCGCAGCTTCGTGGAATGTACAATGGTGACCAAGCACGAAAAAAAACACTTATCGATTATGGTTTTCGCCTTCCCTCAGCGCTTGATAACAGACCGCTAAAATTTGAAGAGTTTATAAGAAAAACTCACCAAACTGTATATGTTTCGGCAACGCCAAATGAATACGAAGTTTCACTCTCTCAGGAAAGTGATAATGGAATTGTTGAACAACTCATCCGACCAACAGGACTTGTCGATCCTGTAGTTGTCATCAAGCCGAGCGCCGGACAGATTGATGACTTGATGGAGGAAATTAAACAAAGAGTTGAGAAGAAACAACGCATTCTTATTACAACGTTGACCAAACGCATGTCCGAAGAACTCACCAGTTACCTTGAAGAGCATGGAGTAAAAGTTGCCTATCTACACTCAGATATTGAGACATTAAATCGCCAGGATGTCCTAGATAATCTACGTTCGGGGGAAGTGGACGTTGTTGTGGGTATCAATCTTCTTCGTGAAGGCCTAGATCTACCAGAAGTCTCTCTCGTTGCTATTCTGGACGCAGACAAGGAAGGATTTCTCAGATCCCGAACATCATTAATTCAAACCATGGGACGCGCTGCACGAAATGTTGACGCGAAAGTCATTATGTATGCGGATCGGATGACTGATTCAATGAAAGCCGCGATTGAAGAAGGTGAGCGACGACGAAAAATCCAAATTGAATATAATAAAAAGCACGGTATCACACCGCAAAGTATCCAAAAAGCAATCCGATCCAAATTGGTTGACCAAATACCCGTTGAAGAGAAACCTGAATTTGCAGCAATTATGCAATTTAGCAAAAAAGAGGTTCTATTGCCAGATGAACGGGACAAAGCACTCAAGCTTTTACGAAAAGAAATGAAAACAGCAGCCGAAAGACTCGATTTCGAAACAGCAATCGCAATAAGAGATCAAATTAAACGAGTACAGAAAAAGAACTAATCAAGCTTATACTACTCTCATCATCTTTTACAAAATTATTATTACATTCTCACCAACTCTTTACTTCCATTCTATAAACTAAAAATCTATTCTGAAATTTATCCATACTATGAGAAACAGTAACAGAAAGGAGGTGATTAGATGATTAAGAAAAAATTTATAACAGCTTTTGCAACTGGAGCTTTGATGCTTGCATCATTAACGCCATTTGCTTCCGCAGCAACAGTGAGTTCTCAGGGAACAGCAAGTACAACAAGTCCTGTATCTTCCGTAACGTCAACAGTGAGTGGCTTGGCTCAAGGAGCTGTTTCTACACTGAGCAATTTGCTTAGTGGTAATAGTCTTACGACAGATACAACAGTAAATGCGACAAGTAACAATGGTAATACATCCGCAAATGTAAGTAACCAAACTGGTGCGAATGTATTAGGCAATACTGTTAATGCGACAACTAATTTGGGAGCTCAACTCGGTTTATAACAAACTGTTGAGATGACTAGCTTGGAAGGTGGTCTTTTATAAGACTGCCTTCCGTCGGAGAGAGTATTCTTTCTGGCTTCTTTTATACTTTCTGCACCAGGATCATGTTGGTTGTTCCAGTGTGACCATAGGGCATCCCTGCAGAAACAATATAAAGATCATCTTTTTGCAGAGGAAGGATTTTGTTGTTTTTGGCAATTCCCTTCGCAAGTTCAAGCATATTTTCAAAATTCTTAATATCTTGTATCACTTGCGGAAAAACATTCCAGCTGAAATTAAGATTGTGAACAGTCATAGAATTTGGCGACACCGCAAGAATTGGCACTTGATGCCTATGACGTGAAATTCTTTTCGCGGTTCTGCCGCTTTCTGTAAACACAATAATTAACTTTGCATCAATGAGATCAGAAATATTCCCAGCAGCATCAGTGATTGCGTTGCCCGTTGTCTTTCGTTCTTTATATTCATAAATTGAAACATGCTCAACTGTTTCTGCGATAATTTTCACCATCATCTCAACAGTCTCTACAGGGAATTTCCCTTCTGCCGATTCAGCAGACAGCATGACAGCATCAGTTCTATCAAGGATTGCGTTGGCGACATCACCCACTTCTGCGCGGGTTGGAATTGGTTTGGTAATCATTGACTCAAGCATTTGTGTTGCTGTTATGACTGGCTTGGCATTTTTGACACAAAGAGCTATCAAACGTTTTTGAATAATCGGAACTTTTGCAATCGGAATCGCCAACCCCAGATCTCCCCGGGCAACCATCATTCCATCTGCTTCTTCCAATATTTCCTCGGCATTCTCGACGCCAAATGCGGTCTCTATTTTCGCTATAAGCGCTATTTTTGAATCTTTTGGGAGAAGTTTTCTTACTTGCCAGATATCACGCGCACTCTGAACAAATGAAACTGCAAGCGCATCGGTTTGTAATTTCACCATAAGCGAAATTGCCGCTTTATCTTTTTCAGAAACTCCATGAAGATTCAGCGCTATGCCTTCCGCTGAAAATCCTTTTCTCGGTTTGAGAAGTCCACCTACGACAACTGTTGATTCAACAGCGTCCGGTATCTTTTTATCAACGACCAGTTTGATCGTACCATCATCGATATATACTTCTGCTCCTGGTTGAAGAACATCAACAATTGATGGGAAATTCAGTCCACAGCCCTTTTCATCACCAATAGAAATTTTTTTGGAAATGATAAATTTCTGTCCTTTTTGAAGAACAATATCAGGTTTCATATTACTAATGCGAATTTTTGGGCCCGGAAGATCTCCCATAATTGCAAGTGGTCTTCCCAACTCTTTTTCTACACTTCGTATCCACGTAACACGATCTACCGCTTCCTCAGGAGTTGCGTGAGAGAAATTAATACGAAAGACATCTACTCCTGCTTTTGCCAGTTCAAAAATTTTCTCTTTAGAGTGAGATGCTGGTCCAAGTGTTGCTACAATTTTTATCGGTTTGTTTTTCATAATCTTATCAAACTCAAAGCTGAAAATGATTATACTGCTAAGTAATATTTTTCACAAGCTCGATGTCCAAAAGTTGCCCCTCTTCATTAAGCATAACTGAAACAGCATCAATTCTTAAAAGATCAGGTAATCGAAGGTGTTTGAGTTTATAAAATTGTGTCGCCTTTATCAGCACTCTCATTTTGTAGTAACCAATTGATTCAAGCGGTTCACCGAAATCATTGGAAGATCGGGTTTTTACTTCGAAAAAAACAAGTGTCTTTTCTCGCGTTTGCGGATCTGTCTCAATTCCCATAATGTCTATTTCTCCGCCTCGAATTCTGAAATTTCTATCAATAACCTGAAACCCTTAGCTTGTCAAAAATTCAACTGCAAACTGTTCTCCCCGTTTCCCCTGTTGCAATTTAGATACTTCCACACTCATCCATTGTAACAAATTAGGAAGTTTACTGGAAACATAAAGTGATAAGTGTTATGATGCGAATATGGTCGCATCTCCTTTTTCTTTACCAGACCAAGACAGCAAAATCCATCAACTTTCTGGCTACAAAGGAAAGTGGGTTATTGTTTATTTTTATCCCAAAGATGACACATCGGGATGTACCACTGAAGCCTGCAATTTTCGTGACAGCTTTCATGAACTACAGGCAAAAGGTGTGGTGATTCTCGGAATTTCCAAAGATTCGGTCAAATCACACAAAAAATTTGCAAAAAAAAATGACCTTAACTTCCCTCTTCTGAGTGATGAAACAAGAGAAGTGATCGACGCATATCATGCCTGGGGTAAGAAAAAATTTATGGGAAAAACATATGAAGGGATACTGAGAACTACCTATCTAATAAATCCAGTAGGTGAAATTGTGAAGGTTTATGAAAACGTCAACCCAACAATACACGCAAAAGAAATCCTCAAAGACCTCGAGGAACTACAATAAAAGAAAGATAAATAGAGCTACAAATCAATAAAGATAAAATAACCTGCTATAATATACCGTTATGAAATCATTTTGGAGCACCTTACCCAAACCTTTTACCATTCTTGCGCCGATGGAGGGCGTGACGGATGTGGTTTTTCGGCAAATTATTGCTGAAATCGGCAAACCTGACGTACTATTCACTGAATTTACCATGACTGACGGATTGGTATCCAGAGCTCATGATAAAGTCGCCGAGAGACTACTATTTACCGCTGATCAGAAACCAATTGTCGCGCAAATCTGGGGAAAGAATCCCGAACACTTTTATCAAGTCGCAAAAGAACTGCGTGAATCCGGATTTGTCGGAATTGATATCAACATGGGATGCCCTGTCAGAGCTGTAGTAGGCAGAGGGTCCTGTTCTGCTTTGATAAAAAATTCCTCACTCGCCAAAGAAATTATTCAAGCAACCCAAGAAGGCGCAGGCGATCTGCCCGTAAGTGTCAAAACACGAATCGGATTCGAAAACGAAGCAATCGAAGAGTGGGTTTCTTTTCTTCTTGAGCAAAAGCTTCCCGCCCTCACACTACATTTACGCACAGTCAGGGAACTTTCCAAAGTGCCGGCTCATTGGGAACTGATGCAAAAAATTGTTGAGCTACGAAATCAAATTGCTCCTGAAACAATCATTATCGGCAATGGAGATATCGCAACTCTTGATGATGTAAATAATAAATACCAACAATATGGCTGCGAAGGATTTATGATAGGCAGAGGAATATTTTCAAATCCCTGGCTGTTTAACCCCAAAATTGATATCCAAACTATCAGCATTCAAGAACGAATTGATCTTTTCTTGCACCATGTCGAATTATTTGAGAAGCAATGGAAAGGGAATAAACATTTTGCGCTATTAAAAAAATTCGCAAAAACCTATATCCAAAATTTTCCGGAAGCCGCAATTTTCAGAGAGAAATTAATGGAAACAAAATCACTTGAGGAGTTGAAAGAAACACTAAAAAGTTATTCTTAAAAAGACTATGCGGCTATAGGAACTTTTTCAAGAGTCCTAAACCTTTTATATTGTTTTCTACCTGCTTTTACTGCAGCTCTTCTTGAAAGAAATTCGCCACCTTTTACTAATGGAAATTGTGGTACAGTGGGAACCAAAGCCGTTTCATTATCATTCCCTTCGCTTAATTCAGACAATGAAATCCAAATACTTTTCCCCTCTTTTATAGGAGAATACCCTTCTTTGCTCATAAAAATTAATAGAATAGAACTAATTCTTCGGAACTTTGAGGTAATTGAGTTTTGCTCGGCGGATCTTTTTCTTTGAATGAGCATCAACTTCTACTTTTTCAATATTTGGAGAATTAACCGGCCAAATTCGCTCAACAGAGATCTGCCCCACCATTTTCATAACAGTGAACATTTTGTTAAGACCGCGACCACGAATTTGCAAGACAGTACCTTTAAAAATTTGAACACGACTCTTCTCACCTTCCTGAATTTTCTGGTGCACTTTAACGATATCCCCTGGAACAAAATCAATTGTCTGTAACATAGATACTAATTATAGCGGAAAATAAGAAATTACTCAAGAATCAAACTAAAATAGGTATTGAACTAAATTCATTCCTTTTCATGCTCATTTTAACTATCTCCGCAAATTTCTTATAGATATATAGTAATCTAAATTGATTCTTTACTTTGTGAGTTTTTAGTCTTATAATAGAACTTCGCATTCATTTTTTATTATCTAACTATGAATCCAGAATTTGCACTATCAGAAGATAATGCACTGAGTCGAGCTGCTAGACTATTTACCCGTGGCGGGAGAGAAGAATGGGAACAAGGTGCATTAGCAAGAATTTATAGGAACGCACACCAGGAACTTTCTCACAGACCTTCTTTTGAACCTATCTCCTCAAGTCATGCTACTGAGTATCCACAATCTGAAACAACAAGTAGAATAGCCAATGGACGTGCTGTATGGCTCAACTCAGAAAATGGACATACAGTAACGATAAATGGCAAATCTCTTCTTCCTGGCATGACTTTTACCGTAGATAGAGGTATAGGAGCTGACGACGGTAGATATTTAGCTACTATTGAAACACAACGAAGGGTACATCTTCCTCGTCAAGCTATAATATGGAGACTAGATCATGCTATGCGTAATATTAGCGAGCCTCTTTCGACTGATAGGTAATTTTGATCACTATAATTTCAAAAACTTTTTAATTTGAGTCAACTTTTTTCAGAAGTTACTATTTACTTTTTGCACACGCTTCGATAAATCCGAGAAAAATTGGATGAGGACGCAGCGGTCTACTCTTATATTCTGGGTGCCCTTGGGTTCCCATATAGAATGGGTGGTCGGGGACTTCGATGATTTCAACAAGTCCCTCCTCAACTGATCTTGCACTGATTATCAAACCGTGCTTTTCAAACTCCTCTGCGAATTCATTGTTAAATTCATACCGGTGTCGATGTCGTTCGGATGTCAAACCGTTATCGTTGAGTAACTGGTGATATTTTTTATAGAGAGCATAGGCCTTTGTTCCTTTCTTCACTTTGGCTTCCCATCCTCCAAGTCGCATAGTGCCACCATATGCACGGCGTTCCATAATTTCTTTTTGGGAAGGGATAAGATAGATGACTGGATGCTTTGTTTGTGAGTCATTTTCTGTTGTATTTGCATCCCGCCATTTTAGCACTGAACGCGCGAAAGCGATAACTGCCAATTGCATACCATAACAAAGACCCAAATAAGGAATCTTTTCTTTTCTAGCATAATCCGCAGCGGCAGTCATTCCTTCAGCACCGCGTTCCCCCCAGCCAATCGGAACAACAATTCCATCAGGAGTACCAATCAGTTCTTTTGCGTTTTGTGAAGTCACCTTTTCAGCGCTTACCCATTTGGTTTTAATGGTCGCATTATTCGCCCAACCAGCGTGATCAAGAGCATCAAACAAAGCAGCGTAAGAATCCCGATATTGATAATCTCCTGTTCCAAAATATTTTCCAATGATTGCCACAGTAATTATTTTTTTCTTTGGCGCTTTCACCCTTTCAACAAATTTCTTCCATTCCGTCAAATTTGGTTCTCTCGACGGCAGATTAAATTTTGTTAAAATGCGCTTCACCAAACCCTGTTCGTGAAGAACGAGGGGAATTTCATAAACTGTTCCGAGATCGGGATTTGAAATAATGTCTTCAGGATGCATGTTGCAAAAAAGAGCAAAACGATCTTTTCTCCTTTGATCAAGAACTTTCTCAGATCTCGCGATAATAAAATCAGGCTGAATTCCCATGCCATTAAGCGTCCTAACAGAAAGCTGTGTCGGCTTAGTTTTTGGTTCACCCAAATGTCCTGGCGTTGGAACATAACTGACATGCACATGCAAAACATCTCCAGGCCTCTTTAGCGTCATAATACGCGAAGCTTCATAATACAAAATATTCTGATACTCTCCTGCTGTTCCGCCAAGCTCTATAAGAACAATATCTGCTTTTTTCTTTTCTCCCAAGGAGGTAATCCTCCCGATAATTTCATCAGTGATATGAGGAATCGCTTCAACATCTTCACCGTTGTATTCAAAACGACGTTCTCTCTCAATAACGGTCTGGTAGATCCTCCCAATTGTTACAAAATTTTCCTTGCCCATATCCTCATTAAGGAATTTTTCATAGGTACCGATATCCATATCCCCTTCTGTTCCGTCTTCGCAAAGGAAAGGATCACCGTGTTCAATAGGATTGATCGTGCCAGCATCAAGATTGAGATAATTTTCAAATTTAATTGGTGCAACGCGGAATCCTGACTGTTTGAGAAGAAATGCTATTGATGATGAAGTGAGTCCCTTACCGATGCCAGATATGACTCCCCCGGAGACAAAGATGAATTTTGTTTTACCTGATTGCGTTTTTCTATCGGGCACGATTTATGTTACCAAATCAAACTAATTGTGTCAATAGGATAGCTTAAAATTTCCTGAAATACCGTATATCATTTGTCGGAGTGTCATTAATGATTTCTCCTTTCGTTTTTCCTTCACATACCCAACCGCGTGATTCATACCATTTTCTTGCCTTGGTATTGGTAATAAGTACCCAAAGGATTGCTTGGGTAAATCCCTGTTCTCGTAAATGATCCAAACTCTTTTCCATTAATGCTGAACCTACTCCTTTTCCCATCACATGTTGATCAACATAAATGGCTAACACCTCACCTGTCTTCTTATCCATATCGTCATCCCGACTTGGCCCTACACTACAAAAACCAACAATAGTATTCTTGCTCTCTGCGACAAACATAACATTGGGATTCTTTCTATCTGACAGAATTTCCTGCCATCGTTTTGTCCGTTTCTCAATTGATAATCTGTCTAAGTGCTCTTGAGGAAGTTGCCCCTTATATGCATACTGCCATGTTTCAACTTGTACTCTCGCTATTTGGGATGCATCATCTTTTCCAGCGGTTCGAATCTCAAAATTACTCATAAGTTCTTAATAAAATGATATCCGTAATTTTTGTATCCTAATGCTTCATAAAAAGCATGTGCAGTTTTATGATCATAATGTGACTCAATAAACATCCGATAACAATCTTGTTCTTTTGCTTTTTTCTCAACTGCTTGCATAAGTTGTTCTCCTATACCTTTTTTTCTATAATGCTGAACGACAAAAAGCTCATCCAACTCAGCAATTTTTTTTGGATATCGTACAACATTTCTTAAAGAGAAAGACGCAAAACCAACCAATTCGCCTTTTTCTTCAGAAACAAAAATAAAATTCTGAGGATTTTTTATTACTTTTTCAAATGAATCATTATCAAATTTTGAGTATCTGTCTTCCCCAACAAACTCATTATAAAGTTTCATTAGCGGCACATAATCAGATTCTTTAGCCAATCGAATTTGCATAATAAAAAAGTTAAACTCTGAGCGGGCGACGAGAATCGGACTCGCTACATTCTCCTTGGGAAGGAGACATTCTACCAGTGAACTACGCCCGCAATGTAACTGTAATAATACCAAATACAAACTAAAAATTCACGGGAAAAAACTTACTTATTGTTGATATTACTGCGCGCAGTGTTAAAAAAACTGCAAAGTTTTTAGTGGAACGAAAAGATTTTTAGCCTTGTGGTAAACAGCCTTGTCGACGTTTTTGGTACTTTGTACTCACTAAGTACTAAATAAAACTTATCTCGGAATCGTCAACACATTTCCTGAGAAGATCATTCTAGGGTTTGCCAAATGATTTGCCTGTGCAATCTGAGTCCATTTATACCCATCGCCATAGGCACGAACTGCAATATTCCAAAGGTTGTCTCCATGGCCAACGGTATAAATATTTCCAGTAATTGAGCCCATGCCTGTTTGTGGCTGCGCTATACGTGAAACATGATTGGTATGTGAATGCGCAATAGCAACGGTTGGTGTAGGAATGTTAGAAATTGTTGGTGTTTTAGTTGGAACATTTGGCAATACCAGACGATCTCCCACATGGATATCGCTTGGGTTGGACAAATTATTTGCTCTAGCTATATCTACCCAGTTATAACCACTCGTATACTTTTTTTCCGCAATGGTCCAAAGTGATTCATTTTTTTGCACAATCCATACATTATTATCTTTATCTGTCTTTACCTGAGGCACAGATGTAGGGGTTGGCTGTGTGATTACCTTCTTGATATTCATAGCAATTTGCTTCGGAGCTTTTTTGATTTGTGGTTTGGCGGTTGGTTTAGGTTCAGCAGTCGGGATCGGTTTTGCTGTTGGTTTTGGCTTAGCAGTAGGAGCAGGTTTTGTTGTTGGTTTAGCTGTAGGAGTTGGAGCCATCGTTGGGATAGCTGTTGGTGCAATAGTATCTGTCGGCACTGGTGTTGTGACGGCATCTACAATATTTTTTGGTGCTTGTTTGGATAATTCTAATTCTTCTTGAGAAATTTCTGCGGTAGTTTGTGTCTGTTCGCTTATTGGTGTATTTTTATTACCGATGTTTTTATTATGAACAAAGGATAATAATAACGCTGTAACGATAATTACCACAATAATTCCCAAAATAAGACTGGTATAAGATTCTCCTAATCGTAAATAATCAAAAAACCCATAACTTTTTTTTGGTGTTTTTTTCGGAGATGTTTTTATTTTTGTTGTTTCTGCCGTTTTTGCCATTGCTTCTTTTCCTACAAGGCAGTTGTATTATGAAGGATTATGTGGAAGTATACTATATTCTTACAAAATATTCAACCTATAACATGCAATTACAAGCCGTCTTGGCAAGCATTACATAATTAATTTACTAATTTATGCGGGATGGACGGGACTCGAACTCGCGACCTCCTCCGTGACAGGGAGGCGCTCTAAACCAACTGAGCTACCACCCCAGTACGTAAAAACGTAACTGAGTACTTAAAATTAAAATATTTTAAGTCAGTATATTCTAACCGAATGTTGCACGCTCGTCAATGCTCTGGTATTAAAGAAGTAATCATTCATATATTATGCGTTGAAAATGATTGCCGAGTGGTATACACTTTGAACGTGACCAATAGTGAAATTAGTAAGCTGCTTAGTACTGTCGCCGCGGCATATAGTATTAAGGATGAAAAAAAATTCCGCTTCCAGATTATTGCTTATGAAAAGGCGGCTGAATCAATCGAAAATTTACCAACCGAACTGCAAGATCTATATAAAGAAGATAACTTAAAAGGAATCCCAGGAATTGGTCCGACTATTCAATCGCGCCTTGAAGAACTGTTTAAGACAGGCAGTGTAAAACATTATAATGAAGTTCTGAAAGATATTCCGTCTGCTGTTTTTCCGCTTCTCGATATACCTGGATTTGGTCCGAAAAAAGCCTACAAACTTGTCATACAATTTCATTTAAAAAATGCCGAAACGGTTATTGATGATCTTGCCAAAATTGCAAAAGATGGAAAGATAGCAGAACTTGAAGGATTTGGAGAAAAGTCGCAAGCTGATATCTTACGAGCAATTGATGAATACAAAATGGGCAAAACAAAAAATACCCGCATGCCACTTCCTTATGCAAATGAGTTAGCACAAATTATGCTCGCATATCTCAAGAAATCAAATGCTGTGATTGAGGCATATCCATTAGGAAGTCTACGACGCAAACGCGACACTATTGGAGATATTGATATTGCCGTTGCGACAAACAAACCGCAGGAAGTGCTTGATCACTTTACTTCTTACCCACATAAAGAACGGATTATTGAACGAGGAGATCGAACTTCATCAATTTTAGTCTCTTCCGGCAAACAAATCGATCTGATGGTACAGCCGCCTGATGGCTTTGGATCACTTCTGCAGCATTTCACCGGCAGTAAAGCTCATAATGTTCATTTACGGGAATATGCCCTCTCAAAAGGTCTCTCACTGTCAGATTTTGGAATAAAAAAGAAAGGTGAAGATAATTCTCATTACAAAAAATATAAAACCGAAGAATCATTTTATGCGGCAATCGGCATGGAATGGGTACCTCCTGAAATGCGTGAAGATACGGGAGAAATTGAACTTTCTCTACAAAAAAAATTACCGAAGCTTGTCGAATTATCGGATATTAAAGGCGATTTTCATTTACATTCAAGCTTTCCTGTCGAAGAAAGTCATGACGCCGGTCAGAATTCTATGGAAGAAATGATTAAAAAAGCGTTATCGCTTAATTATATCTATTTAGGATTTTCAGAACATAATCCGAGTATTGGTAATCATACAGAAAAAGAAATAAATGGACTTTTAGAAAAAAGGTTAAAACATATTGAACAATTGAGGCTAGAGTATAAAAAAAGTATTCATATATTTTCTCTGATGGAAACAGATATTCTTGCAAATGGCAAACTTGCGCTTCCCACTAGTGCCTTTGAATATCTTGATGCGTCAATTGTCTCTATCCATAGTTCTTTTGCTATGGGACGAAATGAAATGACAGAACGGGTGCTCAAAGGATTATCGCATCCTAAAGCGAAAATTTTTGCTCATCCAACGGGGAGACTCATCAATCAGCGCCCGTCTTACGAACTTGATTGGGATAAAATCTTTACTTTTTGCAAAACACATAACAAAGCACTTGAAATTAATGCAGCACCGCAAAGGCTAGATCTTACAGATATTCTAGTAAGAGAAGCTGTCAAAAGAGAAATTAAAATGATTATCAATACTGATAGTCACGCGATAGATCAAATGGATCTTATGCAATACGGCGTTACTGTTGCAAGACGAGGATGGGCACAGAAACGTGACATTTTAAATACGATGGAATATAATGAACTAGCAAATTGGTTTAAAGGAGGTGAATCATAAATGGCTACTATTATAATAATCGCAGTTGTTGTTTTAATCTTATTATACTTCGGAATCACATACAATATTCTTGTTACAACAAAAGTTCGTATATCTGAAGCGCTCTCACAAATTGATGTTCAATTAAAGCGAAGGACTGATCTTATCCCAAATATTGTAGAAACAGTTAAGGGATATGCCAAACACGAAAAGGATGTACTTGAAAACGTCACAAAAGCACGTGCAAGTCTTATGCAGGCTGATGGCCCAAAAGAAAAAGCACAGGCAAATGATTTTCTTTCCGGAACATTGAAGTCACTTTTTGCTGTTGCTGAAAATTATCCTGATCTTAAGGCAAGTCAAAATTTTCTCGCGCTACAAGAAGAATTATCAGATACAGAAAATAAGATCGCATATTCTCGTCAGTTCTATAACAGCAATGTTATGGATTACAATACTAAGATACAAGTTTTCCCTGGATTAATGGTTGCAAATATGTTTCATTTTACTCAGGCTGAATTCTTTCAAACGGACGAAAAAGATAAGGAACCGGTGAAAGTACAGTTTTAAACTTTTCGGAAAACTCAGAACACTCAGAGAATCGGTATTTCTGATATTCAGAAAATCAGATAGTCTGAATTTCTGATAATCCGAGTTTTTTGAGTACTCTGAATCTATGAATATCTATAAATCAATTTCTGCCAATATTTGGAAGAGCTATCTTATTCTTGCTCTTTTTATTCTTTTTGCTGGAACTATTGCGTATGTTATCGGACAAGCAACAGGTTATGGTCCATCAATTGGGGTTCTTATTTTTATCTTTGCAATAATTTATAGCTTTGTTAGCTATTTTTATTCAGATAAAATTGTTTTGGCAACAACAGGTGCACGAGAAATAAAAGAAAAAGATAATCCGCAGCTTTTCCATATCGTTGAGAATCTCGCAATTGGAGATGGAATTCCTATGCCAAAAGTCTATATTGTGAACGACCCCTCACCAAACGCTTTCGCGACAGGACGGGATATCAAACACGCTTCTGTCGCAGTGACAAGCGGCATTCTCGAACGATTAAACACATCAGAACTTGAAGGAGTTCTCGCACATGAACTTTCACATGTTAAGAATTATGATACCCGCCTGATGGCAATTACTGCTGTTCTCGTTGGATTTATTGCTCTTCTAACTGATCTTTTTTTGCGCAATCTTTTTTGGGGAGGCTTTCGAGAAAATGAAGAAAGAAATAATAACAATCAGGCAATTTTTTTGGTCGTCGCGATTATCCTTGCAATACTTGCACCTATTATTGCAAGTTTGATCCAACTTGCAGTTTCACGCAAACGAGAATTTCTCGCTGATGCATCAGGAGCATTGCTTACCCGATATCCAGAAGGACTTGCAAGCGCTCTTGAAAAAATTTCATCAGACCCAAGACCCCTTCGAACAGCGAGCAATGCGACTGCTCATCTTTTCATAGTTAATCCTTTCAAAAGCAAAGGATTTCATGGTTGGGTCACCAACCTTTTCAGCACTCACCCACCAATTGAAGAACGAATAAAAATACTCCGTTCAATGTAATATGCTGATCAATCTTCCTTTAATTACTCTTGGTAAAACAGTATCCAAAATAAGTCAATCGCTAAACCGCGGGAATGGTTCAACATGGCCAGGACATATTGCGTTGAATGTAAATAAAAATTTTGTCAAAGATATTCTTGCAAATTCTTCAATAAAGATAGTCATTGTGGCAGGAACAAATGGCAAAACAACAACAGCAGGATTGATACGAACGGGTCTAGAAAAAACAGGTAAAAAAGTTATACAAAATAATTCTGGAGCAAATCTTCTTAATGGCATCGCGTCTGCTATTTTATTAAATACCAATGCCAATGGCAAACTTACGCAGGATTATGCGATATTTGAAGTTGATGAGAATGCACTGCCAAAAATTCTTGATCAAATCAATCCTGATTATCTTGTAATTCTGAATCTTTTCCGCGATCAATTAGATAGATATGGCGAAATAAATATTATTGCTGAGAACTGGCAAAAAAGCTATCGCTAAATTACCTGAAAAAACCAAACTGATTCTCAATGCTGACGATCCACAAATTGCGTATATTGGCATAACAGCAAATCAAATAAAACAGCTTTTACACTTTAGTTTATCTTCTCGAGAAACAGATACACAATCATTACAGGCAGCTGATTCAGTAACATGTCCGAAATGCGGTAATAAATTAACTTTTAAAAATATAACTTTTTCTCATCTTGGAGAGTGGCATTGTGATAATTGTGACCTGCATAGACCAAAACCAACAATCAGCTCTTTTTCTTATTATCCACTTTCTGGCATGTACAGCAAATATAATACACATGCCGCTGTTCTCGTATTGGAGGATTTAGGAATGGATAAAAAAATAATTGCTGACACCTTCAGAACATTTACGCCGGCTTTTGGAAGACAAGAAATAATAAAATATCAAGGGAGAAATGTACAACTTTTTCTCTCAAAAAACCCGACTAGTTTTAATCAATCGTATCAAACAATAAAAGACCTACATGCTTCAACACTTCTTCTCGTTCTTAATGATAGAATTCCTGACGGACGAGATATTTCATGGATTTGGGATGTTGACCTTGCTGAATTAGAAAAATTTAAACAAATATTTGTTTCTGGCGATAGAGCTTATGATATGGCACTTCGTTTGAAGTATGAATTAGGAAATGTAAATTATGAAAAAAAAGTCAAAACATTTGAATTTCTAAATGATGCAATAAACATAGCATTAAATCAGATATTGTTAGAAGAGACATTATACATTTTGCCAACCTACTCTGCTATGCTTGATTCGAGAAAAATTTTAATTGGGAAAAAAATATTATGAAAAAATCGATAACATTTATAACTAGTAGTAAAGATAAACTCGAACAACTTAGGGAATTTTTGGATTATCCTATTGAACACAAAGCACTTGATTTGGCTGAAATTCAATCTTTAGATCCGCATGAAATTGTTGAAGCAAAAGTAAAAGAAGCATATCGTATAGTCAAATTGCCTGTCCTTGTTGAAGATGTTTCATTGACGTTTGAAGCATTTGGTAAATTGCCTGGACCACTCATTAAATGGTTTTTGAAAGAACTTGATACTGAAGGGTTATGTAAACTACTTAATGGATATTCAAGTCGAAATGCAACAGCATATGTCCTTTATGGATATTATGATGGCAAAGTTTTTAAATTTTTTGATGGCAGCTGGGAAGGAACAATCGCAAAAAAACCAAAAGGTACATACAGTTTTGGATGGAATCCAATATTTATCCCAAAAGGATATAACAAAACATGGGGGGAGATGAATCTTGAGGAGCAAAAAGATACATCAATGAGAAAAATTGCACTTGATAAATTCCAAAAATATTTAAAAACAGTATGAAAGATCAAACAATACAAAACCTTTTCGACTTTTATATGGAGGCGGAAAAACTGAAAAGAACACTTCGTCATTCATGGACAAGTGATAGCAATCGTCAAGAAAGTACAGCAGAACATAGCTGGATGCTTTGCCTTATTGCCCTTACGCTTTTTGATCAGTTGAAAGTAAAAATTGACCAATTAAAAGTCGTTAAAATCTTAATCATTCACGATCTTGCAGAAGCGATTGTTGGCGACATCCCAGCGTTTGATGTCAAAAGAAGAAAAGATAAAAAAGAACGAGAACATGCTGCAATGAAATTATTAGTAAAAGCTTTACCTGATAAAACAAAAAATGAATTCCAATCACTTCTTGAAGAATATGACGAAATGGAAACAATAGAGGCAAAAGTTGCACAGGCAATTGATAAATTTGAATCCCCTCTTCAACACAATATTTCAAATATTTCTACATGGGATCAAAACGATTTTGATATTCATGGACTATATAAGATAAATTATTTTATGTTTGATGCGTTTCTTGCAATGCTCAGGGAAGAACTTGAAACAATGACAAGAAAAAAAGTAACAAAGGCAAATAAATTAGATCACTTCAGACCAGAAATTAAAGAAATGTATACAAAACTTAATAAAAAGGAGGAAACTAAATGAAGCTAATAATTGGGTGGCTATATCCCGAGCTGATGAGTACCTATGGTGATCGAGGAAATATCATAGTTCTACAAAAACGCTGTGAATGGCGCGGTATTGAAACAGAAATTATAAACATTGATCAAACAACGACAGACAAACAACTTATGACAATTGATTTGCTGTTCGGCGGCGGCGCACAGGATCGGGAACAGGAAATTGTGATGAAGGATTTACAAAAAAAGAAATCTATCATTAAAAAACTTATCGAAAATAATATGCCCTCTCTTTTTGTTTGCGGTGCCCCTCAATTGATCGGGCGTTATTACGAACCTTCTGCGGGAAAAAGAATTGAAGGACTTGGAATTTTTGATATGTACTCACAACATCCTGGGCCACAAAAAGATCGTCTCGTCGGCAATGTCGTCGCAAAAATTGAAACAGACAATCTAACTAATCACCAGTTTTTAATTTCTAATCCCTATCTCGTTGGCTTTGAAAATCATGGCGGGAGGACATATCTTGGAAAAAATATCAAACCATTTGCCAAAGTATTAAAAGGCTTCGGAAATAACGACGAAGACGGAACAGAAGGAGTTGTGTATAAAAATGCAATCGGCAGTTATCTGCATGGCCCATTACTTCCAAAAAATCCTCAAATTGCTGACTGGCTTATTACAAAAGCACTGGAAGTGAAATATAAAAAAGAAATTAAACTGGAAACGATTGATGATTCACTTGAACAAAAAGCAAAGTCAATTGTTGCCAATCGGCTTGGAATTAAAGTATAATAAGTCTATGAAATTAGACATCAAACACATCGCGCAACTCGCAAATCTCCCAATTACTCCGCAAGAAGAAAAAAAAATTAGAAAAGCAACTAATCGAAACATTAAATTACATCGAGATGCTTAATGAAATAAATACCAAAAACGTAGAACCGACAGCACATGTCACAGGTCTTGAAAACATTACCCGCGATGACGTGACAGCTCCGTCGCTTTCACAAAATCAAGTGTTGTCGAACACAGAGAAGACTTATCAAGGATTTTTTGAAGTAAACGCAATTTTGGATAATGATTAAAAAGAAACATGAAATAACAACAATTTATGTCGTCAGACATGGAGAATCTCAAAGTAATGTCTACGCCCACGAAAATCCCGACAAACCAGCATCACATTTTGGAGAATTTGGAAGCTCATTAACAGAAAAAGGCAAAGAACAAGTAAACATACTAGCACAGAAACTGCGGCATATATCCTTTTCCGCTTTTTTTTCATCAGATCTTAATAGAGCAAAAGAAACAGCAGAAATTATCGCATCATATTACAGCATGCCAATAATAAACGACAGACTGATCCGTGAGCGCTTTTTTGGTGAACCAATGTCTAATGAAAAAAAGAAGGCTATAGAAAAAGTCCTCAATACGCTTACTGAGGAAGAAAAATTCGCGTTTAAATATTTCCCCAATGGGGAAAGCGGTTATGATGTAGTTGTCAGATTTCAAAAATTTCTAAATGAGATTGCTACCAAACATAAAAATAAAACTATTCTCGTAGTAAGTCACAGCTATGTAATGCGTTCATTTTTAATTCATGCAAAATTCGCAAAGTTTGATGAATTAAAAGGTGGATCAATTAAAAATGCGGGTTATTTTGTTATTGAAATAGACGAGAATTCTTTCAGAATTGTAGACAGACATGGGATAACGCGAAATCGCGGATATGATGATGAAGAATAAAATCTGATTAGAAGCTGGAAAAATAGAATCAACTGAATTATAATACGGCATATGGACATTAAAACTCTCACTATCACTCAAGCGAAAAAAGACCTCAAAGAAAAAAAATATTCCTCTGTAGAACTGACCAAAGCGTATCTAACAAGAATTAAACAGGTCGAACCTCGAGTAAAAGCATTTGTCACGATAACTGAAGAAGAAGCATTAAAAAACGCTAAAGAAGCAGATAAAAAAATTGCAGAAGGCAAAGATCTCCCCCTACTAGGTATTCCTCTTTCAATAAAAGATAATTTTTCAACAACTGGAATCAGAACCACCGCGTCAAGCAAAGTTCTTGATAATTATATTCCACCGTACGACGCAACGGTTGTAAAAAAATTGAAAGATGCCGGAATGGTATTGCTTGGTAAGAAAAACATGGATGCTTGGGCGCATGGCTCATCAACGGAGACGTCTGATTACGGCCCGTCAAAAAATCCATGGAATACTGATCATTTACCAGGCGGTTCATCTGGAGGTGCTGCCGCAAGCGTTGCAGCCGATGAGACACTTGCAGCAATTGGTTCTGAAACTGCGGGTTCCATAAGACAACCGGCAAGCTGGTGCGGTGTTGTTGGTTTGAAACCAACTTATGGACGCGTCAGTCGATACGGCGTTATCGCAATGGGATCATCACTTGATAGCCCAGGACCGATCACTAAAACTGTTGAAGATAGTGCTCTCATTCTTAATATCCTAGCAGGACAAGACCTTCATGACGCAACAACAGGCACAAATCCTGTTGCAGATTATGAAAAAAATTTGAACAAAGATATTAAAAATTTAAAAATAGGCATTGCTGAGGACTATTTTGAGGGAGTTGACCCACAGGTTAAAAAAACAGTTGAAGATGCGTTAAAAATATTTGAACAACTTGGTGCGCATATTAAGAAAATAAAACTTTTTCAGCCAAAATACGCAATCGCTGTGTACACAATATTACAACGAGCAGAAGTTTCATCAAATTTAGCCCGATTTGATGGTATACGATACGGCAATGACAGATCTTTCTTTGGTGATGAAGCAAAACGAAGAATCATGCTTGGCACATATACTCTTTCGGCAGGTTACTATGATCAATACTATAATAAAGCATTAAAAGTCAGAACCGTGATCATTGATGATTTTAAAAAAGCTTTTGAGGATGTTGATGTCATTATCGGCCCGACAAGTCCAACCATTTCTCTTCCATTGGGGGCATCAGCAGGCAAGGCGATGTTTGGCGAATTGGCAGATCTATTGGTAGAGCCTTCATCAATTGCTGGACTTTCAGGGATTAATGTTCCATGCGGCTTTTCAAAAGAAGGATTGCCAATAGGCATGCAAATTATTGGCCCACAGTTTGCTGAAGAAGTAATTCTTAATGCAGCTTACAAATATGAACAAGAAAATCCGTTATATTTAAAGAAACCAACTCTATGAATAAATATACACCAGTCATTGGACTTGAAGTACATGTTGAATTAAAAACGAAAAGCAAGATGTTTTGTGCGTGTTCTGCTGAATATTTTGGCAAGGAGCCAAATACGCATACCTGTCCTGTTTGTCTCGGATTGCCGGGGGCATTGCCTGTGCCAAATAAAACTGCTATCGAATGGTGCATCAAAATTGCACTCGCCTTAAACTGCGAAATCAACAAATATTCGAAATTCGACCGAAAGAACTATTTCTATCCAGATCTTGCAAAAGGATATCAGATCAGTCAATATGACCTTCCTTTCGGTCATGATGGAAAAATTACACTAAAAGACGGCAAAGAAATCCGCATCCGCCGTGTGCATATGGAAGAAGATACTGGCAAACTTTCTCATCAGGAAATAAATGGGGGGAAAGTCAGTTTAATTGATTTTAATAGAAGCGGCGTGCCACTTGTTGAGGTAGTTACGGAACCAGATTTTGATAATCCATCGGATGTTAAAGAATATCTTGAAAAACTGCAATTGATTGTTCGTTATCTTGACATAGCAAATGCCGATATGGAAAAAGGAGAGATGCGACTTGAGCCAAATATCTCTTTACGAAAAGGCGAAAGGCAATCAACATATCTCAAAGAAACTGACCTGCCAAATTATAAAGTTGAAGTAAAAAATATCAATTCATTTAAATTTGTTGAGAAAGCCATCAATTATGAAATTGGCAGACAGCATGAAATCCTTGAAAAAAACGAAAGACCTGCTCAAGAAACGCGTGGGTGGAATGAAGACAAAGGAAAAACATTCTCTCAAAGATCAAAAGAAGACGCGCAGGACTATCGTTATTTCCCTGAACCAGATATTCCACCAATAGTTCATACAAAAAACGAAATTAGCACTTTATTAAAACAAGTGCCAGAATTACCGGATAAAAAAATAACGAGATTCGAAAAAAATTACGCGCTTCCCTCTTATGATACAGAAATTCTCATAAGGGAAAAATCGCTTGCTGATTTTTTTGAAGAAACGACAAAAACAAACCAAGATAAGAACATCACTGCAAAAGCAATTGCTAACTGGATAATCAATAAAAAAGTTGATCCGACAAAAACTAAACCATCAGATGTCATAAAACAAATCACAGCAAACAAACAAGTAGCGCAAATTGATGAAAAAGAATTAACCAAATTTATTGATGAAGTTATCAATGAAAATGAAAAAGCTGTTACGGATTATAAAAGCGGCAAAGAAACAGTTATTATGTTCTTATTGGGTCAGACAATGAAAAAAATCGGAAGAAAAGTAGACACTGAAATGGTAAAAGAACTTCTAAAGAAAAAATTGTCATAACCCTCGACAATCTCACGGCAAAAAACTATAATAGAAAATACTTCAATGGCTGATTTCGTTCATCTTCACAACCACTCAGAATACTCACTTCTTGATGGACTACAAAAAATGAAAAATATGGTTGAATATGCCAAAAATTTGGGAATGAAAGCACTTTCCATAACAGATCATGGCAATATGTACGGAGCTATTAAATTCTACAAAGCGTGTCATGATGCAGGGATAAAACCGATTATCGGCTGTGAAATTTATGTCGCCAAACGAACATTGCATGATAAAGACGCTGATCAGGATAAAGAGTATAATCATTTGATTCTTCTTGCAGAAAATGAAACAGGTTACAAGAATCTAATGAAAATTGTTTCAGTTGCATATCTCGAAGGATACTATTATAAACCGCGGACAGATATATCTCTTTTAGAAAAATATCATGAAGGTCTTATTTGTCTCAGTGCGTGTGTCAATGGTTATGTTTCAGAACCGTTTATGAGGGATGAGGATGCAACTGCGGAAAAACGTGCCATAAAGCTTTCTCAAATATTTGGTGAAGGAAATTTTTATCTTGAACTACAAGAGCATTTGGATGTCCCACCACAAGGCAAAGTTAACCAAAAACTTATCGCTTTATCAAAAAAACTTGGCTTGCCTATAGTTGCAACCAATGATAATCATTACACAAAAAAGGAAGACGCTGAAGCACAAGAGATTCTCCTTTGTGTCCAAACCCAAACAACAATCCTTGATAAAAATCGCAAACTCTCAATGGTCAACTCCCCTGATTTTTATATCAAATCCGCAGAGGAAATGGAAAAACTTTTTATTGACTTGCCCGAAGCAATTGAAAATGCAAATAAAATCGCTGAAAGATGTAATGTCGAAATAACACTTGGGAAATGGCATATGCCGGTATTTGAAGTACCAGAAAATTTTACAGCCGCTGAATATCTTACTCATCTTGTTTATCAAGGAGCCAAACTTCGCTACGGCAATATTACCGATAAGATAAAAGAACGCATTGAATATGAACTCTCTATTATTATCAAAAAGAAATATGAAACATATTTTCTTGTCGTTTCTGATTTTGTTAACTGGGCAAAAGACAACGGAATAGCAGTCGGGCCAGGGAGAGGATCAGCAGCAGGATCAGTTGTCTCATACGCGCTAAAAATAACGGATGCGGATCCTTTCTTTTTTAACCTTCCTTTTGAACGGTTTCTTAATCCGCTTCGTCCATCGGCGCCTGATATTGACCTTGATTTTGCTGACACCCGACGTGAAGAAGTTATTCAATATGTAACAGAAAAATATGGGAAAGACAAAGTCGCGCAAATTATCACTTTTGGAACAATGGAAGCACGCGGTTCCGTTCGTGATACGGGAAGAGCACTCGGTATGCCCTATGCCGGTCCTGACAGAATATCAAAAATGATCCCGCCTGGATGGCAAGGACATTCAATGACAATAGAAAACGCCCTTTCGCAAAGTCCGGACTTAAAACGCGCATATGATTCCGAACAAGACACGAAAAGGCTTTTGGATCTTGCGACCAAACTCGAAGGAGTCGCACGACACGCTTCGGTTCATGCCGCTGGAGTTGTGATTGCTGATAAACCGCTGACGGAATACACCCCTTTACAAAAAGAAACAAATGGAGAAAAAATCGTTACACAATATGATATGTATACCGTTGGTGAAGATGGTGTTGGACTTTTGAAAATGGATTTTTTGGGACTGAGAAATTTAACGATTATCGAGGAGTGTTTGAAATTTATTACGGAAAACCGGAATGAAGTTATCGATTTCACCAGAGTAAATCTTGAAGACCCACCAACATATTCACTTCTTTCAGAAGGAGAAACAACGGGAATTTTTCAACTTGAATCTGCCGGAATGCGCCGTTATATTAAAGAATTAAAACCAACAACAATTTTTGATCTCCAAGCAATGGTAGCGTTATACCGTCCTGGCCCGATGGCAATTATTCCCGAATTTATTAAAAGAAAACACAATCCATCTCTTATCACCTACCCTGACCCCCGACTTGAGAATATTCTCAAACAATCCTACGGTGTCCTAACCTACCAAGATGATGTGCTTCTGACAGCGATAACGCTCGCCGGTTATACATGGCTTGATGCAGATAAATTCCGAAAAGCAATGGGAAAGAAAATCCCATCAGAGATGAAAAAGCAGGAAGAGTTATTTATCAAAGGATGCATTAACAATGGTCTTTCAGAAAAAAAGGCAAAGGAATTTTTTGAATTGATCGCACCTTTTGCTGGATATGGGTTTAATAAAGCACATGCTGCGTGTTACGCAATTATCGCTTTCAGAACAGCATATCTAAAAGCAAATTATCCTGTCGAATTTATGACAGCGTTATTAACTGCAGAATCGAGAAGCTCATCAGGTCCAGTCAAAAACGAAAAAGTTGCTCAAGCGGTTCTTGAATGTAAACGACTCAACGTTCCAATACTACTTCCTGATATCAATACTTCGGAAAGTGATTTTAGTATTGAAGGAAAAACAAAAATACGATTTGGACTATCAGCAATAAAAAATGTCGGCGAGGCGGCAATTCAAAATATTTTAGATGCCCGAAAAGAAAAAAAATTCAGTAGTTTTCAGGATTTTTGTTTGCGTGTGAACCTATCAACAGTAAATAAAAAAACTATGGAAAGTCTTATCAAAGCTGGTGCTATGGACAGATTCGGTAATAGAGCATCACTTCTTGTTGCATTTCCTGAAATAGTTCTTAAAATAAATCAAATAAAAAAACAAAAAGCTGACGGACAAAAATCACTTTTTGATGATGAAACGTCAGATATGCAGGATATTGATTTTTCCTTTAACGAAATTGAAGATTTCACTGATAAAGAAAAACTACAATTTGAGAAAGACTTTCTTGGTATCTATCTAACTTCCCATCCACATCTTGAAAAACTTTCGTATTTACCTACACTTGGCGCTATCGATTTTGAAGAACTTGAGAGTCAACTTGAAGGAACAAGAGTTAAAGTTGGAGGAATTTTGGACAATGTGAAGCGTATTCTTACAAAAAGCGGCAAAGAAATGGCGTTTATTTCACTCACAGACGAAAAAGGCGCAGCGCTGGAATGCGTTGTTTTCCCACGCGTATTTGATATGTATAAAAATACATTGACAAAAGATTCAGTTGTTGTTGCCGAAGGCAAACTCGATACAAAAAATGATAAACCGACAATTCTTGTCGATATGGTAACCCCAATTGACTCTCTGCTTCTTGACTTCCAAGCTAATACAAATTAAAATATAGAGGCCTGTTGGTACAGGTTTTTGTTTTTTATGACGTCTCTTGCACCAGAAGTATTATTTTCAATAGGAAAGTTTCCAGTTACCAATACCGTTGTTGATACAATTTTTGTTGATGCTATTATTTTAGGAATTGTTCTTTATATTCACAAAAAACATTCTATCGTCCCAACATTTTTCCAGACATTGATAGAACTTGCTATGGAGCAATTTTATTCTCTTACAGAATCGACTGCAGGCAAATATACCAAACAAATTTTTCCTTATGTTATGACCTTTTTCCTTTTTATTCTAATTTCAAACTATAGTGAACTAATCCCTGTTATTACAAGTGTCTATGTTCATAAAGGAACTAATATGGTACCTCTTATAAGAAGTGCTTCATCTGATCTTAATTTGACACTCGCTCTTGCATTAATCTCTGTTGTGACAACTCATGTAATGGGAATCCGAGCAACAGGAGTAAAAGCATATCTTCACAGATTTTTCTCAGCAAAACCACTTGAACTTTATTCAGGACTTTTGGAACTGATTTCAGAATTTACCAAAATAATCTCATTTTCTTTCCGTCTTTTTGGTAATATATTTGTTGGAGGAATTATGCTTGCATCAATAACCGCTTTCTTTGCATACGTTCTTCCAATAGCTGTCCTTTTTGACGAATTGTTTGTAGGAGTTATTCAAGCAGCAATTTTCGCGCTTTTGACAATGGCATTTATGTCAATCTTTACGACGTCGCACGGTATGACTGAATAACATATGAAAACACGGAATAAAATATTAACAAAAGAGGAGGTGAGCTTGAGATGACAATTACTCTTACAGGAGGAATTATCGCTGCAATCGGAACAATCGGACCTGGAATTGGTATCGGTCTTATTGGTGCAAAAGCTGTTGAAGCTATGGGAAGAAACCCTGATGCGTCAGGAAAAGTTATCCCGATCATGATTGTATCCATGGGTTTTGCTGAAGCTTTGGCTATTTATTCATTAGTCTTTGCTTTCCTAAAGTAATATCCGAAAACTCTGAAAACTCAGCACATCAGAAAATTGGATGTTTTCAATTTTTGAAAGTCTGATAAATCTGGCAAACTGAGTATTCCGAGTTTCCGGAGATAAATGTTATGGATATTTTACAAACATTCGGTCTTAATCCGTACCTAACAATAGCGCAGATATTAAACTTTCTTATACTATTATATATATTAAAGAGATATCTTTATCCACCTCTTTTTAAGGTGTTCAAAAAACGTGAAGAATTGGTAAAGGAAAGTATCGAAAAAGCCGAACAAAGTGAAAAAGCATTAGAAAAAGCCAAAGAACAAGAAAAAGAAATTATTAAAAAGGCGCGTCTGACTGGAGATGACATTATTAAAGAAGCAAAAGAGCAATCAGATGAGATAATAAAACAAGCAGAAATTTCGGCAAAAGACCGCGCTGACAAGATGATCAATGACGCAAAAGGACAAATAACATTAGAAACAGCTCAAGCTCAGGAAGAGTTAAATAAATATGTTTTAAGACTTTCTATGGATATGCTTAAAAGAACATTAAGCAACGTATTTACTGAAAAGGAACAAAGCGAAATAATTGATAAAGCAATGAAAGAAATGCAGAAATTGCCAAACTAACTATGAAGAAACAACTCAAAGAATTAGTACAAGCAAGTTATAACGGAGAACAATTGGATGAAAAATCAGTCAAAATGATTGCTGATCGTCTTAATAGAAATATACTCAAGCACTATATTGCTCTTTTGAAGCAGGAAGAAAACAAAAAAATGGTTTTTGTCACAACACCAAAGCCATTAACTACAAAAGAAAGAGAAAAAATTAAATCATTATTTCCTAAGAAGAAAATTATCGAACAGATTGACCCAGTAATGATCGCAGGAATAAAAATTGTTAAAAATGATGAAGCATATGAATTGGATCTTAATCAAACTTTTCATGATATAATAAGATCTGTCAGCAACAATGATTGATAATAAAACAATAATCGAAAATTTAGAAAAAAGGCTCAACAGTTTTACAAGCGATCCGAAAACCCAAAATATCGGAACTGTCGAGAAAAATACGGACGGAGTTGTCTCTGTATCAGGACTTAGCAAAGCATTTATGGGAGAAATCGTCGAATTTGAAGATGGAACCCGCGGAACTATCTTAAATCTTGATGAAGACCAGGCATCAATCATCCTTTTCAACAATGGCGAAACAATTCGGGAAGGACAAAGTGTTAAGACAACTGGTAAACACCTTACAATTCCAGCATCTGAGGAACTTCTGGGGAGAGTTGTTAATCCTTTAGGGGTACCTTTGGATGGAAAGCCAGAAATTAAAAAAGGAAAAGAAATGCCACTCGAAAAAATTGCTGCAGGAGTTGTTGCTCGTGAGCCTGTAAATACGCCTTTGAAAACAGGTATCAAATCGATTGACGCTATGTTTCCTATCGGGCGTGGACAGCGGGAACTTATTATCGGAGACCGCGGACTCGGTAAAACAGCAATCGCTGTTGATACTATTATTAATCAGCGAGTTGCTGAAAAAGGACTCAAGCCAGTCATTTGTGTATATGTTGCCATCGGGCAAAAACAAAATACAGTTGCACGCGTTATTGATAAATTAAAACAAGAAAATGCATTTGATAATACCATCGTCGTTACGGCAGGAGCATCTGACCCTGCAACGCTTCAATATCTCGCACCATATGCAGGAGTTGCAGTTGCAGAATACTTTTTAGAAAAAGGACAGGATGCTCTTATCGTATATGATGATTTGACCAAGCACGCATGGGCTTATCGTCAACTTTCATTGGTTCTTCGCCGACCAGCAGGCCGTGAAGCATATCCGGGAGATATTTTTTACCTCCATAGCCGTTTACTTGAACGCGCTGTTAAATTAAACAAAGAAAATGGTAATGGTTCAATCACCGCGCTTCCAATTATAGAAACCCAAGCTGGAGATATTTCAGCATATATTCCAACAAATGTTATTTCAATTACTGATGGACAAATCTTCTTACAAGCTGATTTATTTAATGCTGGTATCCGTCCTGCTATCAATACTGGGTCATCAGTGTCACGTGTAGGCGGCGCAGCACAAACAGGAGCCATGAAATCTGTTTCAGGAAAAATGAAACTTGAAATGTCACAATTCCGTGAACTTGCTGCATTCGCGCAATTTGGAAGTGATTTGGATCCGGCAACACAAGCTCAGCTTGAAAGAGGAAAACGTACAAACGAAATTTTGAAACAACCACAGTATCATCCATTAAGCGAAGCTTGGGAAGTTGTAGATATCGCGCTTGTTACAAATGGATTTTTGGATGAAATTGATGTCTCTGATGTAGCAAAATTCGTAGATGAATTTCGTCCATATTTCAAAAAGCATTACGCAAAGCTTCTTGAAACATTTGGAAATGGTGAAAAAGTAAAACCTGAAGATATTAAACAACTTGAAAAAGCGGCAAATGAATTTAAAAAGCAATTTAAATAAAAATTATGGCAAGTACACTATTATTATTACGAAGAATTAGAACAGCACAAAATATTTCTAAAACAACGAAAGCCATGCAGATGATCGCAGCATCAAAACTGAAAAAAGCACAAGACAGTGCACTGTCATCACGTCCATATGTTGAAAAATTATTAGAAGTAACAGGTAATGTTACCAAACATATGGAGACATCCATGCTTCCTGTCTATATGAAACCTGCCAAAAAAGACGGCAAGACCCTGTACATTGTGATTTCACCAGACAAAGGACTTTGCGGCGGACTCATAACAAATACATTACGAGAAGTTATTCAGCGAGCAAACACAAGCGATTCATTTGTAACAGTCGGAAAAAAAGTAGAATTACCTATTTCACGTATTTCAAGAAACTTAGAAGCGTCATTCCTTTTCGGCACTACCCTACCGCAATATGATGTTGTCTATCCTATCGCAAAAATTATTGATGAACAATTTCTTTCAGGAAAAGTTGATAATGTTGAGATAATCTCATCTCATTTTGTTAATCTTTTTTCTCAAAGACCCCATGTTACCAAACTTTTGCCTATCAAACCTGTAGAGCAACAAACCGAAGAGACAAAGGGGAAATTACAAACAAATAAACCCGTAAACAAATTCCAATTATTTGAGCCAGATGTCGAAAGTATTTTGCCCGATCTTTTAAAACGATATATGGAAATGACATTGTATCAAGAAATTCTTGAAAGTTATCTCGCAGAACAAGCAGCACGATTGCTTTCAATGCAAAACGCAACCAATAATGCCAAAGATATTATCGAAGATCTAAAATTAGAGTATAATAAGACACGTCAAGCAAAGATTACAAGTGAAATTCTTGATATTACGGGTGCAAGTGCAGCAGCAAACTAATTGTCATCCTGAACTTGTTTGAGAATATCAAAACTAGATTTCGAAATAAATTCGAAATAAAAAAATATGAGTGAAACAAAGAAAAATAATGAAGGAATAGTAATACGGGTTCAAGGACCTGTTGTTGATGTATATTTTGAAGGTGAAGTACCTGGAATTTATGAGGCACTTACGATTGAAATGCCAACTGGTGAGACGCTCGTTCTTGAAGTACAATTCGAAATTGGCGATCATGAAGTAAAGGCTTTGGCATTTGGTTCAACTGATGGTCTTGCACGTGGTGTTGCAGTCAAAAGAACAAAGGCACCAATCAGTGTCCCTGTCGGAAATAAAACACTCGGAAGAATTTTTAATGTCCTAGGAGAAGTAATTGATGGTAAAAAATTTGAAGAAACCAATGAAAGAAGTGTTATTCACAAAGCAGCTCCCCCGCTAACACAACAGGATACAACTCCGCAGATTCTTGAAACAGGAATTAAAGTTATTGATTTGATTGCTCCATTCACAAGAGGTGGAAAAATTGGAATTTTCGGAGGAGCGGGAGTCGGTAAAACAGTTATCATCCAGGAACTTATCCGTAACATCGCAAAAGAACATTCAGGTCATTCAGTTTTTGCAGGAGTCGGAGAAAGGACTCGTGAAGGTACAGATCTTTGGCTTGAAATGAAGGAATCTGGAGTTTTGGAACAAACTGTTATGGTCTACGGTCAAATGAACGAACCACCTGCAAACCGTCTTCGTGTCGCATTATCAGCACTCACAATGGCAGAATACTTCCGTGATGAAAAAGGTGAAGATGTTCTTTTCTTTATTGATAATGTATTCCGTTTTGCACAGGCTGGATCAGAAGTTTCAGCGCTCCTTGGTCGTATGCCAAGTGCTGTGGGATACCAGCCAACTCTTGCAACAGAAATTGGAACACTTCAAGAGCGCATTACAAGTACCAAAAAAGGATCAATCACATCACTTCAGGCAGTTTACGTTCCAGCGGATGATTATACCGATCCTGCACCTGCAACAACATTTGCTCACATGGATGGAACAATTACTCTTGAACGTTCAATTGCTGAACAAGGCTTATATCCAGCGGTTGATCCGTTGACTTCGACATCACGTATGCTTGATCCAAATATTGTCTCACAAGATCACTATGACACTGCACGAGGAGTTCAACAAGTATTGCAGAAATATAAAGATCTACAAGATATTATTGCAATTCTTGGTATGGATGAATTGTCAGATGACGATAAAAGGACTGTTGCACGCGCAAGAAAGATTCAAAGATTTATGAGTCAGCCGATGTTCGTTGCTGAAGTCTTTACTGGATCTCCAGGAAAATATGTAAAAATTGAAGATACTGTTAAAGGGTTTAAAGAAATTCTTGAAGGTAAACATGATGATTTACCTGAACAAGCATTCTACATGGTCGGAGGGATTGAAGAAGCAGTTGAAAAGGCAAAGAAATCAAAATGATGGATCTACAAATTATAACTCCCGAAAAAGTTGTGTACGAAGGTGAAGTCTCCGAGTTATACATCAAGACTGCGGATGGACCGCTTGGTATTTTCCCTCATCACATCAATCTTTTTAGCAAACTCGTCCCAGGAGAATTAAAAATTAAAAGTTCTGGACGTGAAGAATTTATGGCACTGACAAGTGGTTTCATGGAAATTAGCAATAACAAAGTCACAGTACTTGCAGATTATGCTGTACCCGCTGAAGAGATTCAGGTTGAAAAAGCACTGGAAGCAAAAAAACGTGCAGAAGAGATATTGAAAAGAAAAGAAAGCAAAATTGATGAAAGAGAATTTGCGGAAGCTCAAGCAGAACTTGCAAAAGCGATTATTGAACTCCAAGTGGCCAATCGCAAAAGAAAAAGGTCGATCCAATAAATTGTACTATTAAAGTATTCATTAGATTTCTTCAAAATAAATACAAAAAATAGTAAAATTATTGAATATATTAATTAATCATTTTTATCTACACTCAATATTAGCCCCTTCAATACTACTAAAAATCCATAATTAGCAATTTAATTAAAAATGTGCCAAGTTTCTAAAACTTTGTTTTATATCGAATTATTAATCAAAACAGTATTAATAACAAATTATTTTTGACATATTGAGCTCAAGAAGAATTTTTACTAAGATAAACGCCAACAATTCTTATTTGTATATAAAAATTAGTCATTAAATTCCCCCTTTTCTTTGTTATTGCGAAGTCATCAACTTTTCATTACAATACTATTCATGCCTAAACGCCTACGTAACTCAATACTAGACTTGCCCACCATTTTCTATGCATATGCCGATGTGGCTCAGTGGTAGAGCAATGCTTTCGTAAAGCATGGGTCGTGGGTTCAATTCCCACCATCGGCTCAGAATGGCATGGCAAGCTGTATAGCGGGATAGAAAACCGCAGGTTATCGGTTGAAATACAACCGTAGGCTCATATATCTAATAAAATATTTTGCAAATTAGTAATAATGTGATATAAAATACAGATATCACCTATGGCAACTTCTCGTCTAAATAATAATCTGGAAAGAAAGGCAATCCACAATATTATTATTGGTATTGTAGGATTTATTATCATTATTGCGCTTCTGATAATACTTGGACCAAAACTTCTTGTTGAATTTAGCCTCTTAGCCGAGAAAATAGATACAAATAACAATGTCGCACAGACTACCAATCCACAAGATGACACATATGTCGCTCCACCGACGTTAAACCCTGCTGCAACAGCAACTAACAGCGCACAGATTGCCATTTCAGGGCTTGCTCAAAAGGATCAGACAGTCAATCTCTATCTGAATACTCAAATGATTGATACGACAACTGCTGACTCTAATGGTAAGTTCAGCTTTTCATCGGTCAACCTTCAGCAAGGACAAAACACGATAACTGCCAAAGCACAAGACAACAACAATAAAGATAGTGTTAATTCGAACACGCTTACCGTCTCGTATTCTAAAAGCGCACCTTCACTTTCAATTACCCAACCGCAAGATGGACAAACATTTACAAAAAGTGATTCACCTACATTGGGTATTCAAGGGAAAACAGACATAGGAAATCAAGTCACGATAAATGGTGCGTGGGCGATTGTTGATCCTCAAGGTAATTATAATTATCTCTACACACTCCAAAGCGGAGATAATGATCTAAAAGTAGTTGCGACAGATCCTGAAGGCAATCAAACCACAAAAGAAATTCATATACACGTTCAATAACTATTCTTTTATATACATTAATCCCGCAATCATCCATATCCAAAACATAATTTCCGGATAAAATAAGCTATTGATAAAGAGTGAATTAATAAATAATCCTGCTCCTGATGCGATAAAAATAAGCGCAAAACTGTTTTTTTTATATTTTTCCTTTGCCTCTTTAAGGAGTTTAAACCATAAAAAACAGTAAGCAAAGAGACCAATGATTCCTGTTGTAGCAAAAACAAATAATAAGCTTGTATCATCCCCTGAAGCTGAATGAGACGGAAACTTAGAATCAGGATTGATAAGATGCAGTCGTATCTGGGCGTATCTATAGCTATCGAAACCTACACCGATTACTGGGTCGCTTTGAATAACATCTAATGCATGTTGAGCAGATTGAAATCGTGAAAGGCTTGAATTTATACGCAAAAGATTAATATTCTCTATATAAAAATACGGCGATATGACAATAATAAAAATAACCATTGCTCCGATAAGATAAAGAATAAATTTTCTTTTTTGAAGGAGAAGAAAGAAAGTAATTCCTGATACAAGCAACATTACAAGAGCACTTCTCGAATAAGTTAAAAATGCCGCAATTAACGTTACAATAATTACTGCCGTGTAAAAAATAACCATTTTTTTTGTAAGTGTTTTCGTTTTAAAGAACAGCAAACCTGCAATAAAAACAAGATAAAGAACAAAAAATGTCCCTACGAAATTGGGATCAAGGAAACTTGAAAACATTCGATAAAGATGCTCATCCCAACCTAAATAATAAAGATTTCTCAAATTCGGATAAAGAAAAAATTGCACATATCCAATGAAAAGAATAAGTAGCCCATCCGCAATAAGAAACTTTGTAATTCTTTTCTTAAATGATTCGTCAAGCTGTATAATCGCAAAAAAAACACTCATATAAGAAACCCATCGCAGGCAATAAAGAAATGATGTAAAAAGATTATGAGGACTAAGCCAATAACTATTAATTAATAAAGAAATAACACCTACAATTGGAAAGAAAAAATAATACCCTTTGAGTGACTTTCTGAATTTTTTGTTCTTAACGTAAAGGAATGTTGTCCATAATAAAAGTCCAATTGATATAATATCTAAAGGTTTGATAGAGATATTATTTCCCGCGTCAAACCGAAATATTTCACCAAACGGGAAAAGGATCAGAAGTAAAATAATAAATATTTTTAATATACGCATTTTGTCAAACATTCTCTAAACGGTGCCTTATATAAATGCACCATTGTTTTAGCATTTTCATAAATCAACTGCCAATTCTTAAATCTTTTTGGCAATGTAGTGTTTTGTGTCGCGATATAATCAAACATATCTCCCCTCTTGACCCAAGTGTTATCAATAAATGGGAAATCAACATAGTATAGATTATGAAAACCGTAAAGTAAAACAACATCAGATGGTTTTAGGTGTTTTGCAAAATATCCATCTGTGTCATAAAAATCTCCAAAGCCAAAATTTAGATTATTGGTAAGAAATGTTTGTTTTGATTCTGTACCGATAATAACTGGCAGATATTTTTTATTGGCAAGAGCTCTATAACCAATAGAAATAAATGAAACAAAGATAATAACCACCAAAAGTAATTTAGAAATATAATGCCATTCAATTCTCGCATTCTTAAGCATCTGAGAATAAATTGCACCGCAAACTAATGAAAACGCAGGCAAATAGGGAAGAATAAACCTCCCGCCACCTGTTTGCGGCGTAAAATACCAAAGAATTAGATTAAAACCACAATAAAGAACAATAAGCTTTACTTCTTTCTCAAGTCTTGAATAAAAAACAAAAATTAGCGGAAAAAATAGTAAATAAATTGGTGAAATAGGATCAGGTGAATACATAAATAAATTCCATAGTCCAACAAAAAAAGATAAAATGCCAAACGTAGTCGGAGCAATCTCATATTGGTGAGTAAAAAAAGGATACACAGGATTCCCTGTATGAATAAATGAAAAAATAAACCACGGAAGAGGAATTAATAAAGCAATAAAAAAATAAACAAATAACTGAAAGAACAAATTAATAATTTTTCTTTTGTCTTTCCGATACGACACCTTGAAGAGGCTAGTCCCCTTCCGGAGGAAATGGGAATCCATAAACGTAATAATTATGAGCAAACCAAATATAATAAGATTTCCTATAGCCAATACTTTCGTTGTAATTGCAAATCCAGTCATAACTGCTGACAGGATTAACCACTTTAACTTCTGCTGTTTTGACCATTCGATAAAACTCCACAATGCTAAAACTTCAAAAAATGTTCTTATTAAGTCGATATAAGCCGTTATAGATTCCCAATCGACAGCTAAATTTGAATAAAAAATTACAGCAATTAGCAGTGAAACAAATTTAGTGAAAAATTTTCGGGATAATTTATATAATGCAATTGAAACTAATATGCCAAAAAGAAAATGAATTACTTTTGCAGTTATTTCATTTCCAATTGCCAAAGCACCGACATACAGCATTTCACCCAATTTGGGCATATCACTGTAATAAAGCAAGCTCCCCTGTATATGATAAATCGAATGATGTAAAAGATAGAGCTCTGGAAGAGTCACATGATACCAAAGCGCATCGAATGCGAGTTCGGGACCAAGCGCACCGATAAGATTAACCGAAGCCTGTAATGCAAATAAAATAAGTAAAAATAACAGTGGCAATATCTTTTTAGAAATCTTAACAGAAAAAAATCTCTTAAAAATAGTGATTAAACTTTTTCGTTCAAAAAATAAGAACAAAATTGTCCAAGCAATTGTCAAAAAAATACAGTTAATTTTTGTCAATGCTCCGATTAATCCCAAAGCAAAGATGCCATATGAATAAATCCCGATAAAAAATGCTAAAACAAACATGGTATCTTATTTTCTCAAGTAATATTTACTCATATCAAAAAACGTCGGCAATATAACGCTTAATTTTCCACCCATCGCTCTACCATACATTCGAGGATAGTGAATAACTTCTATTTCTTTTACTTTGGCTCCTTGCTCATGCAGTTTTATTAGCATTTCAGCAGGAAGAAATGCACTTGTTATTTTAAGATGAAGTTCATTGACTGTTTTTCTTTTTATCAGCCGTATGGCGCAGTTTATATCCCTACTTTTTACAGCAAACAATAACCTGACAAGTTTATTATAAAAAATACTTTGAAATTTTCTCTGGAAGGTTAACTCTCGAACCTTTCGATAGCCTACAACGGCATCATACTCCTCCATATAGGGAAGCATTTTTTTAAGCATTTCCACATCATATTGACTATCTCCATCTGTATAAAAAACATACGGATATTTTTTTGCATGGCGAAAACCACTAATTAACGCTCCTCCATAGCCTTTATTTTTTTTATGATGAACCACTGAGACATGCGGATACTTTTTTACTATCTCATCTGCAATCTTGCCGGTATTGTCACGACTTGCGTCATCAATAATAACTACCTCATATGCTAAACAAACTTGTTCCAAAACCTTGACTACTTTTGTAATAAGTTTTGGGAGATTTTCTTCTTCATTATATACAGGGCAAAAAAACGACACTGAAGGTTTACTCATATTAATTCACCCATTATATAATTAGTTAAGCTCTTCTGCCAAGCGATAGCATATTGTTTTGGGAGTTTAATACTTTTGATTACTTCATTGATTGGACGAGGCGCAAAGAATTTATCAGCAAAAAAAGATGATGCGACCGGGTTTACTGCAACATCTTTTTGTAAAAGATTCACCAAATGTTTTGCAATTTCATACCGCGAACAGGAACCGGTAGATCCAAAATGATAAATGCCTTGTGCGTCAGTATCGAGTAAAATCTTTATATACTGAACTAATTCTTTCGCGTACGTAAGTGTTCCAAATGTATCGTTAACAATATTTATTTCTTTCGCGCCGTCGTTAATTTGTTTAAGAATATATGAAATAAACTTTTTTTCTTTGTTCGCTCCTCCGACAACCCAACCTGCTCGAAGAATAACATGATTTTTTACTAGTTCCTGCACAGCTTTTTCACCTAACAATTTTGTTTTTCCGTAGACATTTATTGGATCAGGTTTATCAGGTTCGGTAAAATATTTCTTTTTGCCATTAAACACGGCCCCTGTTGAAATGTAAATAAGTATTACACCGTTCTTTTTACATTCTTCCGCAATATTTTGAGTTCCTTGTGCATTGACACGGTTCGCCTCATCAGTATTTTTCTCGCATTCATCTACGTTGGTCTTCGCAGCTAAATGGATTACCGCCATCGGGTGAATGTCGTCAAAAAAGCGTGTTACCTGTTCTTTATCGGCAATATCCATCTCATGTCGTGATGGAAGGAATAATGCATCGTCGGAAAAAATAGAAGCGATATATGAGCCTACAGTGCCGCTTGCGCCGGTTACGAGGATCTTTCTTTTCTTTTTAGTCATAAAAATAACTATAATCCAATTCTATCATATGAAAAAGGGAAAAACGCTTGAAATAGGCCTTTGTATTATTGTATTGTAGAGACAATCTATGAGTTTGTTAAAGAGAAATATAACAATCAATTTCCTTCTTACAGTATTAGCTACAATATATTATTTTCCTTTCGTCAATAAAGGACTGATATTTTTTGACGAAGGGTATATGATCCATTTCGCACAGCGGATAACACAGGGACAAGTGCCCTATTATGATTTTTTTATTCAATATACTCCTGGATTTTTTTACCTTCTTGCTTTATCTTTTAAACTTTTTGGTACAACCGTTCTTACGGGACGTATTCTCACAGTAATTATAGCTCTTGCTAGCGTTTTTCTTACACTTATTCTTTTGGATGAATTACAGGTGCATTCACTAAAATTAAAAATCTCTTCAACTATTGTAACCACGGCTTTAGGATTCCCCTTATTGAATATTCCAATTGATATATGGCCATGTATTTTACTTACGATCGTACTGATGATTGTCTATTTAAAATCGTCAACCTCTTCTTCGCTAAAACATATAGTAATCCTGGGAATTCTTTTATCTCTCATGCTTTTTATGAAGCAGAATATCGGCCTTGGATTTTTGCTCCTTATAAATGCATTGATATTATTCTCACAAAAGAAAAATTCAGCCATGAAAATAAAAAGTATAGTAATTATAGATTGTCTTTTTGTTGTTTTATCAGTTCCTTGGATTTATTATTTTTTTATACGCAGTGGTGATCTTTCAGAATTTTTAAGGTTTAATCACGACTTTGTTGCCAATTATCCTTTTTCTTATCCTTCATTGTTCTTTATAATACAACCATTAGGAATATTCAAACTGCTTCCTTATTATCTTCCTGTAATATTTTTTCTTATACTTTGTTATTCATATTTTTTCAAAAAAGAAAGGAGTATCTATCTTTTTCTTTCAACATTTCCGCTTATGGGGTTTGGACTTACAATTATTCCCTTAACGGATTTAATTCATATCTACCCATTTCTTGGACTATCGTTGACAATGTTTCTTGTATTTGTCCAAAAAACAAACATACGATTTAAAGCCATCTATATTGTACTGATTGCCATTACCGCACTTTTAGGAGTTTATCTCACCTTCTTCAAAGGACAATATCGATACGAACTGCCTTATAAAGTAGACACGGCAATATTGAATATCCCACCGGCAAAGGGTCTTCTTATTTATCCTTCTTACGCACAAGATTTGCTAGTGATGAATACATACATCGATGCGCACACGAAAAAATCTGATTATATTTTTGTTTATCCATTCTCACCGATGTTGTATTTCTTGCTGGATCGACAAAATCCAACACGTTACGCAAATCTTCTCCCGAAAAATTTAACTACTAAAGAAGAAAAACAAACCATTAAAACTCTCAAAGAAAAAAAAGTATCATTTGTTATTGTCGCAGGAAACTATAAATTCAATACACCCATGTCTCGATGGATTATCAACAATACTATTCCAGTAAAATTAAATATCAAAACCCTTGGACAGATCCGTAAAGTTATAAAAAAATGAGTAAAAAAACTGTAATTATCCTTTTTTTAATCTTCTTTCTTTCCCGATTTTTTTTCATTAATTCCAATGCTGTTTTCTTCGATTCAGGAGAATATTTAAACTTATTTGCCAACTCAAATTATTTACTTGCAATCGCTCTAGGTCATTTTCCACCACATGAAGGCTATATCTTGCTCTTCTGGCCGATTTATCAATTTGCTCAATTACTTCATGCAAACGGAGCACTCGCTGTAATTCTCTTTCAAATATTTTTTTCGTTCTTGACACTTTTTTTCTTTTACAAATTTATACAATATATCGCAGATGAAAAAACTGCTCTTTATGCATCCATCATCGCATCTCTCACTCCACTTTTTTGGATTATTAATGTAACGGTAATGATGGAAAATGCATATGCATTTTTCTTTTTCTTTTCACTCTATTTACTCACAGTATATTTAAAAAAAACAAAGAAAGGATATTTACTTCATGAATCACTTTTTTTTCTTATACTTGCCGTTCTTACGCAGCCAATCATTATCTTTTGGACACCATTATATCTTTGCATTGTTTTTATTAAAAAGAAAAAAATGCTGAAAAAAATATTTGTTTTCTTTGTAATTTATGTAGTAGTTCTTTTATCTCTAAACATCCTTTTTATTGCCACAATTCTTAGATTGGCTCCACTTACTGTTTTTCATGATCTCTATTTAAGCAAAGGTGGAGAAGTTGCCGAATTAAACTTTACTTTAAAAGGCTTTCTTGTCGCAATGAGAAACTTCATCGTACCACTTTTACAAAATAATACCATCCTTATTACATTGTTAACATTAATTTCATTAATTATTAGTTTCAGAACTAATAAAAAAATATTCTTTATCGGTTTATTTTTTATCTTACCCGCATTTTATGCAAATCAGTGGTGGGATTCTCTCTTGAATGGTAGACATGCGCTTATTACAGGTTTTGGCATAGCCTTTCTGACAGCATATCTTCTCAAAAAAATACAAAAAGGAAACATTTATTTCTTTTTACTTATTACTTATTTACTTTTTGTATCTCTTCCTGCTTTAAATCTCTTAAAAAAGCCAATCCCTTATCTTGAAGATGCTCAATTTGCAACAACATTACCTAAAAATAGTTTGTTTATTGAAAGTCATTTTGCAAGACCACAAGTACAGGCAACTGTTACTGGCAAAGCTTTTTACGTTAATGAACCTGGATATTCTACAAAATTACTCACTAGAGAAATAGATATATATTTAGCAAAAAAGAAGCCTATTTTTATCACAAGTGCCGCTATTTCAGAGCCCTATGGGCTTTATTCAGGACCTTACCTTCACAATGTCACTCTTTCTTATAAAAATCCCTTTCAGCTCACACCGATATTGGTAAATTATAAAGTCGTTCAGTATAAAATAATTAATGTCGAAGATAATTTACTAATCTATAAAATAATTGCTAAAAAGAAGTCTTCCTATCTGCCTGTAAAAAACATGAAAAACTCATATCGAAGACTTGACTATGCAGATCCATTCTGGCAAATTACCTGGTGGCTAGAAACTCATTTCTCATACATTAATGCGCTCGGGAGAACAAATAGCTAAGATATAAAAACAAAATGAATAAAATCCAAACAGTAAACAAAAAAACAAAAATTCGCTGTAAAGAAAGCATAGTTTAATTATCCTTCTGCCATAGAAGCCACAATTTTCCTCTTACCAAAAATGAATGTAACGACATTAGGAGAGCAAAAACTAATCCTTCTAAGCCGTCAAGAAAACCCGCCTTAATGATATAGTCTAAAAAAAATTTTGCTTTGGTATATACGATAATTGATAGCCAATTTGATTTTACCTTCTTTTTAAATAATTCTTCTGCTCGAAGATCTGTATAAAAATTTATCTCATGTAAGAATTCCGCAATTGTCTGGTGTGGAAAATGATCAAGAGAATTCTTCAAAATCGCTGTTTTACCTTTTATATTCCATCTTTCATGCACTGGACCTTCCCATTTTCCTGATCCCTTTCTTGCAAGACGCAGAAGGGAAATATTACCAGTCTCACCGTGTTTTAATACTTTTCCCCACATCATATCTTGACGTTTTATATAAAAACCCACACATTCTTCAATTGCTTCACTTGTATGAGCCATAATTTCATACCATAAAGCACTTGAGACTCTCTCATCTGCATCAATGAATAAGATCCAATCTCCTTGTGCCTTTTTGAGACCATAATTGCGTTGGTCCGCAAAATCATTCTCCATTAAGCGTGGAAATACTAAAGCACCTTTTTTTTTTGCGATTTCAACAGTTCTGTCCGATGAATGATCGTCAATAACAATCTTTTCATCGCACCAGGAAATACTATCGAGGCAATCTCCGATATTTTTTTCTTCGTTTCTGGTCAAAATAATTGCGCTGATCATAAATAATTAGTTAACGTATTAATTCATTAATGCGTTTTTGTAGATATATACCATTTTTATCTTCCCTAATATAAAAAACTACATGTTCAGGATTACTCGCCGGTCCATGTCCCATCCACCAAGTTAAATATTCGTAATTCATCGTAAAACTTGCGAACTGACTCCCATTTCCTCTACCAATTAGATTATACGCCTTTCCATCGGATTCTTGAATAATTTGTTTCGCAATTGTCATACGTTGTGCAAGAGAAAAACCGTAAGCAACAGACCCAATAAGAAAATTCCTTTGAAACAATGTAGTAATATTTAAGAAAACAAAAAGTAATAACAAAACAAGACCAGGATAAAACCATTTTTTCATGCCCATCAAACGATCAAAAAGAATTGCGATCATAAATACAATTGTTGGAAAAAATACAGGCCAATATGCGCCGGAATTTGTTTTCTCAGCAACATATGCAACGGCAGGAATAATGAAAAATAAAAAAAGTAGCGAATGCGACTGTAGATATTCCCGTTTTTTAAAAAATTTTTGATTAATTTGTAAAAGATTTAGCGCGCTGATCAATAAAATTATCCATGCAATAAATCCATTCTGAAGAAATACCAATTGTTGAATGATATTTGATGCAAAAGGTACCATTGTTTGTAAAGTCTCACTTGGTATATCAGGATGAAGTTGTGGAAAACCAAAAACAGTTGCAGTTTTGTAAATAATCCATTCCATGAATTTCAGTGTTTGTGGATATCCGTGATGAACATCATAAAGAATCATCGGAATCATAATGACAAGCCAGCAAAGTAACGATAAAGCAAGCAATTTCGGTTTAAAAATATCTTTTATCCACGTCGTTTTTTTGAAGTAACCATAAATAAGAAGAATCACAAAAATTGGAACGAGCATAAATGTCGCCGTTTCAAAATTATAAAGACTTGCATAAAGCAAAATGATCAACGGCAGACCGTAACGAAGCCCGTGTAGCCACTTATAAACTGTGTAAAATAAAAGCAACGTCAAAATAGCAATCAGACTCGTATGATAGGCCATTCGAGCATTAAGAATAATAAAAGGAGAAGTTGCGTAAAGAAGACTTACAATCAAACCGATTCTTCGAGAAAAAATTTCGGTACCTATTTTATATATAAGGAAAACAGTAAGTACCCCTATCGCTGCCGTAAGATATGCACCCGATACCGGATCAAAATGAAAGAGCCAAAGCACACCTGCAAGCATATATGTCCAATAAGGTCCCTGATGTAACCACACATGGCTTGAGGTAATACCAACAAGAGGTATTTTCCCTGTAAGCAGCATATCTCGAGCCGAAATATAAAACCACCCCTGGTCTCCAATAAAAGGCATTAGGTCTGAAAGACGATAAAAGAGAAGCCCTGCAGAGACAAAGACTATTAAAATGATGAGATATCTTATCATCACAGTTATTATAGAAAAATTCAAAAAATTTTATTTATTATAACAATTTCATCAAGAAACGATGAAGCATATTCAATTTACTTTAGAAAAAATGATTCCATAATTCCGCGTACAGTATTAAACCATTCACGCTTCGTAAAAGGTGAAGAGATCGTGAGTTCGCGTGGAAGTTGCATGTATGCTTCAGGATCTTTATGCAGTAGCTTACAATGAGTGGCAAAATCATAGTATGTATCCATAGTGTGTTGTGCCGCTCCAGTCTTTCCCAGTCGCTGATCTACATAATCTACCCATTTCATACCCCGCCACATAACTTTAGAAAAAACTGATTTTGGAAAGCAAAAAAAATATAATCGATGCATTACGTACCAGTAGCGCCAGATTGGATGCGAATGCCCAACTTTGATAATACGTCGCATGGGAATATATTTGTCTTCTCTAGTCAATGGGAAATCCACGTCGGTTTGAGAAAGGTGTTTGATTATCATATCTATTTCAACAATCTGCTGAAAAATATGCCCCTCAAAAACCAGATTGTTCTCCATAAGTCGCATCATATCTTCAACATGCCCGGCGAAATAAAAATCACCGATATGAAACGGATACGTTCGATAGATACAAGAAAATAATAACGGTTCACGTAAAATTTTTGATTTCCACCCCGGAGCATCTGTATACTTTTTAAGATTTTTCGCCATATAGAAAACGTTCATATAGTCGATTACACTAGATGGCACATATTGGTCAGTTCGTATTTTTAATGCGTGAGTAATTGATTTGTGTTTTTGCAACTGTCGAATTCCCTGAAGAGTCGAAAGCCACTGACGACGCCTATTATTAACATCACGTCCCACTGGAGGCGTGTTGTGAAGTATAGTTACCTTAGGATGGGAATAAGTAAATCGTTCACCTTTCCATATACTTACCACAATGTGAGCAACGGACCGATGCTTTAAATATTCTTCAATATTCCGTTTGATTGTTGTAGTTGAATTAAAACCCTGACTATTTATCGGTCCTTGAATCACAATACCAATTTTCACGTTTTTATAATAGCACGTTCCCTCATCTTGAGAAAGAAAAATAGCGCTTCCCCTCTTTGACAAAAAAAAGCCTATCACTTATTATTTGTGGATATATGATTAATAAATCTAACGTGATAACGCATCGTGGACTAGAGCCAACAAAAATAAATTTTTTTAGTGAAAGTAGTTATGAAGCATTTACAGATCAATTATCTCGTGGCTTTGCAGGGATTGAATTCGATCCTAATCCGACGAGAGATGGAATCATTGTTTTCCACGATGCAAACCTCACACGGATTACTTCTGGCAAGGATAACAGAAATATTGCTGATATGATGACTACTGAAGTAACAGGTATTCAACTACCTAACGGAAGGATACCTACATTCGATGAAGTTATGAACATAATCCGAAACAGCAACGCAACTCGTAATGCTCTTCATTTAAAAGCGCGATTACAAAATCCGGAAATATTAGGAAGACTTATCAATGTACTAAAGAAAAATGAAGATATACTAGAGAAACTCATTGTCTTCGATGTGAAAGAAGAAACTGCGAAAAAATTAAAGAGAATATATCCCCATCTCCGTTTAGCACCATCAGTCGCCCATCCTTATGATGTTGCACGTTACAACAGCTCAGTCGGTGGAACACTCATGACAATAGAAGCTGCACTTGTGTTAAAGCAAAAAGGATTGATTAATGGGGTGTGGGGAGATGGGTGGGACACTATCGGAAAAAATGGAACTTCGAAACAATTCTATACGAGAGAAAACTTCGATAGACTGCATGACGCCAGCCTTTTCATCGCACTCGTTACTCCAGAACTGCATGGCACATCTCCACATTTACTTGGAGGAGAATCTCACTCTGACGCAAAAGATCTACCAACTCTTATGGAAAGAATTAAACAAATAAAAGACGCGGGTGCTGATTACTTCTGCACTGATTATCCTGAAGAAGTGGCAAAACTCTAACCTATTCTTTATAATCTTTAAGAAAAAATTCAAGATCTTTGGGAGTTCCTAGCCCCCATACTTGGGGGATGATTGCTGCTTTTACTTTCATCCCTTTACTAATTAACCGTTGATATAGTGGAGCTACATAAAACTCTTGTTTATCGGCTGAGCCGTACATGACACCGCTATTAATCATTTCTTCCGCTTCTTTTTTGAAAAGTTCACCACTTGAGAAATAATAAGCGCCAATATTGGCATAAGCACCTTTAGCTGCCAGCTCCGGATCTTTTTCTCCTACACCAAGCGCTGTTTTGTTATTATCAAATAAAGTATAACTCCACTTCACTTCCTCATCAGGCGGCTCAAACACAGGAATGATACCGGATACATCATTCTCCTTATTAATAATCGTCTCATATAAATATGTCCCATCAAAGTAGTGATCTGAATCAGAAACAATAAGTTCTTCATCGATCATAAAATTTGAGGCTTTCAGCGCTGTCTCCATAGCGCCGCGTGTTACATCAGGAATGAGAATCACATTTGCTTCTTGGCCAAACAGCTCTTTCATTTTTTCGGTAATGCCGAACTCATCTTGTTGTTGTTGAAGCGAGATAAAAACTAAATCTTTTGCTGTTACCTTAAATGAAGTTTTTGCAGGCCTTTTCGGTAAATCGACAAATGGGAGTGATTTTATTGCCCACACAATCATAGGATCATCTTTGACCGTAATGAGCGGCTTTGGTTTTTTGTACTCCGGATTTTGGTCGGCAACTGCTTGGAAGCGTGACCCTCTTCCAGCCATAGGGACAACAATTTTCATAAATACTATTTAATTCTTTCCACCATGAGATACATCATATATTTCATAAAATCCTCAGGGGTTGCCATGCTATGCATTTGGGACGGATCTATTTCCCAATTTTTTATTTTATCGCCATTGAGGATTAACTCATTGAAGACGAGACTGACATAGAAGTCATTATTGAAACGAATGTCTTTCTCTATCATGCTGACTGCTGCATCGACGAATGATCTTCCTCTACGAAAATAATAAATACCAACTGTTGCTTTATCAGAGATTACTTTTTTCTCAGTAACTTCGGTAATGGAATTATCATTATCGAGTCTGACAAAACTCCATTTCGGGTGACTTGAACGAAAAGTCATAATGGCGCCATCTACTTTTTGCTCTCTCGCAAACGTAATAAAATCATCAATCGCACTATCGACTACTTGATCAGAGTTGGCGATAATAAGTTCATCATCGTTATTTATATAGTCAACCGCAGTAAGAACACTACATGCCGCACCTTGGGTCGGTTCTGTGAGCTGAACAACCTTAAAATTTTTTCCAACTGCTCGCTCGAAAACCTCCTTTAAAGAATACTTAGCGTAATGCTCTTTTCTGCAGATAAATATGAATTGATGTGCTGCTGTCGGACGCAGGTTTTCAGCCACAATCTCTATCATTGATTTACCGTTAATGTCAATAATCGGTTTAGGAAAAGCATACCCTGCCTGCTGAAACGGCATTCCCCCTCCTGCCATAGGAATAATAATATTAAGTCTTTGTGTTTTATTCATGATTAGATTTTGAAACTGTTGAAAATGGTTAAGTTGACTTGCTCATAACCTGCTACCTCAATGGTATTTGCACCTGAGCCTTTCGCAGCTTTTACACCATGCGGAGCATCCTCAACGATAATAACCTCCTTTGGCTTTACTCCTAATTTTTTAAATGCCGCAAGATATATATCAGAGTTGGGTTTCGGCTTGTATCCCTCATCATTGCCAACGATAAGATCAAAAAAGTTATCAATTTGTGATTTTTTTAACATATTAAGCACAGAATATCTCTGCGCGTTGGAGCAAACAGCAAGCTTTATCCCCTTACTCTTTAAATGTGTCAGCATAATCTGCTTTTCATAACTTGGTTTGCAAAACAGCTCAACGAATTGATCAGTATATTTCCGTTTTAGACGTTTCACGACTTCATGGAGACCTGAAGGAAACCCTTTTCGTTTCGTAAGTAGATTTAGCTTTTCATTCGTTGGTAAACCATTATATACTGTTAAGTGATCTTGTGTGTTTATCTCATAGCCAAAGAGATGAAGTGCATCATTTAATGCTTTAAAATGCCAATCTGTTGCATCTACGAGGACACCATCAAGATCGAATATAACTGCTTTAATCATAGATGTCATAAATAATATATTTTTATAATTAAATCGAAATATACACTACTTATTCCGCAATTTCAACACAAATGAAAAATTAAACTTTTTTTTGTAAAAGTTGCCACACAAAATAGAAGGAAAAAGGCAGTGCAACAAGTGATCCTATCAATGCAGCCATTGCTGCACCGACAATTCCATAATGATGTATCAACGGAACTAAAGTTGCAAGCATACTAATAATTGTAACAAGCGTTATCACCATTGAATATTTCTGCTTTACTTCACTCAAAAAGAGCGCTGAGGATGCGGTAGAAATTGCTTTTACAAATCCCAAAAGCGAAAGAATAGGCAATACAGAAATTATTGCAGACCATTTTTCTCCAAGGATAAAGATAAATATTTGTGGGATTACAGTAAAAATAATAACCAACGGGATTGCCAATACTACTACTCCTAAAATCATTTTCATAAAAGCGTTTCTCAAGCGGGATCGATCATGAGAGAGTTTGGCAAATATAGGGAATACCACAAAACCAAAAACATTTCCTATTTCCAATAGAGGCATAACTGCCAGGGAATAGGCAAGTTGATATATACCCAGGGGGGATGTGCCGAGCATTCTGCCAACTGCAATATTATCAACATTAAAAAATAAATAATCAAAAATTGCAGTTGCTGTCACCCATTTCCCCCGATGAAATATTTTACTAACATAGATTTTTTCAAAGTGAAAATTTGGACGAGGAGATACTACACTATATGACAAGATTAGTTCCACTACTACACCTGCAAGAAGTCCCATCACAATACCAATTGGGCTTCTTGTCAGATATGTTACAGTTATTGAAACCACAGTATCAACTACCAGAATAACCATCTGATACCAAAAATTCTTTCCAAACAGCAAGTCTTTCTGCAATTTTACAACAGCGGGATTTATAAATCCTCTCAGTAAAGGCACAATACTTATACCATAAAGAAGTACCTCTGAAGACAATGAATGAAAAAAGTTGGCAATAAGAGGAGTCGCTATTAATAAAACGAGCGTAATAACCACACCCCTCAAGATAGAGACTACCCAAGCAGAACTGACATATCTATCTGTCTCTTTTTCCTGAATTAATACAATATTAACTCCTGTTTGAGTGAGGACTTCCAGTAACCCAAGTGCAAGTAATGCTATACCATATGATCCAAACTGTTCCGGAGCAAGTATTCTTGCTAATATAATTGTTTCCAAAAAACCTACAAGTTTTGTAAGAAAACTGAGAGAACCTGACCACGAGACACCTTTTATAACGTCTTTTTTATATCCCATACCTCTACCAACAGTATATAGTATGAATTACTAAGTATAAAGAGTTATTGAGGATAAGCAGTTCTTTATATTCCATTCAATAAACCTGTAATTGTTCCTAATATTACTGCAAAATCCGCTGTAAATTGTAGTAAAGGCAAAAGATAAAAGGCTTTCCAATGATTTACATACCGATAATTTTTTAGTATAGACCAAAGGATATACAATATGAATATAAAGTATATGCTATTTAGTATTAGATGAGAATGAATAATGAAAAAAAAAATTATTAATGCAGTTCCTAATACATAACGACTAAAAAGGAAAACGACTTTTGGACGATAAATCTCTGCTTCTGCATCTCCATACGCAAATCTGAAAAACATGATGAATGCTTCTTTAAAAGTATTCCTAGGGATCCAGTAAACAATCGCGTCTTTTGCAAAAATAATTCTCGCTCCTACATCTTTCAATTTTCTCGCGAATGCGTAATCCTCATTATGAGACAATCTTTCATCAAATCCTCCAGTTTTTTCCCAAATAGCCTTAGTAAAAGCTATAGACCGTGTGGCGGGTAGAAAAGTGTTGGAATCTACCTTATCAGGCATAACAAGTGCATACGGAATTAAACACTTTTGAAATATATTTTTTGCCAAACCTTCATAATACCCTGCTACAACATCAATATTTTTATTTCTAAATGGTTCTGTAATCCTCTCTATCCACTTTTTATCTAAAATATTCCCAGCATCAGAGCAGGCAATAATATCCCCAGTCGCATGCATAATTGCTTCATTTCGCCCAACAGATCGATTACCTTCCTTAATAGATATATGAAACTTTCCTTTATATTTACTACTTGCCAATTTATCTTTAATACTCTTCACAGTACCATCTTTCGATCCTCCATCAACAATAAGCACTTCGTCAGGAAGCTTCGATTGTTGAAAAATTGAAGTGAGAAACCTATCAATTGTTTTTTCCTCATTAAAGACAGTTGTAATTAACGAAATTTTCATATTTTGTAAAAAATAATTTATCTCTCATTGTATACATTGAATTAACAACAAATCAGATTATCTATACCTGCAAAACCATCAAAGATTTTTCCTATAAAACAGGTACTTATTAGTCAATCTGTACTTCTTTACAATAATCGTCATAATTTAATTTTCAAGTTTATTATCCACTAACTCTTATTATTGTATGAGCATACTATATAGGTTAAAAGTTTGTTTAACTGTTTTTCCCCAAGAATATTCTTTAGAAATTTTTTCACCTCTCTCTAATGTTTCCTTTGCCCTATTATTAAATAAGCCTTCTCTTAATCCATAAAAGACGCTACTCGTTTTATTCGGATTTACATAAATAGGTATATCTTTGCAATGCTCTCTTATAATAGGAATATCACTTGCTATAACAGGAACTTTACATGCCATTGCTTCCAAAGGAGGAAGTCCGAAACCTTCAATTTTGCTTATATAAATAACCAATCTGGCACTTTTAACTAAAGCAATAATATCTTCGTCAGGTAAATAACCAATAAATTTAACCCATTTTTCAATTTTAAATTGAATAGCTAATTTTATTAATTGATTCTTTAATAAGATATTTTCTCCAGTAACTACTAATAATATATCTCTAAATTCTTTATTATTTATCTTTTTAATTTCTGCAAATGCTTTAATTAATTTATCTATGTTTTTTCTTCTATCAAGTCCTCCATGATTTAATATATACGGTCTATTAATATGATTTTTTTTTAGTAGCGTATTTGTATATTTGCTAGTTATAGGGACATAAAAATCACTAATTCCCAACGGTATAATTTTTAGTTTATTTAAATTAAGATAAAATTTTAATTTTAATTCGCCAATAGTGCTTTTATTGGTTACAATTATTTTTTGCGCAAAGATAAACGCCACCTGCATTCTAAGCCAATATGACAACCTAGAAATAAATGGCATTCTCGACTTAACAAAATAATCAGTTATTTGCAAAGGAATAATATCCTGTACAGTGACCACTGAAGGGATAGAACTCATTATAGGAATTCCATAATTACCTGGTGCATGATAGATATCTGGTTTTAACTTATATAAGGCAAACGGAAGTTGAATTTGCTCCCAAAAAAACCAATGATATTTTTTAGCAAGAACAATATTCTCTACATTTTCAGGTAAATCATTAAGAGATTTAGAAGAAATACAAACTAACTCATGATGCTTTGAACCGTAAATGACGATTCCTTTTATATATTCACTAATTCCACCATTATGTTCTAAATATCTTGCGTCAATTGCAATTTTCATTTCTTTTTTAAAACAATAATAATATTATAACTGCTAACGACTTGAATTAATTTTGATTTATCATAAAGTCTTCTAGCAAGGGAATGAGTCCAACTTACAGGAGGTGTTTTAAGAAGTTTCATTGCCCATCTCCTCCTTATTATTTTCTCCGGAAATAGAAATTTTCCCCACCTATGAGGATATATACCGCGATAATATGTTTTTATTGGTATTAAATTATAATCTTTAACTATCTCTCTAAGTTCTTTATCTGAAAAGCTTCTTTCCCAACCTCCATACCATCTACCTCCAAAATATAATAAATTTTTATATATAGTATATATATTCCACTTGTGAGGTACATCTATAACTAGTATCCCTTTAGAAGATAATACTCTAACCTGTTCTTCCAAAAATCTTTCAGGCTTTTTGAAATGCTCAAGTACTCCCTGATGATAAATGATATCAAATGAATTTGTTTCCCAAGGTAATTTTTCAGCATTCCCAAAAACTGTTTTTATTCTTTTTGGGAATTTATTAATTGAATGTTCATATGCAACAGTGCTCGCCTCTATACCAAAACAGATATATCCCTTTTTAGCCAAAGTTATCAAATCTCCTCCAGTACCAAATCCTAATTCTAAAACTCTCTTACCTTTTGCATGTTTTTCTATAATTTTAATTAATTCAGGATGGTAATCTGGCTTTATATCTTTCTCCCAGTTGTGATCCCAATGATTATGTGACATGCTTAGCGCTCAAAATTATACCAATTAATTCTATAAATAATCATGAGCCTTTAAATTTTATCAAATTAAAAATAGAAAAGACAGTAGATTCTTCAAATAATTTTGAAATACTTATCAACATATGACACAAAAAAATAAACTAGTATTTTATGAAACCTTTCATAATAATAGAAAACTTCAAAAAAAATTATTATCAACGATAACTTTTCTTAAAGAGAACTTATAAAACTTTAAAAACCTACTTAAATAAAGTTAATTATGTATTAGATATTGGCAGGTCGGGTAAATTGGATTGCCTTATCAAGCTTATCAAATCTTGTAGCCGGCGTTAACCACATCACCTTATTTGGCGCTCTTGAATATCAAAGAACTCAAGGGAATAATGCAACACAATTAGCAGCAGACATCACCAACGCTCAACCGGATATTCTTGAAAAACCTAGACATTTTATTGTTGCTAAAGGAATACATGGAAGCACATTTGATATAAATAACCCTTTGACAGCAAAAAATATCCGATTCTTATCCCGCAAGATACATATAATATACTCAGTGAGGATTTTACCGACCTTATAAACCCCTTATAAAAACTATTTTACTCAGTAACTGAAGCATTTTCGTAATTATGTCCGCCCATCTCGTAATTAGATTTTTTATAAACTCCGCCTTTTATCAAAGTCTCAATTGTAAAAATAGTATATTTCCATAAAATATTACAAATTCCATCACGCTCAAATCTACGCATTGAAAAAGTGCAACCGACATCGGACAAAAATCGGGCCTTCTCACCTTTTTTATATGCCTTTATAATCAAATTATGATCTTCCGACGCTGTGGTTTGGAGACTAAATCCTCCAATAGTATCAAATAAATCTTTTTTTATTAATATAATCGGCCCTATCGAAAGAGGAATTCCAATTTTTTGTAACAATTTTACCAATATTACCGTTGAGGCAACAAGAGTTTTATAAGATAGCCTTGGATTACTGGATACTATAACGGGTAAATATACTCCATGATGTTCTTGAGTGATATGAAAAATTGCTTTTTCGATTGCATCAGACTTGATTCTGGTATCAGCATCGACAAAAAAAAGATATTCACCTTTTGCTTTATTTGCGCCAATATTTCTTTGAAGAGCAAGATGTCTTTTTGAAGAATTAAAAAAATATAGGTTAAGATCGTGCTTAAACATCGATACTACTTCTTTTGTCTTATCATCTGAGTAACCATCTACAATAATAACTTCAAATTTTTTTTCAGTCTGTTTTTTTAAATCAGTAAGTAACTTAGGAAGATAGTTTTCTTCATTTAAAGTGGGGATTATGACTGATATTACAGGCCGCATATAACTATTGTAGTTTATCCACAGTCATTGTACAATACATATTGTGTCTAAAATATTACAAAAGGTATCTGTTGTTATACCAATGCACAACGAAGAAAAATATCTCGCGGCATGCCTTGACAGTCTTATGAATCAAAGCGTGAAAGCTGACGAGATAATTATTGTGGATAATAATTCCACTGATAATTCAGTTGCAATTGCTAAAAGATATCCAGTAACATTGATCCACGAAAAAAAACAGGGAATAACTCCGGCAAGAAATAAGGGCTTTAATGAAGCACATTATAAAATTATTGCAAGAACTGATGCAGACACAATTCTTCCGGCGAGTTGGATAAAACGTATTAAAAAAGCTTTCTTGGATGAAGAAGTTGTTGCAATTTCAGGCCCTGCATCTTTTTATGACCTTCCTCATATTGTTAAATTTTCTTCACAGTCCAAAGCAGCATCACTAAAATTTATCAAATCATACAATAGAATCGTAAAACAACTTCTCAAACATGATTGTCTCTATGGACCCAACTGTGCAATTCGAAAAGAAGCATGGGATAAGATAAAAGACTCTGTTTGTCTAGATGATAAGAAAGTACATGAAGATCTTGATATTGCGATTCATATAGCGCCATTTGGTAAAATAAGATTTATTGACAGCTTATCGGTAAAAACTTCCGCAAGACGTTGGAAGAGACCTGAGGCTTACATTGAATATCTTTATCGTGGGCTTCTATCAATTCAGAGACACAAACAACTAGCGGTAAGGCAACGGAGCAAACAACTCGTAAGGAAAGTCATGGAGAAAGCTTTTTTCCTCGAACAATTCCCCTCAGATTTCAAGTGACTACGTTTTTATAGTGGTCATTGAGGGATTCGAACCTTCGACCTCTTCGATGTGAACGAAGCGCTCTAACCAACTGAGCTAAATGACCAAACAGTGCTATTTTAGCATAATCGCGTTGACAAATGAGCATAGTTATTGAGATAATTAGAAAATGGAATTTGCGCGAAAAGCCTATTTTTTTACACTAGACCTTCTTCAAACAGTCCTTCTTGCCGCATCAATCTTCTTAATTATTTATATTTTTCTTTTCAGACCTTTCCAAGTAAGTGGCGATTCGATGTATCCGACATTTAAAAATGGCGAATATATTCTGACCAATCTTATCGCTGTCAAAACCAACGGTATTCAACGCGGTGATGTTATTGTATTTATCGCCCCACCGGATCACGAAAAGGATTTTATCAAACGTGTCATCGGACTTCCTGGTGAGACAGTTCTTCTAAAAAACGGCTTTGTCTATATTAATGGGAAAAAGCTCAATGAAAGCGCATATCTTGGAAGCAGCGTACGAACATATGGCGGAAGCTTCATAAAAGACGGACAGCCATATACAATACCTCCTGATAACTATATTGTTATGGGTGATAATCGTCCGTTCAGTTCTGATTCGCGCGAGTGGGGATTATTGCCGGCAAATATGATTATCGGTAAATCCTTTTTTGTCTATTGGCCACTCAATCATTCTCGGGTTATTCATAACCCGTTCCCCGCATCGATACAAAAATCACTGTAAGAATTGATGTAAAACACCTAATCGGGAAATTAAAAGAGAAATAAAAACGTTATTTTGTGAGGATATCGTGGATTTGCTTCAATTTTTCGGTCGTAACATCCGGACCACCTTTAATAACCATTGTTACTCTTGCCAATTTACTTGACTGAAAAATTTGTACTTTATCAAATGTATATTTTTCTTCAATTTCTTTTGCCATCTGATCTTGTTCAGGAACCCATAGCTGATCTTTTGGCGCAGGTGGTTCTTTTTGTTGGATATCGCCTTTTACTTTTCTAGCAAGCTCTTCTGTTTGACGTACAGTGTAATTATCGCGGAGAATTGTCTTAAACACATCCAACATCAACTTCGTGTCTCCAAGGGACAGCAAGGGCCTTACATGACCTTCTGTAATAACTCCAGCAACCAACGCATCTTTAATTGCATCAGGCAATGACAATAATCTAATGGTATTTGAAACAGCCGGCACACTTTTTCCGACTCTTTTAGCTACTTCTGTTGTGCCAAGACCAAACTCGTCAATAAGTCTTCGATATGCAAGTGCTCTTTCAATTGGGTTCAAGTCTTCACGCTGAACATTCTCAACAATTGACATTTCAAGCATTCGCTGGGGAGTCGTTTCTTTGACAACCACTGGCACATGCGAAAGTCCTAAGACTTTTGCTGCGCGCCATCTTCGTTCACCTGCGATAATTTGATACCCAGCAGGAGTCTTTGCAACAACAATAGGCTCAAGAATTCCCTGTTCGCGGATTGATTCAACAAGATCTGTTAACGAGTCAGGAGTAATAACACCACGCGGCTGAAGAGGGTTTGACTGAAGTTGATTTGTCTCTAATTCGTATATTCTTTCTCCACTTTGATTATCCATGGATCACCTCAACATATTTTTTACCTTTGAGAGTTTTAAAAGTAACGGTTCCTTCCTGCATTGCAAATAAGGTAAAATCTTTCCCCATCGCAACACCGACACCCGCATTAAATCGTGAACCTTTTTGACGGACGATAATATTGCCCGTAGCTGCATGCGAGCCACCATACAACTTAACTCCACGACGTTTTGGTCGTGAGTCTCGATTTCCTTTAACTGATCCTTGTGCTTTTGTATGTGCCATAGTTTAGATTGTGTGAAAATTTAATTTATATTACGACAACTTTTCACAGTTGTCAAGTTCTTACTTACTATTCCTTTACTTTTGAGGCAGTTTTCTTTTCATTTTTCTCTGATAAGCCAGTAATTTCAACTTTTGTTAATTGAGCTCTGAATCCTTGCGCTCTACGATAACGAACTTTTGACTTAAATTTTGCGACTCGCACTTTATCACCTTTTGTCTGTTCCAAAACTTTCGCATTAACCGTCACATTATCAAGATATGGTGCACCAATTTGTACACTATCGTCATCAACAGTTAATAAAACTTTATCCAACAGATAATTTGATCCTGGTTCAGCTTTTATTTTGTCAATCTCAAAAACTTGACCAACAGATACTTTATATTGTTTTCCGCCACTTATAACGACTGCGTATTTCATAATTTATATATTATACCAAAGCTTCTATCTAATTTCCAGCACGTTCTTATGTTTCTCCCTAGAAATCATTGCGGACAGTAACCCGAGAAAAATAAAATTGGAAAGGAGAGAACTACCGCCGAAGGAAACAAATGGCAGTGTCACGCCTACAATTGGCATAATTCCCAAATTCATGCCGATATTGACAAACGCAGGTATCAAGAAAAATCCAAATGTACACGATGCAAAAATTCTGACAAATCGATCTGATGTATTACTAAAGATACGAAAAATTCGATAACAAAGAAATAATAGCGCACCGATAATAATAAATGCGCCGACAAATCCCAAACCTTCGGCAATTGTTGCAAAAATAAAATCAGTTTGCCGCTCAGGAAGAAATTGCAGGCTAGATTGAGTTCCTTCAGAAAGACCTTTCCCCAAGAATGATCCTGAACCTACTGCAATTAATGCCTGAATACTGTTATAAGATACGCCTAGCGGGTCAGCCTGTGGATTAAGAAAGGTCAAAATTCGTGCGCGTTGATATGAATGCAATTTTGTCCAAATAACTGGCAGGAGAAGTAAAATTGGAAGAAAAAGCAATCCAAACCATCGGAAAGGGTACCCGTCAATTATTAACGCAAATAACGCAACAATAATATATAACATCGCATTTCCTAAATCAGGTTGTAAATAAATTAGAAAAAAAACGGGCAAAATAAGAAGAAACGATAAAAGAAATGATTTTGCTGATTCATTTTGTCTTTCTGCAAGAAATGATGCAAAAATAAATGACAAAAACGGCTTGAGAATCTCGGAAAATTGTAGTTGCGCGCCAAAAATATTGATCCATCGTACTGCTCCATGACTTTCAATTCCGATGGCAAAGGTTATCAACAGAAGAACAATTGATATTATATAAATAGGCAATGCCAATTGCTTAATAAATGCAATATTCACTTGGGAAAAGAAAAGAAACGCAGCTACAGCGATAATCAAAGAAAATAATTGATTTTTGAAAAACTCGAAATTCAATGACAGCAATGTCACCAAACTTACTGAAACAAGAATAACGACGGGAATTAATAATAAGAGATCAATGTGGGGAAACTTTCTCATAAATTTTTAAACTCCATTTATGCAGTAAATCACTATTGCAGCTTTTTTACTCCAAAGTCGCCTTTTGTCAGTGACTCAACTAATGCTTGCTGTTTGATATACTCTTCAAACTCAGCAGGCCAACTTTCTAGCGAGACTGAAACTTTCTCATCAAGCTCTGTTCCCAATCTTTTTCGTTCTTCTTGAATGTTACGGACAATTTCGCGCGCTTTCCCTTCAGCAATCAAATCATCCGTCAATTCAGTATCCAGTTCCACCAGCATCTCATCAGCTGCATTTTTTTCAAACTTCACATCTTTAACATTCAACTCATCCTTGATAAGATAATCGAGATTTTCATTAAATTTCGGTTCATTCTTCCCTACCGTCACTGTAATTGATGCCAATGGCTGTTTTACTTTTATCTGTTTTTCTTTGCGTTCTGCCAAACCTAGCTCAACAATTTTTCGTACATGCTTCATTTGATCAACAAGATCGAGCTTTCCACTCAAAGCTTTAGCGAAATGAGGCCAATCAGCCAAATGAACCGACTCCTCATCTGTTAAATTTTTATAAATTTCCTCTGAGATAAAGGGAGCAATCGGTGCAAGTAGTTTGCAAACAGTTGTCAAAACCTCATAACACGTCTCGTAAAATGCTTTTTTATCAACTTCATCAGATGCACTTGGACCGACTCGATCACGACTCCGTCTGATATACCATGTAGAGAAATCAGTCACAAATGATTTGATACTCTCAATTGCCGCAACCGTATCATAACTATCCAAACTTTTTGTAACATCTGTTTTCAATCGTTCTAATAAACTCAAAATCCACTCATCTAAAACATTGTCACTTTTCACTTCATTATTCTCATTTTTTGATGATTCCCAACCATCAAGATTTGCATACGTCACGAAAAAATTGTAAACATTCCAGAGAATTAACATCGTTGATCGGACTTGCATTTTGTACTGCTCTTCTGAGATAAGAATATCTTCTCCATGCATCACTGGGCTGCCAAGTAAATACAAACGCAATGCATCACCACCATATTTCTCAAGCATCTCACGCGGATCGGGATAATTTTTAAAATTTTTACTCATTTTACGACCATCAGTTCCGAGAATGACACCTGTTACGGATACATTTTTAAACGCCTGAGATTTATATAATGCTGCTCCGATCACATGCAGGACATAAAACCAGGCACGGATCTGTCCTGTGTATTCTGAAATAAATTGTGGAGGGAAAAAGTCCTCAAGCTTTTCTTCTGAACTAAAAGGGAAATGCCGCTCAGCAAATGACGCAGAACCTGCCTCAATCCAACTATCCAAAACTTCAGGAACTCTACGCGATTCTTTGCCGCATTTTTGACAAGTCACCGTTACTTCATCTATTTCTGGCTTATGGAGATCCGAAATCTTTTTCCCTGACGCTTCTTCTAATTCTTTAATTGATCCAGGGACAAACCGCTCACCGCATTCACATTCCCAAACAGGAACAGGAGATCCCCAATAACGATTGCGTGAGATATTCCAATCAGGCGCGTTTTCAAGACTCTTAAGAAATCGACCATGTTTAAAATGCTTGGGAAACCAATTCACTTTTTCATTGGTCTCTTTCATCAGAGGCTTGAGTTCTTGCACATTGACAAACCACGCGTCGATCGGCGCATAATATAGCCTTGTATGACATCGCCAACAAAGCGGGACACGATGTGGTTGCGTCTGGATTTTATAAATAAGTCCCCGCTTTTCTAGATCTTCATCGACAACTTTATTCGCTTTTAGATAATACAATCCTCCAAATTGTGGAACGTCATCTTTGATGTGTCCTTCATCATCCAAATGCATTTCAACATGTACATTGTACTCACGCATTACTTTCAAATCTTCTTCCCCATACGCAGCAATAGTTACGATACCTGTTCCTTCTTCTGCTGTAACAAAATCACCAGGAATAATTTCAAAGACCCGGACATTTTCTTTAACTTTATTGATAAAATAGTCATAATGAGGCTCAAATTTCATGCCTACTAACTCTGAACCTTTCATTTCATCTAAAATTTTGTAAGATTTTTTATCTCCGAGTGTCGCGATTGTGGATTTTGCCAGAATATATGTTTGGTTATTTTGCGAAACTTTAACATAGACAAACTTTGGATTTACCGCAAGTGCTGTTGTAACTAATTTGTTCCACGGAGTTGTTGACCATGCCAGAAAATACGTATCCTTTTGCCCAACAACTTTATACTTGTACGTAGTCGTATCATCTTGAATTTCTTTATAATTTTCAGCATCCATTGCAACTTCAAAATTTGAAATCGGTGTCGCGCAGTGTGGACAATAGAGAGAAACACGAAGTCCTTTATAGACATATCCTTTTTCATACATTTGCTTAAAAACCCACATCACGGATTCCATGTAGTCAACATTCCAGGTTTTATAAGCATTTTTAAAATCAGCCCATCGACCGACATGATCGACATACCATTCCCAGTCTCCAGAGATAACGTTTACGTAATGTTTGCACTCATCAATAAATTTTTTAACTCCGACAACTTCTTCGATATCTTTCTTACTTTTGAGCTCAAGCTCGTTTTCAACTTTATTCTCAATCGGCAGACCATGACCATCCCACCCCCACACGCGACGAACTCGATATCCTTTCATTGTCCAGTAACGGCCAAATAAATCCTTTGAAAGACTGGATAAAAGAGATCCGTAATGGGGCATGCCAGTAACAAAAGGTGGACCATCTAAAAAGGTCCAACGCTTATCTATTGGACGTGAAGAAACAGATTTTTCAAATATCTTATTTTTCTTCCAATATTTTAGGGTTTCCTCTTCTTGCTTGGCAAAATCAATTTTTGGCGATACTGGTTTGAACATGAATACAATTGTAGTTGAAATGTAAGGCTAATTCAAGAGAAGAGTAATTAATTTCGGATCTTCTGAAATTCAGATAATCTGATATGCCAATTTTTCCGGAAACATTATATTAGGAAAATAAGAGAGAATATTACTGTGCACACCAGTAACAAGCCGTAGTTCCTCCTTGAGATTTGCAACCTGTTCCGGCAGTACCTGTTTGCGTATATTTGGTGTCTGCATCAAGCTGTTGTGATTGTGATTGCGGCTGGAAACAGACAATAACATCCGATGCATTCCCTGTTTGGGGATTTGGATTGGTAACATATATTTGGCTTAAATTGGTTGAACTTTCAAATGATGCCTTTAGATCCCCTTCAGAGACAAAATTTGTAACACAAGGAGACAAAGTACTTATCGAAATTCCTGATAAGGTATTCCCTCCAGTGTAACAATTTGTCCCACCATTTGCAGTAGAATACCATGGAAGAGCATTATGTGTTGAGTAATATTCAACACTTGCATCGACAAAATTTGAAGCGAGATCTTTAACACTGGTATCCTGAGCTTTTTTAAGTTGTTCAACAGGATTGATTGCGGCAAGAAGTGCAGCAGCTAATATACCAAGGATACCTAATACGACAAGAAGCTCGATAAGAGTAAATCCTTTTTTTGTATTTGAATAAAATGGGCAGCTTTTTCATCTTAACGAACTAATGCTCGCATTTATTACAACACATTTTTACAAATGTTGTCAATAGCTAACACGTTATTTTTGAATGTCAGAGACATGAATAGTCGTAATCAAGATTATTGGTTGTGAATTGCGTCAATGATACCGAACCTCCAGACGTAAGTGCTGACAAAGAACAATTGGATTGTGCTCCACTCTGATCTGACGCACCAGGCAACCAACTATGCAAACCATTGAGGTTGCTATTTGATGGAACACTTCCAACAATTGTCGACCACATAGAACTTGTCGAATAGATACCAACTGTTATCCCTCGAGATTGGAAATAAGTAACCATTGCTTCCAAGTCTGCAAGGTTATGCTGCAAATTACTAGAATCCCATGAATTAACTGTCTCAACATCAAGCCACCATGTGTAATCTGATGGTGTAGTATCTACTCCTGCTGACTGAGCTGCTGGAATAAATTTATCTTGAACGTCATCAACAGCTCTATTCCATCCATATTGCCATGCACATGCAGTTGAGATAGACCCGTCACAAGTTCCATAAGGATTTGGAGAAGTATTCCCTTGCGAATCAACATTATTGGTTGGCCATCTTCCTGCTGTGCCAGGATTTCCGGTATTTACATACAGTTGCACTTTTGCCTGATTTTGGGTTCCAAGAGATTGATCTGCCCACAATAATTCCGTACTCAAACAAGGATTGGTCGTCGTTGCAATTCCATCATTAACACCAACTATCCCAAAACCTTGCCCTGTAGGAAGAGACTGCCCACATTGCGGATACGATATGTCATTCCCTATATTGGTAACAGGAGTCGGTGTTGGCGTAATCGTGGCAGTTGGTGTGGCAGAAGGATCAGGAGGATCGGACGGATCAACCGTAGGGGTCGCAGAGGCTGTCGGAGTTGGAGTAAGTGTTATGGAAGGTGTTGGAGATGCCGTCGGTGTAATTGTGAGTGTTGGGGTAGGAGTAACTGTCAGAATAGGAGTAGGTGTTGATGTAGGGATTGGTGTTTCAGTAGGCAATGGGCTGATCGATGGAGTCGGTGTTGGGGTAAGAGTCGGCGTTGGCGTCCCTGAAAGAGTTGGAGTTGGTGTTACCGTTATTGTTGGCGTGGGAGAAACCTCACTTGGAGTAGGTGTTATTGTGGGAGTAACTGTCGGCGTAGCGGTTGGTGTAACTGAAGGCTCTGAACTAACTACAACAGTTGGAGAAACTGTAGCTGTTGGCTCAATAGTAGGGGTAGGAGATCCACTTATGTATATTGGCGGCGTTCCTGAAACAATTGGTGAAGGCCAGGTAGTCGGTGTAGCTGTAGGTGAAATGTTTTGCCAAGGAACGGGTTTGTAATGATGAGTTGCGACTTGATGATGAAAAAAGAAAAAAGATAAAACGTGTAGACAACCGAGCAGAAATTTTGACATAACAGTATTAAATCACAAAATATATTGTCATGTCAAACTAATTTTTATTTTCAAGAATTACGCTCATTTTGACAGTGTATAAAGCTTTATATTGTCTGATACACTTTGTGTCTTTACAGTCGTGAACGGCAGGAAAGTCTTTATCTCCCAAACCGGATTTTTCACTAAAGCATTGAAAGGTACTTTAGAATAAATATATAGTGTTGGCACATTTGCATATTGCGTAACTCCCTCTGGCACAAATCCGTGTACCGTTAAAAGATAGCGGATTGCTGTTGCCCGATTATCTCTGGTCAGCTGATCGACAATATTAAAATTTTTCGGATGATCCTGCTCTATTTTTTGTGCAATTTGTTTTGCATCTGGATAAGAAAGTGCATAGGTATGTGGAGAGAAAATTACAACTAATGACCAAAGTATATAAACGGCGAAAAAAACATAGGAAACCAGATGATTTATTCTGTCTAATTTCGTAAATGCCATTGAGACAAAATAAAAAAGAAATGGCAACAAAGATATAAGATAAAATATGTTAAAAATAAATCCCGTCGTTGAACCTGTTGAATGCGTCATAATAAGAAGCAATGTATTCAGATTATAAAAATGGTTTCTCAATTCAAAAAGAATTAATGGAGAAAATCCGATAACAAAACCACCCAATAATAACCCTATTGCTAGCAGCTGAACTTTTTTGCCTAAAAATAACCATATACAGCTTACTATAATTGCAAAAATAAATGAATAATGGAATTGCAAACCCAAGCCAAAAAGAAAACCAATCAAGAGAAGTAAAAAATAATTATCATGCTTTTGCACTCTATTTTTTACAATAAGAGCGACTAATAATATTGAAACCGGCAGCATAAAATAAGGATTCCAATACGATTGTGTATCTGCGACAACACTTGGAGTACAGGCACAAAAAAGAGCAAAATAATACATAATTGACTTCTCTTTTATATTTTTATTGAGGATAACAAGTGAAACGATCAAGATTGCCAAATTTAAGAAAATCAAAAAATAAGAAACCGACAAAGGATCCCATTGCCCTATTAAGAGCGCCGGCAAAATAAGATAATACGGCGCCGGACCAAAGAAAAACTGCCGACCATTAAATACATATTCAGAAGGCGGACCAATCAGCACTGGATGTTTGGTCATATACATATTCCAAACGACAAGAAAATCCCGCGCCGCATCGGAGCCATAATTTACCACTGAGGGAAGATTGAAAAGCCGCAAAATGAGAAAGAATAAAGAAATGAGAAGAAAAAAAGTAATCGGCCGAGAAAGAAATTTAGGCATATGTCTAAATTTAAGTATAGATGAACGTTACGAGGTCAGCTAGTGGATAATTTATCTGTCTGAGAAACGTGGGGTTTCCTTCCACACATATAAGCAACCTTAAACATTTATGTCTCTTAATATATTTTTAAACTTTTTTCTCCGAATGACTTTTAAGCCAAGTTGATATATCTTCAACTGATAAATGTTTATTATCTACATTAACCCCAAATTCTATCTCTTCTTCGTGATAGTTTTTAAAAATATATCCATTCATTTTAAGAAATATTCCTGCAGAAGAAAGGGCTGTTCTTTTATTACCATCAACAAACGGATGATTTTTAAGAAGTGATTGTAACAAAGCTGCAGCTTTATCAAAAATATTCTCGTATAAATCTACACTGTCAAAAGTCGCCATCGGACGAGCTACCGCTGATTCGACCAGCCCAATATCTCGGATACCACGTGAACCACCAAATCTTTTTACCATTTGGTCATGAATCGCAAGTACTTGTTGGGGAGTTAAGTATTTCACCTGTGTGCAAGCTGCTCAAGAACATCTTTATGCTCTTCTATAAACTCGTCAACCATTTTCATAAATTTTGTATCAACTCCACCGATTGACTTTTTAAGAGGTTTAATCTCAACCTGAACTTTATCACCAACTTTAATACTTTTTTCGGTAAGTATATTTTTGGGAATAACCACACCCACAGAATTACCTATCTGAATTGTTTGCTGTATCATATTATAATAATGTTATAACATCATGAGGTCTCTGTCAAGAGGCTAATTGCAGTTACAAGTTGTTCTTTCACATGATCAATTGGCATTTCTTTTCCATGAAGTTAGTATGCATAACATAAATGATTGAGGCAAATTTAATTCCTTTGCCTCAAAAAAGCGGGTTTCTTAAGTCTTCAAATACCTCATTGTCTTTATTAATTTATTCATTGGTATTACTCAAATCCCTGCAAATCTCCCCACCGTTTTCCAATCTTCACATCAACCTCCAGTGGTACCGACAATGGATATACATCACATAAAACAGCCTGTATTTCTTTAATAATTTCTTTCAACTTATCATTCTCAGGAATTTCGAAAACTAAATCATCATGGATTGTTAAGAGTAGCGAAACTTCTGGATATTTGGATAAAATTTTTTCTTGCACATCCACCATGCCTTTTTTCATCAGATCCGCAGCAGTTCCTTGTATTGGGTAATTCATTAGAACCCGACGCATGCCGTTGTCAATAAATTTTCTTTTCGGATCTTCAAAAACATAGCGCCTTCGGCCGAGCATTGTTGTGACAAAGCCGTGAATTTTGGCATTTTTGAGATAGTTGTCATAATAGGTTTTTATATTTGGATACGATACATAAAATGCTTTTATAAACTGTTCTGCATCCTCTTGAGGGATATTAAGTCCTGCGCTCATGCCATAACTACTCATTCCGTAAATAATTCCAAAATTGATGGTCTTGCCTACTGACCGCTGTTGTTTGGATACTTCTTCGTATGGCACATTAAATAATTTACTCGCGGTTAATGTATGGACATCTTGTTTTTCTTCAAATGCTTTAATTAACGCTTTTTCTCCAGCGAGGTGCGCCAAAACGCGAAGCTCTTGTTGGGAATAATCAAACGATACTAACACATAACCAGGATCGGCAATGAAGCATGATTTAATTTCAAGCCCGATAGCGGATGTTACCGGAATATTTTGCAGATTGGGATTTAAGGAAGAAAGCCGTCCGGTATTAACACGGATTTGGTCATAAGTGGTATGGATGCGGCTTTTTTCATCAACTTTTTGAATAAGACTCTCTACATAAGTTGAACGCAATTTCATGAGTTCCCGATACGTTAATAAATGAGCGATTATTGGAAATTGGTCTTTGAATTTTGATAATTCTCCCTCATTGGTTGCGTATCTTCCTGTTTTTGTTTTGCCAAGAGGGATGCCGATTTTCTCTGCTAAAAAGCTGCCAAGCTGTATCGGAGAGTTGATATTGATACCGCCTCCTGTTTCTTTGATTATGGCTTCTTCTGCTGATACTAACAATTGATCAATATCTTTGCCGACTTTTGCTAATTGTTTGGTATCCAACAGAATCCCTTTTTGCTCCATCTGCCAGAGGACCTTTGCCAAAGGTAATTCAATGTCATAATAGAGTTTCTCAAGCTGAGGATATTCTTTAAACAGCTTCTGCTGTGCTTCAGCCAGTTCTGAGAAATTTTTTACATCGTATTTCGCCAATGTATCTTCTTGTGTACCATCAGAACGTCCTTCGGATAAAAGAGCTTCAGCAATGTAGCAATCAAAATCCATATCAAGATTATCGGAGGCTTTACTATCCCAAACAGCTTTTATCATGACGTTATTATACCTCACCATGCAAGCTTTGCCTAAAAAACTTGCTAAGAAAATTATGGGGTCGGTGTTGGAGAAATAGTTGGGGTGGCCCCTGATGTCGGGGAAATACTTTGTGTTGTGGTAGGACTTGCTGTTGGTGTCGGAGCAGACGAACCGCTGAAAACAATACTTGGGTTATTATTATTCGTATCTGTTATGCCAAACGAATCTGTTGTGTCTTGAATTGTCAGTCCTACGGTTCCGGCAACTTGAGAAGAAACAGTAAAGCTTGCCTGACCATTTTGCGTGGTAATAGTTGTCGGAAGCGTCTGTCCGTTAACTTCAGTATTTGAATCGCCTGAACTTAATGAGATTTTCAATGTCGAAGATGAAGAGACATTATTAATACTACAATCGCGTATGTTAACTGTCAGAGTAGCACTTCCGTTACTTGCAGAGATAGGTGATGCAGGATAGACATCTGAATACCATGAATTAGGAACTCCTGAACCCGTAGAACAATTGGAATTACTTGAACTGCTGCTATCACTAGAAGTGCTCACAGGAACAAGGGTTGGTACAGGCATATCAGTCGGCACAGGAGAAATTACAGGTGCAGGTGAAACAGCAATATTTTCTGAATCATCAGAACTTGATCCGTCAGTTGATGTTCCCAAAACAGTACTTTGAGAAGGCGATGGATTCTCTGAAGGAGATGGGCTGACGGCGGTCGATTTCGCAATCGTTGATGCATGGTTTTTACTTATTGAAGTCTCCGCAGACGATGTTTTCTGAGGAGCAGAAGAATTCATAAAATAGCCTCGATAAACTGATATTCCCATAAAGATAACCAATATAGCTGAAAAGACAACACTACCAGATAACCACGGGTGTTTGAAGGGAAATATAAAAAATTGTTTTATCTGAAAGAACTTCCGACTAATGGGATTCTGAATATCAGACGGAACAGTAGATAGTGTTTCCTCTCTTTTTTTGAATTTAAAACCAGAACTGAAACTCTTTATTCTATTTATTGCAACAGATAATAATACTTTAACTTTCCCCATTGGCCTTATTATACTCCTAACACTTTTTTAATAAAAATCTAATTTTATATGATGCTTAAGTCGTATGAAAAATGGAAAAAAGGAAAGTATAATATAGAAGTTAATTTCTCTGTCTTAAAAATGCGGGGCTTCCTCTTAAATTCAATATCAGTGAAAGATTCTGAATAAAACAAAATCTTTTTTAAGTCATCAAATACAGGGTTATTATATTCCTACAGATTTTTTATGCAAGCGAAATACGTAATTGTTATTCTAAAAGAAGGTATATTATAAGAGGATTACTGTTGGGAGATTTGGATACCACTGACCATGGCGTTATCAATGACTGTGTTGAATTGAATTTTGATTAATCCGTTACTGTCTGTTGTTGTATTAAATGTTTCACTGACTGCTTTGTTCTCTCCCCCTGCTGTCTGGTAGACATCAAAGTTATTGAGAACTTGTGTGCCATTAATTGAGACGTTAAACTCTCTAGATCCTGCTGAGTTCCAATATGGCTCTGAGAAATCTAGTCTGACGGTATAGTTAGTGTTTGGACTGTATGTTGGGATGGTATAACTGAAATTCCCATAGCGGACATTTTGATACACTGCTTGTGGTGCCGGATTGGTTACACCTGAGGTATCAATAGCTGCATTGGTGATAAATGTTGAGCCGCCGTTGTTATCTGTATCTGAAGAGAAGTTCCCTTGGGTATCTCCTCCTGCATTAATAGCTACAACTGGTGTAGGCGTTGGTGTAGCTGTAGGTGTTAATGTAAAATAGTTTGAGTCTAAAAGACCGTTTTCTTCCGGTACATCAATAAATTGGAAACGCATCGTATCTGTATCTTGATACGAGTCCCTGGGAGCCATACCAATAGTACAGTGAGTCGTTGTACATTGACTAGAATAATTAAAATTGCCCTGTCTACAGAATCGTCACCAATAGTTTGATCTTCGAGATATGTATAAGTATCATTGGGCACTGTTGAGAGATCATAACCGGAATAATCAAAATTTAAAACATGTGTTACAGAGTTATAAGTAACATTGGATACGGTGAAGCCTGAAGCAAAAGCCGGAGAAGCCGCATAAAGAAGAGGCAAGAAAAAGGAAAGTACAACTATTATGATTCTCTTTTTCATTGAATTTATGAAATGTTTCTTTATATAAAAAATACAATAGGCATTGTGCAGCTTGTCAAGATATCAATTTTGAGTCTGTTTAGGCATCTAATCAGTCTTAATACACTTGTTTTAAAGAACTATTGAACTTATAACATATAAATATAGTCATTAAGGAATCTCTATATAATTTAATATAATTTAATATAATTTAATATAATTTATATTATTCTGGCTGTGGATCCATATTTTGTGAGAGCCATCCTCTTATTCTCCTGATTGGCAATGAAGTACGATCCTGTTAAGGTAATTGCTTATTGAGCAGGAGTGATATTTACTGACTTGCCAGAACATGGTTGCTTTAGAGTATATAATCCTACGGAATAGTCATCATAAGGATTTTTTAAAGTTTTAACTTTTTGAAAATATTTATTCAGTCCAGCCTGATCTTCTCCACGACTTACAAAATACAACTTTTCCGGTGAAGTAATACAGCTAATTCCCCTTCAACGCTCCTCCAAAATCTCTTATGTCAAAATCGGCTTCAGTGATATGATCACTCTTAGCAAAATACGCATGTAAAGCGCTCTCTGGATTGCCAGTATAAACAGCGTGTCCAACAAAGACAAAGTTATAACCAGATGTTGACTCTATATAGTTTATCGCTGCCATCGTTGAATATCCCCGATGTCTGTCCCGTCACAAAGCCCATATCTGCATTTGGATCTATCTTTTTCATTGTAAAAAAGTACGTTGGAGGATTTGTTATTAGAAGATATGTGAAAATAACAGGTATAATTAGAGAGAGTGTAAGAAATATCCATAAAGTATGTTTCCACCTTATACTTAATTTATATAAAGTATATGCAGCAGGGATAACTAATAATGGAAGATATGGCACTAAGTATCGTTGACTCGTGTTGTGAATAGTAAGTGTTTGAAGTACAAGACAGGCTATAATCCACGTAACTAATAAAAATTGCATCCTGTTTTTCTCTTTTTTGAGTAATATAATTCCACTTATCCCTGCTAAAAAAATTAAAGGAGTAAGATAAAAGAAACTTATCATAAGATTGATGCCAATATTACTAAACAATCCAACAATGGCAGAATTTAGTGGTTCAGCGAATATAGAATATCTGGAACCTCTAGAAAAGCTTAGTGCGAACTCTGAATTGATAATTAGAATGAACGTGGTTACAAACAGCATAGCAAAGACAATACCAGCTTGTTTGACGATAAGATTCTGTCTATGCCTTACCCAAATAAGACAACTAATGATAAGATAGGCAAGGATGAATATAACTGCTGAGTATTTAATTAGAATTCCCAACCCCAAAAATATACCTAAAAAATACGCATACCTCTGTTTATCTGTTGACCATAGTTTCAATGCAAAATAACAAGAAAATACACCTATTGCAGCTATAGAGCTTTCCATTAGTGCTTGCCTATCATATATTTCAAATAATGGAATAAATATATAAAGCACTGAAGATAAATAGGCAATCTTAGAGTTTAAAAAAGATTTTGAAATTTTATAAATTCCCCACAATGTACAAGCCCCAGCTAGCACAGATACCAGTCTTCCTGCAACTAATGGGTCAGGAAGTATAGTCTCTGCAATACCAAATAGCCACATCAATAATGGAGTTTTACCATCATAAAGTGAATAGAAAAGGAAACCTGGAACATGCGTTTCACGCCATCCCCAGTCAAGATAAATCGCTTCGTCATTGAAAATGGGAATAATTGTTAAATTAATTAAACGTACAACAAGATATAAAGCTATTAAATACAATAAGGAATGTGATTTAATATGTTTTATCATTATCTAGATATAATATAGCAGAGAACCTTTGAAGTTAATACAGTAAAAAATAATAATCTTTTTCATTCAAGTGATTGATAAGGATTTTGCATTATCATCTCTCAAAAATCCATTAAAAAGCATATTTACATAAACAATGAAACCAATAATTATAATCTAAATAATTGCTTTTAGTGTTATTAGTGGAGTAAAGAAGCGTTTTAAATCAATAAATGAGACATCATCATCTTGCATTCCCTGAATAATAATATAATTATTATATTATCTATAAAATCAGATCAAGGAGAAAAATTTAAAATAATGTAATATTATATAAATATCTTTAAATAAGGATATATCTTTCTTTTTCTATGTAATTTGAATTACAGAGAAAATTAATTCCTTTGCCGCAAAAAGGCGGGGTTTCTTAAGTCAGAAGTTCCTTTTGAATTCAATATCAATCAAAGATTTTGAATAAAATAAAATCTTTTTTAAGTCATCCAATACGGATTTATTATATTTCCTACGGATTTTTAATGCAAGCGGAGATTATACCTATGCTATACTCTGCTTGATGAACAGAAAATATCTTATCATCATAGGAATCATTGCACTGGTAATAATTTTTGGTCTTCTCGCTTGGAAATCGATCAATACTTCACATCAGAACTCCCCTGCAAAGTCATCAGCTACTAAAAGAGCACCGCTTCCCAAAGAAGCGACTGTTATCCTTACCAAAAACGGATTCTCCCCCAAGGAAGTAACAATTAACGTTGGTTCTGCAGACAGATGGGAAAATAAAAGTGGTTCTCAAGAGACTGTTAATTCAGATAATTATCCAACCAATCAACTGAATAAGGAACTGAATTTTGGTGTCTTTACTAACGGTTCTTCAGTCGTCTATACCTTCACCAAACCGGGAACCTATGGCTACCACAATCAATTTCATCACGAGCAAGAAGGAAAAGTAATTGTTGTTCAGTAAGTCTGAGTAACTTACTACTGGGATACTTGAATACCACTGACCATGGCATTATCAACAACTGAGTCAAATTGAATCTTGATGAGTCCATTACTGTCTGTGGTTGTGTTGAAGGTTTCGCTAACTGCTTTATTCTCCCCTCCTGCTGCTTGGTAGACATCAAAGTCTGAAAGATCTTGTATCCCATTGATTGTTACATTGAAGAGTCTCTGTCCTGCTGCATCCCAGTATGGCTCTGCAAAATCTAGTCTTACGGTGTAATTGGTGTCTGGACTGTTGGTTGGTATGGTATAGCTGAAGTTCCCATATCTGACGGTTTGATAGACTGCTTCTGTGGCTGGACTCGTGACTCCGCTAGTATCAATACTTGCTGTTGTGCTGTAGGTGGTCCCTCCGGTATACCCATTGTCTGCTAGGTAATCTCCCACTGTATCTCCTCCTGCATTAATGGATGCCGATTGTACTGGTGTGGGACTCGGTGTTGATGTTGGCGATGGAAGTGTTCCATTATATATCTCAATCCCGTTTACCATAGCGTTATCGATAACAGAGGTAAACTGTATTGTGATGTTTCCATTGGCATCTGCTGTTGCGGGGAATTGTTCAACAATTGCTTTATCTTTCCCTCCTGCTGTTTGGTAAATATCAAAATTGGAAAGGACTTGAGTACCATTGATGGATGTGTTAAAGGTTCTCTGTCCTGCCGCATTCCAATAGAGTTCATTGAAATGAAGTCTTACCGTGTATGTGCCGTTGGCGGTAAGATTGGGAATGGTGTAGGTGAAATTGCCATAGCGAACAGTTTGATACACTGCTTGGGGTGCTGGATTAGTTACATTACTGGTGTCAACGGAATCGGTTGTGGAATAGGCTGTTCCTCCACTATAGTCGGTATCTGCTACATAACTCCCTTGCGTATCTCCCCCTGCGTTGATGGCAACAATTGGCGTTGCCTGTTGTTGGGCTATCCCAAAGTTCTCGGTGGTATCTGCAGCAAGAGCTACGGTTGCGGGGTTGGTTGTGGTTGCCGTGTAGCCATCAGGAACGGTGAGCGTCTCGGTGTAGGTCCCCGCTTCAAGGTTTGAGAATGTGTAATTCCCATTATTGTCTGTTGTGGTACTCTGTCCTGTATTAAGAGTAATAGTCGCTCCTGCATACCCTTGCTCGCCACTAACTTGAACACCATTCTGATTTGCATCGTTGTAGACGATCCCTGTCAGAGAATAGCTTTCTGTGATGGTAAAGGTCTTGGTATCGGTTGCCTCTGTTACTCCTGAGTTATCGACTGACCAGTAAGTTATCGTATGACTGCCTGCTCCGGTCACGGTAAACGGAGCTGTATATGTCTGCTGTGAACCTCCATCTATTGTGTAGTAGGTATTTGCAACGGTATATCCAGAGGCTACAGTTGCTGATAGTGTCACTGTAGTTGGGTCAGCATATAGTCCATCTGAGAATGGTTTTGGTGAAAGTATTGCTGTTGTTGTAGGCCCTGTATATATAATTGTTGGTTCACCTTGTTGAAAAATTAAATTAACATTGCTTAAAACGGTTAATGCACTCGTATAATAGGTACTCGTACCGTCCGTGAATTTTACGTTTATGCCACTATTAGCCGTGAAACTTGTTCCTTGGGGAACTGTTAATGTGTAGGTGCCATTTGAACCCGTATTGCCACTACTATTGACATTATTGACTGTGAATGAATAATTATTGCCATTAGAACTAATTGTTGTTGTACCACTCCCATTGGTCTCACGTACAAACGCTCCGGACTCAGGGTTACCTGAGCTGTCTTTTACCGTAACTGTCAATTTGGATAAATTAAGAGAAAAATTCTGGCTTACATCTGAATTTGTAAGATCTTCAGTAATGTTACTATTTGTCATAATGCCGGAGGAGTTATTAAAAGTTAAACTACTATATGAACCAGCTGGAACTGTAATGCTAAAATAGCCTGCCGAATTAGTAGATGCTGAGCCATCATGCGCACTGCTATTACCAATAGTAACCGTTGTCCCGGAAACAGGATTACCATTCTGATCAGTAAGATAACCCGAGAAAGTGTGAGTTGATGCTTCTTGAACTACAATATTCATATCATTTGAAACGGTTAATGCACTCGTATAATAGGTACTCGTACCGTCCGTGAATTTTACGTTTATGCCACTATTAGCCGTGAAACTTGTTCCTTGGGGAACTGTTAATGTGTAGGTGCCATTTGAACCCGTATTGCCACTACTATTGACATTATTGACTGTGAATGAATAATTATTGCCATTAGAACTAATTGTTGTTGTACCACTCCCATTGGTCTCACGTACAAACGCTCCGGACTCAGGGTTACCTGAGCTGTCTTTTACCGTAACTGTCAATTTGGATAAATTAAGAGAAAAATTCTGGCTTACATCTGAATTTGTAAGATCTTCAGTAATGTTACTATTTGTCATAATGCCGGAGGAGTTATTAAAAGTTAAACTACTATATGAACCAGCTGGAACTGTAATGCTAAAATAGCCTGCCGAATTAGTAGATGCTGAGCCATCATGCGCACTGCTATTACCAATAGTAACCGTTGTCCCGGAAACAGGATTACCATTCTGATCAGTAAGATAACCCGAGAAAGTGTGA